>WBZX01002021.1_pt1 | contig 14390 bp, 8 predicted proteins | sample 5204211 | NCBI WGS metagenome assembly WBZX01 (sample SAMN12344362, study PRJNA552823) | activated sludge metagenome | biome: Activated sludge suspended growth; feature: Nitrification reactor; material: Wastewater; isolation source: activated sludge from nitrification reactor of wastewater treatment...
GGTGACTACAGCGGAAGCATACAATACCGCATCGGACATCAAGGATCTGAAACTGACCTTCCGAGGAGTTGAGGGTGGAGCTGAGTTTGCATTATACCAGAATGAACCTAACCCATACAAGGGAACCACGGTGATCGGCTATGATCTTCCAGAGGGTGGTGATGTGACCTTGACCTTGTTTGATGTGACAGGCAAGGTGGTGTATACCAGAGACCAGCAATCGGTCAAGGGATACAATACGATCCTGTTGAGTAGCAAGGACATTCCTTCGAAGGGAGTGCTATACTACAGGCTGGATGCGAATGGATATAGCGCGACCAAGAAGATGATCATCATCGAGTAAGCACGCTAGAAAGCATAAGGGCTCTAGCGATAGAGTCCTGGACATGAGATGGCCTTCCTCCGATAAAACGGAGGGAGGCCTTTTTCTTTGGTGATGACAGAATACATGTATTATTAATTATCATTGCAATACAATTAGAAACCGAATCCGGGAACTTCAGAATGGAATCCACAGAGCAACCTATACCATTGACAGATGATCAAATCAGCCAATTACAGTCATGGTGGGCTACATTGTCTGACCCATGGAAACACTCATTCAATGAGGTCATGCTCAGGCGATCCACTATCGATATGCCGGAGCCTGAAGGGCTATATAGTATTCAGCAATGCCAGACGTTGCGCCTGGCCGGTCCGACAGCTCCTTATCCCAATATGACCTGGGAATTGGAAGATCTTTCCGGCATAAGGGATCTTCCTAACCTCAGCATCCTGATCGTTATATTTCACAAACTGAGTAGCATCACCGAACTTTCAAATCCAAACCAGATTTCTTCCTTGTTTCTGCACAATAACCAGATCACCTCATTGGATGGATTGGAGGCGATGGTCAACTTACAGGAGATTTATTTCAATGTCAACCAGGTTCACTCACTTCAACCATTGGCCAACCTGACAAACCTCCATACGATATATTGTAATTATAATTTGGTCAGTTCCCTTGCAGGTATTGGAATACAACATCAACCCAAGCTAAAGAACTTTATATGCCTGCCAAATGATCTCCTGCCTGAATCGGAAGTGATCATGATGGAGCGTGAGATAGGTATAAGATGTAAAAAAGGTTAGATCATGACACAACCCAGTACATACCTGGTCATACCCGGATTGCTCAAGACGGAGGAATTGATTGCGATTGAAAGACTTTTGCAGTCTGCGCCTTTTGTAAGTGGCGCATCTACAGCGACAGATGCAGCTAAGTCGGTTAAGAACAACCTCCAGATGCCTATGGAGGGTTCGGCACAAAAGCAGCAACTCGATGCTATACTCTTCCACGCGCTCAACCAGAGTCCATTGTTACAAACGGCATTAACGCCGGTCCGTCTGTTGCCCCCGATCATCAGTAAGTATGAACCCGGAATGCACTATGGGTATCATGTGGATAGCCCGCTGATGGCTAATCCTCAGACAGGAGCTATACGGGCTGATGTGGCTATGACGCTTTTCTTGTCTGACCCGGATAGTTATGTAGGAGGGGAGCTGTCACTAATCACTCCGTCTGGTGAACAGAAATATAAGCTCGCCAAGGGAGATGCGATCATCTATCCCTGTACACAGGTACATGCTGTCCTGCCTGTCACTTCAGGAGTCAGGTTAGCTGCAGTAACCTGGATGCAATGTGCCGTCCGGGATCCGATGGAGCGAGAGATTCTATTCCAGATCAAAAGCGCACAGTCGCTGGTCGAAAGGAAGGATAGCCAATCTCCTGAGAATCTCATTTTGCTGCAGGCTTATAGCAATCTCATGCGCATGTGGGCTGAAATCTAGATTCAAAGCCGATGAACATTATGCCTGAAACTGAAAAGATCATCACTTTCCTTGAGCAGATAGGAATTGAGACCGAGTTTAATGAAATCGTTGAAGATACTTTCTTGCCTGGCATTAAAATTGAATCAGGTCGCATCATTATCGATCCGTTGCTATTGAAGTATCCCGGAGATCTATTGCATGAGGCTGGCCATATTGCTATGGTGCCTGAATCAGAGCGACATACCTTGAATGGTAATATTGAACCTGACAAGCCTGCTGAATCCCTTGAATTAGGAGCCGTCCTGTGGTCGTATGCAGCTCTTCGCTTCCTGCGCCTGGATCCGGCAGTTGTTTTTCATGAAGCGGGTTATAAAGGCCAGTCACAGTGGCTCATTGAGCAGTTTGAATCAGGGACGCATATCGGACTTCCACTGTTACAATGGATGGGCATGGCCTATGATGCGCCAAATGCAGAAAAGTTGAATGTCAAACCTTTTCCGTCTATGGTGAAGTGGATGAGAGACTAAGCACGTAAGTCAATGCAGACGTTTATTTTCGAAGTTGATCTAAACGGCTATACAATTCCATCAACTTTTTCATTCTTTCAGTATTGATTTCCCCGGCGGGTTCTTCTTCAAATAATTCGTAAGGTCTTTTTGAATGAAAGCGGCTGCGGGATTCCATAGTGGCGCGGATATCATCTTCAAACCTTATACCGGTGGCTTTTTCCACTATGTCCAGCAGCGCTGTGGTACCTTCATCGTAATTGACCAGGAAGGTATTGAGATCATGAGAATGAATGTTGATAAACACATCGAAAATTTGTTCGAGTAATTTGATGAGATACCCATCAAGGTCAGCAAGGCCTGAAGGGTCATGTGGTATCCCGGTAACCCCCGCTTCAAGAATTGAAGGGATGGATTGCAGTCCACGTTGTTTCTGGTGTGAACCGATAACCTGATCGGGGCGACGGTACAGGAATATAAAGGGAGTTTGCGGAAAAAGAGACCGCAGTTTTTCATAGAAGAATACATGCCAGCAATCTGTTTTAATAAAGAGTGATTTTTCTTTAGGGCTCCTTTTGCGCGCAAGTATATGGATGACAGCCATCAATGCCTGGTCAAGGTCATCACTTGTAACGGATTCCTCCTGGAAGGGAAGGCGCAGCAATGCATCCAACAGCGGTACTTCCGATAAAACGATATTTTCCTCCCCGGCAGCTAATGCCTGAGACATCAGGGTGGACCCGCACCTGGATACATGAAAAATGAAAGCGGTTGGAGCTACATGGTTAGTTCTATCAGCAAAGTCGAGTAACTGCCTAAGTGTAGTGACTCTACTGGGATATGTTTTGTTTTCCTGGAAATGCCTGGCCACTGAAAGCGTATCATGGAAAAAGGGTTCGGCGTATCGGTTTACACCAATGAATATCCACGTAAAGGAGAGGCCATCCGGAGTGATTTGCACAGATACGGGGATCCATCCTTCTTCCGGGAGAGTACCTGCTTGTTTGTCGCTGTCAGAAGTGCCTGGTACATCCAGCCCTCCTTCAGCTTCGAGGGATGCAATAATGGCCCGCGCTGTATCCGTATCCATCAGTCGCAGTTGCTTGATCATACCCATTTTTGTAGCACGATCATATTCCCTGCCTTTCTTTTCCGCTTCGAAATCGTAACCTGCAGATGAAAAAAGATGGTCGGTCCACGCATTGCGTAAGCCATCGATGACCAGGTGGATCCGGCGGGTTTTTCCATCGTGCTGTACACTGTGTGGAAGACTGAAATTGGCATACCAGCATTGGCCGGCCTCCATCTGAAGGCGTGACCCATCTACGATAAAGCTGACTGCCGGATCAGTGAGGATAGGGATATGCAGCCTGAATAGTCCGTGTTCATATCCTAGTCCCGGGTCTCGGTGCTCCTTGATGGTGCTGCCGGGCGAAAGTGCAAGCAGCCTGACGGTTTCTATCGGGAAATGGAACCCGGAGAGTATTTCACGAAAGTAGGTACACTGATCAAGTAGAGGAGTGTCTGAAAAAGCATCAGGGCTGGTAGTCACAATGTCTGCAGCCATTCCGCTTGCTGACCGGAGCGCAATGCCATTCCAGTCTCCTGAATAATCGTTTGTGTTGAAATGGGCTATCCATTGTTCTGCTTCACAGATGGCAAGGTCTATGCGTAGTTTGGCTACATCAAAAGAAAAAGGCAGCAGAAAAAACCGGTTGTCCATTGCTTGAAATATAATGGATTTCATTCCAGTACACTGAAATGAAAGCCTGGCGTATCGCCTGAAAGATATTGAAAGGAAAATCCCAGATGTGTTTGGTTTTGAAAATGCAGGTCGGTTATTTTTTTAGGCAGGGTCAATCCGCTTTGCCATGGTGTCAGTGCTACTTTATCAAACACCCGGATATGTGTAAACAAATGTAATTGAGGATGTTTCTCAGCCTGTGCTGCACTTACCACAAGGTCAGTAGTTGGAAATTCACCTGCAAAGGAGCGTGATGTATCTTGGCTTATTTCAAAGATAGTCTGGAGATATTCAATATAGTGTTCAGGAGGATTGATGAAATCCTGCATACGTGTGATTTCATTTGCCGGATTGAGTAGTCCGGCCCGAATCTCTATTGATTCCGGGACCAGGAATCCTTCAGGATGCAGGTAAGGAATCAAGTGATGCGTGATGGCCACCTGGGGTTCTTTATCCAAAGCGCGTTGCATGGTTTCAGAAAGTAGAATATGTACATCTCCTGTTGGTGTATAGCGTGTCGCGTCTGTTAAGACGACGTCTCTGACAAAAGCCTGTATGCCGAAATCGGATATAGTTTGCTGCACCATTTGATGGGCAACGGGGTTGACTTCCAGGAACGTGAATTGCACTTGATCTGCTGTAAAAACGGTGGTCATCGGAAGCGCCAGTGTAGCGAAGGGACCTGTACCTGCGTAGAGCACATGTACGGGGATTCCCGGAAACCGTTGTTGTGCTGCGTGAATAGCACAAAACAAACCGCGGACAAATTTTTTAGTACGCATCAGGTCGTTTATACACATCGCCGCCCAATACGGTCCGATACCTTTACCGTCAGGAAGTAAAATGGGAGTTCGGAGTATTTCTTCGTCCTGATTCAGTTGGGTTATTTCCATCAGGAGATGGAACAGATCATTGGTTGCCTTTGCTATAGTTGGGATATAATCCTCTTCTTCCAGTAAGGAAGAGGTGATCTGGGCCAATTTAGGATTGAGCAACGCTTGCCGGCCCATGCCTGGAAATTATTAGCAGGCCAGGGTATGGTGGCTGGAAAACGTTTCATGAAAAACCTTTCCATCACGATTCATTACGCTGCAGGTGGTGGTGGCCCTCCCGTTCTTTAGCTTGGTGACAATGGAAACGGTTCCTTCCCGGGTAGCAAAAGCAGCAGCGCCATGACCTGCGCTTGCTTTACCAATGGGAAAAAGCAAGGATTGAATCATAGCCGGGGATTTCTCCCTGAGGGCATGGGAGGCTTTAATCAATGCTTCTACCTGGAATCCAGAAAGCGTCTGAACCGGCTGCCATTGATGCTGACTATTCCTCCGATAAACGGGTAATAGCAAATCACTTATTCCGGATGCCGTATGGCGGGCAATTAGTGGATAGAAGCAGTATTGTTCATCATCGCCAAAGAAATAACAGGTCTCACTCACTGGATGATACCCGTGATTGGCGAAATATTCATTTTTCCCACTTGTTATTTGCTTGAAAGATTCAGGTGCTGATATAGATAATGTCCTGCGCTGGACAGTGAGGGTCCAACTCATTTGGCGTAGCCATGTGGCGACACTACCGTGTTCAAAATTGGCAGGAATAGCTAAAAGGTCAGGAGAAATAATCCCAAGTCCGATTGTACCTAAGGTAGTCCCCTGAATAAAAAATCTTCTTTTCATGCAAAACGTATCTGGTGATCAGAAAATAGGGTTTAGTTTCTTGAAGGAAAAATCCCTTGAAGGCAAATAACATAGTTCATCCCCAGATAGGGTTGCATAATACTTACCGGTTGATTCCCACCGGTTAAACTAACCGTAGTGGTAACGCCACCCAGGGAACCATTGGCGGTTTGTGCGGGTGCATAGAAGTTTTGTGTCTGGTTTGCCAGAATATTTCCAGCCGCTTCTTCACTGGTTGTATTTGCAGAACTTACCCCAACATTTGTTGTAGCCGTGTGATTATGCGCTGGCATTTGATTTACGGTCAGGGTAGTAGTTGGAGTTCCGGATAATTCACCAAGGGTAATATTGGGTAACCCGGGACCTTGTCCAGTGCCAACTGGGACACGCCCTCTTAAATCCGGAAGGGCGAAGGTAGTCTGGCCATTTCCACCATACGTGGTCCCTAACAAGGAGAAAAGGGCGGTGTTTTGTGCAATGGATAAAATTTGCCCGGCGCAAAAAGCCCAGAATTTAGGAGCAAAATTTCCGGCAAACATGATGATTTGAGCAATATAACCTTCCATGATGTGTAGTGTTTTAATAGGTTCTGTTCTGTATTAGCATTTAGTTTCTTGAAGGGAAAATCCCATAGAGGCATATAATATAATTCATCCCTAGATAGGGTTGCATAGTATTTACCGGTTGATTTCCGCCATTTAGATTAACCGTAGTAGTTACGCCTCCCAGTGAGCCATTGGCTGTTGCTGACCCGGCATAGAAATTTTGTGCCTGGTTTGCCAGAATATTGCCAGCGGCTTCTTCGCTGGTTGTATTTGAGGAACTTACCCCAACATTTGTGGTAGCCGTGTGATTATGTGCCGGCATTTGGTTTACGGTCAAGGTAGTAGATGGTGTTCCGGATAATTCGCCAAGGTCAATATTGGGCAACCCAGGACCTTGTCCGGTGCCAACTGGGACACGCCCTCTTAAATCCGGAAGGGCGAAGGTCGTCTGGCCATCTCCCCCATAGAAGGTGCCTATCAAAGCAAACAAGGCACTGTTTTGGGCAATGGATTGAAGTTGTCCATAGCAAAAAGCCCAGCTTTGAGGGGCAAAATTGCCGGCGAACATGATGATTTGTGCTAAATAACCTTCCATGTGGGTATTCGTTTTCGTGTGTTAGGTATAGTATTCGGTGTCCGGGTGAATTAACATACAAGATATCAGTATTTTCTCATTTTAATACGCGACACCATCCATGTAGCTCATTTGGTATGTTAAATGTTTGTAAACCAAAGCATTTCGGTAAAACTTTACATAAGAAAGCGGCATGTTTTTATCTATGGTTTTAGGAATCATACTATCTTGTGCCTCAGTATAGTAGACCGCAAATCCCAATCTATCTAAACCAACCTGAACCACATGAACATTCGCCAACTACTCATTTGCGTTTTCCTCCTCCTGTCCTATGGGATCAGAGCACAATATCTGGAGACCTTTGCCACACCTAATAAGGGATATCAAATAAACCTCATTGACGACTTATCCGGTGTCAACTGGACCATGACTCCATGGTCACAGGCACTGGGAGAGCGCGATGCTGCAGATTATTTTAATACAACAGCAGGAGGAGTGATGGAATCAATTGATCTGGATCAAGAGGTTTGTTGGGAAAGCCCTTTGTTGCAAATAGGTGCTGCCGGGGTTGTGTCTGTCTCCGTTGATTTAACCTGGGTCGGATTCGATACAGACATTATGGCTGGTGGGTGTGTTGGAGATTATATCAAAGTATTGTACAGTGTTAATGGTGGGAGTTATATCATGGTTCCCAACCAGGCAGGAGGAAATCCATGCGCCACTGTTGCCTACCCCTTTGGGGCTCCAGGAGCGCCATTTAACAGCTCCGGAACTATTACACAAGGCGGGATCAGTGGAAGTACACTCAGGATCAGGGTATGCGTTTTTACAAACGCTAATGCTGAGATGGTCACTATTGACAACGTTTCAGTGCCTCAGGCGGGTGTGGGGTTAAATTGCTCTCAGCCTGTACTGACCACAACACAGAAAAATATAGTCTGCAATGGGCCAAATTCAGGCTCAATTGACCTGAGTGTTTCCGGTGGTTCTGGCAGTGGATACACATATGACTGGAGCAACGACGGACCGGAGACTCCGGACAATGATCCCCAGGATCTGACCGGACTAGCCGCAGGAAGTTATACGGTAACCGTGACGGATGGAGCATCTTGTACTCAAACCACAAGTGTTACGATCATCAGTTCACCTATCACGCAAAGCGCCGTTACCTTTCCTGCATCTTGCGGAGGGCCTAATGGTGCCATTGATCTGACAGTGAGTGGAGGTAATCCCGGCTATACCTATGCATGGACTGGAGGGGCAACAACCCAGGATATCAGTGGGCTGACTGCTGGATCATATACTGTGACAGTTACAGATAGTTCTGTACCTCCGTGTACCTCTACAGCAACTTATGTTGTTGGAACCATAGCTACTGGCCCCTATTCAGAAACCTTTAGTGTGCCCAATAAGGGTTATCTGATCAATCAGGTCAATAACTTTTTTGGATTGAACTGGACCCTTTCTCCGTGGACATTCGATGAGCCACCGGCAGGTATAGGCCGTGACAATGGAGATTATTTTGCCACCACAGCCGGAGGTAAACTAGAAGGGTTAGATTCAGATCAGGAAATATGCTGGATCAGCCCGGAGGTAAATATTTCAACTTCAGGTACAGTGCAGTTTTCAGTTGATTTAACCTGGTCAGGATTTGACAATGAAGATTATATCCTCGTTCAATACAGTATCAATGGAGGTGCATTTACAACGATCCCCAATACAGTAGGTGGTGGTGCTGGAACCATCCAGTATGCTTTTCCTTCTGTGGATCAAAACGGTTCTGCTACAATCACCCAAACCGGATTGTCTGGCAACAAGATTCAGATCAAGGTTTGCTTTCTTACCAATTCTCAGGCAGATATAGTCACGATAGATAATGTGAACATTCCTCAATCTGTAACATTGTGTTTTGCGCCAATCCTTTCCACCACCTCTACAAATGTTTCTTGTAACGGTGGAAATAATGGGGCTATTGACCTAACTGTTTCCGGGGGATCATCGCCTTACACCTATGATTGGAGCAACGACGGACCAGAGACACCTGACAATGATCCGCAGGATCTTACCGGACTGGTAGCCGGGACATATACCGTTACGGTGACTGATATGGCGGGGGCCACCTCAACCGCGAGTGTGACTATAACACAGCCATCAGCCCTTTTGCTGACCACTACGCAAGTGAATGTACTCTGCAATGGTGCTTCCACAGGCTCTATTGACTTGACGGTATCCGGAGGTACCTCTGCTTATAGCTATGACTGGAGCAATGATGGTCCGGAGACACCGGATAATGATACCCAGGATTTGACCGGACTCGCTGCAGGTGCTTACACAGTTACTGTATCAGATATGAATGGCTGTACCTCCACAGCTTCCGTCACAATCACACAACCCGCTGCCTTATCCCTGACTACCACACCTACCAACGTGACGTGTGCAGGGGGCAATAATGGAGCTATCGACCTCACAGTAACCGGAGGAACATCAGGCTATACCTACGACTGGAGTAATGATGGACCTGAGACGCCAGACAATGATCCACAGGATTTATCCGGATTGATTGCAGGAATATATACGGTTACCGTATCAGATGCCAATGGTTGTATGGCAACAACTTCAGCCACTATCGCACAACCGTCGCAGATTTCCATTTCTTTAATGCCAGTAAGTACGTGTACAGGATTGGCCAATGGAAAGATCACGGTGGGTATCAGCGGAGGAGTACCACTTTATGATATTGCATGGAATGGACCGGGAGCCAATGACGGTAGTGTAAATGATCAGAGCTCAGGGTATATGATCACCAACTTACCTGGCGGATCCTATGCGATAACAGTCACAGATAATAATAACTGTAGTCAGGCTACAAGTGTAATAGTCGTGGAAAACCCCTTGCCCATATGCAGTATTGCAGGACCAGACAGTCTTTGCACACTTTCTACAGGGTACATTTATTCAGGCACACCGATGATGAGTGCCTATAGCTGGGGCATTTCCGGCAATGCTAGCATTGTAGGATCAACCACAGGATCCTCTGTATCTGTGAATGCAGGGTCACCAGGTGCTGCAACACTCTCCGTTACCATCACAGATAGTAATGGTTGTACTTCTTCCTGCACCAAATCAATTGAAGTCATTTCGTCTGCACCTTTCATTACATGCCCCTCGAATGTGACGATTGAGTGTGATGAGTCAACAGCGCCCATGAATACAGGCAATCCGGTCGTATTGGATTGTGACTTTGATGCTACTGTATCATCTACTGATGCAAGTGCAGCAGGCAACTGTCCGCAGGAGTATACTATAACCAGGACATGGACAGCTATTGATGGATCAGGACAATCAGCTTCCTGTGTGCAGATCATATCCGTAGAGGATAGTACAGCCCCCTCACTGTTTTGTCCATCTGATATCACGGTGGAGTGTATTACAGACACCATTGTTGCCAATACAGGTATGGCCACAGCCACAGACAATTGTGATGGTGTGCCGGTAATAGATTACAGTGATACATCCGTCAGCGGAGGTTGTGGTGGATCTTTCTTCAGGCTTTGGACCGTCACCGATGCATGTGGAAACAATACTTCATGTGCACAACTGATCACGGTCGATGATACAACGCCACCGGTCATTACTTCCTGTCCGTCTGATGTGACTATCGAATGTGATGAGACCACCCTTCCGGCAAACAATGGGACTGCTACTTCGTCTGACAATTGTGATATGTCACCTGCGGTGACATATAATGATGTTACCTTTTCAACACAGGAAGGTTGCAGCCAGGAATATTTACTGGTAAGGACCTGGATAGCAACTGACGATTGTGGCAACACAGCTACTTGTGTCCAGGAGATACAAGTAGTAGATACCACGCCTCCTGTCATTACCTGTCCGGCAAACCTGACCTTAGAGTGCATTGATGATACCTCGACAGAAACAACCGGCTTTGCCAGTGCTACGGACAATTGCAGCGGCTTTCCTGAAGTGTTCAGCAGTGATGTGACCTTAGCCGGAGGTTGCGGGCCTGAGTATACTATCACCAGGACCTGGACTGCAATTGATGATTGCGGTAACAGCACTACCTGTGTGCAGGTCATCAGCATAGAAGACACTACACCACCTGTGATTACCTGCCCGGCTAATGTGACTGTGCAGTGTACCGTTTCCACCGGACCGGCCAACACTGGTGGAAATGCGACAGCGACGGATATATGTGATCAAGCCCCTGCCATTACATTTTCAGATGTGACTGTGGCAGGAGGTTGTCCGCAGGAACGAACGATCACCAGGACATGGACTGCATCAGATGATTGTGGCAATTCGAGCACTTGTGCACAAACGATTGTAGTAGATGACAGCACACCTCCATCCATCTTATGTCCTTCAAACGTAACCATATCATGCGCCTCAGAGGTGCCTCCGGTTTCTACCCAGAGCGTTACATCAAGTGATAATTGTGGACCGGTGACAGTTACCCATGGCGGGGATGTGATATCCGACTCTACTTGTGTCAATCGCTTTAAGATTACTCGACTGTATGTTTCGACAGATGCATGCGGTAACTCATCAAGTTGTACCCAACTCATAACGGTGTTTGACAATACGGCACCTAGTATCACTTGTCCATCAAATGTGACTATTGAATGTTCGTCAAGTACACTTCCTGCAAATACAGGCATGGCTAGTGCGACAGATAATTGCCAAAGTGGTATGATGCCACAACCTGTAGTCTGGATAAATGAGATTCACTATGACAATACCGGCACCGATGCCGGAGAATTTGTAGAAGTAGCAGGTACTGCAGGTGTCGACCTGAGTGCTTACTCCATTGTCTTGTACAATGGAACAGGTGGTGCGGTGTATGACACCGATATACTTTCAGGAATTATAGATAATGAAAGCAATGGATTTGGAGCGGTATCCCTCTCTTATCCAGCTAATGGAATTCAGAATGGAGCACCTGACGGAATTGCACTCGTGCATAACAGCACAGTGGTTCAATTCCTTAGTTATGAAGGATCCTTCACAGCTGTAGGAGGTCCGGCCAATGGAATGGTTAGCACTGACATTGGTGTTGTTGAGCTTGGTACTGAACCCCTTGGCATGAGCCTACGTCTTACAGGAATGGGTACAACCTATGCCAATTTTAGCTGGGTAGGTCCGGGAGTACAATCCCCCGGTACATTGAATGCCGGACAGACCATCACGGCGATGCCTCCGGCACCACCGCTTCCGGTCACTTACACGGATGCCATCACTTCTTCCATGGTATGTCCTCAGCAATATACGATAGCACGTACATGGAGTGCAGTTGATGCATGTGGTAACAGCTCATCATGCACACAAACTATTAACATCGTAGATACAACTCCTCCGTCAATATCATGTCCGCCAAACCTGACATTGGAATGCACAGCTGTGACAACACCCGCTAACACAGGAACGGCAGCAGCATCAGACAATTGCCAGGGGACAGGAGTGCCTCTGCCTGTGATCTGGATTAATGAACTACATTATGACAACACCGGGACAGATGCCGGTGAGTTTATTGAAGTGGCTGGAACGGCCGGACTGAATCTCAGCGGATATTCTATCGTCCTTTACAATGGAACCGGTGGAGCATCTTATGATACTGACATACTATCCGGTGTCATTGACAATGAAAGCAATGGGTTTGGCGCTATTTCACTGGCATACCCATCAAATGGTATTCAAAACGGAGCACCAGATGGTATTGCCCTGGTTCAAGGAACTACCGTGATCCAGTTTTTGAGTTATGAAGGAACCTTTACCGCTGTTGGTGGACCGGCTAACGGTATGTTGAGCACGGATATTGGTGTGTTGGAGGTTGGGACAGAAGCTTTAGGATTGAGTCTTCGTCTGACAGGAAGTGGAAACACTTATGGAAACTTTGCCTGGAACGCACCTGCAGCGCAGTCACCCGGCTCTTTAAATCCAGGACAGACCATTACAGTCACTGCTGATCCGGGTGTGTCTGTCATATCTAGCGACAATATCATCCCATCACAACAATGCCCTCAGGCATATACCATCAATCGTACCTGGACCGCAGAAGACGAGTGTGGAAACACCTCCAGTTGCCTGCAAGTCATCACGATCGTGGATACTACCCCGCCAGTAATCACCTGCCCTCCAGACGTGACCATTGATTTTGGTGTAGATGAAAGCACAGAAACAAATGGTACAGCTACGGCAACCGACAATTGCAGTACTCAAATAGCTCTGGATTTTAATGATGTCACTATTGAGGGAGAATGTGAAGAGGAATACATGATTGAACGGACCTTTACCGCCATCGATCAATGTGGTAATTCTTCTACCTGCCTGCAGATTGTCAACGTAGATGGAATGTGTATTGTCGACCTTTCCCTGGTCAAGAGTTTAAACCCTAACCAGGGCCCACTTGATGGTGGCGATAATGTGCAGTTTACGATTACAGTGACCAACGAGGGAGAGGTAACTGTAGGTAGTGTAACTATAACCGATTACATACCTATCGGATTTATGCTCAATGACCCTGACTGGACGCCAGGGATGGCAGGCAGCACAGGACAGAGTGCATCTATTGTATTGTCTATCGCAAATGGTGGCCTTGATGGCAACGGATTGAATCCATTTGAAAGCGTGTCTGTACAGATCACCTTAAAGATCAACGAGGATATTCAGCCTGGCTCCTATGCCAACATTGCAGAGATCAGCCAGGTATTGAGACCAAACGGTGTAGACATTACGGACAGAGATATAGATAGTGATCCGGATCAAAATGATACCAATGATCCTCCATCTGAGGATGACCAGGATCCTGCATTTATATGTATCCTTCCTACCCCTGTGATTTCCGGTGATGCCTATGTGTGTCCGGGAGAAACCACTACCTATTTCGTGGCAGACTATAATCCTGATTTTGAATACACTTGGAGTCTGGCTAGCGGAGGAATCATTGTCTCTACTACCCCTCAAAGTGTTACTATAGCATGGGGCAACACACCTGGAGGTCCATTCCAGCTTACCCTGAATACGCTTGTTGGCCCGGAAGGATGCCAGACCACTACATTCCTCTTTGTATATATCCAGGGAGTGGAAAGCTTGTCATGTAATGACCATGTTCAGATATCTCTTGGCCCCGATTGTGAGGCTGTAGTGCTGAGCGGAATGATCCTTGAAGGTGAGGCTGAAGGTAACAACAACTACTTTGTCATCATTACTGATCAAAACGGAAACGTTATACCAAATGCAACACTCACCTCTGAACATATCGGACAGTGCTTTACGGTAACGGTTGCCAATGAGTGCAATGACCAGAGCTGTTGGGGAACGATCTGTGTGGAAGATAAAATACCACCGGTGGTTGAATGCACAGATGTAACCATAAGCTGCGGCTCCATCCTTGATCCTGTCACTACTGCGCCATATAACTATGATGCATGTGGCGAAGTGGAGTTGACCTACACCGACAACACCTCAGGCGATGATTGCGATGAGCAAACCCTGACGCGGACCTGGACGGCCACGGAT
>WBZX01002023.1_pt1 | contig 14386 bp, 8 predicted proteins | sample 5204211 | NCBI WGS metagenome assembly WBZX01 (sample SAMN12344362, study PRJNA552823) | activated sludge metagenome | biome: Activated sludge suspended growth; feature: Nitrification reactor; material: Wastewater; isolation source: activated sludge from nitrification reactor of wastewater treatment...
GCGCTAGTGCAAGCCACCATCCCGTTGGAAAGGCCCCCGGCATCGGGGGCCTTTCTACTTTTGCCCGCCTTCAACCGGCCATCACCCTGAACGACGGTAGACCTCGGCAAAAGCGATCATCTGTGATGAACGAGGACAACGTCGGCCCAGCGGCATGCGTCGTAGTGGGGCCTGGGCGGAACAAGAGCGCAACGATACCGGGTGAACGAAACCGCATGAAACACATCACGTCCCTCGTCTTCGGCCTTCTGTTGGTGGCCACCAGCTTCGGCCAGAAGTCCTTCACCATCGCTGACCCGAGCATTGTGACCTGCCAGGCCTCCTTCCTGGACACGGGCGGGGAAAGCCAATCCCCCTATGGGGACAATGAGTCCTTCACCACCACCATCTGCCCCACCACGCAAGGGCAGGGTGATGCGATCTCGCTGCAATTCGTAGCGTTCAGCCTGTCCACCGCTGGCACCTCCCCCATCGACCAGATGTCCATCTACGACGGCAGTGACACCAACGCACCGCTGATCGGCACCTGGACGGGGAACAACTCTCCGGGCATCATCAGCGCGAGCTTCGGCAACCCCACCGGCTGCCTCACCGTGGTGTGGAGCAGCAACGAGACCGGCACCGGCGATTTCGCAGCCTACATCACCTGCTACCAGCCCTGCGAACCGCCGCTGGCAGCAGCCACGCTCACCAACGAGCCCATTCAGCCGGCCTTGGTGTGCCAGAGCGAGACCATCACCTTCGATGCCACCACCTCCACGGCGGCCGCTGGCTTCAACATCGTGGAGTACAAGTGGGATTTCGCCGATGGCGTGGTGGACAGCCTGAGCGGGCCCGTTGTGAGCCACAGCTTCCCCGAGCCCGGAGAGTACATCGTACAGGTGTACCTGACCGATGACAACGAATGCGCGAGCACCAACTTGGTTGACCTGCGCGTATGGGTGAGCACAACGCCTGATTTCAGCGCAACGAACATCGCCGACACAACCATCTGCCAAGGCCAGAGCGCCGTGCTGGATGCCACCGGCGTGGTACCGGTCACTTGGTCCGCCATACCCGCCGCTGATTTCGGTGATGGCATCTACCTACCGGATGATCAAAGCGCAGGCTTCAGCTCCCCGCTCACCTTCACCCAGCTGGAACCCGGTGCCGTGCTTACGGATATCAGCGACCTCGTGAGCGTGTGCGTGAGCATGGAGCACAGCTTCATGGGCGACCTTGTGATCAACCTCACCTGCCCGAACGGCCAGACCGTGATCTTCCACCAGCAAGGTGGTGGCGGCACGTTCCTCGGCAACGCGCTGGATGGAGAGACCGACCCCCCGACGCCCGGCGAATGCTGGGACTACTGCTGGAGTCCCTCGGCCACCAACGGCACATGGGCCGACAACGCAGGCGTGAGCCCACTGCCCAGTGGCACCTACGAGAGCCTATTCCCCATGTCGCAGCTGGTCGGCTGTCCGCTGAACGGTACATGGACGATCAACGTGGCCGACCTCTGGGGGGCCGACGATGGCTTCATCTGTGCATGGCACATCGAGTTCGCTCCCGAGCTCTATCCGGACCTTACCAGCTACACACCCGACCTCGGCACTGCTTCCATGGATAGCTCCTGGTGGGAAGGCCCCGCAGTGATCACCGACCCGAACACGCCATTGGTGGCCTACATGAACGGCACCACGCCCGGCACCTTCACCTACACGTTCCACGTCACCGACAACTTCGGCTGTGTGTACGATAGCTCCATGACGGTGACCGTGACCCCGAGCCCGCAAGGCCCGATCATCATCACCGGCGACAGCATGGTGTGTGGTACCGACCTGGCCCAACTGGATGCGCCTGCCGGCTACGACACCTACGTGTGGCTGCCAGGCAACATGGGTACTCCGAGCGTGGAAGTAGGCCCCGGTTCGTACACCGTTACGGTGGCCTATGGAAGCTGCCCACTTACCTCCGATCCGTTCGAAGTAGGCATAGCACCGGACCCCGACCCCGTGATCACCGGACCACAGCTGAGCTGTGGTGGCGAGCCCGTCGTGCTTTCCACCACCGAGCCCTTCGCCTTCTATACTTGGTCCAACGAGTCGAGCGACCCGACCATCAGCGTAGGCAGTGGCAGCTATACGGTGACCGTGACCTCCGCAGAAGGCTGCACCTCCACATCGGACCCCTACGCCGTGGTGGTGGCCAGCGACCCCAATGCCGCTTTCACCACAAACCCCGTATCGCCACAGCCCATGGGCACCTCCGTGCTCTTCGCCGACCAGAGCACCGTGCAGGGTAGCACCATCGTGGACTGGGATTGGACCTTCGGCGACCTCGGCACCAGCACCGACCAATCTCCCACCTGGCCCTTCGCCGACCCCGGTGATTACGAGGTGACCTTGGTGGTGACCACGGCCGAGGGTTGCACCGACAGCGTCAGCGCCATCTACATCATCTTCCCGCCGGACATCACCATCCCCAACGTCATCTCCCCCAATGGCGATGACCAGAACGACTACTTCGTCATCCGCAACATCGAGTTCTGGAGCAACCAGCTCACCATCTACGGCCGCTGGGGGAACAAGGTCTACGAGGCCAAGAACTACGTGAGCCAGTGGAAGGCCGATGGATTGCCTGACGGCACCTACTACTACGTGCTCACCCTCAACGACGGCAAGGAGCACGCTGGCCATATCACCGTGCTGCGCTAGTGCAAGCCACCATCCGTTGGAAAGGCCCCCGGCATCGGGGGCCTTTCTACTTTTGCCCGCCCCATCAGCACAGCTATTCCATGAAGGTGATCGATCATCTCCGCAAAGCGGACCGGACCCTGTTCTCCTTCGAGATCCTTCCGCCCTTGAAGGGCAAGGACATCCGCTCCATCTATGAGGGGATCGACCCGTTGATCGACTTCAAGCCGAGCTTCATCAACGTAACCTACCACCGCGAAGAGGTGATCTACAAGGAGCGCGGCCACGGCCTGCTCCAGAAGGTGCGCTTGCGCAAGCGGCCCGGCACGGTAGGCATCTGCGCCACCATCAAGGCCAAGTACAACATCGACACCGTTCCGCACCTCATCTGCGGCGGATTCAGTCAGGACGATACGGAGGACGCGCTGATCGAGATCAACTTCCTCGGGATCGACAACGTGTTGGCCCTGCGCGGTGACCCGATCAAGAACGAGCCGAATTTCATTCCCGACCGGGCCGGTCACGCACACGCCGTGGACCTGATCAAACAGATAGATGGCCTGAACCGGGGGAAGTACCTCCACGATGAGGAGATGGAAGCCGCACCAACGGACCTCTGCATCGGCGCGGCCTGCTACCCGGAAAAACACTCCGAGGCGCTGAACCTGAACGTGGACATCGCCTACCTGAAACAGAAGGTGGACGCGGGTGCCCAATACCTGGTGACGCAGATGTTCTTCGACAACGCCAAGTATTTCCACTTCGTGGACCTCTGCCGCGAGGCTGGCATCACCGTGCCGATCATCCCGGGCCTCAAACCCATCACCACGCTCAAACACATCGCCTTCCTGCCCAAGACCTTCCGCGTGGACCTGCCCGACGCCTTCGCCGCCGAACTCGTGAAGTGCCGGACGGACCTGGAGGTGAAGAAGCTGGGCATCGAGTGGACCACGGCCCAAGCCAAGGAACTGCTGGCCCGCAAGGCACCTTGTCTGCACTTCTATACCATGGGGCGCAGCGAGGCCGTGCGCACCGTGTGCGAGCAGATCTTCTAACGCGCCGGCCAACGGGAACGCCTCGGCGTGCGTTACTTAGGGGAATGCGCGTGCTCGCCACCATCCCCGTTCTGCTCGGCAGCCTCCTTGCCAGCGCCCAGGTCCACTTCGACAAGGACTTGCTGCACGTGATAGCTGCCAGCGAGGCCCACGGTCATGCGCCACATGGGAAGGCAGCCGCATCCGAACCCACCCGCGGGTACGATATGCGCTACCATCGCCTTGAGCTTATCGTGGACCCGGCGGTCCGCGCGATCACCGGGCAGGTGACCCACTACTTCGCACCCACCACCGACCTGGATGAATTCATCCTGGACCTGAGCGATGTGTTGAGTGTGCTTTCCGTGGAACACCATGGTGACCCGATCACGTTCACCCACACCGGGGACCTGCTAACGATCGAACTGCCCACGACACTTCCAACAGGCCAGTTGGACTCCATCACCGTGCTGTACGGAGGCGTGCCGCCTGATACGGGCTTCGGGTCCTTCGTACAGGATGAACATGATGGCGCCCCGATCCTGTGGACGCTCTCCGAACCCTACGGCGCGCGCGATTGGTGGCCGTGCAAGCAGGACCTCAATGACAAGGCCGACTCGTTGGACCTGCTCATAACAGTACCCACCGGTCAGCGGGTAGCGGGCAATGGCGTACTGGTGAGCGTCACCGACCAGGGCAACGGCACCGGTATCCATCACTGGAGGCACCGCCACCCGATCAACTATTACCTCGTGGCCTTCGCCGTGACCAACTATGCTGCCTACAGCGATTTCGTTCCATTGCCGGGCGGCACGGTGGAAGTACTGAACTACGTGTACCCGGAGGACCTGTCCGCAGCGCAGGGAAGCACGGCCGACATCGGCGAACAGATGCAGTTGTACAGCTCGCTCTTCGGTGAATACCCGTTCGCGAACGAGAAGTACGGCCACGCGCAATTCTCCTGGGGTGGTGGAATGGAACACCAGACCATGACCTTCCTCGGCAATTTCAGCTACGAGCTCATGGGGCACGAACTCGCCCATCAGTGGTTCGGCGATCTGGTTACCTGTGGTTCCTGGGAGGACCTTTGGCTGAACGAGGGTTTCGCCACCTACCTCAGTGGCCTGTGCTACGAGTTCCTGGCACCGGAGTACTGGTACAACTTCAAGGCACAACGGCGCGCGTACATCACCTCACAACCCGGAGGGAGTGTGTTGGTGAGCGACACCACCTCCATTCCACGCCTGTTCGATAGCAGGCTGACCTATGCAAAGGGCGCCTTCGTGTTGCACATGCTCCGTTGGGTGTGCGGCGACGATGCCTTCTTCGCCGGCGTGAACAACTACCTGAACGACCCTGACATTCGGAACGCGAGTGCGCTCACGCCGCAATTGATCGCACACCTGGAGAACACCAGCGGACTGGACCTCACCGAGTTCATGGCCGATTGGTATGTGGGTGAAGGACACCCCAACTACCAACTCCTTTGGAGCCAGGATGCGGATGGTCTCGTGACCGTTCAGCTCGACCAGACCACCTCGCACCCCAGCGTGGACTTCTATGAAATGCCCATCCCCGTCCGCTTCAAGAATGGTTCGGAGGACACCACCGTGGTCATCGATCACACCTTCAGCGGACAACTCGCCTCCTTCTCGATCCCCTTTCAAGCGGACAGCGCGCTCTTCGACCCGGATATCTGGATACTGAGCGGACAGAACCTGGTGCTTCAAGTTCCTGTGGCCTCCTTGGCTGGCGCAGCGCTCCTCCTCTATCCGAACCCGGTGGTGGATGAAGCCTGGGTGCATGTCGGCAGCACCTTGCAAGGCCCCGTGGAGGTGACACTCTTCGATAACACCGGACGTCAAGTGCGCGCTGGCCGCGCGATGGTGCAGGGGCAACGGATCAACGTACCGTGCGAAGGATTGGGGGCCGGTTCCTACACCGTGCGACTTGCTGTGCCGGGACGCTCCTTCCAGCTCCGCTTGATCAAAGGGTGATCACCGCGCGAGCATCCGCTCCACGTACTTGCCCAATACGTCGAACTCCACGTTCACCCGATCACCTGTTCGCAGCGCAGCGAAGGTGGTGTGCTCGTAGGTGTACGGGATGATCACCACGCTGAAGTAGCGCTCGTCCAATGCGGCTACCGTGAGGCTGACCCCATTCAGGCACACACTCCCTTTCTGCACCAGCAGGTGCTTTTCCGCAGGCAGTTCGAAGGTGAAGCGCCAGCTGCCGCCCTCGTCCGCCCCAGTCTTGCACACCACGGTGGTATCCACGTGGCCTTGCACCATATGGCCATCCAGTCGGTCACCAAGGCGCAGGCATCGTTCCAGGTTCACGCCGGAGCCGGCCACCAGCGAACCCAGGTCGCTCCGGTCCAAGGTCTCCTTCACCGCAACCACATCATAGCGGTCATCGGTGATGGCCACCACCGTCAGGCAAACACCGTTGTGCGAAACGCTCTGGTCGATCCGCAACTCAGTAGTCATGCGGGCCTTGATGGTGAACGTGCGGTTGGTACCCTGATCGCTCACGGCCACCACTTCCCCTACTTCTTCGACGATACCGGTGAACATCAGTTGGTGGGCGAGCTGGTCCCGCCGCCTTGCAGGTGCACGTAGCCCTTGAGCTGCGCTGTCTCCGTTCCGCTCAGGCGCGCATAGTTCACGTTGCACACGTAGTAGTACACACCGTCCGGGAGCACTTCACCGGTGTTCTTGAGCGTACCGTTCCATTGGATGGCCGGGTCGTTCGTTTCGAAAACGACCATGCCCCACCGATTGAACACGGACAGTTCGATGGAGCGGACTCCGCGATACGGGAAGGGAACGAAGCGGTCGTTCATGCGATCCCCGTTGGGGGTGAAGATGTTCGGCAGGCTGTATTGCGGACAGTTATCCCCGCACACCGGCTCCACGAAGGGACTCTCGTTCCCCACGGTATCCACCGCGGTGACCTGATAGCATCCGGCCACACTGCTGTTGTTCACGTGGGCATAGCTGGTGTTCTCCGCACCATTGATCGTCGCTATCAGCACGTACGGCGCATCCAGCGAATCGGCGTAGTAGATCCTGTACAGATAGGTGTCATCCGCACAGGTCAGGTTCGGGTTGTTCCAGGTAAGCGTGTTCAACGGCGTTTCGCAATCGTTGTCCAGCGCTACCTCCGGGGCACAGGGCGGGGTCCGGTCCACGGGAACGCCACATACCTCCTGGCTCCAGTTCATCAATGGGGATACAATGGATGGGTCGCTGTAAGCACCGAAGCTCTGCACCAGGTAGCAATACTGCTGTCCGTTCACGAGCAAGCTATCCGTGTACTCGCCGGTGGTACTGATGCCCAGAAGGGTCCACACGCCACCGATATCCCGGAAGACCTTGTAGAGCGTATTCGTCCAAGGCGTGTTGTGGGCCCATTGCACCGTGAGCTGCTCATCGTTCGGCACGGTGCTGATGAACACCGAGGAGGCCACGCTGCTGTATCCGATGGTGTCCTGCCCACCCTGCCCCAACAACATCACGCGGTAGACATGCGCTTGACCCTGCGTGTCCAGTCCGTTATCGACGAAGTTCGTGTCCGGATGTTGGAGGAAAGGATGCAGCGGGCTCGTCCAGATCTCCTGCGTGGCGGAGGTGAAGCCCAGACCCCGGAACAGCTTGAACTGATACGGTCCGGGACGCGCGTTGGTATCCAGGTCGAACGCGTTGCTCCATTGCACCGAATCGATCCCGATGGTCGGGTCGGTATCCACCACGCTCACCTTCGTGATCACCGGCACCTGCCTGTCCAGAATGGCGCAGAACTCTACGCTCGCGTAGCTCTGGGCACCATCGGCGAAGCGGGCCACGACCATGTAGCAGTACTGATTGCCGATCACCAGGCTCGAGGCATCCGTGAAGGAGGTGTTGGACACCCCAGTGGTGGTGGCGATCAAGGAGTAGCCGGTGTATGCGGGCACACCGGTCTCGCAATGGTCAGGGGTGAAGCCATACAACCCGCTCCGGCGGTAGATGTAGTAACCGATGGCATTGGTGCAGATGCTCGGGTCCCATTGCAGTTCGATGGCGCTTCCGCTCGGCGTGGCCGTCGGGTTCTGCGGAGCTGGCGCGACCACCGTGATGTTCATGGTCTTGTAGTCCTGTAGCTGCACCTCCGGATCATCATCCGTGGCATTGAAGACCATTTGATAGGGCTGAAGGCGAACATGGCCACAGTTGGTCTGCCAGCTGAAGACCCCCGTTACGCTCTGCGCGGGGGAAGGGCTCACGAACGTGGCGGGCGAGTTGGTGAGCACCAGGGGCTGCCCAAGCGCCGTCAGGGTCACTTCCTGCCCGAAGTTGGGGTCGTTCGCCTGCACGTTGAAGGTCAGGAAATCCCCGGCCTCCACACAGGTATCCTGCAGGGCTTGGATCACAGGCGGCTCATTGGTGCACGTGCGCACCGTCACTTGCATATCGCGCGTCACCCACCCCATCTCCACCATCACCCCGTTGATCCGCCGCCACTCATGCACGCGGAAGGCGATGTTGTATTCGCCCAGCAGACCGGGGTTGAGCCAGAAGATGGTGCCATTGGTGGGGTCGATCGTGTACGTGTTGCCTCCACCGGTCGGGAAGGCGTTCGGATACTGGTACCCCGCGATGGGCTGGCAGTCCAGGCCCAGGCACACCACGGGTTCAAAGCTCAAGCTGTCGCCATCCGGGTCGAAAGCGGCCGGATTATGGATCCAAGGGCGCTGGTAGCAAGCATCCTGGATCGGCGGATTGAGGAAGCGGACCGAACAATTATTCCCCGCCACAGGTGAAATGACCAGTTGGGTCTGGACACAGAACGACTGCGAAATGGAATTGGGCACGTTCACCACACCCCCGTTGCGATTCTGGTCATCGAATTGGAGGATGAAGACGCCTGGTCCGGCATATTGATGGGTGGCCACGTACTCGTTGCGACGCAGGTCCCGCGAAGGGTCGTCCACGATCACTGACCGCGGAACGATGGTACTGGTGTTATCACCCCAAGCGAGCGTCAGTTCCGGCCTGTCCGCTGGTGCGGATAGTTTCGTGTAGGTGATGATCGTCGCCTGGTACAGCAGGCCCTGCCCTGTCCAGCACACGATGATCTCCCCTGCGCGGTTGTGCGTGGCCAGCGAAGCCAACGACAACAGCGGCGCCAATACGGAAAGGAGGAGGCGTTGTGCGCTCATGCCCAAGGGAGACGTACAAAGTTCGACAATACAAAGGGCCAACGGTCGCCGATGCCCGGGAATTGCCCGCCTCGGAGCGCATATTGGCGACCGGTCCCCGATCGGGTGCCGAGCACAGGCCCGGCTATCTTCGGCCCCATGATCACCCTTTCCAAGAGTGCCAAGCCTGCCGCAGCGCGCGACACGTTGGTGGTGCTGGACGATATCGCCCAACTGCGCCACCTGGACCTGGAGCGCGCCGACCGCCAATACCTGAGCGACCAACTGAAGACCGACCCTTCCCTGGCCGCCTGTGACATAAGCGGACGGCTGGTGCTCGCACACCTGATCGCCAAGGGGGATCGCTCCCAGCAGCTGGAGAAGGCTCGCCGGGCCGGTGATGCCATGGCCGCACGCCTGAACGCGGCGAAATGCAGCGAAGCCCAGTTGGTGAGCTTGCAGGATGAGCCCGCCTTCACACTGGCGCTGGCCGAAGGGACCGCATTGGGCACCTATGCCTTCCGCAAGTACAAGAGCGACGAGAAGGGAGCGCCCACGTTGGAGAAGCTCACCGTGGTGGCCAAGGAGACCAGCGCCGACCTCGTTGATGAGCTCAACGACCTGTGCGACGCCGTGTGCACCGCACGCGATCTGGTGAACGAGCCGGTGAGTTTCCTCAACGCCAAGCAACTGGCCGCCGAATTCCGGACCCTCAGCCGCAATGCCGGCTTCAAGGTGGAAGTACTGGGCAAGGACCGCATCCAAGCCTTGGGTATGGGCGGCCTCATCGCCGTCAACAAAGGCAGCTTGGACGAACCCACCTTCAGCATACTGGAGTGGAAGCCGAAGAACCCGGTGAACAAGAAGCCCGTGCTGCTCGTGGGTAAAGGCGTGGTGTACGATACCGGTGGCTTGAGCCTGAAGCCGACGCCGAACAGCATGGACCAGATGAAGTGCGACATGGCCGGGGCTGCCGCCGTGGCCTGCGCCATCGCCATGGTGGCCAAGCGTGAGCTTCCTGTCCATGTCATCGGCCTGATACCCGCCACCGACAACCGCCCCGGAGGCAACGCCTACGCACCGGGCGACGTGATCCGCATGCACAGTGGGCTCACCGTGGAAGTGCTGAACACCGATGCGGAAGGGCGCATGATCCTGGCGGACGCCCTCAGCTACGGCGAGCGCTACCAGCCTGAACTCGTCATGACCCTGGCCACCCTCACCGGAGCCGCCATGCGCGCCATCGGAACCTACGGCACCGCCGTCATGGGCACAGCGTCGGATGCGGAGTTCAAGAAGCTGGAAGATGCAGGCAACGCCACCTACGAACGGGTGGCACGCCTCCCCTTCTGGGACGAATACGGTGATGAGATCATCAGCGATGTGGCCGATATCAAGAACCTCGGCAGCGACCTCGGTGGCGCACAGACCGCTGGCAAGTTCCTGGCGCGTTTCACCACACGCCCGTACATACACCTGGACATCGCAGGACCGGCATTCCTGACCCGCAAGGACAGCTACCGCGTAAAGGGTGGCACCGGCGTGGGCGTACGGCTCCTGTACCAATTCCTGAAACAGCGCGCGAAAGGATGAGCGAGAACCAACAACCCGTTCGTGTCGGCATTTCCTGCGGCGACCTTCATGGCGTTGGTCTGGAAGTGGTACTGAAATGCTTCGAGGATGCGCGCATGCTCGCCGATGTGACGCCCGTGCTCTACTGCTCGGCCAAGGTGGTGAGCCATCATCGCAAGGTCCTGCAACTGGAAGACGTGCAATTCCACCGGGTGAACGATGCGCGCGAGGCGATACCGCGGAAGTTCAACCTAGTGAACCTGTGGGAGGAGGATGTGGCGCTGGAACTGGGCAAGCCTTCCGGACAGCTGGCCTCATACGCGATCAAAAGCCTGGAGGCCGCTGCGCAAGACCTCGCCAGCGGGAAGGTCGATGTGCTCGTGACCGCGCCCATCGACAAGAACAGCATGCAACAAGCGGGGTTCGCCTTCCCCGGGCACACCGAATTCCTTCAGCACATGGCTGGTGGTGATGGCGATGTGCTCATGTTGCTCATGGGTGATGGTCTGCGTGTGGGCTGTGTCACGGGCCACATACCCCTGAAGGATGTCGCGGCGGCCATCACCACGGAGCGCATCGTTGCGAAGGCGCGCATCCTGCACCAAAGTCTGCTCCGTGACCTGGCCGTGGTGGAACCGCGCATCGCGATACTCGGCCTCAACCCGCACGCGGGTGACGGTGGCACGCTCGGTAACGAGGACAAGGAGCGCATCGCTCCGGCGGTGCGCCGCCTCAACGACGAAGGGGTCAAGGCCATGGGCCCCTACGCCGCAGATGGATTCTTCGGTAACGGAACCTACAAGCACTTCGATGGCGTGCTCGCCATGTACCACGACCAAGGCCTGGCACCGTTCAAGGCCTTGAGCTTCGGTCACGGGGTCAACTTCACGGCCGGTCTACCCATCGTGCGCACGAGTCCGGACCATGGCACCGGCCTCGACATCGCCGGCAAGGGAGTAGCGGACGAAGGCTCGTTCCGGGCTGCCGTTTGGGCCGCCGTGGACGTGCACCGCAACAGGGAAGCCTACAAGCAGATAGTCGCCAATCCCTTGCAGCCGCAGAAACGGGAGAAGGAACGCAAAGAGGGATAGTCGAACGTCACATCCGGAACACCTCCAAGAGCGCGGGCTTGCACGCCTCGCTCACCGGTATCTCCGATCCATCGGCAAGGACGACCACACCGCCCTTGCCCTTGCGGTACTTGCGGATCGCGGACACGCGCACCAGGTGCGATCGGTGCACCCGAACGAAGCCCAACGGTACCAAAGCTTCCTCGTAGTGCTTCAACGGGCGGCAGATCATCTTGCGTTCTCCACCCGCGAGCATGAACCAGGTGAAGTTGTCCTCCGCCTCGCACCGCACGATCTCCGTTGCCTTCACCACTTCGAAGCCGTCGAGCAGGGGTAATACCACCTGCTGGTCGGCGCGGTCGGTCAGTCGTAAGTTGTTGAGCAACACGTGCGCGTTGTGCACCTTCTCTTCGCTACGCACACGCTGCACCGCCTTTTGGACCGCAGCCTGCAACAGCCCGATGTTCACCGGCTTCAACAGGTAGTCCACCGCGCTCACCTGGATCGCCTGGATGGCGCGATCACTGTACGCGGTGACGAATACCACATGGAACGGTAGCTCGGCGTAGGAAGCAAGCAGGTCGAAGCCCGACCGGAAAGGCATCTCGATATCCAGGAAGACCAAGTGCGGGGACGTTCGCGCGATGAGCGCCATGCCCTCGTCGGCATTGGATGCTTTGCCCACCAAGCGCACTTCCGGGCAATAGCGAGCGAGGTACGCCTCGAGCACGTCGCGGCTGGCGGCCTCATCATCGATGACCACACAGCGTAGCGCTTCACCTTCCATGGGCAATGGACTTTGGAAGCTGGAAGTGCACCCGGGTACCCGTGCCATCCGGCGCGGCGTCATCCATGGTCAGTCGTACCTGTGTGCCATACAGCGCGTTCACCAAGGCGATCCGGTTCTGTGCGTTGCCGATCCCTTTGGAGGCCGTCGCGTTCATGCTGTCGCGCTTGATCGCCGCCGACCGCGCGCGGCCGATCCCGTCGTCCGTAACCGTGATGGCGATATGATCCCGGCCGTCCCTCAATTCCACCAAGAGCCGACCCATCCCCTCCTTGTGCCGGAGCCCGTGCCAGATGGCGTTCTCAATGAAGGGTTGCACGAGCATGGGCGGAACCTGCAAGCCAGCATTCAGCAGGGAAGGGTCCACGTGAAGGGTGAAATCGAACTTGTCACGAAAGCGATCGTGCTCGAGCCGCAGGTATTGGCCGAGCAATTCCACTTCATCCTCCAATTCGATGAACTCCAGCTCGGAGTACGCCAGCACTTTCCGCATGAGCCCGCTCAGGTCGGTGAGGTATTGGTTGCTGCGACGCTCGTCGTGCACGGCGATGTAGTGGTTCACCGCATTGAGCGCATTGAAGATGAAGTGCGGATTCATCTGCGAACGCAGGGATCTCAGTTCGATGAGGCGCGTGGCCAGCTGCTCCTTGCGCCGCGCCCGCTGACGATATATGAGTACAACGACCAGCAGTGCGATGGCCACGACCAACGCAGCGATGACGGCGTTGCGGGAAAAGAGCTCGGCTGCTCGCGCTTCGTCCTGCGCCTGGAGCAATTCGATGCGCTTGCCGTTGATCTCCCGGTCCTTCTCCAGCAACCGTATGCGCTGCACATCCGCATTGAGCGAACTGAAGAGACCGAGATTGGCTTCGAGCTTGCGCCTCTTCTCCTGTGTGCTCAATTCCAGGGTACGCACGTACTGGTCCAAATAACGCCGCGCCGCATCGGCATTCCCCACTTCCAGGTAGGTCTCGGAGATGTTCTTGAGGGCCAGCATGCGCAGGTCCAGGTAGCGCGGGTCCGCGACGCGGTCCTGGGGTAGTTCCTTGAGCACTTCGCTGTAGGTACCGATCGCACTCCCTCGTTCGTTCGAGTACCGCTGGGCCGTACCGATCTCGATCCGGTTGCTCAGCGCCTCGAAAGTGTCCATGGACTCTTCCTGCGCAGCCATCTCCTGTCGATAGTCCAAGGCTTGTTCGTACGCGCCTTCCGCCTCCAGCTTACCGGCGATCTCCTTCCGCGTGCGGAAGCGCGCACGGTCGTCGATGATGGAATCCGCAGCGATCCATGCCCGGTTGATCTCCGTGAAACCCCTGGCAGGGTCGCTCTTGTAGTAGAGCGCACCCAGTTCAGCCCGGCTCTTCACTTCCGCCTCCTTGTTCCCGAAACCACGTGCGAGCTCCATGTTCTGCTCCAGCAAGGCATTGGCGTTGCTGATCTGTCCCACTTCCGAAAGAATGCGTGCGAGCAACGCATTGATCTCCAGCATGAGCGGTTCGCTGCTCGTCCCATCCACCCGTTGCTTCAGCAGATCGAGAGCGGTGCGTGCTTCCAGGTACCGCTTGAGGTCGACCATGCATCGCGCCTGCGCGAGCCGTGCGTTCAGTGACACGGACGACCCACCATCGGGATGGACCTCGATGCACTTGGCGAAATAGTCGGAGGCCAGGTCGCACTGGCCCTGCCGCGCGAAGAGGTCGCCCAGCACGCCATAGCAACGTGCCTCCAGCGGCACGTCTGCTGCGTTGATGCTCCAGACCAATACCTGCTCCACCAGCACAAAGGCCGCATCCACCTTGTCCGGGCCCATGCGTTCGGCGCTATCCAAGCGTACGCGCATGCGTTGTCCCCCATCATCCTGTGCCCGGCTGAATTTGGACACCGACTTCGAGGACCGCAGCTTCAGATTCTCCTCCTGCGCCGCAAGCGCGCAGGCAAGCCCCAGGCAGAGCAGGAACAGCTGGGAACGCAGCAGCGAGTGGGCCATCCGGACAAACATACAGCGGTGCATGCCGCCGCATCGGGAGCAGAGTGGCCGGTCTGGCGCATCCAGGAGGGCGGCG
>WBZX01000086.1_pt2 | contig 14383 bp, 11 predicted proteins | sample 5204211 | NCBI WGS metagenome assembly WBZX01 (sample SAMN12344362, study PRJNA552823) | activated sludge metagenome | biome: Activated sludge suspended growth; feature: Nitrification reactor; material: Wastewater; isolation source: activated sludge from nitrification reactor of wastewater...
ACACAAAAAGGAGTCTGGGGATTTTCGAAATTGTACACTACAGGCTACCAAATCTCAGGCCTGCCCTGGGAGGAATGCCTTTTCTTTATCATCATTCCGACTGCATGTACTTTTATCTATTGGTCACTCAATAGTGTAATCAGAAAGGAACCATTTGCAGGGATAGAAAATAAACTTACCATTATACTTATAGTAATCTTGATAGGTATTGGACTTTGGAAATGGCAGCATATCTACACTTCAACAGCGACCTTGTTAAGCGGCTTCCTTTTATTGTTCCACTGGCTATTTGTCAAGCCGGGGTATCGCGGCCGTTTCTATCTCGCCTACCTCGTCACGTGTATTCCCTTTCTCATAGTCAACGGCATATTGACTGGTGGATGTACGGAGAGTCCTGTCGTGATGTACAATCCTGAGGAAAATTTTGGAATACGTATTGGGACCGTCCCTGTCGATGATTTTGCCTATTCCTTCCTAATGCTTTTTGCCAATATATTCCTCTTTGAAGCATTACGAAAGGGGCAATATCCTACCAAAAAAAATAACGGTTTACTCCGTTAGTTTTTTCTCTACCTGCATCTGATTTACTTCCTTTCCGATCAGTGCCCCAAGGCGCAATCCTTCTTCTGCATCCATGCGCCAATGTACTCCTATGAGAATCCTGGAAAGTGCATTCTCCCTGGCCATATCCCTGAATGAATTGAAGCACCGTGGCTTGATCCCAAATTCCGGAACCAAGGCATGACTCTTATCATCCAACTTGAACGTATCTCCATACATGCCACACAACACCTCGGCGGCGGCGGCACCTATCATGGCGTGGCCTGACGGATAAGCAGGAAACGAAGGGGTCGGTGAAAAAGGCCTCCATCCCGGATCGATGTGCTTTTGGATATAACTTTCAGGCCGTTCGAGGTTGTAGATATACTTAGAATACCATGCTGCTACCAGCGCATCAGACAGGGCGAATCCGACCTTTAGATAGGTCTCCAATGTTTTCTCGATTGACGGATGCTCCATTTCAACGACCTGAGTGGTGATAGCAAGCCAATGTCCGGGAGGAGTAAACATCAGTCCGGAGTGATCATCGCTCCAGAATTCGCCGATCAATTGATTTTCTATTGAAAGCGGGCTGCCAAGCGAAATGATTTCAAGAGCCTGTACATAATAGGTCTGATTCGTCTCCACAGAATAGGGTGGCAAGGGTTTAGCCAGGTAGTTTTCCTTCCTGATCACAAATGGTCTCACTTCTCCCCAGGAGGGTAACAATGGAGGCATAGGGAAGTCCGCAGATGTAACCCACTTTCCATCACCCGCCGGGGGCTTATAATCCCGATCATAATTATGATGACAGGCCATATGCCCGATACTATCTGTTGCTGACCACGCAAAGACGGCATTGGCAACATCTGCACCAAATGCACTGGAAATCCTGAAGACTGAAGTGTCCACTCCAGGTGCCAGTTCCCTTTCCCATTTTTCATTGATGGACATGAGCTGGTGACGAATCGTTTCCGGTGCAGAGCGAAAAAACTTACCAATCAATGTGGCATAGCAGGCATTCATGGCTATAGCGTGATTAAACCTTTCCACCGGAGGAGGATCGGGTATGGCCAATCCCTGGAAACGGGTGGAGAACGATTGAAAATCACCTGACAGTCCAGGCAATGCTGCTTCGTAGGCTGCCAGGCCCACATAGCCATAAGTCCTGGCTGCAATAGGGCCCCTGTACCCTTCAGTATGCGTTTCGGCCTGAAGGATAAACCTGTTCCATTCCACCGCAAGCTCAACGCCATCCCTTATCCTGGCCCTTTGCATACTGAAACATCCAATGCTATAAATCAAAAGCCCAGTCCCTGCCAGCAAGATGGCAGCGATGGAAATAGATCTTCGATTTTCATTAAAAATATTCACGAATAATATCTGTCTATGGTCAGGTAAGCTGGCCGATTGATTTGCGGTCAGGAAACTTCAATACAAAAGTAGTGCCGTCCGGCGGCTTGCTTTCAACTTCAATATCTATATGATGCAGCTTGAGTATGCTGACGACCAGTGAAAGTCCAATTCCTGATCCCTTGACAGAGGATGTACCTGGGCTTCTGTAGAAGGCATTGAAGATCATCGGTAGCTCCTCACTGGGAATGCCGGGTCCATTGTCTGCGATCTTGATGGTCGTCAAGTCCTCTTGGGAAAAAGAAAGACTGACCCTCACCTTTTTGTCCGGGCTGAACTTACATCCGTTTTCCATCAGGTTAATAAGCGCAGTTTTTAAAAGTTGTTCATTTCCATCGACAATAAGATGATGCTCTTCTTCCGGCAGGCTGAGCACATCAAATTGTATGGTATACTCAGGATGGTTTTTGAGCAGGGTCTCCTTGGTCTGCCATATCAGTTCATCAATGCGTAATGATTGAAACCTGATTGTAGAATCATCAGCACCGATCCTGGCCATCTGCATCAACTTGTCGGCCACTTCATTCAACTCCTTTACATCAAAGAGTACGGAGGCAAGGGTGGCCTGGTATTCCTCCTTTGACCTTTCCTTCTGGAGCATGACCTCAACCTGGGACACGATGACATTGAGGGGGTTTTTGAGTTCATGACTGATATTGGAAAGGAACATCTTCTGGATCCTGAATACCTGTTGGATGCGATCCAGCAATTTATTGAAGGTGATGACCAGCCGTGACAACTCATCGTGCTGATTGGTGGTCTCCAGGCGATGGCTCATATCCGTTGGAAGCAAGGCATCAACTTCGTTCATAATACGACTGACCGGGGCCAGGGCCTGCCTCGCAAAAAACCACCCGCCTATCGCTACGAGGGTAATGGAAATCAGGAAAACAACCATTAATATCTGGGTCAGGTTATCTACATGGACCTGGTCAAAAACAGACTCGGCGACTACCACATATTCATCTCCTGTTTTGTTCCTGTATCCAATAGCCAGTGCGCTGAATTTTCCATGATCAAAGCGGCACTCTCCATAATTTTCAACGTCCTGAAAAGCCCTCTTGCTGATATTGTCAGGTGCAGGATTGAAACTGTACAGCCTTTTCCCTTGGGGGGTATAGATCGAAATATTTTCAGGATAATCTCCTGCAAGGGGTGAAGTCAACTCTGTCGGCGCGTCAATCTTAAATTCCTGTTCGTCACTCTTCTTCCCTGCCACCATTTCGGCAATGAGCAGCGCTTTTGATTTGAGGCTGTCATAGTATTCGTCCTGGAGGTTGAGTTTAAACTGGAAATGGATATAGAAGAAAGCTCCCAGGAGGATGCCTGCCGCAATGAGAATAAACTGAAGGGTCAACCTGACGCGTATCTGCATAATTAAAATGCCTGTGGGAGCCGGATCAAAAAGCTAACGGAAATGGTGGTTGTTTCTATTCTTCCTTGAGGATATATCCCTGTCCGAAGACAGTATGGATCACCTTCTTTGGAAAGTGCTTGTCCATTTTATTACGAAGATAGTTGACATACACTTCGACCACATTGGAACTCGTCTCAAAATTGATATCCCAGACCTTTTCCGCGATTTCGGCCTTTGTGATGACACGGCCATGATTACGGATAAGGTATTCCATCAAGGCAAACTCCTTTGGGGTCAGTTCTACCTTACGGCCCGATCTGAAACACTCCTTGGCCAGGAGGTTCATTTCGATATCAGCAAAGGCGAGTACGGATTTGATAAACGTCCCGTCCTTACCCCTTCTGGAGAGGGCCTTAATACGGGCCAGGAGTTCCTTGAATTCGTAGGGTTTGGTGAGATAGTCATCCGCCCCGGCTTCGAGCCCCAGGACCTTATCATCAGTTGAATTGAGGGCGGTAAGCAGCAACACCGGGGTGTTGATTCCCCTGGAACGCAATTGATGCGTCAGGTCGAAGCCATTGATTCCGGGGACAATAATATCCGAAATGATGACATCATAGGTGTTTTTGAGGGCCAGATCTGAACCACTGTTCCCATCCAGCGCATAATCCACCTCGATCTGATGCTCTTCCAGACCCATTGCCAGGGATTTTACCGCCTTAATTTCGTCTTCTATCAATAAAACCTTCATGAGATAATGTGCAACTCCCCAAAAAATGGGGTGTGTGGGGCATTATTGGGCAATTTCTAAGTAAATTTTAAGTGCTAAAGCACTAAGCAACCGCAAAGATGATATTAACTTTGGTGTACCAATTTAGACAAAATATTTTTCACCTCAACAAATTACCTATGAATAATCGCACACTTTTACAATTCTGTGCCTCACTTCTGCTCATCTTCTCCCTTTTCATTGTTTCCTGCAGGGAAGAGGATGATCAGGTATCTGACCATAAATTAGTCGCAAATTACAGTTCAGAAGCAGCTCTCGAATGGAATAAATTGTTCCTGAAAATCGAGCGTTATGCTGCCGGTTACCGTCCAGGTCCTGCTCCAAGGTCATTAGGCTATATGGGTCTTGCCGCCTACGAAGCCTGTGTCACCGGGATGCCCGACTATAATTCACTCGAGACTGAATTTAATGGCCTCAATATCCCAAACATTGAGTCAGGGAAAGAATACCATTGGCCTTCTGTGGTTCATGGTGTTTACTCTGTTATGTTTCCATACTTTTTTACCCAGGAGCCTCCTGCAGATGTAAGAAGCGAGTGGAATGTGCTGAAAAACAAACTTGATCAAAAATATGCAGCTGAGGTTGGATTTGAAATTTTCAATCGTTCCAAAGCCTATGGTGAGTCTGTTGGTCTTGCTGTATGGGAATGGTCTACTACTGACCCATATGGTCATGACGCATACAAGAACCCATTTGGTAATTACACAACTAATGAAACCTATAATTGGGAGGATCATTATGATGGACCTGGTGACTGGACACCAACTGCGCCAGGCCCAACCAGCCCTATGGGTCCATTCTTTGGCAAGGCACGTGGTTTCGCCATCAAAGAATCGGAGAAAATCTGTCTGCCTCCTTCGCATTACTATATGGAGTATAGTGAGGATCCACATTCTGAGTATTATGCCGAAGCCCTTCAGGCATACACCAAAAATGCCGCTACAGATTACAACATAGAATGGGTCGGAGAATTCTGGAGTGATGACTTACTCAATCTTACCTTCAGCCCTGGCCCACGTTGGATAGCCATAGGTAATCAGGTGATCGAAAAAGAGAATTCAAACCTGGAGACTTCACTTGAAACCTATGCTAAAGTGGGCATGGCGATCAATGATGCTGCAGTTGGAGCCTGGGCTTCCAAATATCGCTACAATGTTGAACGCCCTGTAACGTATATCAACAAAGTGATTGATCCGACCTATAAATCCAACCTTGACAATCCGATCACCGGAGATGTTGGTTTTGTACCTCCATTTCCAGCCTATCCATCCGGCCACTCTACGATGGGTGGCGCTGGTGCTGAGGCCTTAGCAAGTGTTTTTGGATACAGTTATGGTATGACTGACAATTGCCACCTGGGACGCACCGAATTTGAAGGTGTACCACGTACGTTCTCTAGTTTCAAAGAAATGGCTGATGAAAATGCATGGTCACGCGTTGTGCTCGGAACCCACTGGTATATGGATTGCCTCGAAGGTGTCCGCTTTGGTACCGAAATCGGCCGCAAAGTCAATAACCTTCCCTGGAAGAAATAATACAGATTGGTTTATCTTATACAAAAAAGAGACTGCAGAAAATCGCAGTCTCTTTTTTTTGGTTGAATGACAGGATGCATTGTACTACCACTTCTTATCAAGTCGTTAATGCAGTGGTTTCCAAAATTTGTACTCATTAATTTTACAACCCAAACCCTCATGAATTGCCGATTCAAAATAAATGCTGTTTCCTTTGTCCTCATTGTTATGTCGGTGGCCATGCATTCCTGTGGACCTAAGCAGGAAGAAATTGTCCAGAACTATCCAAGTGGTGAAGTCTCCCGGAGACATACTGTCATCGATGGAAAAAAAGAAGGTAAGATGACCGAATACTACAAGGATGGGAAGATCAAAGGAGAGCGGCTTTTTGAAAATGACCTTCAGGTTGGAAAAAGTGTCTTCTATTACCCCAGTGGCAAGATAAAGGAAACACAATATTTCAAAGATGGGAAGATCTATGGCGGGGATACCATGTTTTATGAAAGTGGCAAGCCAGAGTTTGTTCGCAATTATACCAACGGCCTTAGGGATGGCTATCTTCGCAGATGGAGTGAGGAAGGTATATTACTCTATGAAGCCAGGTACGAGCAGGATTCACTGGTGGAAGTGAAAGGCCAATCACTTGCTGACGATTCACTCGCCTTTAAGCGGTTACCCATACCTACCACCAAGGAAAAGATGTTTCCTAAAAACTGATCAACCATGTCCATCTTTCAGTGGTAGAATATTACATTCTCCATCGTTCCATATCAGGGTATGGTCGACTATTTCTACGCACTGCTCTCAAATAACAGGCAGCGATTCTTTTTCAGGTAACTTAGGATATACAATTCCTCTGCTGACATGAAAAGAAACGATTTTATAAGGACCACCCTTCTGGGAGCCTGTGCAGCTCCTGTCATGCTATCCGCATATAAATCCAATACGACTACTCCACTTGAAAAGGCACTGGTGGAGGAATTTGTAAACAAAGCCCATAGCGACAAAGACATCGTAATGGCTATGCTGGATGAACACCCCACATTACTCAATTGTGCTCATGACTGGGGAGGTGGGGACTTTGAAACAGCACTTGGGGCTGCCTCTCACGTCGGATACAAAGAGCTGGTATCCTATCTCCTGTCCAAGGGCGCTCAGACCAATATATTTACAGCCTGCCTGTTTGGATACCTTGATATCGTCAGGCCTGTCCTCGAAAAATTTCCTGATTCATTGAATGCCAAGGGGCCACACGGTTTTACCTTATTGCATCATGCCATAAAAGGAAGAGATGATGCCCTTGGCGTAAAATCATATCTCGAATCCCTGGGTGCTGTAGAGACAAGGATCCCGCTATATTGATTTACGTTACAGTCTAAGAGCGCTACCTGAGAGCGATGTATTCCACCAGGAGCGAATTGCGATCGATTCCCAGGTATTGTTCCGGCGGCTCTTCAATCCTTTGCAGAAGGCTATAGGCATTGAGCAGGAAGATTTCACTGATCGGGCTGTCTGAGTCAAGATTGAAAGTATTGCGCATCACAATGAAGAGGAAATCCGCGGAGACATTGTGTCTACGCAAGCTCTCATATCGATTCCTGAGGTCGATAATGCCTTTCTTATTGAGTTCCTCCACTGCATTGGAAAACATTTCCCGCACGTTGGGCTTGACCTTATATCCCAGGTTGAAATCCAGCCTGAAGATTTTCCCCTTGATGATTTCATAGAAATCATATTCCTGCTGAAACGGAACTTCCGTCTCATTGAAATGGAGTAACCAATAGGCATCTGCCCTCTTGGGTTGCTTCTGGTAGATGGACTTGAGGATTTGTTTTTCCATCCGATGCACCGAATATGCGCTGGTGAGATAGACGATATTGGTGGCATACTTAGGAATGGCCATGTCGCTGCTCACGTCGGTGATGATATCTTCATACTGGTGGATGTCCACAAATTTCTTCTTTCGCAGCAACACATGCTTAGCGAGGTAGTGGATCACCATCACGGCGATAAAGAATATCATGAGGACCATCGTAAACCCTGCACCGTGCGCAAGCTTATGCGCGTTGGCTGCCAGAAAACTCAGCTCAATACCCAGGAAGAGAGTGGTCAGCAACCCGACCCTGATCCAATCCCAGTGCAGCTTGTGCCTCAGGAAAAACATGAGCAGCAGTGTCGTGGAGAGCATCGTAAAATTGAGGGCCATTCCATAGACGGCCTCCATCGCGAGGCTGGTCTGAAAATAAAGGACGATCGTGACCGATCCTATAAAGAGGATATGATTGATCATCGGGATGAAGATCTGCTGCCTGTGCTTACTCGGGTAGAGGATCTGCACCCTAAACCATGTTTCCAGCTTGACCGCTTCATTGATGAGCGAAAAAGAGCCGCTGATCAATGCCTGGCTGGCCACTACAGATGCGCACGCTGCGATCACTACTCCTGTGCCGACAAACCATCTTGGCATGAGCTCAAAGAATGGATTCAATCCATTCAACATCTGGCCGTCCATGTGTTCCAGTGCCCACGCACCTTGCCCGAAATAATTGACCAGCAAGGATGTCTTCACGAATATCCAGGTGATACGGATATTGGTCTTACCCACATGGCCCAGATCTGCATACATCGCTTCAGCACCGGTTACACTCAGGAAAACGGCACCAACGATCACCCAGGCACCAGGATGCATCGTCAGGATATTGTATGCATACATAGGATTAATTGCTTTCAGGACATTCCAGTTATGGCCCATAGATATGATCCCCAGAATAAATAGCATAGAAAACCAGACCAGCATAATAGGGCCAAAGGATTTACCAATCTTATCTGTTCCGAATTGCTGAAACGTAAAGAGACCGACGAGGATGATAATGACGATGGGCAATACCGGTACCGAGTCAGTCAGGCTTTTCAATCCTTCTACGGATGCGGTAAGTGAAATCGCAGGGGTGATCATTCCATCTGCAAGGAGGGCTGCGCATCCAAGCATCGCAACATAGATCATCCATTGCGGGGCAGTTCTCCTGATGAGTGAGTAGAGGGATAGTACTCCACCCTCTCCATGGTTATCCGCTCTTAAGGTCAGTGATACGTACTTGAATGTGGCCTGAAGGGTCAAAGTCCAGAAAATACACGACAGTCCTCCCAGCACAAGGTCACTGGTGATGACGTTCTTCCCAAAAATGGCTGACATAACGTACAATGGGGATGTGCCTATATCGCCAAAAACGATGCCCAATGTGACTAATAAACTGGCGGCGGTAACCTTTGTGTGATTTGATTTCATGCAAACGATCTGATACTGGAATGTAAAGGAACGTAAAATACCATGGCTGAATGCTTAGAGCAAAGTTGGGCCAGGAGCATCTTGTGTTTCAGGTAACAAATATATACATAGGGTAATTAGTGGGTGAATAGCGGACTCATCCGACACCCCTTCAATTATTGATCCATCTTTACAGGCCCGGACCTGAGGCCAAACCACCTGATTATGAGCAGCTTACCTTAGAGCTATGTATTCCACCAAGAGGGAATTGCGGTCTATACCCAGATATTGCTCTGGGGATTCCTCGATTCGCTGGAGCAGGCCATAAGCATTGAGGAGGAATATCTCGGGTATGGATGTCTCTGCATCCAGGTTGAAGGTATTGCGCATGACTATAAAAAGGAAGTCTGCAGATACTTTGTGTTTCCTGAGACTTTCATACTTATTCTCCAGGTCTATTATGCCTTTCTTCATAAGTTCCTCCAGGGCGGCATTGAACATATCCCGTACATTGGGCTTGACCTTGTAGCCCAGATTGAAATCGATCCTGAATATCTTTCCCTTGACGATTTCAGTGAAATCATATTCCTGTTGAAAAGGGACCTCCGTTTCGTTAAAGTGAAGTAACCAATACGCGTCTGCTCTCTTTGGTTGCTTCTGATAAATCGATTTCAGGATTTGCTTTTCCATACGGTGCACAGAAAAGGCACTGGTGAGATACACAATATTGGTGGCAAATTTTGGGATTGCCAGGTCGTTGCTTACATCTGTGATGATCTCCTGGTACTGGTGGACATCCACAAATTTTTTCTTCCGGAGCAGGACATGCTTGGCCTGATAGAAAATCAACATCACGAGGGTAAGGAAGACCATGAGGATAATGCTCACCATTGCCCCATGGGCCAGTTTGTGGAGATTTGCCCATAGAAAAAGGATTTCCACTGTCAGGAATAAGCCTGAAAAAAAGGCAACCCTGAACCAGTCCCAATGGAGTTTCTTGCGGAAGAAAAATATGAGGAGTATGGATGTCGTCAGCATAGTGATGGTAATGGCGACGCCATAAACCGCTTCCATCGCTAAACTGGTCTGGAAGTACAGCACGATAAAGATTGCTCCAAGAAATAAAATATGATTGATCAGTGGGATGAAGATTTGCTGCCTATGCTTACTGGGGTATATAATCTGGACCTTAAACCAAGTATCGAGCTTGATGGCTTCATTGACCAATGAAAAAGAGCCACTGATCAGTGCCTGGCTGGCCACAATAGAAGCCAGCGAAGCGATGACTACACCTGTCGCTACAAACCATCTAGGCATCAATTCGAAAAAAGGATTCAAGCCATTTAGTTCCTGCCCGTTAAGATTGTCTAGCGCCCAGGCACCTTGTCCAAAATAATTGATCAACAATGCAGTTTTTACAAAAATCCATGTAATACGGATATTGGTCTTGCCGACATGGCCGAGGTCCGAATACATTGCTTCCGCCCCGGTCACACACAGGAAAACAGCGCCAAGAATAATCCAGGACTCTGGGTGAGAGGTCAGGATCGTGTAAGCATAATAAGGGTTTAGGGCCTTCAGTACCTCAAGGTTCCTGGAGAGGGCTATCAGGCCCAGGATCGTCAGCATCGAAAACCAAATGAGCATCATCGGGCCAAACGATTTTCCAATCTTGTCTGTTCCGAATTGCTGGAACGTAAAAAGCGCAACAAGGATGACAATCACGATCGGAAGCACAGGAACTGTATCATTGAGTGACTTCAATCCTTCTACGGACGCCGTCAGGGAGATAGCAGGTGTGATCATCCCATCCGCAAGTAAGGCGGAACAACCAATAATCGCTACATAGATTGTCCACTTGGGAGCGGTCCTCTTGATGAGCGAATACAGCGAAAAAATTCCACCTTCTCCATGGTTATCTGCACGAAGTGTCAGCATGATGTACTTAAAGGTCGCCTGGATCGTAAGGGTCCAAAAAATACAGGAAAGCCCTCCCAGGACCAACTCACTGGAGATGGTTTCTTTTCCGAGGATGGAGCTCATCACATACAGAGGTGATGTACCGATATCGCCAAAGACAATACCCAGGGTAACCAAAAGAGATGCAGCGGTAACTTTAGTATGCGTAGAGTTCATGGCTGGTCGGAAATTATTTAAGAATCAGAATGTGTTGTCAATTCTACTGAACCAGGGAATCAGCCTGGAAACTATGGAAAGTATAAGGGGACAAATATAGCCTTTGGTGTGTGTAACAGCCCAGCTACCTTTGATTATTTTAGGGTTTTAAACCACTAACGGATGAATCTAAATCGTCTCATTATCCCTTGCTTTCTTTTATTCTGTTCAGGTTGTTCGCCAGATATAAGCACCTTCTTTTGGTTGACAGGCACATGGGAAATGCAAAAGCCAAATGGCAGCTCCCGGCTCGAAACCTGGGATAAAGAAAACCGGAAGACGCTTTCGGGGAAAGGGATATCTGTGGCGAAAGGAGACAGCACAGTCCTTGAATCCATTACCTTGTATACCAATCAACACCAGACCTGGTACGTGCCTGTCGTCAGGGATCAAAATAAAGGGCAAGAGGTCCCTTTCAAATTAGTCTCTTCTACATCCGACCTATTTGTTTTTGAAAACCCTGAGCATGATTTCCCCCAGAGAATTACCTATCATTTCAAGCCACTCGACCAGCACACATCACCTGCCAGAAGCCCGGGAGACAGCCTTCTGGTAGAAGTAACTTCACTGACCGGAGAAGGCATTCAATTCCTGTTCTACCGCAAATAAAAAAGGCGTGACCCTATAGAGGATCACACCTTCTATGGTGTGGTTTCACTAAATCCCTTATTCTCCTCCATCTACAGCAAGCCGATCGATGGTGTATTGGCCCACTTGCTTTCCGGAGGTATTGCCATCCTCGATATCAAACCTGTAATGGATCCCGCCATATAGCCTTGACAATGCGGCTTCTTGTGACTTTGCTTCAAAAAAAGAAGCTTCATCAGGAAAAAGATGTGACAAGACCTCAGCTGCTGCAGCTGAGAACATCGAATGCCCTGAAGTATAGCTTGGAAAATTAGGCGTGCCCAGAATGGTCTTGAATCCTGGCATAGCCTGTATGGGCCTGGGATAATGGAAATAATACTTGGCATCCCAGCAAGCGATACCTGCATCCTGCATGGCCATGTTGAGATATGCAAGTACACGGGCGGCCCTGAGTGGATTGTATTTGTTCTTTACAATGGACTCACAGGCAAAGCGGTTCCAATGTCCCGGAGGAGTATATGTACCTAATCCATCAGACCAGAAATTGGCAATCTTGCGTTGGTCATTGGTCAGGTTGTCTAGTACATCATTGAGTTCATCAGCAGCAGTCTGGAAATCAGATGAATTTGGGGCTGGAGGACCTACTGGTCTGACGGACTCTACATTCGGAAGGCACCAGAGTTTGACTTTGCTATACAATGGAGTAATTCCGACTGGTCTTGGTGGTATCTCCTGGTTTTCCCAATGCCATCCGAAACGTGCCTGCGCAGCATCACGTATGGAGTCAGAAACCGGCTTTGGGGTCTGGGCAAATTTCATCCCATCTGTAGCTGCGCGCATCCTGAATACTTTCCCAACAGCCCGGCCAAGAGAATCACCAGCCGCGATGTCACTTTCAACATTCATCCCTGCCCACATCAGGCTATTTTCATGCTCCAGCGCCTTAGCGTCAATAAAATCCTTTTCAAGTGGATACATGGCTGATAGGATATCCTTAGATACAGCTGCAATCACGGCGCCTTCAGAAGGGTATCCCGGCAATTCGTTTTGTGGCAAATGAGTGATGATAGTACCATCCGCGTTGAAGGGAGATGGACGGTTATACTGGTATTTGTAGTGCCATGCGGTGATCAAGGCATCATACTGCGCAGCGGCCCAATAGGCAAAAGCTCTTGCCGAATAAGGAGGATGGGCGAAAGGGAATAAAGGATAATTAGCTGGATTAGCAGGATCAGGCGCAGAATAAGAGCCATCTGCATTTGGGGCCGGCGCTAAATTATACTTTGCGGACAGTTCACGTGCGATTTCATTCCACCGGATCAAGCCATCACCGCCCCAATATGCTACAGCAGCCTGTTGTTCGTCAGTGAGTGAAGCAGAGGCAGCCTTGACAGCCGCTACTTCTGCAAGGAATTCAGCAGAAGCTGAGCCTGCAGGTGCAGGAATACCAATCTGTGACGAACTGGTCAGGAGATTAGGTGTCCAGGTGCCGCCATTCTCGTCCAGGGATGAGAACTCATATGGATCATATGCGAAATTGGTGGGCAAATCCTCATCGCATGACTGGAAAACAAATACGGTAACGAAGGAGATGAGTATGGATGGTATGATGGATATTTTCTTCATGATTTTGGAATTATGTTGTGCTAACTAAAATACAGTGGCCAGATCAATTGGTAGTTTCGACTACTTCATCCTTATCCCAGAGGCCAAACTGATAGGTGATCCCTCCGCTGATGGCTGTAGACTGCCCTACATTGCGTCCGGTGAGTACATGGTTGTATTGGGCAACAACACCAAGTCCCGGAGCAAACCTGAAATGATAATGAGCGAATGCGCCTGCACGGGTAAAATTCATTTTATTGGAAGGAAACCCTGCATCCTGGCGACGAATATCGAAACCTCCGTAAGTGGTCTGCCCATCATACGTCACTTCGAGTTGAAGATGATCTTCAAAAAACCAGCAACCTAAAGTCCCTGCGTAGGACATTGCATTGGGCATGTCTACTTCATCTGAGTAAACACCGTGTGTAGTGTAGTAATAATCCCTTTCTATTGTAGCATTCCCTCTGATCATATAAGCAGCACTGCCCCGTAGGTAAAGTCCCATATCGAGGCGATGCTCTGCGGTAGCCCTGATGGAAAAATCAGGACATCCAAGGCCCAGGCTAAAAGGAGCATAATCTTCAAGGTAGTCAGACGTAGGCAATGCAGCCCCGAGAACACCATGCAGCGAAAAAACACCCTTACCGATTGTCTTTACATATATCCTGCCTTTGAGCCAAAGCCCAAAATCCTGTAACCCCTTACTACCTCTCATCTGTCCACCGCTTGCTTCAGTCTTGACCCAGGGCAATGCCGCGATCACATTGAATCGGTCTGAAATCCCGATGGCTACCATCGGCATGATACTCTGGCGTGTGAGTGTTCCGATATTTCCGTTGGCGCGCTTGAGCGTTCCTTCCCAATATTCATCCCAGGTATCATTGGTGTAGATAGCTGCAAGGCAAATCTGGCCTTTCGGCATCATGAGAGCATCTGTTGGCACTTGTGCACGTAGTGCAGACAGAGACACAAATGTCAACAGGTGTATTAAACATAAGTGCTGTGAAAACTTCATTGAACAAAGTATTTAGATAGAGGTGATTATTTAGACTAATTACAGGCAACAAAAATATACATAGCCGTTCGTACTCAGGTACTTATTAAAAAATTCTAATATGAGTAATCAGTGGCAATAC
>WBZX01002024.1_pt1 | contig 14380 bp, 11 predicted proteins | sample 5204211 | NCBI WGS metagenome assembly WBZX01 (sample SAMN12344362, study PRJNA552823) | activated sludge metagenome | biome: Activated sludge suspended growth; feature: Nitrification reactor; material: Wastewater; isolation source: activated sludge from nitrification reactor of wastewater...
ATCGCCGCCCGTCTCTATTCGCCCTACACCATCAACGTCGGCGGCGGCAATCCGCTGCAGAAGGTGCTTGAGGAAAGCATCGACTTCGGCCGTCTGGCCAAGGCCAAGACCAAGCTCTTCGTCACCGCCACCAATGTCCATACCGGGCGCGGCCGCATTTTTCGCAACGCCGACATGACGCCCGAGGTGCTGCTGGCCTCGGCCTGCCTGCCGACCATGTTCCAGGCCGTCGAGATCGACGGCGAACCCTACTGGGACGGCGGCTTCACCGGCAATCCGACGATTACGCCACTGATCCGCGAATGCGAATCGGACGACACGATCCTGGTTTCGATCAATCCGATCGAGCGGCCGGGAACGCCGCGCACGGCGATGGAGATCCAGAACCGCCTCAACGAGATTTCGTTCAACTCGCCGCTGATCAAGGAACTGCGCATGGCGGCCCTGTTGCGCCAGGTGGCCGACCCCGGCACCGGCGAAGGCGCGGTGTGGGCGAGGATGCGCATTCACCGCGTGGCTGGCGAGGAGATCATGCTGCAACTCGGCTATTCCTCGAAGCTGCTGGCCGAATGGCCCTTCTTCGAAATGCTGCGCGGCGAAGGGCGGCGCGCAGCTGAGGCGTTCCTGGAAACCTACGGCGCCGACATCGGCGTGCGGTCGACGCTCAATATCGACCATCTTCTGACGGAGGTCTGACGTCATGGGCCTGCTCGGTATCTTTCTCGGTCTCCTGGTCCTTATCGGCCTGTCGTTCCGTGCCTGGAGCGTGCTGGTACTGGCGCCCTTGGCGGCACTGGTTGCGGCGTTTGCATCCGGGGAGCCGCTGCTCGCGCATTGGACGCAGACGTTCATGGTTGCTGCGGCCGGTTTCGTGGCGCAGTTTTTCCCCCTCTTCCTGCTGGGCGCAATCTTCGGCAAGCTGATGGAAGACAGCGGTTCGGTGAACACGATCGCCCAGTTCATGACCGACAAGCTGGGCGCCAAGCGGGCGATCCTGGCGGTCGTGCTGGCCGGAGCGATCGTCACCTATGGCGGCGTCAGTCTCTTCGTCGCGCTTTTCGTCATCGTGCCGATGGCGCAGGGGCTCTTCCGTTCGGCCAACATTCCGAACCGTTTGACGCCGGCGGCGGTCGCGCTGGGGACCATGACCTTCACGATGTCGGCGATGCCGGGCACCCCGGCGGTCCAGAACGCCATTCCGATGCCTTTCTTCGGGACGACGCCATTTGCCGCACCGGGCCTCGGCATCATTGCTTCGCTCATCATGTTCGGTTTCGGCCTCTGGTGGCTGATGCGCGCCGAGCGTGCCGCGCGGCTGGCCGGCGAGGGCTTCGGCGAAATCGCCGGTGTGGCCGAGACGGCGGCCGACGATCCGGTCGTCCGTGAACGGGCGACCACTGCCGGCGCCTTCGACCCGGCCGAAATCAAGCATGGCGGCGCCAGTCAGCAGGGCCCGGGACTGCTGGTCGCAGCCCTGCCGCTGCTGGTGGTGATTCTGGTCAATCTCGTGATGTCGATGCTGGTGCTGCCACGCATCGACACCAGCTTCCTGGCCGAGCCGCAATGGGGCGGCATTTCGCTGGCATCGGTGAGCGGGATCTGGTCGGTCATCGTCGCCCTGATCGCCTCCATCCTGGTGCTGGTCGCCCTCAACCGCCAGCGCCTACCGGAACTGCGCGCCACCGTCGATGCCGGTGCCAACGCCTCGGTCCTGCCGATCATCAGCGTCGCCAGCCTGGTCGGCTTCGGTGCGGTCGTCGCGGCGCTGCCGGCCTTCGCCACGGTCGCCGAGTGGGTGTTGTCGATCGAAGGCGGGCCGTTGGTGTCGCTCGCCGTGTCGACCAACATCCTGGCCGCGCTGACCGGTTCGGCCTCCGGCGGCATGACCATCGCCCTCGAAGCGCTGGGCCCGATCTATCTGCAGATCGCCGCCGAGCAGGGCATCGACCCGGGGCTGCTGCATCGCGTCGCGGTGATCGGCGCCGGTACCCTGGACAGCCTGCCGCACAATGGCGCGGTCATCACGCTGCTCGCGGTCTGCGGCTCGACGCATCGCAAGAGCTACTTCGACATCGTCATGTGCTGCGTCGTCAGCGCCATGCTCGGCCTGGTCGCGGTCATCGTCCTCGGCGGGATGTTCGGCTCGTTCTGACGCAATTGCCGTAGCAGAATCAAAAATGGCCCCGGAATTCGGGGCCATTTTTCTTTGAGAGGTTTCTCAGGGCGTCGTCTGCGCCTCCGGGACCAGTTCCGTCAGATATTCCTCGACTTCGGCCGCGTTCGGCGGCTGCACCTTCTTGTACGCTACCGGCGCCCCCGCCTGCGCTGCCAGCGTCTTCGGCCGGGGGTCGCGGATGCCATCCTCGATGCGTTCGATCATGAACGGGAAGAAGGGATTCGAGGCGACACGCGACAGGAAATCCATATTCACCACAAGCGCGCCGCGCTCGCCGCGCGGTGCCAGGGTGCCCAACTGGACGCCAAAATCCTCCTGAGAAGTGTCCGGGTGCAGGCCGTAGAGCGGGTCGTTCAGCGGGAACGGGATCGACACGTGCGACATCGAGAAAATTTCCGGCGGATAGCGAATACCCAGATCCTGCACGCGTTCGGTCGTGCTGCCGGCGTCGATGACGCGGGCGAAGGTCGCCGTCGGATTCTGCCGCTCGTTGCCGATCACCGTGATCCGGTAGGGCTGCGGCAATTCCGGCAGGGTGCGAGCGAGCGCCGTTTCGGCCGAGCGGCGCAGCAGGGGGCCGAACTTGACCGAGCGGTTGACGTCGAACAGCACCAGTTCGCTGCCGTTGGCCGGGAGGTAGGCGTAAAGGGACGCAATGATCGCCCGCGTGCTGACGGTGAAATCCATGACCGACTGGAAGGTCAGGATCGGCGCCAGCGTCTTCAGGCCGTCGGCGTTTGCCATGCGGACGATCTGGTCCTGCAGCGCCTGAGTCAGACGGAAGGATTGGCGGCCGCCGTTGACCGGGAAGGAGTTGTACTTGAACGGGTTGAATTCGGGAACGATGCTCAGCCACGCTGCCTTGGCGAACGAGGGCAGCACCGCCGGCAGGCCGGCGATGCCGGTGAGGCGGGCGAAGCGGGTGATGCCGATCATCGGCGACAGCAGGATCAGGCGGTCCGGGCGCGCCAGCTGGGCGTTCTCGGCGGCGTCGAGCGCGTACTTGACGGCCAGCGCGCCGCCGTTGGAAAAGCCGACGATATGCAGCGGCGCCGCCGGGTCGGTCCGCCGCTTGGCCTCGCGGATGGCGAGGCGCGTGGCAGCCAGCCAGTCTTCCCACTGGACATTGCTGAGACCGGCCGGCACGCTGCCGTGGCCGGGCAGGCGGATCGCGATGACGACGAAGCCGGCGGCGGCATAGCGGCGGGCGACGTGGCGCAGGCTGTAGGGGGAATCGGTCAGGCCATGCAGCAGGACGACGGCGCCGACCGGCTTGCCAGCAGGTTCGAGGACGTACGAACGGTTCCAGTCCTGCGTGTAGCCCGGCGGGTAGATGACGCTTTCCGGGTTATAGCGGTTGAACGGCGTCCTGGCTTCCGCGGCGAGCTTGTCGCTGACCTCGGTGCGCACCGCCTGGAAGATTCTTTCCTCCGCCTTGAGGTAGGCGGCCCAGTCGCCGCCATCCATCTCCTTGACGCTCAACTCGACGGGAACGTGCGTGTGCCAGTGGTCGAGTGCCGGCATCTGCCGCGAATCGTAGATGCGCACGGCGAAGAAGGTGCCGGCGGCGACGGCAATCAGGAGGAGAAAGATCTTCGCGCTACTTTTCAGCTTGGACATGGTTTTCCGGTTTTTCTGGAGACGTGGGCTTGGGGCCGGGCGCGCGCTGCGTTCCCGTAGTGGCGGATGATAGCAAAGATGGCTACGCCATCATGATGAACGACTGGCGGCCGGGTTTGCTAGGCGGTGGCCGCCAGGGCCAGGGCGCCGCGCAGTCCGAGGTCTTCTGCGGTCAACAGATACACCGGCATGTCCTGCACCAGTTCGCGGTGTTCGCGCTTGGCGAGGAAGGCAGCGATCAAGGGCGCGGTGTCGGCGTGCGGCAGCAGCCGGGCGGCGATGCCGCCGGCCAGATAGACACCGCCGCGCGCCAGCCAGTGCAGCGCGAGGTCGCCGGCGAAGGCGCCGTAGCAGCTCAGCCAGAGCGCCAGCGCCTGTACGGCCAGCGTGTCGCTGCCGGCGATGGCGGCGTTGCCGATTTCCTCGGGCAGTTGCGGTCGACCGCCCAAAAAGGCATGAATCCGCGCCAGGCCAGGGCCGGAAACGACATCTTCGGTCGTCACGCGGCCGTTCTGCGCCAGCAGCCAGCGCCACAGTTCGCCCTGTTGCGGGGTTTGCGGCGCGAAGCCGAGGTGGCCACCTTCGCCGGGGATGACGCGGTAGCTGTTGCACTCCCAGACCAGTCCGGCGACGCCAAGGCCGGTGCCGGCGCCGAGGATGACGCGCGGCGCCCGGGCGAGCGGCCGGCCGGCGTGCAGTGTGAGTACCTGCTGCGCGTCGACGAGCGGCAGGCCGTGGGCGGCGGCGGCGAAATCGTTGGCCAGCGCGACCCGGGCGATGCCGAAGCGCCGGCCCAGTTCGCCGGCGTTCAAGCGCCAGGGCAGGTAGGTGAGCTGGGCGTCTTGCCCATCGGTCGGGCCGGCGAGGCCGAAGCAGGCGGACTCGATCGCCGGGGCGCCGGCAAGAAATTCACCGAGCAGGGCGTCGAAGCTCGGGTAGTCGGCGCTGCTGTAACGCTGCTGGCGGACGATACGGATCTCGCCGGCAACGGCTTCGGCGAGCGCCAGCAGGGTCTTGGTGCCGCCGAGGTCGCCGCCGAGGATCATGGCTTCAGACGGCGACGGGGGCGGCGATATGCGGGTGCGGGTTGTAGCCGTCGAGGCGGAAGTCCGCGAAGCGGAAGGCGAAGATGTCCTGCACTTCCGGATTGATCCACAAGGTTGGCAGCGCACGTGGTTCGCGCGACAGTTGCAGCCGTGCCTGCTCGAAATGGTTGGCGTAAAGGTGGGCGTCGCCGAAGGTGTGCACGAACTCACCGGGCCGATAGCCGCATACCTGCGCCAGCATCAGCGTCAACAGCGCGTAGGAGGCGATGTTGAAGGGCACGCCGAGGAAGATGTCGGCGCTGCGCTGGTAGAGCTGGCAGGAGAGCCTGCCGTCGGCGACATAGAACTGGAACAGGCAGTGGCAGGGCGGCAGCGCCATGTGGTCCACGTCACCGGGGTTCCAGGCGGAAACGATATGGCGGCGCGAATCCGGGTTGTTCTTCAGGCTGGCGACCAGTTGCGCGATCTGGTCGATGACGCGGCCGTCGGGGGTCTCCCAGCGGCGCCATTGCTTGCCGTAAACCGGGCCGAGGTCGCCGTTCTCGTCGGCCCACTCGTCCCAGATGCGAACGCCGTTTTCCTTGAGGTAGGCGATATTGGTGTCGCCCTGCAGGAACCACAGCAGTTCATGGATGATCGACTTGAGGTGCAGCTTCTTGGTGGTTGCCATCGGGAAGCCGCGGCTCAGGTCGAAACGCATCTGCCAGCCGAAAACGGAGCGGGTGCCGGTGCCGGTGCGGTCGGATTTGTCGTGCCCGTTTTCGAGCACGTGGCGCATCAGGTCGAGGTATTGCTGCATGGGCTTGGGGGCGTCGGGCAAGAGTCAGGGGCAGATTTTACATGCTCCGGCGCATCCGCGATCAGCGGGGGCCGGGGAAGTCATGTCAGGACGTGCGCCACGCGCTAAACTGCGGGCTGTCGGGGGAGAGCCAAAAAGGAAAGCCGGATGTTTGAAAAACTGCGCAGCCTGGCCCGGATCGGCGGGAAAACGTCCGAGCACCCCTTGGCCGATGCCCGCGAACTGCGCCGTATCATCGAAGAAATCCCGGCCGACAACGCCTTCAGGGCGCTCGACGAGATCATTGTCTGGCTGGAGTCTCTACGGTCCGCCGCGGACTTTCCGGCGGATCGCCAGTACGAGGCGGTGAGTCGCCTCGACGACGCGGCACAGCCGTCATTGCGGCGCCTGACCCGGGATTATCTGCATTCCACGCGCCTGGCCAGCGCCGAGGAAAAGCGCCTGTGGTCGCTCAATCATCGTTTCTGGAACCTGCTGGCGGCCAGCTACGAGCGCTGCCTGCCGGCGCCTGGCCCGAAGACACGGGCCGGCGAGCAACTGAAGCAAGTCCTGCCGGCGCTCTGCGCGCGCCTGATCGCCGCGCTCGGCGCCGTCTACAAGTGGGAGCAGTTTCATTACGGGCCTTCGGCCGGCACGCTCTGGCAACGCCTCGGGGCGGCCATGCGCCTGGCCGAGGCGGGCGGGGTGGCGAGCCGCGCCCTGCGCCTGCGCGAAAATGCGCCGGGGTTGACCAGCCCGCAACAGGAATTCGTCAGGATCGTTGCCTTGCAGGCGGCTTCGCTGGACAGCCTGCTGCCGCTGGAAATCGAGTTGACCGAACGGCTGATCGCCCATTTCGCGTCGGCCTTCTATTTTTCGCCGGTGGCCGAGCACGACTGTGTCTACTGGGTTGACCTGGCTCAGGCCGTGCCGCCGACGCGTCTGGCCCGTATGCCGGCGCTGGCCGAACCGACCCTGCGCTTCTTCAAGCCGGCGGCGGCACACGCCGGGATCGCCGGCTTGCTCAACGATACCGAGCAGGGGCGCGACATGCCGGCGGCCATCAACCTGGGCGGCCAGTACCCGGCGCGTACCCTGTTGCCGGTGTTGCGCCATCTTGCCGCCTATCTGGCGCCGGTGCCGCCGCAGCGGCGCCATGACCGCCACACTGTCAAGCAGCGGGTGCTGGTTGCGCCCGGGCTGGCCAATGCCTGCAAGGCATTTTCCGGGGAGCTGGCGACGCCGGGGGGCGGCGGGCAGCTGGAGAGCTGGATCGTCGAGAACGTCAGTCGCGGCGGTTTCGGGGCGGTGCTAAACGACGTGCCCGGTGAATGGCTCAAGGTCGGCGCACTGGTCGGGATACAGCCGCAAGGCGGTGCCAGCTGGCTGCTGGCCATCGTCCGCCGTTATCACCGCCAAGGCGAATCGGAGGCTCTGGTCGGCATCGAGACGCTGGCGCTGCACGCCGAGCCGGTCGACCTGAAGACGCGTGCGGCGTCGAGCTATGCGGCGGTGGCCGGGATTCCCGCGCTGTTGCTGCGCGAGGGCAGCGTCGCCGGCGAACTGCGCGTCGTGCTGCCGTTCGCCACGTTCGACCTGCGCGAGACGCTGCAATACGCGCAGGGTGGCCGGCGATTCGAGTTGAGTCCGGTCGCGCTCGTCGAACAGTATGGCGATTACGAACTGGCGCGTTACCGCTTGGGCGAGATCGCCTGAGCCCTTACTTACGGATCGCGGTTTTCGGGCGGAAGGCCTTGATCACGGCGTCGTCGGTTTCGGCGTAGGGGGCGCCGATCAGGTCCAGGCAGTAAGGCACCGCGGCGAAGATGCCGACGTGGGTGACCTTGCCGTCGGCGTCGCGCACGCCTTCCAGCGTTTCCTTGATCGACTTCGGCTGGCCAGGCAGGTTGATGATCAGGCTCTGCTTGCGGATCACCGCGACCTGGCGCGAGAGGATGGCGGTCGGCACGAAGTTAAGGCTGATCCTCCGCATTTCCTCGCCGAAGCCCGGCATCTCCTTGTCGGCGATTGCCAGCGTCGCTTCCGGCGTCACGTCGCGCGGCGCCGGGCCGGTGCCGCCGGTGGTCAGCACTAGGCTGCACCGGTTGCGGTCGACCAGCTCCACGAGGGTATTTTCAATGGTCGTCCGGTCGTCCGGGATCAGGCGGGTTTCGGCGCGCCACGGCGTGCTCAGGGCGGCGGCCAGCCATTCCTGCAGGGCCGGTATGCCCTGGTCTTCGTAGATGCCGTCGGAGGCGCGGTCGCTGATCGAGACGAGACCGATCACCAGTTCTTCATTCTGCGGCATGCGTTGCTCCCTGTTGATCCAGCTCCTGCAGGACCTGGAAGATGGCACGGAAATTCTTCGGCGGCTTGCCGGCTTCCTGTTCCTTGAGGGCGTTGCGGCGCAACTGGCGCAGGTGCTGGAGGTCAACGCCCGGCCAGGTGGCGGCGATCTCGGAAAGGAAGGATTCGTCCTCCAGCAGACGTGTGCGGAAGCGCTCCAGCCGGTGCAGGCGGGCAGTTTCGGCGGAAGATTCGCCGCGGATCAGGGCAAGGCCGGCGCGGATCGGTTCGTCGTCGGCATTGCGCATCAGCTTGCCGATGTATTGCAGCTGCCGGCGGCGGGCGCCGTGGGCGGTGATCTTCTGGCATTCGCGCACCGCCGCCAGGATGTCGTCGGGCAGGTTGATGCGCTTGAGCTGGCCGACCGAAAGCTCGACCAGTTCGCTGCCGAGATCCTGCAATTCGTGCATGGCCTCCTTTTTCTTGGTCTTCGAGGGGCGGACGCTGCGGTCGCTGAAATCTTCGTCTTGCATGGGGCGGATCGGGGGCGGGCAATATTGGGCTGCTATGATAGCGACTTTCCCGCCCCGACGCCGCCCCATGCCCGAAACCGCCGCTTTTTCCTACCCCTTCGCGACCCTGCAACAACTGGCCGAGGATGTCCTCAAGCACGCCCGCGACAAGGGCGCCACGGCCTGCGAGGTCGACGTCTCCGAAGGCTTCGGGCAATCGGTCGGCGTCCGTTGCGACGAGGTGGAAACCATCGAGTTCAACCGTGATAAGGGCATCGGCATCACCATCTACGCCGGCCAGCGCAAGGGCTACGCCAGCACTTCCGATTTTTCGCCGCAGGCGCTGCGCGAAACGGTCGAGGCGGCCCTCGACATCGCCCGCTTCACCGCCGAAGACGACTGTGCCGGACTGGCCGACGCGGCGCTGATGGCCAGGGATTGTCCCGATCTGGATTTGTACCATCCGTGGGCGTTGACCGTGGAAGACGCCATCGAAACCGCCCGCCGCTGCGAACAGGCGGCGTTCGATGCCAGCCCGCTGGTCAGCAATTCGGAGGGCGCCTCGGTATCGACGCAGCAGGCACATTTCGTCTCGGCCAACAGCCTTGGCTTCATGGGTGGTTACCCGACCTCGCGCCACTACATTTCCTGTTCGGTCATCGCCGGCGAGCAGGAGGCGATGCAGCGCGACGACTGGTATACCACCCGCCGTTGTGCCGACGAACTCGACGATCCGGCGCTGGTCGGGCGTATCGCCGGCGAGCGCGCGGTCGCCCGGCTCGGAGGGCGCAAGGTCAGGACCGGCGAATTCCCGGTGCTGTTCGAGGCGCCGCTGGCCGGCGGCCTGCTTGGCAGCCTGGTGCATGCGGCGAGTGGCGGCGCGCTCTATCGCAAGTCGTCGTTCCTGCTCGACCAGTTGGGCAAGCGCGTCATGCCGGAATTCGTCAATATCAGCGAGCGCCCGCACATCAAACGCGGCCTCGGCAGCGCGGCCTTCGACAGCGACGGGGTGGCGACGCACGATCGCGAGGTCGTCAGCGGCGGCATCCTGCAGGGCTATTTCCTCAGCGCCTACACTGCGCGCAAGCTGGGCATGCCGACCACCGGCAACGCCGGCGGCAGCCACTACCTGATCATCGAACCCGGCGCCCTCGATTTCGCCGGCCTCCTGGCGCAGATGGGGCGCGGCCTGCTGGTTACCGAGCTACTGGGCCACGGCGTCAATTACGTGACCGGCGACTACTCGCGCGGTGCCGCAGGCTACTGGGTGGAAGACGGCAGGATCGCCTACCCGGTCGAGGAGATCACCATCGCCGGCAATCTCAAGGCCATGCTGGCCGGCATCGTCGCCGTCGGGAATGATGTGCAGGTGCGCGGCAGCAAGCAGACCGGCTCGATCCTGATCGACCGGATGACCGTCGCCGGCGAATGAGCGATTTGGTTTTTGTTGCTGCTCGCAAAATACTGCGCTTTGGTGAAGAATGGCGCAGCCATGTGGCTTGACGCGACATACCCCTTGGAGGAGACAAGATGCAACGTCGTGATTTTCTAAAAAAAACATCGCTCGGTGCCGCAGCGGGTGCTGCCGCCAGCATTTCAGCACCGGCCATCGCCCAGTCGCAACCCACGATCAAGTGGCGTCTGACTTCCAGCTTCCCGAAAAGCCTGGACACCATCTACGGTGGTGCCGACGTGCTGGCCAATCGCCTGCGCGCCATGACCGGCGGCAAGTTCGACATCCGGGTCTTTCCGGCCGGTGAGATCGTTCCCAGCCTGCAGGCCCTGGATGCCGTGCAGCAGGGTACGGTCGAGATTTGTCATACCTGCTCCTACTACTACGTCGGAAAGGACAAGACCTTCGGTTTCGGCACTGCCGTGCCGTTCGGCATGAACGCCCGCCAGATGAACGCCTGGATCTACTTTGGCGGCGGCCAGAAGCTGCTCGACGATTTCTACAGCAATTACAACATCTACTCCTTCGCCGGCGGCAACACGGGCGTCCAGATGGGCGGCTGGTTCCGCAAGGAAATCAAGACGCTGGCTGACGTCAAGGGCCTGAAGATGCGCATCGCCGGTCTTGGCGGCAACGTCTTTGCCGCACTGGGCGCCGTGCCGCAGCAGATTGCCGGCGGCGATATCTACCCGGCGCTGGAAAAAGGCACCATCGATGCGGCCGAGTTTGTCGGTCCGTACGACGATGAAAAACTCGGCTTCTACAAGGTTGCCAAGCACTACTACTATCCGGGTTGGTGGGAGCCGGGCCCGACCATCCATTTCTTCGTGAACAAGAAGGAATGGGAAAAATTGCCCAAGGAATACCAGGAAGCCTTCCAGGCGGCGGCGTACGAAGCCAATGTCACGATGCTGGCCGAGTACGATTACAAGAACCCGCTCGCCCTGTCGCGGCTGCTGCAGCAAGGCATCAAGCTGCATTCCTTTTCCGATGAAATCATGGAGGCCGCCTACAAGGCGTCATTTGAGCTGTATGCCGACGAGTCGGGCAAGAATCCCGCCTTCAAGAAGATATTCACCGAATGGGACAAGTTCCGCAAGTCGCAGAATGCCTGGTTCGGCCTGGCCGAGGCCCGTATGGACCGCTTCTCGCAGTCGCACAAGTAAGCGCGGCCCGAACGGGCGCCCGGCAAGGCAACAACCCCCATCCTGTTGCAACAGGGTGGGGTTTTTTGTCGCCCGGATTAGGGTTTTCCGCAGTATTCAGGCCGCGTGAGGAGCATAGAATCCGCTGGTCGCAAATGTGACCAATACACTTCCCGAGGAGACAATATGCAACGTCGTGATTTTCTGAAAAAGGCCTCCGTTGGCGCAGCCGCTGGCGCCGCTGCCACCCTGGCCGCACCGGCGATCGCCCAGACCGCACCCACCATCAAATGGCGCCTGACGTCCAGTTTCCCGAAGAGCCTGGATACGGTTTTCGGGGGCGCCGAGACAATGGCTGACCGCGTGCGTGCCCTGACCGGCGGCAAGTTCGATATCCGCTGCTTCCCCGCTGGTGAAATCGTCCCTGGCCTGCAGGCCCTGGATGCCGTGCAGCAAGGTACGGTTGAAGTCGCCCATACCTGCTCCTACTACTATGTCGGCAAGGACAAGACCTTCGGTTTCGGCACGGCGATTCCCTTCGGCATGAACGCGCGTCAGATGAACGCCTGGATCTACGAGGGCGGTGGCCAGAAGCTGCTCGACGAATTCTATGCCGGCTACAACGTCGTTTCCTTCCTCGGCGGCAATACCGGTACCCAGATGGGCGGCTGGTGGCGCAAGGAAGTCAAGACGCTGGCCGACCTCAAGGGCATCAAGATGCGCATCGCCGGCCTTGGTGGCACCGTCTTCGCGACACTGGGTGTCGTCCCGCAGCAGATTGCCGGTGGCGATATCTACCCGGCGCTGGAAAAAGGTACCATCGATGCCGCCGAGTGGATCGGCCCCTACGATGACGAAAAACTGGGCTTCTACAAGGTCGCCAAGAACTACTACTACCCGGGCTGGTGGGAGCCGAGCACCTGCTTCCACTTCTTCGTCAACAAGAAGGAATGGGACAAGCTGCCCAAGGAGTACCAGGCTGCTCTCCAGGCCGGTGCCTACGAGGCCAACGTGACCATGATGGCCGAATACGACCACAAGAACCCGATCGCGCTCTCCAAGCTGTTGCAAAACGGCGTCAAGCTGCAGAGATTCTCCGACGAGATCATGGGCGCTGCCTACAAGTCGGCTCAGGAACTGTATGCCGATGAGTCGGCCAAGAATCCGGCGTTCAAGAAGATCTACGACGAGTTTTCCAAATACCGAAAATCGCAGAATGCGTGGTTCAGCGTCGCCGAAATGCGCATGGACAGCTTCAACCAGACGCATAAATAGACCGCTGCGGTCGACCACAAAAAACCCGCGAATTTCGCGGGTTTTTTTATGCCTTGCGACTACTGGTGCGACGTTCAGCTTTCCAGCAGGCTGCGCAGCATCCAGGCGTTTTTCTCGTGAATCTGCATGCGCTGAGTCAGCAGGTCGGCGGTCGGTTCGTCACCGGCCTTGTCGACGATCGGGAAGATGCTGCGCGCGGTCTTGGTCACCGCTTCCTGGCCGGCGACCAGTTGCTTGATCATCTCGGTGGCGCTGGGCGTGCCTTCGCTTTCCTTGATTACCGTCAGTTTGGCGAACTCGCTGAAGGAGCCGGGGGCGGCCACGCCCAAGGCACGAATCCGCTCCGCGATCATGTCGAGCGCGTTCCACAACTCGGTGTATTGATCCATGAACATCACGTGCAAGGTGTTGAACATCGGCCCGGTGACGTTCCAGTGGAAGTTGTGCGTCTTCAGGTAGAGGGTGAATGAATCGGCGAGCAGGTGGGACAGCCCGTCGGCGATCTTTTCGCGATCCTTCTTGGTGATTCCGATATCCATGACAGTTTTCCTTCGGCTAATGATACGGTGCCTTCATTGTGACAGCCCGGAGGGCTGTTTTCAAATCGGGATTGCATATCGGCGCCATTGAAAATGCCTATGCGGAACGAGAAACGGGGCCGAAGCCCCGTTTGATTGGTGTGTCGCGGACGACTATTTGTCGCTTTGCAGGTTCTTGAGCATTTCCGCTTCGCCGCCGTCCTTCTGCTCGCCGCCACTGTCGCCGCTGTCAGGCGACTGCATCATGGTGTCGAGATCGAGCGGCGCGCTCTGTTCTGTCTTCGCGCGTGCCTCCGGATCGCCGTAGCTGACGATGTTCGGGAAGATGATGATGATGGCGACCATGATGATCTGGATGCAGACGAAGGGTATGGCACCCCAGTAGATGTCTGTCGTCTTGACCGAGGCCGGCGCCACCGAGCGCAGGTAGAACAGGGCGAAGCCGAAGGGCGGGTGCATGAAGGAAGTCTGCATGTTGACCGCGAGCAGTACGCCGAACCAGACCAGGTCGATCCCCAGCTTGTCCGCCACCGGTGCCAGCAGCGGCACGATGATGAACGACAGCTCGAAAAAGTCGAGGAAGAACGCGAGCAGGAAGACCATGATGTTGACGACGATCAGGAAGCCCGCCTGGCCGCCCGGCAGGCCGAGCAGCAGGTGTTCGACCCAGAGATCACCGTTGACCGCACGGAAGACCAGACCAAAGACCGTCGAGCCGACCAGAATGAAGATCACGAACGATGAGAGCTTGCCGGTGGTCGCCATCGCCTGCTTGAGCAGCTTGAAGCTGAGCCGCTTGCGCATGATGGCCAGGATCAGCGCGCCGGTGGCGCCCATGGCGCCGCCTTCGGTCGGCGTCGCGATGCCGAGGAAGATGGTGCCGAGTACGAGGAAGATCAGCAGCAGTGGCGGGACCATCGTGGTGATGACGCGTACCCCGAGCTTGACGCCGCGCAGCGTACGTGCCTCCGGCGGCAGGGCCGGGGCGGCGTTGGGCTTGATCAGGGTGAGGATGATGACGTAGCCGACGTAAAGGCCGGTCAGCACGAGGGCAGGGTAAATTGCACCTTCGTACATGTCGCCGACAGAACGGCCGAGCTGGTCGGCCATGATGATCAGCACCAGCGACGGCGGAATGATCTGCGCCAGCGTTCCGGAGGCAGCAATGACACCCGAAGCCAAACGCTTGTCGTAGCCGTAGCGGATCATGATGGGCAGCGAGATCAGGCCCATCGAGATCACCGACGCGGCGACGACGCCGGTCGTCGCGGCGAGCAGGGCGCCGACGAAGATGACCGCGAACGCAAGGCCGCCGCGAATCGGGCCGAACAACTGGCCGATGGTGTCGAGCAGATCCTCGGCCATGCCTGAGCGCTCAAGTATCAGCCCCATGAAGGTGAAAAACGGGATGGCGAGCAGCGTGTCGTTGGCCATGATCCCGAAGATGCGTTCGGGCAGGGCCTGAAACAGGGCGGGTGTGAGCAGGCCGAGTTCGATGCCGATCAGACCGAACACGATGCCGTTGGCGGCCAGCGCGAAGGCGACCGGGT
>WBZX01002031.1_pt1 | contig 14329 bp, 10 predicted proteins | sample 5204211 | NCBI WGS metagenome assembly WBZX01 (sample SAMN12344362, study PRJNA552823) | activated sludge metagenome | biome: Activated sludge suspended growth; feature: Nitrification reactor; material: Wastewater; isolation source: activated sludge from nitrification reactor of wastewater...
CGTGCCATGATACTATTGGCAGAAGGGATGACATTGTCGCCATAATCAATGCGACGGGCGATCAATGGCGGATCCAGATCAGAAGTGAAGTAAAAGAAGCCCGATGAATCACCGTCAAAATGCCTAAGGACATGATCTGTAAGGCCTTTTGCATGATCCAGCCATTGCTGTTCAAAGGTGGCCTGGTACATGCTCACCAAGGTCTGTATGGTGATCGCATAGTCATCCAGGAACCCGTTGATGGTAGATTTTCCATTCTTATAATTCCGGTCAAGCCTGAAGTCATCCTTGATCATTTCACGAAGTATAAAATCAGCATTTTTCCTGGCCCTTTGCAGGAAGGCATCTGAACCTGTGACCCGGTAGGCATCAATATATCCCTGCAGCATCAATCCATTCCAGGAAGTCAGTATCTTATCATCCAGTCCCGGAGCAATACGGGTATTGCGTTTATGAAGTAATGCCGCATTCGATTTCGCGATACTGGCATTAAATGTCTCTATGGTGATATTATACTGCCTGGCAAGATCTTCACCACGTCTGTGACGTTGAAGGATATTCTTGTTATGCTCCCAGTTACCCAATGGGCGGATATCATTGTATGCATAAAACAGATTCCGATCCAACTCATCAGGTATGAGTTGTTCCAATTCGTCAGTGGACCAGACATAATACCGTCCCTCTTCGCCTTCACTGTCTGCATCGTATGAGCTGTAGAAACCTCCTGACGGATCACTCCAGTGGCTGTCGACAAAATCAAGGGTCTGGTTTACTACCTCGAGATACTCCTTTTTGCCTGTCCAGGCATAAGCTTGTGCATAGAGTGACACTAACTGGCCGTTGTCATAGAGCATCTTTTCAAAATGCGGAACAAGCCACAATGAATCCGTAGAGTAACGTGCAAATCCACCTTCGAGTTGGTCGTAGATGCCACCCATCATCATCTTGTCGAGTGTTGTGAGCAAGAGCGCCTTTGCCTTCGTATCATCATACCTGAAGGCATAGTGCATCAGGTATTGCCAGTTATTGGGCATAGGAAATTTTGGCGCACCTCTCCTCCCTCCGGTCTGTGGATCTACCCGGTCCATAAATTGTTTTGCCAGTTGATGGACATCTTGCTGGGTAAAATCCAGGTCCTTGTCCGCAAGCAAACTATCCAGGCCATTGTCTTTGACGCCTGCGACCAGCCTGTTGCCATAGTCTTCCATTTTATCTGACTCTTCTGACCATGTCTTCCTGAAGTAGTCAAGCACTTCGAGCCATTTGGTCTTTGGGAAATATGTGCCGGCCCAGACAGGACGCCCATCAGGAAGCGCAAATGAATTGAGTGGCCATCCGCAACTGCCTCCTGATGACAACTGGCAAGCGGTCATATAGACATCATCGATATCAGGTCGCTCCTCACGGTCGACCTTGATATTGATAAAGTGTGCATTCATAAACGCCGCGACAGTGGTATCCTTAAAAGACTCATGCTCCATGACGTGACACCAGTGACATGAAGAATAGCCGATGCTGATGAGCAACAGCTTATTCTCTTTTTTGGCGAGGCTTAGTGCTTCTTCGCCCCACGGATACCAGTCTACCGGGTTGTGCGCGTGCTGCAGCAGATAAGGGCTGCTCTCGTGGATGAGGTTATTGGTATAAGGATGTTCCATTTTGCTATTGGTTTGACAGCTGACTATGCCAAGAAGGCAGAGTAGTAGAAATGATGATTGGCCGGTGCAGTGCAAGACTTGGTTCATTGTTGCAATAAACTGCCAAATTAAGCCTTTAAGCGCGCCTCTAATAACGGTATGATGATATAATCTGGCTGTTGATAGTCAACACATTAATCGATATACCTATGACAATTAAAGATTATCAGCAGCGCCTTTAAGATTTGTATAACTGTTTCACCTGTATCTCCTTGATATCAATGGCCTATTTTTGAGGCTTGATTGTTCAAAAGCCAGGAAAGGGTATGATTGTAATGAAATTTGGTGGCACTTCTGTAGGCAGTGCCGAACGTATACTCCAGCTCATCCGGATAGTCCGTGAGCGCGCGTCGCATACCCCGGTGATGGTTGTTGTATCCGCTATGTCAGGGGTAACCAACCTGCTTGAAGAAGCCTGTAGTAAAGCTGCTGCGCAGGATGAAGGATTCAAATCTGTGGTGGAAGCTATTGCCAGACGCCATGATGAGTGCATAGGATCTATTCCTTTTTCACCTGCTGTTTCAGCTAAACTCATCATCCAGGTCAGAGAGCCCCTTCAGCGGTTAGGAGAAATATGTAAGGGACTTTTCCTTGTTGGAGATCTTACGGCAAAAACCAAGGCACATATCATGAGCTATGGAGAACTGCTGTCAAGTCGCATTGTAGCTGCAGCGATGGAACATGAAGGACTATCACCTGAATGGATTGATAGCCGAAAAGTAATCGTGACTGATCACCAATACCTTTCCGCGAGAGTTGATTTTGTACAAACCAATATGCAGATCAAGGATGAGATCAAGGGACACAGGCTTTATATTGCCCCGGGCTATATAGCAAGGAGTAAAACCGGTGATAGCACCACGCTTGGCAGGGGAGGATCTGATTATACCGCAGCCATTTTTGCTGGAGCACTTGATGCAGAGATATTAGAAATCTGGACTGATGTCAATGGTATGATGTCTGCTGATCCAAGGCTGGTCAGTGATACCATCACTATACCAGCCATGAGTTATGAGGAGGCCATGGAGCTCAGCTATTTTGGCGCTAAGGTGATCTATCCACCGACGATACAACCTGCGATGGCCAGGCAGATCCCGATCGTGATCAAGAATTCTTTTGAACCTGAACATCCGGGTACAACGATCTCAAAACATCCTCAGCGGGATCCATATTTTGTAAAAGGATTAACGTCTATACAGGATGTCGCGCTCGTGACCATATCAGGAACAGGCTTGATTGGCGTACCAGGCATAGCCCAACGCATGTTTCAGGCGATGGCCCAGGAGAAAATCAATATTCTCTTTATCACCCAATCATCTTCAGAGCATACTATTTGTTTCGCGGTCACGAGACAGGATGCGGACAATGCCCGAAAGTCAATAGAAACGGTCTATGACCATGAAATGCTAGTGCATAAGATTGATCCTGTCCTGGTCGAACACCAACTTGGGCTGGTAGCTGTTGTTGGAGATGGTATGAGAGAACGTGCAGGTGTTGCAGGGAAGATATTCAGCCTGCTTGGTGAAAACGGTATCAATATCAGGGCCATTGCACAAGGATCAACAGAAAGAAATGTTTCCTTTGTCATCAGTCAGACCAATATAGGCAAAGCACTCAATGTCTTGCATGAAGGCTTCTTTCTTTCAAAGTATAAAACCATTCATTTGTTCCTCCTTGGGGCCGGTAATGTTGGATCTACCTTGATCCAGCAAATAGCCCTGGCCCAACGCTCCTTCCTTGAGGCTGGCAACCTGGCGATCAAAGTGGCAGGCATTGCCAACAGCCGGCAGATGCTGCTTGATCCCAATGGTATCGAACTGGCAGCCTGGCAGCAGGTATTGCAGGAAAAGGGTGAACGTCTCAGTCTGGCTAAATGGAAAAATGAAATCAGGACCTTCAACCTTCGCAACAGCATCATGATCGATGTCACAGCTTCTGAAGAGGTGAGTGAAATATATGCTGACATGCTGTCGACAAGTGTGCATGTGGTCACAGCCAATAAAATAGCTGCATCATCCCCTTATCCTGTGTATAAAAAACTCAAGGAGCTGGCCCTGACGCACAATGTGAAATTTTTGAATGAAACCAATGTGGGTGCAGGCCTGCCGATTATAAAAACCATCCGTGATCTTATATTGACCGGTGACCATATCCATAGGATCGAAGCCGTGTTGTCCGGCAGCCTCAATTATATCTTCGATAGGGTAGGAAGTGACGGATGTTTGTTTTCGGATGCAGTGACCGAAGCCAGGGAAAAAGGCTACACTGAACCCAATCCTGCCCTAGACCTGAGCGGAAAGGATGTGATGCGTAAAATCCTGATCCTGTCCCGCGAGGCAGGACTTCAACTGGAGATGAATGATATCGTCAATAAAGCATTCCTGCCTTCGACAACCCTTGATCCGAACGAATGGACGGACCTGCTAAAAAATTTGAGGGCATTGGATACACGGTTTGAGAATGACCGTCTTAAACTGGCTCAACAGAACAAGCGATGGCGGTATATGGCAACGCTTGATCATGGGCATGTCTCCACAGGACTGGATGAAATTGACAGCACGCATCCAGCATATCACCTCAAAGGCACTGACAATATCATATTGATCTGGACGGACCGATACAAGCAGCGACCGATGGTGATTGCAGGTGCCGGGGCTGGCCCTGATGTCACGGCCTCCGGAGTACTTGCTGATGTCATCTCCATTGCAAATGTCTAAGCCCATGCAGTATGTTAGCACAAATGATGCTTATGCAAAAACCAGTTTCAGGAATGCTGTCCTGAAAGGTATGCCTAAAGATGGGGGACTCTATGTGCCGGACATCATTCCGGAACTTGGCGAATCTTTTTGGAATGAACTGGATTCCTTCAGCTTAATAGAACTAGCCTATACTATCCTCGCACCTTTCACAACCGAAGACTTCAGTGAGGCACAGTTAAAAAGAATAATAGCGCATACGTTTCAATTTGCTATTCCTCTTGCACGAATCGGAAATTCAGATATATACGCACTTGAGCTTTTTCATGGGCCCACATGGGCGTTCAAGGACGTTGGTGCGCGTTTCCTGGCTGGTTGCCTTAATGAATGGAATACGCAAAAGGAGAAAACCATCATCCTGGTTGCTACTTCAGGTGACACTGGTGGGGCAGTGGCTAATGGTTTTTACAATCAGGAAGGCAACACCGTAGTCATCCTGTATCCCAAGGGCAAGATATCTCCACTGCAGGAAATGCAGATTGCAGGATTGGGAGGTAATGTCATCGCCCTGTCTGTGGACGGTAGCTTTGATGATTGCCAGGCACTGGTCAAGAATGCATTTTCAGATACCGCTTTGCGCAACATGATCAGCCTCACCAGTGCTAATTCAATCAATATTGGAAGATGGTTGCCTCAGATGATTTTTTATGCATTGGCGTGGATAGAAATCAGAAAGCGGGATATTGAAAGTGTCATCTGCATTCCTAGTGGTAACTATGGCAATATAGCAGCAGCATACCTTGCTCATGATATTGGCTTTCATTTCAAGAGAATTCTGGCAGCGCACAATGCCAATGACACCATACCGCGATATCTGGTAAAAGGAGAATATCAACCAGGTACAACCATTTCAACACTTGCCAATGCCATGGATGTATCTGATCCGAGCAATTTTGTAAGGCTCCAGTATCTGCAACAACATCAGTACAGGGGGCGGCTCGCAGATTTCCAGGCACTTTCGGTATCTGATGAACAGATACTCCAGGCCATCAGGGATGTATGGCATCACCATAATTACTTATTGGATCCGCATACAGCCACTGCATGGCACATGCTCAAGGAAAATGGTGGAAAGGGAATCATCGCGGCGACTGCACATCCATATAAGTTTGAAAGCATCATTGAGCGGGCACTAGGCTTCTATCCTCAAGCGTGGGTTAAGGATTGGGAGAGTGGGCCGGTAAACAGTATCACTATTCCAACTACCTATGCCGCCTTAAAGGAAATATTGCTGGATACTGGGAATACTTAATCGCCGGAAGCAGCTGAACTGCGTAAAATAAAAAACCACCCCAGTCAACAGAGAGAGGTGGCCTTCAGATTGGTTTTAACAGATCGCAATGGCGATTTCTGCTACTTGTACAAATTATATACCAAAAAAGCAAAAGCCTGATTTCTGGTTGCATGAAATTAGTGCATCTTTGCCTGGTAATGTCACCGGAAGTGGAAAAATATGATCAGCGGGGGGCTTCCGCATCCAAGAATGAAGTCCATCATGCCATCCGAAATCTGGATAAAGGGCTGTACCCTAGTGCATTCTGTAAAATACTACCTGATGTAGCAGGCGGCGATGCCGACTTCTGCAATATCATGCATGCTGACACTGCAGGCACTAAAACAAGTTTAGCTTATTTATACTGGAAGGAAACAGGGGACATTTCTGTATGGCGAGGTATAGCCCAGGACGCCCTGGTCATGAACCTTGATGATATGGCTTGCTGCGGTTGTCTGGATAATATCCTGATCTCAAATACGATCGCACGTAACAAACACCTGATACCGGGCGAAGTGATCGAAGAGATCATTGATGGGACAATAGCTTTTGTTGAAGCAATGGCCGAAAGAGGGATTTCCATCAAGCATGCCGGAGGCGAAACAGCGGATACCGGAGATATCGTCAGGACTATTGACGTAGGCATTACGGCTTTTGGCCGCCTGCCAAGAAAAGACCTGATTGTCAACCAGATCAAACCGGGTGCAGTCATCATCGGCCTGGCTTCAGATGGCAAGGCTAGCTATGAAGCTGAGTATAATAGCGGAATTGGGAGCAATGGACTTACGTCGGCACGGCATGATATGTTACATCACGACTATGCGGCAAAGTACCCTGAGAGTTTCAGTCCTGAAACGGATATCAGGTATGTATACAATGGTCCGTGGAAAGTAACGGATAAAGTAAAAGTCGAAAATGAGGATATCAATATTGGTAAGCTTTTACTTTCCCCAACCCGTACATTCATGCCGATCCTGATGCCCGTCATCAGGGAATACCGCAATGAGCTACAAGGGATCATTCACTGCACAGGCGGAGCATATAGTAAGGTATTGAAATTTATATCCCCTAACCTTGCTGTGCATATCGAAAACGTACCACCGACACCGGTTCTTTTTGATTTGATCCGGAAGGCTTCCAATACATCCCTTGCGGAAATGTATAAGGTATTCAATATGGGTATCCGGATGTTACTCTTTGTGGATAAAAAATCTGCCCCTGCCATTCTTGATCTTGCTTCTGCCTTTGGTGTACAAGCCAATATCATGGGAGAAGTCAAGCGATCAGATGAGGCCGCCAAGGTGGTCATCAATACCGGAGATGAACAGGAGCCTTTGGTAGAGTATAAATGATACATCCAACTCACTAAAATTTGGGTATAAACCTCCCTGTCTTTTCCTGGTAGGCTTTATACTCCGGATATTTGCCTGCTGAGATCGCTTCACTGAAATCAGAACTTCCCTGGAATAACACCACTAGAAGAAGGCATCCGGCAATTGACCAGTTTAACCAGGCCCCGGTAGCGGCGACACTAAACAAATAGAAGGCTATCCAAATGCCTTGTTCGGCCATGTAGTTTGGATGCCGCATATAGCTCCACAGTCCGGTATGTGTAAAGCCTAATGCATAGATGCCTTCAGGTTTTTGCCCGGCATTGATTCGCTTGTATTTCTCCTGTTGATAGTTCCATTGCTGCTGATCAGCAACAGTCTCTATGATGATAAAGGACAGAATAGCAGCAGTGGCGAGATAATCAAGTAACCCTAATGGAACGCCTTTGCCTTTTAGGGCTACCAGAATGGGCAGGGTAAACAACATGATCAATCCATTCTGGTAAAAGGAAATGAAGAAGAGGTTGAAGAAAAACCATCTTACTTTTCCTTTCAGCTCAGGCTTTTCACGCAGTACTTCCCAACGGTAGTCTTCTTCTCCTGTCCAGAACTTCCATGAATAGGCCCCTCTCCTCGAAAAGTTATAAGTAAGCCGGATACCCCATAAGGTGACAAGGACAGCCATGAGCACCATGCGCGGATCCATTCCGCCTGCTACTGCAATATACCATGCATAGACAAGTGGCATGATACTCCATATCTTATCCACCTGGCTGTTGTTGCCTGTGAGCTGGCTGAGGACAAAGCACGTAGTAGCTGCACCAAAGCAGATGTAGATACAATTCCACAATATTCCGGACTGGTCGGGCGTAAGAGGCTCATCAAAATAGTAACTGGCGATTGGCACTACAATAAACGTGATAATGAGTATCACTATGGTCTTGATCATGGGTGATTCTTTTATGAATGGAAATTGAAAAGTGGTCTAAAGTGTGCCAATATCAGCAACTTTTTTACAAATTCAGATACTCTCCCGAAAAAAGTAAAAGCCCCGCCATCTTTTCAGGATAGCAGGGCTTTTATAACTTTAATATTCGTTTCAGGCCAGGTCTAGACTCACGCTATTCCAGGATCAATAATCTTTCTACCAAACGGCCATTTGTACCATGTAGAATGACAAAATAGATACCAGCAGGTAAATCATTTGTCTGCAAGGGTATCTGAGATATCCCCGGAGTAATCTGAAGATTTTCAGAAGTCAATGCATGACCTGAAGCATCTGTGATTTCAATAACTGCACCAAATGCCTTGATCGATGAAATGGTCAGCGTAGCGGAGGCATGATCACGCACAGGATTTGGGCTGAGTGAATAGCCATCAATTTCCCTTATATCATTGATACCAGTTCCTAATACAGCCCTGAAATTCTGGGCAGTGCTGTAACCGGCACCTGTCATAGATTCATTGTATGGCCATACCTTCCAGTAATAAGTGACATTTTCCGTCAATGCATCTGTGATCAGCAATTCTGAACTTGACACGATAGTCTTCACCGGATTGAATGTAAATGATGCAAACCGGTCGTAGATCACAAGGTACTTGTTGGCTCCGGGTGTATCTTCCCAATCCAGGAGTATGTTGGACAAGCCATTTGATTCCTCACCATTAATCGGACTGATATAGGCTACCGGATCTACCACGGGTGTGGTATTGGGTACTACACCGGTACGGATATAGGCACGCTTGATAGTAAAGAAATCCGTATTGATCAGGCTTTTTTGCGTTGTACTAAATTCATACGTACTGCAATCCCTGTAGTAGCTCATGTAATTGTTGGTCATCGGCTTGATCACTTCCCCGTTTTTATCCATGATGGAGGTATTCTCATCACAGTCATTTTGATAGAGCAGGCCGAGGTTATAGTCCTCAGGTGTATCACATATATGATCTCCGGCTGTATTACAGTTAGAACGGTTGTGCAGTTCAATCAAGGAAGATCCGCCTCCGCCTTCACAAGGAAGAGTGAAATCGACATTTACGGGATTGGTATATTCATCAAGAGTGTATGGGTGGCAGTCCCAGCCTGAGAAAGGGTGAGCCAGACTAAAGAAATGGCCAGCTTCGTGGGATAAGGTAGAGGAGACTGCATTGATCTCGCCTTTCCTGGAGACGAGCCAGTCATCCTGGGGATCATAATAGGCCAGGGTGGTGCCGGGGCCAGTGCTCTCGATACTGTTGACGATGAAGACATTGACTGAATTGTTATCCCTTCTCAATTTCATCTGTGACCTGGCGGCAGCTGATCCGGGGGTATTGTACACGGCATCATTATCAAAGTAGTTGAAACGATCTATGTAGAACTTGGCTTCCTGATCGGCATAGGAAGCATTGATATTAGCTACCTGCTGCAATACAGCCTCTTCTGTCACGCGTCCGTTTCCGGCTGAGGATGCCACAAGGTGAAAAGTCATAGGGATATATTTTACCACACCCCGCTGAACCGGCAACAATACTTTTTTATTGGCATCTGTACGCTCCAGTATGGGTTCCTGAGGAGTCCCACAAAACTGAGCGGATAGGGCAGACGCGAGGAAAATACCTGTGTAGGTAAGCAACAATCTTAGCATAAAGGTTCTGGTTTATGTTCACAAAGATAACAATCAATCGGAGCTACAGATTCCAAAGGATGGCGAAATCTTATTAGTTTTGCCGACATATTAGCTTGTTTTACAATAATTCAATCTCTAGATATGTCAAAGGTAACAGTAGTGGGTTCCGGAAACGTTGGAGCTACAGTGGCTAATGTCTTAGCCCATCAAAACATTGTGAATGAAATAGTTCTGCTCGATCTCATGGCGGATATGGCCAAGGGTAAGGCACTCGATACCTGGCAGCAGGCACCGATTGATGACTATTCTACAAGAATCACGGGTACAGGCGATTATGCGCTTACAGCCGGTTCAGATATTGCGGTGATCACCGCCGGGGTGCCGAGGAAGCCTGGAATGAGCAGGGATGACCTGATCTCTACAAATGCTAAAATTGTCTCCTCGGTGACCAAATCACTGCTGCAATACAGCCCAAATGCAATCCTCATCGTGGTATCAAACCCACTGGATGTCATGACTTATGCAGCCCATGTGGTTTCCGGCCACCCATCGACCAAGGTTATAGGGATGGCAGGTGTGTTGGATACCGCACGTTACCGTGCGTTTCTGGCGGAGGCCCTTGATGTATCTCCAAGGGATATTCAAGCCATGCTGCTTGGTGGACATGGTGATACAATGGTTCCATTGCCAAGGTATACAACAGTATCTGGTATCCCGGTTACAGAATTGATTGACAGTACTACCCTGGATGCCATTGTGGACAGGACGAAGAAGGGCGGTGGTGAACTCGTTCAACTCATGGGTACTTCTGCCTGGTATGCTCCCGGAGCAGCAGCAGCCCAGATGGTCGCTACGATCCTGAGGGATGAGAAGAGAATATTGCCCTGCTGCATCAAGCTTGAAGGCCAGTATGGTTTGAAGGATGTGTATGTAGGTGTTCCGGTCAAGCTGGGTAAAAACGGTGTTGAATCCGTTATCGAACTTGACCTGACAAAGGATGAAATGGCTTTGTTGCATGAATCTGCAGGACATGTACGTGAAGTCATGTCCGCTTATGACAAAATGGGTTTAAGCTGATTTTCTCTTATTGGAACAACTTCAATTTCTACAACAGGTCCGGACCCAGCGAGGGGACTCGCTATGGGAGCTTTCTCATATAAGGCCGGTACTGGTAGTTTTCCTCAGGCACTTTGGATGCGTCTTTTGTAAAGAGGCCATGTCAGAGCTTGGGAAGCTTAAAGCTAAGATTGAAAGTCAGCACACACAGCTTGTCCTTGTACATCTGGCCGATGACGAGACTGCTGAGGCTTTCTTTATACAGTATGGCCTCAATGATGTTGATTATATCTCTGATCCGGAAGCAAAGGTTTACCATCAGTTTGGCCTGCTCAAAGGTGAACTAAGCCAGATGGTAGGCATGAGAGTATGGCTCAGGACTTTCCAGCAAGGCGTCATCAAAGGACATGGGCTGAGTACCCATCTGATTGGTGATGGATTTCAGATGCCCGGCGTATTCCTGCTCTATGAAGGAGAGATCAAGGAGAAGTTTATACACCATACCATAGCAGATAAACCTGATTATCTCAAGATGGCTGTTTGTACTGATTACCAACCCCGTTCTGGAAAGGCAGGATTGAACCATCAGGATTGAAAATTGTACTACTACCCAATGCGACAACATGGAAATTGATAATAATAAAGTAGTAAGCGCGCTCAGTACCGTGATGGATCCAGCCACTGGCCAGGATATCATCAGCAGGCGGATGATTTCTGAATTGCATATCAGGGGCAACCAGGTTCAATTCAAACTGGCTACTGCCGATCTTCCCGAAGCCCAGAAGTCAAGCCTGAACTTTGCATGCATGGAAGCTATACAAGTCGTGTATCCTGATGCCGAAGTGCACATTCACATGGAACGAAGGGAACAGGAGTCAGGAAAGCAAAGCCCTTTGCCTCATGTAAAGAACATCATCGCGGTGGCTTCCGGTAAAGGGGGCGTTGGTAAAAGCACAATTGCGGTCAACCTTGCCCTGGGTCTTCAGAAATTGGGATTCAGCACAGGACTACTTGATGCTGACCTATATGGGCCTTCAGCTCCAACCATGCTCGGACTGCAGGGGCAGAAGCCCAAGGTGCAGGTCGTCCATGGCAGCCATAAGATAGTTCCGTTAGAGGCATTTGGTATGCCTGTCATGTCTATAGGCTTTGTCGTTGAACCTGAACAGGCTGTTGTATTGCGTGGCCCCAGGCTGGCAGGTATCCTCAAGCAATTTTTAGGAGATACGCTTTGGCCGGCACTTGATTACCTGATTATTGACCTGCCACCCGGTACAGGTGATATTCAGTTGACGCTTGTACAGACGGTGCCGCTCACTGGCGCTATCCTGGTGACGACGCCTCAGGAACTGGCTGTGGTTGATGCGGTCAAAGCAATGAATATGTTTATGCTGGATTCGCTCAATGTGCCCATCCTTGGTGTGGTAGAGAATATGTCATGGTTTACTCCGGCAGAACTCCCTGATAATAAATATTTTCTCTTTGGAAGCGGAGGAGGAGAAAAACTTGCCGCACTGGGAAATACAAGAATGCTGGCGCAAATTCCACTCGTGCAGTCAGTCCGTGAACACGGAGACAGTGGCAAGCCTGCAGTACTTGACGCAGATGCGGGAGAATTACAGGACCGCTTTATCAATTTTGCCAGAGCACTGCATGAACAAACCTTGCTTAGAAATGAGGCAATGGCCCCGACACGGATTGTAGAAATTAAAGAGGGATAATTGCTCCTGCATAGATTTTGTTGCTAAAGAAAGCCTAATTTTGCACGATACATGTCAGACCAGGAAAAAATACTTTTACTCAATCAGATTGAATTGGCACTGGATGATATCCGTCCCCACCTTGCTGTCGACGGAGGCAATGTAAGCCTGGTAGATGTCACTGATGAGATGACTGTAATCGTTAGATGGCAGGGCGCATGTGAGTCTTGCTCCATGTCGGTCATGACGATGAAAGCGGGTGTCGAACAAGCCGTAAAGTCCAGACTACCTCAAATCCGGTCTGTTGAAGCTCTGAACACCGTGCATGCCTGAACAGATGAAAGACAAGTCATTTCTTCGTGACATCATCTCAGCGCGCAAGACTGTACTCACTATCGGGCTCGATACCGACTCCACCAAGCTTCCTCCGGTGGTCAACGGAGATATACTTTCATTCAACAAGGCAATCATTGACTCGACACGTGATGCGTGTATAGCATACAAACCCAACTTTGCCTTTTACGAATCGCTTGGTTCAAAAGGCTGGATGATCCTGGAGGAAACAATCAACTATATCGGTGACCGGCATTTTATCATCGGCGATGCCAAACGTGGCGACATCGGAAATACTTCTGCTATGTATGCGACAGCGGTATTCGACCAAATGGGTTGTGATGCCATCACTGTCAATCCCTATATGGGTGAAGACTGTGTCACCCCTTTCTATAAAGATGGAAAATGGGTGATTATCCTGGCCCTGACATCCAATCACGGGAGCAGCGATTTTCAACAGATCACACTCAATGGTGGCAAAAAGCTTTACCAGAAGGTGATGCAGACTGCGTCGAACTGGGGCACGTCTGATAATACCATGTTTGTACTCGGAGCAACGCATCCTTCAGAGATACAGGAATGCCGTGATGAGTTCCCTGATCATTTCTTTCTTATTCCGGGCGTAGGAGCCCAGGGAGGGGATCTGGATGCTATTTGCACTGCCGGCCTCAACAAGGATGGCGGCCTGTTTATCAATGCCTCCAGAAGCATTCTGTATGCAAGCAACCAAAGTGACTTTGCAGAAATGGCGCATGCAGAAGCTGTTGCACTCAACAACATTATTAGGCCACACCTGGAAGGAAAAATGAAAATTTCCTAGCCGGTTCTAATTTTCTGTTTTCCTGCGGACTACACTGATTTCATATCCCAGCCCTGGCCACACTTTCATCGTATCCAATACAAACATATCCTGCATCATGGTCAGGCCGGGTGGCTGGCTGATGATGATATGGTCACCAGGGCCAATCTGGCTTATCGTATCAATCACGGATACAGCAATCCCATCCCTGGTTAATCTTACTTTTCGATAGAAATCCAATTGAAGTTGATGTTCCGGCGTTTCTACTTTCATAAAGACCTTAGTCGCAGGTGTGATTTGTGCTTGTCGCAGTATTGCCCCTTCGTTTTCAAAGGGATGACGGGGTTTGATATCACTTTGTATAAAGATCATCTTACGACCCAGCACAAGGATCACGGGCAAAAGAACAATCAGTTTCCATTGTCCCTGAAACCTGGAAAGGAGTATCCCTGCCACAGTTCCGGTCGTCATGGCGAAAAACGGATATGCTGGAGCATCATACCACTCCAGTTTTACAGCAGGGATTGTGATCACCAGCATATATCCCAACCCCAGGATAATCCAAAGCAAAAGGTGATGCCTTGTGACCTTATTTTTTATTAGAAACAAACTATACAGGATAGCTATCAGGAGAAAATAGATCCACGGCGTAAATGTCTTTAGGGTGCTGAAATTGGTAAAATAGTAAGAGGCATCATGTTCATGCCAGGGCATGACGTTTTTAAACATGCGCATATACTCTGAATGCCAAACCAGGTCTAGAAATCCAGGCTGC
>WBZX01002032.1_pt1 | contig 14327 bp, 12 predicted proteins | sample 5204211 | NCBI WGS metagenome assembly WBZX01 (sample SAMN12344362, study PRJNA552823) | activated sludge metagenome | biome: Activated sludge suspended growth; feature: Nitrification reactor; material: Wastewater; isolation source: activated sludge from nitrification reactor of wastewater...
CTGAAGAACTGTTCAGTTTGTATTTGAAGTCGGTGGGCAGAGGAGCGAACCTTTTGCTTAATGTTCCGCCCGACAGAAGGGGACTGATCCATGAAAACGATTCGGCGGCGCTGGTAGGTTTCCGGCGTTTGGTGGAGAAGAGCTTCGCTTCCAATATTTCAAGAAGGGGTACAGGCTACTTCAATCCGCACAATGGGGCAAGGCAGGTTAGTGGTTTGAATGATGGCAACCCCCGTACCCTGGAAACAATCGTTGCCCCGGATCGCAGTTCGATGGGTATCGAATTCGCGGATAGCCAGCGTATCAATTGCGTGGTGCTGAAGGAATACCTGGAAAAAGGGCAACATACCCGATCATTCCGCTTGCTGCTTATGAGTAAGAAACATGAATTACTTCGGGAAATAAAAGGAACCAGCATCGGAAGAAAACGCATCCTCACTTTTCCCACCACCAATGTGGGACTTATTGGATTGGCCATCGTCGACCAGCAAGGATATACCGCGATCACGGAGATACAGGCTTACCTGATCGATGAGAAATTGCTGGAAAAATGATCATTTCCCTTTGAATTCGGCCTTTCTTTTTTCCAGGAAGGCCGTTGTGCCCTCTTTCATGTCCTCCGTAACAAAGCAATCGCCGAAGGCTTCGATCTCTTTATCATAGCCGCTCTTGCCATTGGTATAGGCGCTGTCGCTTACCACGGCCACATTCACGCATTCGATGATCTTGCCAACCGCGATGGGCGCCTTGGATTGTATGATGGTGAGGATGTCTTTGGTTCGTTGCAATAAAGTATCGGAGGTGGTAATATGATTTACGAGCCCGAGTTGCAGGGCTTCGTTGGCGTCGATGAGGTGGGCGGTCATCTGGAGTTCCATGCTCTTGCCTTTACCAACCAGTTGCGTTAAGCGTTGCGTTCCTCCATAGCCGGGTATGAGGCCGAGGTTCACTTCGGGTTGCCCGAACTTCGCGTTCTCGCTGCAGAGCCGGAAATGACAGGCCATTGCCAGTTCGCAACCGCCGCCGAGGGCAAAACCGTTTACCGCGGCCACGATGGGCTTGCGGCTGTTTTCGATCTTGAAGAAAACATCCTGTCCGCGTTTAGCCAACGCCATGGCCTGTTCACGGCTGAGCCCGCCGAATTCGGAGATGTCCGCGCCTGCCACAAAGGCCTTTGGACCCGCGCCGGTGATGATCGCTGTTTTAATAGCCGGGTTGTTGTTCACTTCATCGATCGCTTTATCAAGGTCGTTGAAGACCTCTTTGTTCAGCGCATTCAGTTTATCGGGGCGGTTGATGGTGATGGTGCAGATCCCGTTCTCCATTTGAACGAGTAAAGTAGAATAGCTCATGGTCTGGTTTTTAGCGATCCGAAGATAGTACATTTGGTATCTTTGACTATGACATTTCTGAACATCATTGCCTATACGGGTGTGTTCGTGTTTGCACTCACCGGGGCCTTTAAAGCACGTACGCATAAGATGGATGTGTTTGGTGGCCTGGTGGTGGCTTTTGCCACGGCATATGGCGGAGGTACGGTACGCGACCTGCTGATTGGTGTGCGGCCGGTGAACTGGGTGAATGATAACCTGGCGCTGGCACTGGTTTTTGCGGGTACCGTGTTTACCTTTTTATTGAAAGAGAATGTGAACCGTTTCAGGCGAACGATATTCTTTACCGATGCGATCGGGCTTGGACTCTTTACAGCCACCGGCATTGAAGTGGCTTTGCGCAACGGGCTGAATGATCTCTATTCCCTGATCATGGGCGTGATCACGGCTACGTTCGGCGGTTTGGTGGCGGATATCTTCTGCAACAATGTTCCCAATTTGTTTAAGCGGGGTGAGCTGTATGCAACAGCCTGTGCGATCGGGGCGGCGGTATACCTGCTGCTGAAGCAAACCCAGGTCGATTCAAATCTCAATATGGCGGTTTGCGTGGTGCTGGTGGTGGGGATCCGTATCTACTCCAAACGGAAGCGGCTGATGTTACCGGAGATCTAAAACGACCTGTTCTCCTTTACCCATGCCCGGATGTAGCCGGCTATTTCGGATGTAGTGGCGCCTGGGGCGAAAAGTTTTCCAACACCCGCCTTATTCAGCGCTGCCATGTCTTCCTCCGGAATAATGCCTCCGCCGGTGAGCAATACATCGTTCATTCCTTTTTCCTTCATCAGGGTCATGATCTTTGGAAACACGGTGTTATGGGCGCCGCTCAGAATGCTTACGCCGATGGCGTCTACATCTTCCTGCAGGGCGGCATTCACAACCATCTCCGGGGTTTGGCGGAGACCGGTATAGATCACTTCCATGCCGGCGTCACGGAGGGCTGTGGCGATCACTTTGGCGCCCCGGTCGTGGCCGTCGAGTCCAACTTTGGCTACTAATACTCGAATGGGTCTGTTCATAACTGGTTATGTGGGGCAAAAATAAAGAATCTCACCGGTTGAATTTCTGTTTCATCTTTTTCAGTCCTTCCTGCGCCAGTCTGAGGCCTTCTTTATCTATGTTCTCAAAGAAAATGATCTTATCGCCGAACTGGCGGGAGTAGGGGTTGGTAACGGAATCCAGTAATTGTATCTTGCCAAAATGCTGAAATACTTCATCGTCTTTGCCGGGCATTCTTCTCCCGATAAAAAGGATATGCCGGAACGATAAGTTATCGGGGATCCAGAGCAGAAAAGAGCCGTTATCGGATAGCACCCTGCTCGTAAAGTTATCCTGCTTCCCATAGAATTTCAATGACCCCGCTTGCCCGTAATGCCTGCAATAGATGATGGTATTCGCTCTAATTGTGTCCGGCAGATTTGTGTAAAAAATCTTTTCTGCTTTCGTACTTAACTCTTTCCAGCCCAGCATGTCGGCAAAGTCCTGCGGCAACGGATGTGTCTTCAGGTCTTCCCATTTATGTTCTTCGTGGATCTTCTTATAAAAGGCATCCAGTTTACCGGGTGTTTCGGTTGGTAGCAACAAGGGCATGATCATCCAGTTGAAAAGGGCCATTAAAACCCCGATGCTGTAACCGATCCATTTTCGTTTACGAAGTAACTGTTCCCAGGCAAAACCACCAGCGGCAAAAAGGACCGGGTAAACGCCCAATGTATAGTAGCTTTTCCCGCTTCCAAAAAGCAGGAGCAGGATCACCGAGAAATAAATGATACCGATGAAGTACCATCGTTTTTGGGTCAAAACCCAGATCAATCCGGCCAACCAGATCAGCAGCCCCGGTAATAGCATCATGAGTTGGTCTTTGATGAAGTCGGCTTTATTGATGTATTGAAGCTGGGTCTCCCTGAGTTCGGCCATATGATGCACCAGGGGCCAGTTGTGATGGTACTGCCATACTACATTGGGGGCGATGAGTAAGAGGGCAAGCGCAGCAGCGAGCCAGGTTTGCTTTTTTACAAAAACTGCACGGTAAGGAGAAAGTGCCAGGCCAACGACCACAGAAGCAGCCATGAATAAAACAGAGTATTTACTCCACCATCCCAGGGCGAGGCTGATGGCCAGGAGGAAAATAAAATTCAGCTGTTTTGTATTTACATAACGGACCAGGAAATACAGCGAAAGTGTCCAGAAGAATACATCCAGGAAATTGGGTTGAAATAAAGCGTGTATGCGAACGAAGGCCCCGCCCATGACACCCAATGCGGCCAGTAACTGGGCGAGGGATTTGCCACCAAATTCCGCCGTGATCAAGCAGGTAAGAACCACCGTTGCTGCGCCGAAAAGACAGGGCCAGAATTTAATGGCGATCTCTGATCCTCCTGCCCAGGAAGAAACGGTGGCGAGCCAGGAAAGCATGGGAGGATTCTCCAGGTAGCCCAGGGCCGGATGCAGTCCCTGCTGGTAGTAAAGGAATTCATCCCGTTGCAACTCGAACAACGGGTGCTGAAAAATTAACGGCAATGAAAATTTTATAATAGCGAGAAAAAGTACCAGCGGCCACGAAACCTTCGTTGTGTTCATTAAAGAAAGGTACTAAATGTTGAGGAACACGATGTGCTTAACCTTCGATTACAACGATCGCGTTGTTGATGCGGCGAATGGTTTCATCCTTACCCAACAGCTCGGCAATTGCGAAAACGGGAGGGCCATACTTGCCCCCAACCAGCATGATGCGTAACGGGAGTTGAAGATCGCCGGGTTTGATGTTTTTTTCCGCTGCCAGTTGTTTAAAGCAATTTTCCAGGCCTGGAATATTCCATTCACTGAGCGAGGCAAGTTTATCAGCATATGCGGTAAAGAAATCCTTTTTATCAGCAGTCCATTTCGGCTTAACAGCATCCACATCCAGCCGATCCGGGGTTTTAAAGAAAAAAGAAGATTGCTGAACAAAGTCGGGTAAAAGCGTACACCTGTCTTTAACCAGTTCAAGTACTGATTCCAGTTTGCCTTCATCCGTTACGCTAATTCCGGCAGATCCAAGGAGTTCCTTAACGGTTAACGTATAGTTTTGAACGGTTGATCTCTTTATCCATTCGTGATTGAACCACTTCGCTTTCTCGAAATCGAATCTGGCGCCCGCTACATGAACCCTTTCCATGGAAAATTTAGAAATCAGTTCTTCCATGCTGAAAAGCTCCTGCTCGGTTCCATCGTTCCATCCAAGTACTGCCAGCAAATTGACGAACGCCTCGGGAAGAAACCCTCTCTCTTTGAAGCCCTCCGTCAGTTCATTCGTCCTGGGATCGGTCCAGTTCATCGCAAATACCGGGAAGCCGTATTTGGCGCCATCGCGTTTACTGAGTTTGCCATTCGGGCCAAGGATCAGGGGCAGGTGAGCCCACTGGGGCATTTCATTTTCCCAACCCAGGTATTTCCAGAGCAGCAGGTGAACGGGGGCGCTTGGCAGCCATTCTTCGCCACGGAACGCGTGTGTTATCTTCATCAGGTAATCGTCGACCACCACCGCCAGGTGATAGGTTGGCATGCCATCGGCTTTCAGCAGCACTTTATCATCCACCAATCCTGTCTCAAAACGGATCTCACCCCGAATCATGTCGGTAAAGCCGATTACTTCGTTCTCCGGCATTTTAATGCGGATCACATAGGGTGTATTCCTGGTCAGCAGATCGTTTACTTCTGCTTCGGTCAGGGAAAGACTGTTTTGCATTTTTCCCCGGATACGATGATCATATTGGGGGGATGGATTTTCGGCGGTTTTATTCTCTTCCCGCATCTTTTCCAGGTCTTCTTTTGTATCGAAGGCATAATAGGCATAGCCATTTTTTACCAACTGCTCCGCATATTGCCGGTATTGTTCCTTGCGTTCACTTTGCCTGTAGGGGCCATATGATCCCTTGTGTAGCGGGCTTTCATCCGGCTCCATGCCACACCATTTCAGGCAGGCAAATATGTATTCTTCCGCCCCGGGAACGAAACGGGTCTGGTCTGTATCTTCGATCCGAAGTATGAAATCACCTTTGTGTTGTTTGGCGAAAAGGTAGTTGTATAAAACAGTTCGTACACCTCCAAGGTGTAAACCACCGGTAGGGCTGGGGGCGAATCGTACACGTACTTTGCTCATGCGGCAAAGATAGGTTCTGTTCAGGCATAAAAAAACCGTCACGTTTACTGCGTGACGGTCTGATCCTTATAAAAAACCAAGTTAACGGAGAATGATTGTTCTTGGCGGACGCCCATCGATGGAGATGGTAGCGAGGTTATCGCAATCGCCATTACCAAAATCGATGATGGCATAATGGTTTGGTCCTTCCACTTTTAATTTGCCTTTATCGATATTTGCGCAACTGTTTTTCTTTTGGAGCGCTTCAAGTACGGTACCGGTTCTGGTGCGGCCGGCGGCATTGGTTACGGAATAGTTACCGGTGATAGAGAACACGTCGTCTATCCAGGTAGGAGTGGCAACACCAGCTGTTTGAGTCACATTTTTAGTGCCGCTGTGAAGCCAGTACCTTCCATTGGGAGCGGTTACTTTACCGTTGGTGGTAACCCTTGTCCAGCTTCTTGTACCGGGTGTACTTGTGTTCGTCCACACTATCTGCCCTTCAATCTTGTACAGGTTCACGTAATAATTGTCGAAGGTCATAGTAGCCTGGCTGTTCGGTTTGCGAACTGAATCGGTGAGTACGATATTGATCTTTCCGCTTCGGGTAACACCGTTAAAGGTGCACGCTGTACCAAAATCAATTACGATGGTTTTGGGAAAGCCTGTTTGCGGGGTTATTGTTACGTTCGCACAGGGGATGAAGTTCTCGACGGTTTCGGTACCAGGAGCAAAGTTTCCTGCTACGCTGTTTTCAACGGCTACCTGCATAAACATGTCGTTAGCGTCTTCAGAGAGATTGTCAGCGATCGCCTGATCGCCACTAAGTTCAAAAGTGGTTTCGATGTCTTCAGAGCTTGTGTTGTCGGCTTTTTTACAAGAATTGAAGCCGGTGGCCAGCATAATTGCCGCGAAAACGGGTAAAAGCTGTTTGATTTTCATAATGATTATTTTTTTAAGTGGACCTGAGACGGTGGGTTATGAACGAAGTTTAAGTGGGTTTAAAAAAAGTTAAATTGCTTCATGTTTTACCTTGCCAAAACGCCTAGTTGGCTCATTAAATTGTATGGAGGGGGTGTGTGGAGATTGTTAAATAGTGAAAAAATAATATATCTAACCTTTGATGATGGGCCCCACCCTGAAATCACCCGTTTTGTACTCTCAGAATTGGATAAATATCAGGCAAAAGCCACTTTTTTCTGTATCGGCAAGAATGTATCCTTGTATCCAGAGGTTTACAAGGATATCCTGGAAAAGGGGCATGCGGTGGGCAACCATACGTACCATCACCTCAATGGGTGGAAGACGGGAACTGCCGATTATGTTACAGATGTGTTGCATGCACGGCAATATATTCATTCAGCCCTATTTAGACCGCCATATGGCCGCAGTACCCGAAGACAAAGGGAAACGCTTTCGAAATTGGCCGAGCCATTTCACGAGATCATGTGGACGGTTTTAAGCGGCGACTTTGATAAAAGAATTTCTCCTCAAAAATGCTATAAAAACGTGGTGAATAATGTCGTAGACGGATCCATTGTTGTTTTTCACGACAGTGAAAAAGCGTATGAACGGCTGAGGTATAGTTTACCAAAGGTGCTGGAATACTTTGCAAATCAAGGGTATCAGTTTCATAAGATAAGTACCGAAATAATTGAAAAATGAGCCGAAGATTAAAGGAAGATTAGAGAGGAAATTGCTGAAAAAAAATTGGGCCGGGGTAGAAACCCTGGCCCGTTTTTAATCCGTACCCTATGAAAACTGGGATAAATGTACATTGTTGTTGTTAAATAAGCAACAATTTTTTTCCTGTTTTTTAGAGTGTTATGATATGGGGGACACCATTGATAAAAATTACGGCTACATTATCACATGTTCCATTTCCGTAATCTAACAACGCTTCCCTGTTGTCCCTGGAGAGTCTTACTTTGCCCTGAACGATCCACCTGCAACTGAACTTTTTGATCAGTGGGTCAACCACCAAGGATGACCAGGTATGTCCACCAGAGTTCGATCCGTGGGCATTTCCTGTAATCTTATACACGTCATCCAGGGGGAAATGAACGGTCCCGTTACCCTCAATTTGAAGCACATTCTTGAGGCTGTTCCACTGCCGCCAGCGATTGTTATTGGTATTCGTGATCTTCCCGTTTATGACCTGCACCTTCCAGCCTTGCATATTTGATGTGCTTGTGTTTTCGGTAATATGGGTGCCCTCTACTTTGAAACTGTCGACAAAATAGCCGACAAACGTTGTAGAAACCTTGGCCCCGGGTACAGTCATGCGGTTGGTGTAAATGGATACAATCTTTCCTTTGCGGTACTTCCCATCACGGCAAAGACAACCGGTTCCGAAGTCGATCGTAACTGTTTTGGGGAATACACCTGGGATATTCGGGACCACAGAGATGGTAAAACAGCGAACCTGATTTGTTGGATTCGTGCTGCCAAGCTCAAAAAGCCCGGAAACATTGGCATTCATGCCCAGATCTTCGCCAACCTGGCTGCTGTTCATACTGGCCGTGATGTTGAATACATCGTCATAAATGGCTTCCGATTCAGCCTCATCGGTGGTAGCCTCCTGCGTTGCTGCGGTCTCTTGTGGCGTGTCGCTCTGGGCGTTGTTAACGCTGACGTCCTTCTTGCACCCGGCAAGCATTAATGCACCCGTAAGGATTAAAGCCAGGAGCAAACTGGCTGTGGTTGTAATCTTTTTCATAAAAAAAATTTAGGTGAATAATGCAATGAGCTTAAGACAGGGCCTGCTTAGCGGAGTTTAAAGATTCGTTAAATTATTTTTAATGAATTTTGCAACAAATACGTATATGCTGATAGATACACACAGCCATTTGTATGTTAATAGCTTTCGAAAGGATATTGACACGGTTATAAACCGGGCCGTTGAATCGGGTGTTGGTAAAATTTACCTTCCGGCAATAGATTGCGCTGAAACAGAGAGCATGTTGCAATTGGAAAAAGCTTATCCCAACATATGCTTCGCAATGATGGGCTTGCATCCCTGCTCGGTGAAAGAGAACGTTGAATCCGAATTGATTCATGTGGAAGAGTGGCTGGCCAAAAGAAAGTTCTGCGCAGTAGGGGAGATTGGACTCGATTTTTACTGGGACAAGACCCACCTGGAACAGCAGTATCGGTCTTTTCGGGTGCAAATAGAATGGGCGCTGCACTATAACCTTCCCATTGTTATACATACACGTAATGCAATGCAGGAAACCATTAGCATAGTGAATGAGTATGTTTCCAAAGGTATCCGGGGGATATTTCATTGTTTTGGCGATAGTTATGAGAATGCCCGAAAAATAATTGACATGGGCTTCTATCTTGGTATCGGTGGGGTGGTTACTTATAAAAAATCCGGACTGGCGGATGTGCTGACCAACATTGATCTTTCGCATATGGTATTGGAAACGGATGCTCCATACCTAACTCCGGAACCGTTTCGGGGGAAAAGAAATGAGAGCGGGTATTTGAAGTATATCGTTGAGAAACTGTCTCAAATAAAGCACGTTTCGCCCGCTGAAGTAGCAAGGATTACCACGCTCAATGCCGAAAAAATATTCGGCTCATAATGGATGAAACTGTATTTTTGCCACCCTGTAAAAAAGGAGACTTGTCCGAGTGGTTGAAGGAGCACGCCTGGAAAGTGTGTATAGGGGAAACTCTATCGGGGGTTCGAATCCCCCAGTCTCCGCAGCAAGCTTCCTGCGCTTAGGCAAAGGAGGCTTTTAAATTTCTGGAATCGACGTCTATTCCAGAACTTTTTCCATACGGGTACTCCTTGAGCCTTTGACAAGAATAGTGGTGTTTTTGAATTTCTGATCCTGTAACCACTGCGCCGCTTCCAGAGAACTATTTAAATAAATAAAACGGTGGGATACGTTCTTAAAGTCTCCTCCAACAAGTACCACATTCTTCCAGGAGTAATTGTTAATAAGATCGATTAAAGCCTGGTGTTCAGCGAGACTTTCCTGTCCAAGTTCCATCATCCCTCCAAGCATTAAAACTTTTTCAGTGCCCTCCATTTTTGCAAAATTTTCAATGGCCGCCTTCATGCTGGTTGGATTGGCGTTATAGGCATCCAGAATAATCTTATTGCTGTCTTTTTCAATAAGCTGAGATCGGCTGTTGGATGGGACGTAACCTTCCAAAGCTGATTTGATCTTCTCTTCAGGAACATTAAAGTACCTGCCTATAGTGACAGCCAAAAGAATATTGGGAAGGTTGTATTCTCCTACCAGGTTTGTTTTTATTAATCCCAAATCCGGACCCTTTGTGATTCTGACCTCCAGAAATCCGGCGCCATTTTCAACATACCCGGTTACAGAAGCTTCCTTCGTTCCATAGGTGATTATTTCACGGATACCTGCGCTCATTTCTCTCAGGTAGGGGTAATCCCACATAACGAAGGCAGACCCCTCGTTCACGCGAAGATGATCATATAATTCACCTTTCCCTTTTCTGACTCCTTCAATACCTCCAAAGCCTTCGAGGTGAGCCTTGCCGCAATTCGTTATGATTCCATGCGTGGGGCGTGTATAGGAGCAGTATCCTTCGATTTCCTTCTGATGGTTTGCCCCCATTTCCACAATGGCTATTTCGGCATCCGGTTTAATCTTCAGCAGGGTAAGCGGGATGCCGATGTGATTATTCAGATTACCTTCCGTAGTGTAAGTTTTATAGGTGGTCGATAAAACCGCATGCATAAGTTCTTTGGAAGTGGTTTTTCCGTTGCTGCCTGTTATGGCAATAACGGGCAATCGTCTTGATTGATCAAGATGATCAAGTTGCAGGCGGTGGTATCCCGCTAAGTGCTGTAACGTAGTAAGAACATCGTCAACTTTAATCAATCTTGAATCCGCAATGTCCAGTGGCTCGTCGATGACGGCAAATGAAGCGCCCTGCTCCAGGGCCTGGAGGGCAAATTGGTTCCCGTTAAAATGTTCGCCCTTCAGTGCAAAAAACAGATCTCCCTTTTTTAACCTGCGGGTATCAGTTTGTACGGAAGGATGTTGCTGGTATAACTTATATAATAAATGAATTTCCATGCGTCAAAAATAATTGAGCGGAGGCAAGTACGCATAAAAAAACTCCCGGTATTTACCGGGAGTTTTTTTATAATGATTATTTCTTTTTCTTTCGGGAGTTCTGTTTGCGGGTTCCGAAGATGTTACCCTCTTTGAAGCCAGGGCCTTCCGGCGGGCCAAGATAGGTTTGCGCACAACGGAAACCTACAGTACTTGCAGCCTGGTCTTCTTCCATGAAGCGGCGTGTTCCGGGAGACAGCCAGTAAGGCCTGTCGTTCCAGCTACCACCTTTGATTACTCTTGATTTGTCGCTGATAAGAGAAGTAACTCCGTAGCCATAGTAAACACCGCTGGCTGAGTCGCCATCGAGGTAGTTGATCACGTTGTTCTTCTGATAATTACTGCGGTTTTGAACTTCTTCATCAGAAATATCAACCTTTTTCAGGCGACCCATACTGTCTCTTTCGTATTCGCCGGAAGTATTCTTGTAATAGCGCTGGAATCTGTTACCACGGAAATAGTTGAAGTCCTGGCCTTCCATCGGTGTCAGCGGACGATAAACGTCGCCTACCCACTCGCTTACGTTACCACTCATATTGTAGAGGCCAAAAGCATTTGGATAGAAGGATTTGATGTTTCCGGGTATTGCAGCACGGTCATTCAGACCACCCGCTACACCCATGTTATCACCGCTTCCGCGTTTGAAGTTGGCCAGGAATTTACCCTGCCAGCCGCCCCGGCGGTTATCCCGCAGGCCATTTGCATTCTGACTCCAGGAATAAATCTGTTGATTCGAGAATAATTCTTCGCCACTCTTTCCTTCTTTTTTGCGGGGAGATGGGTTTTGTGCAAGCATTCCGTATGCCGCGTATTCCCATTCAGCTTCAGTAGGAAGGCGATAACCCATATTAAGAATCCCATCCTCCATACGAACAGTAGACCTGGGTTTGCCATTTACGTCTTTAAGTTCAGACTTCTTAGGCTTATTCCTTCCCTGGATCATATCCGGGGCCATCAGGTAAGTTTCGGTATTGAATGAACCGTCAGCTCCGGCCCCTTTCATTTCGCGTTTAATCGCATCTTTTTTCAAGAAACCCTTTTTCTGAAGGTTCAGCTCATTCACCCTGTCTGTACGCCAAATACAGAAGTCATGAGCCTGGCGCCAGTTTACGCCCACAACAGGGTAGTAGTTGTAGGAGGGGAAACGGAAGTAATATTCAACGTAGGGTTCGTTGTAGGCCAACTCTTCCCGCCAAACAAGCGTATCGGGCAGTGCTTTATAGAGGATGTTAGAATCACCGGAAAAGGTGTTCTCAAGCCAGTAAATATATTCACGGTAATGAACGTTGGCAACTTCGGTTTCGTCGATGAAGAACGATGGTACAGTAATGCGGCGGGGAATATTGTTCCAGTCGCCCATCACGTCTTCGTCTTTGGCGCCCATTACAAATGAGCCGCCCTGCACGAATACCAGACCCGGGCCTGCTTTGGGATATTTCACTTTGGCAACATGGAAGTTGCCCATGTTTTTGTCATCATAGTTCCAACCGGTAACAGAGGATTTGCCGCTTTTAGACCCGCTTTTCTTACAGGCACCCAAAGCGAGGGCCGCTAAAGCAAGGATTGCCAGACTTTTACCAGAAAATAATTTTGTCATGTTCATTCGTTTATCAGATTGTTTAACGAAAGGTTTTCTTTATTATTGTATGTGGGGTTATACAGGTTGCGAATATAAATACTTTACTCGATATAGGGTCAATTAGCGCTTTTTTTTACTATCATCCTGCATACTGGGATAGTCGATCAAATACCAGCCTGTATCGAAAGGAAAGGCATGAATAGGGAAACACCCACACTCCGGAAATCGGGACCTGTGCCTGATTATTTTTTTGGAAGATAATTCCAAGAGTTTTAATCTTGCAAAACTGATGGGTTTAACCTGGTCAGGAGTTCTTTACCGGTGGACAGCAATGACTGGGTTGAGTGATTTACAGATTGTTGCACAACTGCCTTTCAAGGATGTGTGACAATATTCTTCAACGACGGACGTTTAAGGGAAACTTCCCGCAACCATACGTTGACCGGAATTGACCCATTGAACAGATACGGTAAATTACTGGATGGTAGTCATGCCGTTCTGAGTTGAAAGGGGGCTTTTTTTTGGGTTTTTTAACAAGATTTTATAATTTAGTTGTTCGTTTGAATAAAACCATTATTTTTACAACATAATAGCAATCATAAAACTTAACGCTTATAGAGGTAAGTCTACCTAACCAAGACAAAACAAAACGCATGAAAAAAGTAACTTTGAAACTAACTGCCTTAGTTATGTTACTGGGAGGAACAATAACTGTATCTAACGCCCAGAGTAAGATTAACCCCGTAACATCCGCCGTTCCGTTTTTACGCATTACGCCTGATACCCGCAGCGCTGGTATGGGTGATGTTGGTATCGCGATTGCACCAGATGCCAATGCGAATTACGCTAACATAGCCAGAACTCCTTTTGCATCAAGCAAGATAGGAATCGGCGTTAACTATTCTCCCTGGTTACGTGACCTCTCTGTGAATGATGTATTCATCGCTTCACTTGCGGGTTATTATAAAATAGACGACCGTCAAGCTCTTTCAGCTTCTATGCGCTATTTCAAATTGGGTCAGATTCAATTCACAGACCAACTGGGTAATGACCTGAATATTTACAATCCAAAAGAATTCGCAATCGATCTCGGGTATTCCCGCAAACTGTCAAATAAGTTTGGTATTGGTATCGCCATCCGCTATATCAATTCCAACCTGTCAAGCGGTAATTTCAACGGCCAGAACTACAAGGCTGGATCTTCCGTAGCCGGTGACCTGCATCTTTATCACCACGGGGTTAAAGAAAATGGCCAGGGATTGAACTGGGGACTTACCCTGAGCAACCTGGGTTCTAAAGTTTCCTATTCTAGCGACGCTACTCAAAAAGATTATATTCCTGCAAACCTCGGTTTGGGTGTAGCTTATACCAAAGTGTTCGACGAGGCTAATAAAGTTACATTGGCCCTCGACCTGAATAAACTGCTGGTTCCTACTCCTCCCGTATTGACCGGTAATACTTCTTCTGATTCTGCAGCGCTGGCTAAATACCGCAGCCGCAGTGTAGCAAGCAGCTGGGTTAAATCATTTGGCGATGCTGATGGCAAGATCAATGAGGAAATCCAGGAAATCAACCTTTCTGTTGGTGCTGAATACTGGTATAACAACCAATTTGGTTTCCGTGCCGGTTATTTCTACGAGAATCCAAACAAAGGAAACAGGAAATACTTCACCGTAGGTGCAAGCGTAAAATACAGCGTTGCTACATTGAACTTCGCTTATGTGTTTGCTAACGGTAGCGGTACTACCCGTAACCCACTGTCAAATACATACCGTTTCGGACTGCTGTTCGATTTCGGCGGTAAATAATATTACTTTTTTCATAGGAAAGCGTCACACCAACGGTGTGACGCTTTTTGTTTACGGATAACTTAAAAAATCGGATATTTACAGAATAAAATAAACATGGCATACAGAATAGGCGCTGGCGTTGATTTTCACCAATTGATTGAAGGAAGGGAGTTATGGATCGGTGGCGTGCAGATTCCTCATACAAAGGGCGCCCTCGGACATAGTGACGCTGATGTATTATTGCATGCAATATGCGATGCCTTTCTTGGTGCACTGGCTTTGGGCGATATTGGCACTCACTTTCCGGATACCGATAACGCTTACAAGGGAATCGACAGCAAAATC
>WBZX01002033.1_pt1 | contig 14325 bp, 7 predicted proteins | sample 5204211 | NCBI WGS metagenome assembly WBZX01 (sample SAMN12344362, study PRJNA552823) | activated sludge metagenome | biome: Activated sludge suspended growth; feature: Nitrification reactor; material: Wastewater; isolation source: activated sludge from nitrification reactor of wastewater treatment...
TCTTCGGCACGGACCACCTTGTTGCGGCCGGTCTCCTTGGCGACGTAGAGGGCGCGGTCGGCACGATTGACCAGCGCGCGGGCGTCTTCGTGACCGTTCCAGGCGGCGACGCCGAAGCTGGCGCTGACCGGGCCGACCTGATCGAAGGGGGCATCCGCGATTTTGGCGCGTACGGCTTCGGCGATGGCCAGCGCAGCATCGATCGGCGTTTCGCGGAGCAGGATGATGAATTCCTCGCCGCCGAAGCGGGCAGCGCAGTCGGAGCTGCGCAGGAGTTCGCGGACGCGCAGGGCAGTATGCTTGAGGACGACGTCGCCGCTGTCATGGCCGAAGGTGTCGTTGATGCGCTTGAAAAAGTCGATGTCGAAGATGATCACCGAGACATTCAGTTGCCGGATGCGGCTGTCGGCAAGCGCGGCCTCCAGATGTTCGAAGAAGCGGCGGCGGTTGACGAGGTCGGTCAGGAAATCGGTCGTCGCCAGCTCTTCAAGCTTGGCATTGACCCGCGCGATGGGTTCGATGACCAGCCGGGAAAGGGTCAGGTTGAGGGCCAGGAAAGTCAGCGCAAAGGTGATGGTCAGCGAGCCCATAAAACGATTGAAGGTCTGGCGCGAGCGTTCCATGGCGTAGAGAATGGGGAGTTTGACGATCTGCATGCCGATGATGTCGCCCATCTGCCAGCCAAACCCGTTCTGGTCGCCATAGATCGTGCGCATCGAAGCGGGCGCCGCATCTGGTGTGCTATGGCAGGCGAGGCACTGAGGCTGTTTGATGATGATCGGGCGGGCGACGAAGACGCTCTGATTGAAGTCTTCACCGTGAAGACCGGTGATTTCCTGTGTTTCACGCCCGCTGCGGAAGCGCTCTATCAGTGTCCGTTCCCATTCGTCGGCCAGGTGGCTGTGGTTGGTGGGGTTGAGAACCGATTCCTTGTATTCGTAACCCGGAAAACGATCATGCAGGCGGCGCAGGGTTTCAGTCGCGGCGTAGGCAGGTACGGTTTGCGGCAGGAAACGCTCTGCGTTCATCGGGTCCAGATGTGGCTTGATCTCGTCGGTGGTGTAAGCGCGGATGGCCAGGGCTGTTTCCATCATGACCAGGGAGTTCTGGCGCACGTCCTCGATAGTGACCTTTTCGAGGTAGTAGCTGTAGTACAGGGCGGCTCCGCCAAGACTCAGCAGGAACACCGCCACCAGAACCAGATTGAATTTGAGCCGTAACGACAGGCGTGACGAGGCAGCGCTCATGCGGGGTTCTCTTTTCTGTGGGGACTGCAATATTGTTATTTGTCAGCGGGATGATATAGGGTTTTTCCGGGCGGTCCAATGGCACAGCAATGGGCGTCACCACGCAGCAATTTCCAGATAAATCCGGGTGGCCCGGTTTCACGCGAGGGTCCCGGCTTGGCTCAGGTAAACATAATCGGGCCGCGTTGCCCGCGGTAAAATGTCGCCCATGAACTCCCCGCGCTACGTCCACCTTCGCCTCCATTCCGAATACTCCGTCACCGACGGCATCGTCCGCATTGGCGACGCTGTCAAGCGCGCGGCGGGCGATGGCATGCCGGCGATGGCGGTGACCGATCTGGGTAACCTGTTCGGGCTGGTCAAGTTTTACACCGGGGCGCGTGGCAAAGGGGTCAAGCCGATTGCCGGGGCGGATGTGTGGATCGCCAACCCGGATTCGCCGGACGACGCCTATCGCCTGCTGTTGCTGGCACGCAATCGTGTCGGCTACCAGCAGTTGTGCGAGTTGCTGAGCAAGGCTTATCTGGTCGAGGGCCGGCGCGACCGGGCTGAAATTCGCCGCGAATGGTTTGGCGAACTGGGCTGCGATGGTCTGATCGCCCTGTCCGGCGCGCATCTGGGCGATGTCGGCGAGGCTTTGCTGAACGGCAATTTTGATCTGGCCGGCGAGCGTGCCAAGGCTTGGGAGGTTATTTTCCCGGGGGCGTTCTATCTTGAAGTGCAACGCTACGGCCAGCCGCAGCAGGAGGCCATCGTTCAGCAGACGGCCGATCTGGCCGGTGAGCTTGCGCTGCCACTGGTGGCCACGCATCCGATCCAGTTCATGAATCCGGACGACTTTCAGGCGCACGAAGCCCGCGTCTGCATCGCCGAGGGCTATGTGCTGGGAGATAGTCGGCGCCCGAAGAGTTACACCAAGGAACAGTATTTCAAGACGCAGGCGGAAATGCTCGAGGCGTTTGCCGATCTGCCGGAAGCACTGGAAAACACGCTGGAAATCGCCAAGCGCTGCAATATCGAGATGACGCTGGGCAAGAACTTCCTGCCCGATTTCCCGATTCCGCCGGGCATGACCATCGACGAGTATCTGGTGGACGAAGCGGAGAAGGGGCTGGAGGTTCGCCTCGTCGAGCTTTATCCGGATCCGGAAGAGCGCCTGAAGCGGCGGCCGGAATACGACGAACGCCTCGTTTTCGAGTGCAAGACCATCCTGCAGATGGGCTTCCCGGGTTACTTCCTGATCGTGGCGGACTTCATCAACTGGGCCAAGAACAACGGCGTGCCGGTCGGGCCGGGCCGGGGTTCCGGCGCTGGTTCGCTGGTTGCCTACAGCCTGCGCATTACCGACCTCGATCCGCTGGCTTACGCCCTGCTGTTCGAGCGCTTCCTCAACCCGGAACGGGTGTCGATGCCCGACTTCGATATCGACTTCTGCCAGGATAATCGCTGGCGCGTCATCGAATACGTCCGTCAGCACTATGGCGCCGACGCGGTCAGCCAGATTGCCACCTTCGGCACAATGTCGTCGAAGGCGGTGATCCGCGATGTGGGCCGCGTGTTCGGCATGCCGTACTCGATGTGCGACCGTATTTCGAAGCTGATCCCGATTGTTCAGAACAAGCCGGTGTCGCTGGCCGAGGCGCTGGAACAGGAACCGCAGCTGCGCGAGATGATGGAGGGCGACGGCGATGGTGAAACTATCCGCGAATTGTTCGACCTGGCCAGCCGTCTGGAGGATTTGACCCGCAACGTCGGCATGCATGCCGGCGGTGTGCTCATCGCACCGGGCAAGATCACCGATTTCTGCCCGATCTATCAGGCGACTGGCAGCGATGCGTCGACGGTGTCGCAGTTCGACAAGGACGACGTCGAAAAGGTCGGACTGGTCAAGTTCGACTTTTTGGGTCTGCGAAATCTGACCATTATCGAGCTGGCCGTCGAGTACATCCGCCGGATGACCGGCGAGAAGCTCGACTTGATGAGTCTTGGCTTCACCGATCCGGCCGCCTACCAGATTCTCAAGGACGCCAATACGACGGCGATCTTCCAGGTGGAATCGGAGGGCATGAAGAAGCTGCTCAAGAAGCTGGCGCCCGACCGATTTGAAGACATCATCGCTGTGCTCGCGCTCTATCGTCCCGGCCCGCTGGGTTCCGGGATGGTCGACGACTTCATTCTGCGGAAAAAAGGCCAGCAGAAGATCGACTATTTCCACCCAGACCTGACCGCCTGCCTGTCGCCGACCTACGGCGTCATCGTGTACCAGGAACAGGTGATGCAGATTTCGCAGATCATCGGCGGCTACACGCTGGGTGGCGCCGACATGCTGCGCCGGGCGATGGGCAAGAAGAAGCCCGAGGAAATGGCCAAGCACCGGGCGACGATTGCCGAAGGCGCGGCCAAGAAGGGCTACGACCCGGCGCTGGCCGAGCAGTTGTTCGACCTGATGACCAAGTTCGCCGAGTACGGCTTCAACAAGTCGCACACCGCTGCCTACGCCGTTGTCACCTATCACACCGCCTGGCTCAAGGCGCATCACTGCGCGGCCTTCATGGCGGCGACGATGTCGTCCGATCTCGACAACACCGACTCGGTGAAGATCTTTTACGAAGACACCATCGCCAACAAGGTCAAGGTGCTCGGGCCGGACGTCAATGTTTCGAATTACCGGTTTGAGCCGGTTGACCGCAGCACCATCCGCTACGGCCTGGGGGCGGTCAAGGGCACCGGCGAGCAGGCGGTGAATGTGATCCTCAAGGCGCGCGCGGAGGGCGGTCCGTTCAAGGATCTGTTCGACTTCTGCATGCGTTGCGACAAGCGCATGGTCAATCGCCGCACCACCGAGGCGCTGATCAAGGCCGGGGCGTTCGACTGCATCGCGCCGCGCATCGCCGGCACGCAGGACGCCGATCGCTGCAAGCTGCTGGCGTCGGTTGGCGTGGCCATGGATTTTGCCGAGCAGGCCGAGCGCAATTCCATGCAGACCAGCCTGTTCGACATCGGCGACGTGGCCGACGACCATGCGCCGGAATACATCAACGTCCGGCCGTGGGACGAAAAGACCAAGCTGATGGAAGAGAAGACGGCGCTCGGCTTCTTCTTCTCCGGTCACCCGTACAACACCTGCAAGAAAGAGCTGTCGCGCTTTGTCCGGCGCCCGCTCAATCGCCTTGAGCCGTCCAAGGAAATGACCATCCTGGCCGGCCTGGTCGTCGGCGTGCGCACCCAGATGACGCGGCGCGGCAAGATGCTGTTCGTGCAACTGGACGATGGCACCGGGATGGTCGAGGTCTCGGTGTTCAACGAGCTTTACGAGGCCGAGCGCGCCAAGATTGTGACCGACGAGGTGCTGGTGATCGAAGGCAAGGTCAGCTACGACGATTTTTCCGGGGGCAATCGCGTGGTGGCCGACAAGCTGATGACGCTGGGTGAAGCGCGCGCCCGATTTGCGCGACATCTGTTGCTGAAAATGAACGGCAACTCGGATGCCCGCAAGCTGAAATCCCTGCTCACGCCGTTTGCGCCAGGGCCGGCTGTTGTCCGCATTCAGTACCGGAGCGCTGACGCAGAGTGCGAGCTGGTGGTCGGTGACGCCTTGCGTGTGCGGCTCGACGATGCCCTGCTGGATGCGCTGTATGGCTGGCTGGCGCGAGAAAACGTCGAGATCGTCTACAACAGTTGAGGGAAAAGAGAAGGGCGCCATCAAGCGCCCTTTTCAATTTTGCGCTTTTTTTCCGGTTGACCGCGGCAATGGCCGCTGCCAGCGGACAAGGTGCCTACATCACCAGGTCGGTCTTGAAGCCGATCCGCACGGCTCCCCAGTGGCGCCCGCCAATCATGATCGGCATCGACAGGTCATTGAGAATCTCGCCAGTGTCGCGGACGTAGGTCTGGAACAGCGATGGCTTCTGGTTCTTGGCCAGCTTCATGCCGACCGGGTCGTTGAAGATGCGCTTGTGCCGGCATTTGCTCAGGTCAACCTCGGGGTCCCCGCTGGGCGGGTTGGAAAAGACGCCATTATGGGCTGGTGCATAGCCATTGGTATCGACGCACAGGGAGTAGGTCAGCCCGGCAACATCGTGTAGCAGGTCGTCATATAGCCGCGTCAGTTCGGCATCGCACTGGCTGTCGTAGGCGGTCGTGTAACGCTTGGGGTTGGAGCCTGGAATTTCCTTGTAAGCCTGGTCGAAAACATTGACGCCACGGTCCGCCAGTTTTTGCAGCACGGCGACAACGTTGTCGCGGAACCCGGCGCATTTGTCATGCAGCGTGTCGAACATGCTGTTGCCGGTGCGGAAGTCGGCCAGCGTGCATTGCAGGTCTTCAGTCGATTCGCGCAGGGTCTTGGCGCTGTCGATACATTGCTTCATGCGCCCGGAGATGTCTCGGGAGTGATCACGGATTTCTTCGACTTCGTGGTGAATGGCCTGGTTGCTCTCGCGCAGGTTGCAAATGGCGACCGAAATGGTGGAGAGCTGTTCGGTCGTCTGCTTGAAGTCGCCGACCATCGTGGTCAAGTCCGCCGCCGAGGTTTCGATGTAGCCATTGGCCCGCGTCACTTCGCCGACGATGGTTTGTGTTTTTGTCGACGTGTCCGACACCAGATTGATCATCGACTGGGTGTTCTGGCCAATGACCTGAGTGGCGGTCTTGACCTTTTCAGCCAACTTGCGCACCTCGTCGGCCACCACGGCAAAGCCTCGCCCTGCCTCGCCTGCCCGTGCTGCCTCGATGGCGGCATTGAGCGCCAGCAGATTGGTCTGGTCGGAGATGTCATTGATCAGCGACACGATCTCGTTGATCTTCATCGAACTGCTGTGCAGTTCGCTGACCGTCGACGAGAAATGCTCAATGTGGGCATTGGTCGAGCGCATCGTTGAGGCCACGGTTTCCATTTGATCCAGTGAACGCTGGGCCAGATCGAGATTGTTTCTGGTCGATGCCTCGATGGCATCGGAATTCCTCGCAACGTCGCCCACCGCCTGATTGACGCGATTGCTGGATTCGAAGACGGTGGCAGCAAGGGCTTCTTGCCGCTGGACGGCAGCATCGGTTTGCTGAACCAGGTAATTCATCCGGGCGGCGTCGGCGGCAATGCTGACACTACGCTCGCGCGCATGCGAAATGAGACCGCGCACCCGGGCGAAAAAACGGTTGATATTGCTTGAAATACGTCCCGGGGCGTCGTTTCCCGTGGTGCCCACCTGGTAGGAGAGGTCTGCACTGCCCTCGGCCACGGCAGCGAGGTCACCGTCGATTTTTGCGAGGGAAGCGCTGTTTCCGAAAAATCCCATGGCACACCTCCTGAATCATTCTTCTGCCCTGCGGTGAGGCGACGACGCGCCCATGTGCTGCCTTCCCGGGGTTTCCGGGCCTTGCTGGCCGCTAACGCTATCCGACGCGTTGACGGGCAGCCAGGCGACCGAGCAGGAAGCCCTTGATCTCGTGGAAGGGGATGGGCTTGCCAAAAATGGTAATGTCCGAAGGGAGTCCGCGCTTGATCACTTCTTCACGGTCGATGGCACTGACCACGATGATGTCCATGCGGGCCAGATCGGCATTGGCGCGCAGGCGGCGAATCATCTCGAAACCATCCATGCCGGGCATCATCAAGTCGGCGATCAGGATGTCGGGCTGGCGCTGACCCACTTGCAACAGGCCATCGAACCCGTTGGCGACAATGCGCAGCTTGATGGGCAGATTCCAGCTTTCGATGGTCATCTGGTAGAGCATTTGCAGCGTCGAGTCGTCTTCGGCGATCAGGATGTCGAGTTGTCCGCCGGACTCCAGGGCGCTGGGCGTCAGGTTGCGGCGTCGTGCCAGCAAAGCATCAACCGATGTGGCGGGAATGCGGCGATGTCCGCCTGCAGTCTTCCACGCCTCGAGCGCCCCGCTTTCCACCATGTTCTGAACGGTGCCAAGGGAAACGCCCAAGCGGAGAGCGGCTTGCCTGGTGCTGAGGTATTCGGTGTCGGCCATTTTTATGTCCCTGCTGAAATTACAAATTCGTCAAATTTTATCCTGATATTTGATTAAATAACAATAAAAAAAACCTCAGCTTGAAAAGCATGAGGTTTTTATTTATTTGCCCGCTAATCGGGGAACGCGGGATTACAGTTTTTTGGCGTTTTTGGCCAGATAGGCAGCGACGCCTTCCGTCGAAGCCACCATGCCGGGCTTGCCCTTGTTCCAGCCTGCGGGGCAGACTTCGCCATGCTCTTCGAAGAATTGCAGGGCATCGACCATGCGCAGCATTTCGTCGATATTGCGGCCGAGCGGCAACATGTTGACGACCTGATGCATGACCACGCCGGTCTTGTCGATCAGGAAGGAGCCACGCAGCGCCACACCGGCCGCTTCGAGTTCAACGTCGTAGGCGCGGCAGATGTCATGCTTGACGTCGGCCACCAGCGGATAGCCAACCTGGCCGATGCCGCCGTCCTTGACTGCGGTGTTCTTCCAGGCAAGGTGCGTGAACTGGGAGTCGATGGACACGCCAATCACTTCTACGCCACGCTGCTTGAACTCTTCCAGGCGATGATCAAAGGCGATCAGTTCCGACGGGCAGACAAAGGTGAAGTCGAGCGGGTAGAAAAACAGGACGACCGGCTTGCCCTTGAATTGGGACAGTTTCAGTTCCTTGATTTCGTTGTTGCCATAAACGGCGGTGGCGGTGAAGTCCGGGGCTTGCTTGCCAACGAGAACGGCCATGGGGAGCTCCTAATTTTGATGGGTTGGGGGGAAACATCCAATTTAACCAAGCGGGCAGGTCGTGTCAAACCTGTCCGCGGGCTTGGGCATTGTGACGAAGTCTTGGCCGTGCTGCTCCTGAAGGGGCGGGCCGCTGGCATAATCGCGACATGATAATTATGAATTCAATACGGATGGCGGGCGGGGCCGGAACGTGCTGAAGGTGCTGGTTTTTCTGCCGGTCGTGGGGGCTGCCCTGCTGGCGGTGCTGCCGGTACGCCGAGGCCTGCATTTGTGGCAGGTCGCCATGATTTTTTCGGTCGCAGCGCTGGGCTATGCGCTGTGGCTGGCCAACCAGTTCCAGCCGGCTGGCGCCGCCGTGCAGATGTTTGAAAGTCGGGCCTGGAATATTCGCCTCGGTTCCTATTTTGCGCTGGGTGTCGATGGCATTTCACTGGCCATGGTGCTGTTGACGGCCTTGCTGTCGCTGATAGCCGTGCTGATGTCGCGCCGCATGGAAGTCGGGGCGCGTCTTTATTTCGTGCTGGTCCTGCTGCTGGAATCGGCCATGTTCGGCGTGTTTACGGCTCGCGACTGGTCGTTGTTCTATGTGTTCTGGGAAGCCACACTGCTGCCGTTGTTCTTCCTCATCGACCGGTTGGGCGGACAGAATCGGCAGCGGGCGGCGCTGAATTTCTTCCTGTATACATTGGGTGGTTCGGTCTTCATGCTGGTCGCGCTGCTCTTTCTCTATGACGCGGCGCCGGGCCACAGTTTTGCGATGGCCGACATGGCGGAAGGCGGCCGTGGTTTGCCGCTGAATACGCAACTGCTGATCTTCGCCGGCCTGTTCATCGGCTTCGGTGTCAAGATGCCGGTGGTTCCGTTGCATGGCTGGCTACCGCTGGCCCACGTCGAGGCGCCCAGCCCGGTGTCCATCCTGCTCTCCGGTGTCCTGCTCAAGATGGGTGCCTATGGCCTGATTCGGGCGGCCGAGACATTGCCGGCCGCTTTGCTGGCAACCCAGGACTGGTTGGCCATCCTGGCCTTCGTCAGCCTGCTTTACGGCGGGATTCTGGCCTGGCGTCAGCAGGATTTGAAGGCGATGGTCGCCTACTCGTCGATTTCGCACATGGGGATTGTGCTGCTCGGCATTGCCACGCTGAACGTGACCGGGCTGACCGGCGCCGTCGTCCAGATGGTGGCGCATGGGCTGACGGCCGGCACGCTGTTTCTGGTCGTCGGGCTGCTTTATCAGCGCACGCATAGTCGCGATCTGGCGGATTATGGATCGCTCACGGGCAAGGCGCCGCGTTTCGCTTTCTTCGTGGCCTTCGGTTTTCTGGCGGCGCTTGGCCTGCCCGGCAGCGCCGGGTTCATAGCCGAATTGCATGTCCTGATTGGCGGCTATGCGCGCTGGGGCGCCTGGGTGATTCTGCTCGGCCTGGCCCTGCTGATCGGCGCCGCCTACAGTTTGCGGGTCATCGGGCGCCTGTGCCTGAAGGGGCCGCGTATGGACTTGCCGGATATGACCCGGACCGAAGCGGTGGCGGCCGGCTTGCTGGCCACCGGTATTGTGGTGCTGGGTGTCTGGCCGGCGCCTTTGCTTGATTTGGTGGCCGGCAGCGTAGGCCGGGTGGCCGGATTGTTCGGAGCGTAGGATGAGCGCCGAGCACGAACTACCCATCCGCGAACGCCTGGCCTACTGGGTCGAGCACCTGACGCATGTACTGCCGGCGCAGGCACCGATAAGGGATTTCGTCCATCACAATACCCTGCACGGTTTCCAGCATCTACCCTTTACCGAAGCGCTGGCGGCGGCTCAGGCGCTGAACGGGGCAGCAGCCCACTGGCCGGAGGCGAAATTTCGCGACTGTCTGGCCGCCGGGCGAATCAGCGCCGATGACTTGTCCGCCGCGTTGGACGACTATGCTGTCGCCGACCTTGACGTACCGCTGCTGCGCACTCTGACCCGGCGCGATATTTTGCTGGCCAGCCTGATGGTCGGTATGGATGTGCCGGAGGTTCATCGCCAGAGCTGGCTGCTCCGTGAAACCGACCTCGCCAAAAATTTGATTTTTCGCCATTTTTTCCGGTTGACCGCGGGAATCGCCGCTACGGCTGTACCGCGTGAGGCGGCCCAGGCCGGGACCTGGCAGCAGCAGGCACGCACCCGCTGGGACGAGTTGCGGGCTCGGGTCGGCCGGGGCTGGACCTGGCGCAGCTTGCTCGAATACCTCAGCGGGGAGGATGTGCTGGAAAATGTGCGCAGCATCCTGCAGCGCCATCTGGCGGCGCATCTCGACCTTGGCGTTGCTGCCTGGCGAAATCCGGCGCAGGGGCAAGGCTTCTTTGCCGCCTGGCGAGCCAGCGCCGGCTTCGATATGGCCTGGGAAATGGACGAGTTGCCGAATGTGCGCGATGAAATCCTCCACATGCCCAACAACCCGGTCGATGTGCTGCTCGAAGAGCTGCCCGGGCTGCTGCCTGATGAAAGCCAGTGGTATGGCTATCTGGAGCGTCTGAGCATGGAGTTGCCCGGCTGGTCCGGCATGTTCCTGTGGCGCGACCGCAATCCGGAGCGCGGCGACGGCACGCCGGTGGCCATGGTGGACTACCTGACCGTGCGCGTTTTGCTGGAGCGCCTGCTCACCGATGACCTTTTGCGTCGCCTGAGCGGCGGCCCGATGACCCTGAATGAGCTGGGTGGACATTTCTCGGCGCGGCCGGATGAGTTTCTGGTTCGCGACGCCTTGCACCAGCCCTGGTTGCCGGAAGAATTGCAGCACCGGGCCGCCCATCTGGTCGATCTGGCCCGCGGCAGCCATGTCGATGCCGGCGACTGGCATCGTCTGGCCGAAGAGATCGCACCGCTGATGGCGGGCAGTGATGCCAACGGTAACGCCTGGCAACTTGCAGCTCTGAGCTGGCAACTGGGCATGACCCTGGCGGATGTCGAGACGCTAGGTGCGGATGACCTTAATATCCTGCGTGACTGCGCGGGCAGCCTGTCTCCAATGGCGCGTGGCCAGATCTGGCTGCTCGCCTATGAGCGTCATTACCGGGAGCAGTTGTTCTCGGCGTTGACCGCCAACCATCCGCGTCAATCGGCACCGGCCCAGCCATCGGCGCAGGTTGTCATGTGCATGGACGATCGCGAAGAGGGCACCCGCCGGCATCTGGAGGAAATTGCACCGACCATCGCCACCTACGGCGCCGCCGGATTTTTTGGCGTGCCCATCTACTGGCAGGGGCTGGATGAGACGGAGATGTCCGCGCTCTGTCCGGTGGTCGTGCAGCCGACGCAACTGGTGCGCGAATTGCCCGAAGTCGGGATGGAAGCCCGGCAAGGCAGGCGCGCCGCGCGCCGGGAAGGCCGCCTGCGCTGGCGCGAGGAGTTTTATCAGGCCACCCGTCGGCGGTCCGTGGCCGGCCCCTTGCTGACAGCACTGGGGGCCTTGCCCGCGCTGGCCTCGCTGGCTGCCGTGACGGTGGCGCCGGCCTGGTTTGGCGAGACAGCACGGCGCTGGCGCGAGCAATATGACGGACGGGTGCCGACCCGGCTTGGCCTGACTGCGGCGCAGATGACGACCGCGACGCCCGGCGAGCCGCAGCTTGGTTTGAGCGAGGCCGAGCAGATTGATCGGGTTGAAGCTTTCCTGCGCATGATCGGACTCACCGCCAATTTTGCGCCGCTGGTGCTGATGTTTGGCCACGGCTCGGGCAGCCAGAACAATCCGCACCTGGCGGCCTATGACTGTGGCGCCTGTTCCGGCAAGCATGGCGGACCGAATGCCCGGATCTTCGCGGCCATGGCCAATCGCCGCGAAATACGGATCGGCTTGGCCAGGCGCGGCTTGTTCATTCCTGATACCTGCTGGTTCATCGCGGCAGAACACAACACCTGCGATGACGGGATCGAGTGGTACGACCTTGACGCTGTGCCGGAAGTCTTTCAGCTAGGGCTTGACCAACTGGTGGCGCAGTTGAGCGAAGCCTGCCGGGCACATGCCGCCGAACGCTGCCGCCGGCTGGCGTCAGCGCCGGTTCGCCCGCTGCCCTGGAAGGCCCGCCAGCATGTGGTCGGCCGTGCCAACGATATTTCTCAGGCACGGCCCGAGCTTGGCCATGCCACCAATGCCGCTGCCTTCATCGGGCGCCGTGACATGAGTCGCGGACTATTCCTCGACCGTCGGGTCTTCCTGATTTCGTATGACCCGGCCAGCGACGACGACGGCCGGATTGTCGAAGGCATTCTGCTGGCGGCGGGACCGGTCGGTGCCGGCATCGCGCTCGAATATTATTTTTCGACCGTTGATAACGAGCGTTTTGGCTGTGGTTCCAAAATCACCCATAACATCACCGGACTGTTCGGTGTCATGGAAGGCGCCGATTCCGACTTGCGTACCGGATTGCCCTGGCAGATGGTCGAAATTCACGAACCGATGCGCTTGCTGGTGGTGGTCGAACAGACACCGGCGGTACTGACGGCGATCCTGCAGCGACAGCCGCCATTGCAGGAATTGATCAACAACGAATGGATTATTTTGGCCGCAAAATCTCCGTCGACCGCAGCGATCACGCGTTACTGCCCGCGGCGCGGCTGGCTGCCGTGGTCGGGCAAGTCCGTGTTGCCGCAGGTAGCGCGTTCCGCCGACTGGTTTGCCGGTGAATCGGCGACGCTGGCCCCGGCCATCATTCTCGGTGGTGTCGCATGATGATCCTGCTCGAACAGTTGCCCGCGTGGGCCTGGCTAGTGCCGGCGCTGCCCTTGTTTGCCGTTATCGTCAATGGCGCACGGGTCCTGCTCGGCCGCGCCAGGGGGGATGCCGCCGAGCCACTGACGGCACGGCTATCCTCGCTCGCAGCCTTTGGCGGCCTGGTGCTGCTGGTGGCGATTGACGGGTTGGCGCTAACCCATGGCGCGCCCGGCCATCGTCGGCTGGGGCACTGGTTCGGCAGCGGCAACTGGGAGGCGAGTTTTTCGTTCATGCTCGATCCCCTGTCACTGACGCTCGGCACGTTGACGGCGCTGATCGGCTGGCTGGTTATCCGTTTTTCCGCCAATTACCTGCACCGCGAGGCGGGCTTCCATCGGTTTTTCATGGCCATCAGTTTTTTCCTGGCCGGCATCCAGCTCATGTTGCTTGCCGGTAACGGGCTGCTTGCCTTTGTTGGCTGGGAGATGTGCGGTGTCTCATCCTTCCTGCTCATCGGCTATGCCTGGCATCGGCCGGTGGCGACCGGTAACGCCTTGTTTGCGTTCGTCACCAATCGCGGCGGCGATGCCGGATTCCTGCTCGCCCTGGGCCTGGCGGCCTCCTGGCTCGGCGGGTTTGAATGGACGGCGCTGTCAAAGGCTTCGCAGATCAGTGTCGTGAATGACCGCATGCTGGTTATCGGCTTCGTCATCGCTGCCCTGGCCAAGTCGGCACAATTGCCATTCTCGGCCTGGATCACCAAGTCGCTGGAGGGGCCGACACCGTCATCTGCCATCTTCTACGGCGCAGTCATGGTGCATGCCGGCGTCTACCTGATGCTGCGCCTCGAACCGCTGTTGATCCAGGTACCGGATGTCATGTTCGGGCTGGTCATTGCCGGCGCGCTGACGGCGATCTACGCCTGGCTGTGTGGCCTGGTGCAGACCGATGTGAAATCAGCACTGATTTTCGCCACCGTCTTCCAGGTGTCGCTGATGTTTGTCGCCATCGGCCTGGGCTGGACGACGCTGGCACTGGTGCATCTCTGCCTGCATGCCGGCTGGCGGGTCTGGCAATTCCTGCTGGCGCCGTCCTGGCTGGTGATTACCCGCGAACGGCCACCGCCGCCGCCAGCCTGGCTGCGCAACAATCAGCTGCTGTACACCATTGCCCTGCAACGCTTCTGGCTCGACAAGCTGTCGCACACCCTGCTCGTTGAACCCACGCTTTCGTTCGCCCGGGATGTCCGGGCGCTGGAGGAGCATTTCATTGACCATGCCATTGGCCAGCCAGGTCAGGGCAAGGCTATCCATGCCGACCGCCCGCTGGTGCTTGCCGATGGCTTGCTGGGGCGGCTGCTGGCCGGCATTTCGGATGGGCTGCAGCACATCGAATACCGGCTGCAGTTGCGCGGCAAGGGAGGGGCGGCGGAAAAGCTGATGCACCGGACGGGCGCCTATCTGCGCACGCTGGAACATCTGCTGGAACAGCCGCGTTACCTGATGATGGCAGTGATGGCCACCTTCGTGGTGATCCTGTGATCGGCGGCCTGAGTGAAATTTTCTGGAACGAGCAGGCCGACCTGCCGCTGGTGCTGCTGCTGCAGTTGCTGCCGCTATTCGGCGCAGCCTTGGTGTATGCCTTCAATGAGCGGGCGACCGCAGTGATTGCCGGCAAGCTCTTTGCGC
>WBZX01002034.1_pt1 | contig 14325 bp, 11 predicted proteins | sample 5204211 | NCBI WGS metagenome assembly WBZX01 (sample SAMN12344362, study PRJNA552823) | activated sludge metagenome | biome: Activated sludge suspended growth; feature: Nitrification reactor; material: Wastewater; isolation source: activated sludge from nitrification reactor of wastewater...
CTAGGGGGAGGGGTCAGGGGTGGGGGGACGACGCGATCGACCGATCCGCCCGCACGATTCCCCTCCCCCTAGGGGGAGGGGTCAGGGGTGGGGGGACGACGCGAGAGAAACTTCCCGATGTCGACCTCGGATCTTCACCCCACCCCCAACCCCTCCCCAGGAGGAGAGGGGAGGCGTGCCCACGCAAAGCTTCAACGGTGACACGATGACCGACGCCCCCGCTAATCCGCCCAGGACCGGCACGCTCGACTGGGACCAGCGGTTCTCCACTCCGCACTACGTCTTCGGCGAGGCACCGAACCTGTTCCTGACCCGCCAGAAGGCGCTGCTGCCGAAGTCCGGCAAGGTTCTCTGCGTGTCCGATGGCGAGGGCCGCAACGGCGTCTGGCTGGCCCAGCAGGGCCTCGACGTCGTCTCCGCCGACTACTCGCCCAACGCACAGAAGAAGGCCCACGCTCTGGCGGCCAAGCGCAACGTCACCATCACCACCGAGCTCGCCGACATGATCAACTACGACTGGCCCGACGCGGCCTACGACGTCGTGGCGGCGATCTTCATCCAGTTCACCGGCCCCGCCGGCCGCGCCCGCATGTTCGAGGGCATGCTGCGCGCCCTGAAGCCCGGCGGCCTGTTCCTCCTCCAGGGCTACACCACGCGCCAGCTCGCCTACGGCACCGGCGGCCCGCCCATCATCGAGAACCTCTACACCCGCGAGATTTTGGCGCCCCTCCTCGCCCCGCTCTCCCGCGTCGACATCCGCGAGTACGATGAGGCCATCGACGAAGGCCCCGGCCACTCCGGCATGTCCGCCCTCATTGATGCGGTGGGATGGAAGTAGGACCTCTCCCTCTCCCCGTCCTTACGGAGAGAGGGTCGGAGCCTGCCCCAGACCCCGGCACGGCGTGCCGGGAAGCGATCCGGGGGTGAGTGAGGAAGCAGTGAGGAAGTAGGTCGGATCGAGCCCTATTGCGAGATCCGACACCTTCGGTTCCGTCGTGGCATGTCGGGTCTCGTAAGAGGGCTCGACCCGACCTGCGCGAATACCGCACCCCGCCCTTCAATTATCCAGCTCACTATCCAGATGCTCCGGCCTTGGAAACGCCACGCCGCAATTCCGGCACCGCTCCGGCGGCGTCAGCAGGTAGGTTGGGTTAGGGCGGCCAATGCGGCTCTTGGACCAAAACGTTCGCTCCGCGCGCAACCCAACACATCCGAGCAGAAGTAGGTCGGATCGAGCCTCCTTGCGAGATCCGACGCTTTCGGTACCGTCGTGCTGCCGCGTGACGCGACCATGACGATGAGCCGGCCATCGTGTCATGGTTGGCTGCTTCTGCGGTACCGTCGTGGATGTCGGGTCTCGCGAGACGACCCGACCCTACCCGAATGCCGAACCCCGCCCTTCAATTATCCAGCTCACTATCCAGATGCTCCGGCCGCGGGAACGCCACGCCGCAATTCCGGCACCGCTCCGGCGGCGTCAGGCTCGCGACGCGCGTGCCGCACCTGGGGCATCGCTCGCCCATCTGCAGCACCAGCGCACCGAGGATCAGCGCCGCCGCGCCCGCGATCACTGCCAAGCGAACCCATGCCGCCTCGCCGAACGCATAGGCCGCCCCGAGCCCCACCGCCAGCAGCAGAACCGCCATCGCGCCGGCCCTGACCAGCGCCCGCTCGTAGCGCCACAGCCTCTCGCTCTCCGCTCGCGTCAGCGGCTCCGGCGCCGGCTTGCCCGTTCCATTGCTCATCGTCGCATCCTCGCTCGACGCATTCCCCTCCCCCTTGCGGGGAGGGGTTAGGGGTGGGGGGGTGGATCGAAACGTCGGCGTTGAGATTTTTCCCTACTCCCTACTCCCTACCCTCTTCACCGCCGTCACCACACTTCCCGTCCGCGCGATCCGCGCCACTGCCTCCGGCAGCGTCTCCGTCGCCACGGCCATGTGATGCGCGTTGGCGTGCACCATCATGACGCTGTCGGCCATGATGCCCACATGCCCGCGCCAGAACACCAGATCGCCGCGCTGCAATCCTTCGAGACTCTCCGGCACCAGCACCGTCTCGCCGAGCTCGGCTTGCTGCATGTCGCTGTCGCGCGGCGCCGGAATGCCCGCCGCCTCGAGCGCCACCTGCACCAGCCCCGAGCAGTCGATGCCGATCCGCGTCCGGCCGCCCCAGAGATACGGCGTATCGATGAACCGCTCTGCCACCTCGACGAAGTCGCGCGCCTTTCGGCCGATCTCCGACACATGCCGCTGGATGACGAAGCCGCCCTTGGCCAGCCGCGCGAACCTGTCGTCGCTGTCCACGACCGTCAGCTCGGCATTGATGCTCAGATGCATGAGCGGCGGCAACTTCATGTCCGGCGCCGGATAGACGAACGTGCCTAGCGCCGAGACGCGGTGCGTCGGCTCGACCACCTCCGGCGTCAGCGCGTTGGCAGGCACGTAGCCGACGTAGCCATCGCGTACGAGCTGCACCCACGCCCAGCCGTCGGCCTCGTCGTAGACGGTCGCCTGCTCGCCGAACAGCACCTCCGTCTCGAAACCCGCCGTCGCCTGCGGCGTCTTGCGCAGCGGCACCGAAGGCCGCACCACCTGGTAGCGGATGCCCGACACGTAGCGCGGCGCGTTGACCTTGCCGTAGAGGACCTGCGCCGCAAGGTCGGCGCGGAACGCATGCCGCCGTGGATCGAGTCCCGGCCCCGCGGCCTCCTCGTGTCCCCCCGCCGCCGTCATCGCCCGCACTCCCGCCGCAACAATTCAGCCAGCGCCCGCGCCGTCTGCGGCTCTCCGCCCTTGGGCCCGGTCGGCCGCGGCGCCGGACGCCAGCCATAGAGATCGAGATGCGCAAACCGCCGTGCCTTGCTCTGGAACCGCTTCAGGAACAGCGCCGCCGTGATCGCCCCCGCGAACGGCGACTCATAGACGTTGTTCATGTCGGCCACCTCGCTGTCGAGGTGCCGCTCGTAGCCCGGCCACAGCGGCAGCCGCCAGACGGGATCGCCGATCGCCTGCCCGATCTCGCCGAGCTCCGCCGCCATCGCCTCGTCGTCGGTGAACAGCGCCGGGAGGTCCGGGCCGAGCGCCGTCCGCGCCGCCCCCGTCAGCGTCGCCAGCGTGACGAGCGTATCGGGCGCCTCCTCGTCGGCCAGCGCCATCGCATCGGCCAGCACGAGCCGCCCCTCGGCGTCCGTGTTGCCGACCTCGACGCTCCGCCCGTCGCGGCTCTTCAGCACGTCGCTCGGCCGGAAGGCGTTGCCGCTGACCGAGTTCTCCGCCGCCGGGATCAGGATGCGCAGCCGCACGTCGAGCTTCTGCCCCATGATCATGTGTCCGAGCGCCAGCGCCGTCGCCGCGCCGCCCATGTCCTTCTTCATCAGCAGCATCGCCGACGCGGGCTTGAGATCCAGCCCGCCGGTGTCGAACGCGATCCCCTTGCCGACGATCGTCACCTTCCGCGCGTCGGCCCTGCCCCAGCTCAAATCGATCAGCCGCGGCGCCCGCGTGCTGGCCCGCCCGACCGCGTGAATCATCGGAAAGTTCCGCGCCAGCAGATCGTCGCCGATGATGGCCGACACGGTGGCGCCGTGCCGCGCCGCCAGCTCCCGCGACGCTGCCTCGATCTCCTCCGGCCCCATGTCGGAAGCGGGCGTGTTGATGAGATCGCGCCCCAGCCACACCGCTTCTACAGTATTGACCAGCCGCGCGGCGTCGACACCTTCGGGCGCCACCAGCCTCGCCGGCCCGCCGTTCCCGGCCGTCGCCGACCCCGACTTGTATCGGCCGAACCGATAGGCGCCGAGCCCCCACGACAGCGCCGCCAGCTCGGCCTCTCCCGCTCCGCCCGCCAGCTTGTACGTCCCCGCCGGCAGCGAGCCCGCCAGCTGCCCGGTCAGCAGCTCCGCCGGCCCGCACGGCTCACCCGTCGCGCCCCTGCCCATGCCGAGCACCACGCCCGCGACACGCCCCTGCTCGTCGGCGAGCAGCACCTGCTTCTTGGCGCCGCCGGTGAACTTCTGCGCCATGAGCCAGGCCCGCTGCGCCGCCGTCAGCCCTTCGATTGCCTCGAGCGGCTGGCCTTCCGCGATCAGCCACACCGGCACCGCGCCCGCCGCCGCTTCGGCGCCCGCATAGACCTCGGCCGCCTCGCTGCCCCGCCCCGCCTTCGCCGGCTCCGCCATTGCGCTATCTCTCTCTGTCGTCCCGATTGAGCCGGTCCACACCCGTCCCGATTGCGCTGGCCACAGCCCGCGCCCTTCGAGTCGCCGCACCCGCTTGCCGCTTATACCCCGCCCGGCTCCGCTCCACCTACTCCCCTGCTTCCAACTCCCGAACGCCCGGCCGCCCCACTTCCGGACGCCGTTTAAACCTTTATTGACCCCTGCTGATCAGTATCAGGGGCAACGATCGAACGAATCGCGCGCCTCGCGCAGGGAGCAAGGACCATGTGGCAGTCTCGGATGCGTCATCACTCGCGCCCCGGTATCGTCGCGGCCTCCGTCCTCACCGCCTTTCTCGGCGGCTGCGCCCAGATGGGCACCCCCTCGTTCGACCTTCTCTCCAGCAAGGAGCCTCCGCGCGACGAGCGCGAGGTCGCGAACGCCGCCCCGCAGACTGAGCTGCAGAAGGCCACCGAGTACTGGGGCAAGCAGTATTCGAAGAACCCGCGCGACGTCGAGGCGGCGCTGAGCTACGCCAAGAACCTCAAGGCCATGGGCCAGAAGCAGGCCGCTCTCGGCGTTCTCCAGCAGGCCTCCACGATGAACGGCGGCGACCGCCGCGTCATCTCCGAGTACGGCCGCCTCGCGCTCGATCTCGACCAGGTCACTCTCGCGGCCCAGATCCTCGAGGCCGCCGATGACCCGGCCAACCCGGATTGGCGCGTCGTCGCCGCCCGCGGCACCGTCTTCGCCAAGCAGGGCAAGTATTCCGACGCCATCCCGTTCTACGAGCGCGCCTTGGCGCTCGCGCCCGGCCAGCCGTCCATTCTCAACAACCTCGCCCTCGCCCACACCATGAGCGGCAACTCGGCCAAGGGCGAGGAGCTGCTGCGCCAGGCCGCGGCAACCCAGGGCGCCACGCCGCGCGTGAAGCAGAACCTGGCCCTCGTCCTCGGCATCGGCGGCAAGTACGACGAGTCGAAGCAGGTCGCCGCCGCCGTCATCGCGCCCAACGACGCCGCCGCCAACGCCGATCTCCTCCGCCGCATGACCCGCAACGAGCCGAAGGCTTCGGCTCCGGGCGAGACGCCGCCCCCGGCGGACGCTCCCATCGCCGTCGCCAATGGCGCCAGCGCCCCGGCACAAGCCGCGAAGGCCAAGGCTGCGCCCGCGTCGGCCGCCCCGGCACAAGCCGCGAAGGCCAAGGCTGCGCCCGCGTCGGCCGCCCCGGTCAAGACCGTGGCCACCGCCCAGCGCCCCGCCGCGCCCGCCAAGGGCTGGAACACCGTCATCGCGGATGCCGACGCCGGCCCCGCTCAACCCGGCCCCGCCCTCCGCGAAACCGCGCCGTAGACGGCGACACGCGGCGCACGTAGCACGTAGGTCGGATCGAGCCATCTCGCGAGATCCGACAATTCCTCGCCCTACTCCCTACTCCCTACTCCCTACTCCCTACTCTCTCTACTCTCTCCACTCTCACCCCTGCCGCCTCGGGTCGGCCACATCCCCGATCGTCAGCTCGATCTTGTCGCGCCCACCCCAGGTGTCGCGCTTGAGATAGCCCGCCACGTGCAGCGGCATGCCGTTCGCCTCCATGAGCGCGTCACCCAGAGGCTGCCCCTTGGCCCGGAACGCCACGGCCTCCAGCCGTGACCCGTCGCCGCCCTCCAGCAGGCACCGCACGTGCGCGTCGCCGACCACCTTCGCGAACCGCACGCGCACCGACGGAAACGCGAACCGGGGCTCCGGATTGCCCTGGCCGTAAGGACCGGCCCGCGCGATCAGCTCCATCAGCTCGTCCGTCGCCCCGCCCGGCGTCAGCGCGCCATCGAGCTCCAGGCTCGCCGCCGCCCGCGCCGATGACGATGCGCTCCCCAGCTCGCCGTGCAGGAACCGCGTCAGCTCCGCCACCCGCGCCCGCTCGACGGTCAGCCCCGCTGCCATGGCGTGTCCGCCGCCCTTCGCCAGATGCCCGGCCGCCACCGCCGCCCGCACCGCGCTGCCGATGTCCACCCCCGCCACCGAGCGCAGCGACCCCGTGCCTTGCCCGCTCGCCTCGTCCCACGCGATCACGCACGAAGGCCGGTGGAACCGCTCCGTCAGCCGGCTCGCCACCAGACCGACGATGCCCTTGTGCCATTGCGGCGACCCGACCAGCACCAGCGGCAGGTCCGGGCTTTCGTCGACCAGCCGGTCCGCTTCCGCCATCGCCTGCTCGAGCATCTCGGTCTCGATCGCCTTACGCTCCTTGTTGAGCCGGTCGAGCAGAACCGCGATCCGCGCCGCCTCCGCCTCGTCTCCCGTCGACAGCAGCTTGGCGCCCAGCGCCGCGTCGCCGATGCGTCCGCCGGCGTTGATCCGCGGCCCCAGGATGAAGCCCAGGTGATAGGGCGTCGGCGCCTGCGCCAGTCCCGCCGCGTCGGCCAGCGCCTTCAGCCCGATGTTGTTGCGCTGGCGCATGACCGCGAGGCCCTTGGTCACATAAGCCCGGTTGAGCCCGACCAGAGGCACAACGTCCGCCACCGTGGCGAGCCCGACGAGATCGAGTAGCTCCAGCAGTTGCGGCTCGGCGAGCCCCTTGCCATAGGCGCCCCGCCGCCTCAGCTCCCGCGCCGTCGCCACCAGCACCAGGAACGTCACGCCCGCCGCGCACAGGTGCCCCTGGCCCGAGACGTCGTCCTGGCGGTTGGGGTTCACCAGCGCCGCCACCTCGGGGAGCCGCTCGTCCGCCTGGTGGTGGTCGATGACGATGACGTCGGTCTTGAGCTTCTTCGCCACGGCCAGCGGCTCGAAGCTCGTCGTGCCGCAGTCGACGGTGACGATCAGGCTCGCGCCCTCCTTCACCAGCGTCTCGATCGCCCCCGGGTTCGGCCCATAGCCCTCGAACAGCCGGTCCGGAATGTAGATCCGTGATGGCGTCCCGTGATGGCCGAGGAACCGCGCCATCAGCGCCGACGAGCACGCCCCGTCGACGTCGTAGTCGCCGAACACCGCCACCGGCGCCCGCTTCTCGATAGCGTCCGCCAACCGCGCCGCCGCCGCGCCCATGTCGGTGAGCGCGCTCGGATCCGGCATCAGCGCCTTGATCGTCGGGTCGAGGAACAGAGCCGCGTCGTCGATCCCCACCCCCCGCGCCGCCAGCACGCGGCCCAGCAGCTCCGGCAGCCCGAGCCTCTGGCTGATCGCCGTCGCCTGCCCGTGCGCCGCGGGATCGAGACGCTCGCGCCAGGCGAGCCCCTTCGCCGATGCTGTCACTCCGAGGAACGGCCCCCGCGGCGAGTCGACATCAGCCGCAACCGGCTTCAGCTTCCGGATCGCCCCCATCTTGCCCCTCCGCGGTCGCCAGGTTCCGAATCAACGGATGATTCGACCACGACCACCCTTTGGGCGCGCCCCCTGCACCCCGCTTATCCCCAGCTTCGCTCCTTGCTCCCTTCCATGTGAGGCTACGGCGTTCACACGAGTGGCTCGTGCCGAATGATACCGAGCCGCATAAGTACTGACTTATGTGGCTCGGTATGCGCGCGCGGGGTTGCCCGCGGGCGAAGGCCCGCAGACAGTTAGCGGGGCGGCCGCGCGCAAGGAAAAGAGGAATACCGGCCCGCACTCGATTGGAAACATGAGTCAGAACTTGTGCGGGCCGGTATGAAGTGTTGCTCACCGGTTGCGGGCAGGCGCCGAGCTGGCTCCCCTCCCCAGCGGGGAGGGGTTGGGGGTGGGGAGAGGCCACACGACGGCGGCGGCCATTGAGTACAACTCTCTGAAATAACCAACAGTTTTCAACACGCACCACCCGTGCATCGTCACCCCACCCCTGCCCCCTCCCCTCGAAGGGGAGGGGAAGCCGGCGGCGCCCAGCGGCCGGCGCGTCCGATCGAGCCCAATCGCGAGATCCGACAAGCTTGGCTATCCGTGCACGGGATGTCGGGGCTCCCGAAGGAGGCTCGACCCGACCTACTCCCCTCTGCACGTCTCAATGCGCTCCCGCCTTGCGGAACATCGCCGACGCGATGAGCCCCGCCGCCACCGCGATGATCACCGTGAAGATGCCGTAGAGCATCGGCTGGTCGAAAGCGAACGAATGCAGCAGCCGCTCGACGCCCTCGCGCTCGAGCTTCACCTTGGCCGTGTAGCTGCTCAGATACTCGCCTTCCTTGAACAGGTGGACCTTGGCCGACAGCGGACCCACCGGCACGTTGGCGGGGAGCGAGATCGTCGCCCGGAACAGCGCCTGCCCGATGAACGCCACCGCGTAGTCGCTGGCGAAATAGACGCCTTCCTTCTGCTTCAGCCGGATCACCGCCTTCTTGAAGTCCGACACCTCGCCGTCCGCGACATTCTTGATGCTCGCCGGCACCGGCGTCATCGGCATGTGGTCGAAGCCGATGCCGTGCTTCGACAGCACGTGCGTTTCGGCCACCTCCATCAGCGGCCGCGTCGAGGCGATGGCGTAATAGCTCGGGATGCTTTCCATCTGCACCGCCGACGTGTTGATCCAGATGCCCGCGACGTTGCTCTTCTTGCGCGCCACGAGCGGCACCGCCGTGCCCTCGACCACCACCACGACGTCGTAGAGCCCCGACTCCGCCGTCTCCGACTTCGAGTTGAGCACCGAGCCGAACACGACGATCTCGACGCCCTTGAACACCGACGTCACAGCCACGCTGCGCGTCGACACGTCCGCCTCGACTCGCTCCCGGTCCGCCCCGCTCTTGGCCGGCTTGTCGAGCATCGCCGTCGTCGTGGCGGCCGGAGCCTTGGCCGCCGCGGCGGGCGCGGGAGGCGGAGCCGGCCAGCCCATGGGCGGCGCCGGAGGCGCGAAGGGGGGCGGCGGCATCATCCCCGCGCCGGGCGGCATCATGCCCGGAGGACCGGGCGCCATCGGCGGTGCCATCCCGGCACCGGGAACCGCGGCCACCGTCGGAGCCGCCGCGGGCTGGGCCGGGCGCGCCACCTCCTTGACGGCGACCTGCACGGGTGTGGCGATCGCCTCCGTCCGGGGCGGCGCCGTGACCGCACCCCGGATCAGGAACCCGACCGCGGTGAGCGCCAGGACCACCGCCAGCGCCAATCCGCCCATTCTCATCGTGAGCACACGCACCAGCCGCATCGTCAGTGCCCCCCGATGACGCCGCTGATGGAGAACAGCTCCTTCGGCGTCGTGATGAGGTTCCAGCCGAGCCTCAGGCAAACCAGCAGCACCATCGCCGCCAGCAGGAACCGCAGCTGCTCGCCCTTGAGCTTGGCGCCCGCGACCGCGCCGAACTGCGCGCCCACCACGCCGCCGAACATCAGCAGCATGGCGAGCACCACGTCCACCGTATGGTTCTGCGTCGCGTGCAGAACCGTCGTCGCCGCCGTCACGAACACGATCTGGAACAGCGACGTGCCGATGACGACGTTGGTCGGCATGCGCAGCAGGTAGATCATCGCCGGCACCATGATGAAGCCGCCGCCGACGCCCATGATGGCGCCGAGGAAGCCGACGAACGCGCCGATGATGAGCGGCGGAATGGCGCTGATGTACAGCTTCGAGCGGTTGAACCGCATCTTGAGCGGCAGCCCGTGGATCCAGCTGTGCTGCGCCGACCGCTTGGCCGACGGCGCCTTGCCGCCCCGGCTCTTGCGGATCGTGTTCAGGCTCTCGACCATCATCAGCGCGCCGATGATGCCGAGGAACGTCACGTAGAGCAGCGTCACGATGAGGTCGAACTGGCCGGCCTGGCGCAGGATCTTGACCAGCTGCACGCCGAGCACCGAGCCGGCGATACCGCCGATCAGCAGCACCACGCCCATCTTCACGTCGACGTTGTTGCGCCTGTATTGGGCGATCGCCCCCGACACCGACGAGGCCACGATCTGCGCCGCCTCGGTCCCGACCGCGATCGCCGACGGCACGCCGGAGAAGATCAGCAGGGGCGTCATCAGGAAGCCGCCGCCGACGCCGAACAGGCCCGACAGGAAGCCGACCGCTCCCCCGAGCCCGAGGAAGATCCAGATGTTCGCCGACATCTCGGCGATCGGCAGGTACAGATTCATTGCGGCGTCCGTCGGCGAGCACGAGGATTGCACGGCCCGCGGCGGATGCCGCGCGCGGTGCTGCAAACACTTGCGGGAGATGAGCGCCTAGACGGTTATCGGCCGCCCCTTCTGCAGAGCGCCGGCCTTCACCTTTGCGTGCCGCAACCGTCGCTGTCGTGCGCGGACTGCGGCAACCCTCCCTCTCTCAGATCAAGAAAAGGACCAGACGTGCTTCCCCCGCCCCTGCGACCGGCCCGCGAGCGTGTCGGCCGAGGAGCGACTTTTGTTGTTGGCACATCATCCCCAGCCGGGGCGCAACTTGCAACAGCCTAGGCGGCCCAGCGGCGATTTCACGCCATGAGTGGCGATTTCCCCACCTTTCAGCCTAGGCGGCCCTCACGCCCGGTCCTCGCCGTAGTAGAGCGTCACCACGTGCTTGGCCTCGGCGAAGAACAGCCAGCGCTCGACGAGCACGCCCACCACCGCCGATCCCGCCGCCAGCAGCGCCAGCGCGAGGTTGAGCGGCGATCCGGCCGTCGTCGCCATTATGCTCAGCGCCACCGGCGCCGCGAATCCCGCCACCAGCGCGATCTGCCGCAGCTTCAGCGCATGCTTGCGCGCCACCTGGAAACCCATCTCGCGCATGACGAAGTTGGCCCGGGTGTGCGCCGGGATCACCGGCCGCACCTTGCCAAGATGGCCGAGACCCGTCGCCTGCTCGACCGTATAGGCCGGCTCGCCCTCGTCCACCGCCCGCCAGTAGAGCACCTTGAGCACGCCGGCGATCGCCGTCAGCCCCGCCGCGATGAGACCCAGCCGCTCCGGCGCCGCCCCGAAGGCCAGCAGCAGGGGATGGGCCAAGAGCGAGCCGGTCGCCAGCGCCAGCGCCATGTACAGCGGCGTCACCAGGGGCTGATGCCAGTGCCGGATCGTCGGCAGCGAGGCGTAGATCATGCCCGTGCACGCCACCGTGAGCATCGCCAGCACGACCGCGGCCACCGCCACCGGCGTCATGCTCTCCGGAAGCTGCTCGGTCATGACCCAGGTGAGCCCCAGGATGCCGGCCGGGATGAACGTCGCCACGGCGGCGAGCCCCTCCCGCGACAGCCAGGACGTGCGCCATTGCGTCATCGCCCGCCACGCCCGCTCCGGGCGTCCGAGATGGAACGTCGACGACAGCAGGCCGACCGTGATCAGCCCCAGCGCCAGCGCGAAGCCGGCCAGTCCGAGCATGCGCGTCGTCGGCACCAGGCCGGCGACCCCCAGCACCGCGAGGCAGACCAGCAGGCCGTATCCGGCGCCGGAGGCGGTGGTGAAGAGAATGACGGAATAAGCGGGATGCATCTCTCACCTCACCGCGACAGCATCTTGTCGGCCCAGGCGAACAGCCGCTCGATGGCCGAGCCGTCCCCCGCCGCCACGGGCTCGTACGCCGGCACCGGCGCCGCGGTCGTCGCGTCGCGCCTCGGTCTCGGCGGCAGGTACTTGTTGGTCGGCTTGTAGCCCATCTCCGGCAGCAGGTCGTAGCCGCCGCGCGCTTTGACCAGCTGCGACACGGCGCTTCCCGGATCGCCCAGGTCGCCGAAATGCCGCGCCCCGGTCGGGCAGGCGCGCACGCACGCGGGCTGCCGGTCCCGCGGCTCGAACGTCTCGTTGTAGATGCGGTCGACGCACAGCGTGCACTTCTTCATCACGCCGTGGCTCTCGTCGTATTCGCGCGCACCGTAGGGGCACGCCCACGAGCACAGCTTGCAGCCGATGCACATGTCGGGATCGACCAGCACGATGCCGTCCGCCGAGCGCTTGTAGGAGGCCCCGGTCGGGCAGACCGTGACGCACGCCGGCGTCTCGCAATGCAGGCACGAGCGCGGGAAATGCACCATGCGGCTCGTCGCGCCCTCGCCGGCCTCGAAGCCGTGCACGCGGTTGAGCCATGCCCCGTGCGGATCGGCACCATAGGGCTGCTGGTCGGACAGTGGCGCCGAGTAGCCGCCGGTGTTCCACTCCTTGCAGCTCGTCACGCAGGCCTGGCAGCCGACGCAGGTGTCGAGGTCGATCACCAGGCCGAGCTTCTTCGTCGTGCTTTGGGGAAGCGATGTCATCTCGTCTCTACTTGGCGTCTCCGGCCTTCTTCGAGCCTCGCGAGGCTCCGTGCCGGCGTTGAGCGGGTGAGCAGGTCGCGCCAGCCGCGTCGGGCTCCGCCTGGACGGGCACGCCGAAACGGCCGCGCCCCCGGCGTCACCTGGTCCGGGGCAGCGTCGGCGCGGGGGCAATCTGCCATCATTTCGCTCGGACTTGCCCTGCGGCGCGAGCGCGCGCCTCGTCTCCCTCTCCCCGCCTGCGGGGAGAGGGCAGGGTGAGGGGCGGCTGCAGAAGGGCGTGAGGGGCAGAGGCAGAAGGGCGTGAGGGGCCGCGCAGAGGACTCGTGGGGCGGATGCAAGGCGTCAAGCCGCCCCCCGTCCGGCCTCAGAACGGGTTCCAGCTCTTCTCCCGCGTGAACCGCACGTAGCCGAGATTGGCTCCCACCCGCAGCCCGACGCCGGACCGGATCGGCGCCATGATCACCGGTCCGCCCTTGAGCACCGTCAGTCCGATTCCGCCGACGACATAGGCCGAGCCGTCGAGCCCGGTATAGGAGCGGTAGATCGCCTCCGGGTCCTTCAGGCCATAGATCAGGAACAGCGTGCGCGAGCCGGCCACCCCGACGTCGTAGCCGACAGACGGCCCGTGCCAGTGGACCTGCCGTGTGCCTCCCTGGCGGAAATAGAGCGTGCCGCTGCCATAGCGGACGCCGGCCAGGAAGGCGCCGCCACCCTCCTTGCCGAGCACATAAGCCGAGGGACGGCCGTAGTAGCTGAACGCGTGCTCGAGCACGGCGGCGAGATTGGTCGAGACGGTGCCGAACACGCCCTTCGTCGCGTCCTTGATCTCGTCGATGGTGTAGCCTTCGCTGGCGTCCATCAGCGCCCCTGGCGGAAGCTGAGCGGGGGGCCCCGGTGGCGGCGGTACCGGCGCGTTCGCGGCGACGTCGACCTCGGTGCTCCACTTCGCGGCCGGTTGGGCCGGCTTTGCCTCGGCCTTCTCGCTCTTCTCGGATTTGGGTGCCGCGCCACCCTTGGCGGCGGGCAGCGCGGCCGCCGTCTTCGGCGCTACGGGCGAAGCTGGGGGCGGCGCCGTCTTGATGTTCGCCGGCTTCGCCGGCGGCGTCTCGGCGGCGGGCGGGGGCGCGGTGGCCGCAGCCGGAGCCACCGGCGCGGCGCCCAGCTCCTTGTCGAGCTTGGCCATCGTATAGGCCGACTTGGCCTTCATCACCGCCAGCAGCTCGCTGCTCGCGGCCTTGAGATCGTCGAGCTTGGCGCAATCGGGCTGCTGGCCGGGCTCGACCCTCCCGAGCGTATCGATTTTGTCGAGCAGGTCGTTGGCCGACCTGTCGAACTCCATCATGCGGGCGTCCGATAGGTAGTCATGGGCCATCTCCTCGCCGTCCTCGCCCCACCCCTTCTTCGACTTGAGTTCGGCGATGCGGGCCTGCAGCTTCGGTGCGCTGGCGAGATTGAAGGCGCGCAGGTCGCCGCCGGCCGTGTCGACCGCCTTGCCGAAGTCCTCCTCCGTGCAGGCGAGCGCGGCCCCCGTCGCCCCGAGGACGACGGCGGCGGCCAGGATGGTGGTGCGGAGCTTCGAGTTCATGTCGGCGATCCGGATCGGGGCTGGCTGATTCGAGACGTTATCGGGCTTTTGCGGCATTGGAGCGATGCCCCCGCGCCATCCCGTCGCAGGCCTGCCCCCGCCGCCGCGCCCCGCTGCTCTCCCCTTGCGGCCACCCCTTGCGGCCACCCCTTGCGGCCACCCCTTGCGGCCTGACGCTAGCTGCGCAATCAACCCATTCCCCGGCTGAGCACCGCGATCGGGGGAATGCAAGCCCTTGTAGGCTCGCTCGGGCCCAAAACCCGGCCTCGGCGTCCGGCGGGATTTCAACGGCTTGCGGTTACCCGGGGAATTCAGCCGGGGAATAAAAATCAACACCCCCCGGAATGTGGAGGTCACCATGAGCTTCGCCAAGGATTGCGCCATCGCGGCGGACGCTCTCGAGGCCTTCGCCGCGCGCGCGCTCCATCGCGACGGACCGGTCATCACCCAGGCGCCAATGA
>WBZX01002036.1_pt1 | contig 14315 bp, 10 predicted proteins | sample 5204211 | NCBI WGS metagenome assembly WBZX01 (sample SAMN12344362, study PRJNA552823) | activated sludge metagenome | biome: Activated sludge suspended growth; feature: Nitrification reactor; material: Wastewater; isolation source: activated sludge from nitrification reactor of wastewater...
CATACGACGAGCACGCGCGGGCGTTCGAGCTGGCCACCACGATCCCGCGCGATGACATCGCGGTCGACTCGGCCGCCGCCGCGGTGAGCTTGTTGGTCGACCTCGGCCGCGCCGACGAGGCCGACCAGTGGCTCCGCCGCGCCGAGGCCACGCTGGCCCGCATCGAGCAACCCGACACCCACAGCGTCGCGGGTGTCGAGGTCGCCAGGGCGCGCGTGGCCGAGTCGGCCCACGACCTCGTCGGCGCCAGGGCCCGGCTACGGCGCGCGATCGAGCTGTTCGCCGCCGTGGCGCCCCGGCTCGACGGCGAGCGCGCGGTCACGCTTTCACGGCTCGCGCAGATGGAGGCACGCGCGGGCGACCACGCGTCCGCTCGACGTCACTTCGCCGAGTCGATCGCGCTGGCCTCGATCGTCAGCGGCCCGCAATCCGTCGAGGTCGCCGAGACCGAGGCCAACCTCGCGTTCATCGAGGCCGAGAGCGGCGAGTTCGAGGCCGCACGCGTGCGGCTCCAGCGGGCGCGCAGCTCGATGATCCGCGAATTCGGCGAGGCCCACGACGACGTCGTCGCGCTCGACTCCAACCTCGCCAGCTTGATGCTCCGCACCCGCGCCTTCGACGATGCGCTCCGGCTCGTCGACGCCACGCTCGCGCGCGCCCCGGAGCGGCGCCCCGTCACGTGCGTGCTGCGAGAGCAACGGGCGCTGGCGTTGATGGGGCTGGCGCGCGACGCCGACGCCGTGGCGCCGCTGCAGTCCGCCATCGACTGCTACGACGCCGTGCTCGGACCGGGTAGCCGCGAGGCCGAGCTGGCGGGCGTCGATCTCGAACGAATCCGCGGCAACGGGGCCGCCCCGCAGTGATCGTCTTGCCACTGGCCGTCGACGCTCGACATCCGCCGCGCGCGTGACCGCGCGGTGTACCATCCCTCGCCGATGGCACGACGTCGGAGGGTTCCGCTGCTGTGGCTCGCGTTGCTCTCCTGCGCCGGCGGGAGCAAGCCGGGCGCAGGTACCAAGCGGCCCGAGATCCTCGGTGAACGCTGTGACATGGCCGCGAAGCAGGCCGCGCCGCTCATCGTCGACTGGAGCTCGCAGGCGCGCAGTCGACTCGAGGCCGCCGTGCGCAGCGGGCCGGTCGTGCCGGTGCGCGTGAGCGGCTGCGAGATCGAGCCGCTGTGGCAGTGCCAGCTGCCCGCGAGCTACGCCTACCAGCCCAGCTCGGTGCGGCGCGAGGCCGAGCACATCGCCGATCGCAACGCGCTCTTCGCCCGCATCCCGACCACCGCGGTCTCACTCGAGGCGACCATCGCCGCCGGCTCCGAGCTGCAGGTCGACAAGACCACCGTGGGTCGCTTCGCGCTCCCCACCCTCGCGCTGGCGGAGAACCAACTGGTCGGCCAGTGCACCGGTGCGACGCACTTCATCTCGGCGGTCGACGTCGGTGCGTTCGAGTTCTCGAGCGGCCGCCAGCTCGACGCCGACGCGAAGGTCACGGTCGGCAACGCCGGCGGCGGGGTCTCGCACGGCTCCGAGCACCAGGTGCTCGCCGCCGACGGCGAGCTACAGCGCTGCGCCGACGAGGCCGGCGACGCCGCCGCACCGCGCGAGGGCTGCCGCGCGCCGATCCAGATCGACCTCACGCCGCTACAGCCCTCGCTGACCAAGGACGAGTTCCTCGCGATCGGCGTGAAGGGCAGCCAGCTGGCCTTCGACACCTGCCACATCGGCAAGCAGCTCGGCGGTCGCTCGGGGGTGAATCTGTTGGTGTACGTGATCGCCGAGCCGAGCGGCTCGCTCTCGCTGCGCTACCCCGGCCCGCCGCCCGAGCCGGCCTACGACGACTGTCTGCGCAGCGTGTGGAGCAGCCTCCGGGTCGAGCCCTTCACCGGCCCAGCGCTGGTGTTGGAGGCGATGGTCTACGACCTGTCCCTGCAGCCCGGCGAGGACCGCGAGCAGGTCCACGCGACGATCCGCCGCTCGTACCTCGACAACTTCAGCCGCGCCGAGCCCGGCATTCCGCCGCGCACGATCGGCGAGCAGATCCACTACGACTACGCGCGCAATGGCGTGAGCGCCACCGATGCATGGCAACCCCGCTGACGCGGGGCTGGACGCCGCTGCCGCATCGACGCTCGACATCAGACCAGCACGCCCGGTGTGCATGGCGCTCGCGTGGGAGGCTGCAGTGGACGTCGCGTAGGTAGCTCTGCGTAGCGCGACGCGATCGACGGCAGCGCGCGCGGACGATCGCGTAGCGTGGTCGGGCATGCGCTGCGCCACCACGTTGCTGGCCGGGCTGCTGGCCGGGCTGCCCGCCACGGGGCCAGTCGGCTGCGCGGCATCGGCCGCACAGGATCAGCCGCTGCCGACCTCGACCGGCCAGCCCTCGTCGGGGTCTGCATCGACGGCCGACACGACGTCATCGTCTGCCGGCGACGATGCGAGCGCGGTGACCACGAGCGGCAGCGAGACCTCGAGCACGGGCGACGCGACCGCCGACGGCGGCTCGAGCGACACCGGCGAGGGCAGCACCGGCGAGCCCCCGCTCGACTTCGACGACGTGCCCTGGCAGACCGGTGACGACATCGGGTACGGCGTGGCCTACAAGGACCTCGGGCCCGGCAACGGCGCGAACGCGTTCATCGGCTACGCGGGCTACCCCTTTCCCCTCGATGCCTCGCAGTCGTGGGCGCGCGAGCTGTGGCTCGCACGCCTGCGCGAGCTCGGCGTGCGCCACGTGTGGTCGGTGCAGGGCCCCGCGACGGTGGGCTACGTGGATCTCGAGGTGGGCAACTCCTTCATCGCCGAACGACTCACCGAGGTGATCGTCGACGACGGCAAGGTGATCGTCGCGGGCCACTCCTCGGGCAGCTACGTCGCCCACGAGCTGCTGCGTCAGCTCGCAGGTGGGCTCGACCCCGAGGGCACGACGGCCGACAAGGTCATCTACTTCAATCTCGACGGCGGCACCGCGGGGATCGACGACGCCGACGTGCAGCGGCTGCACCGCGCGTACTTCGTGGGCATCCGCGACAGCGCCACCGGCACCGAGTCCCCCAACCTCGGCGCGATGCAGTACCTCGACTCGCTGTGGTCCGCACGAGGCGGTTACCTCGAGGTCGAGGGTGCGGGCTCGGGCTGCAGCGCGGGTGCGCCGTGGTGCCTGCACATGGTCGTGATCAACACCCTGCCCCACGATCCATGGGACAGCTCGGTGGTCGACTACCTCGACTTCGACGGCCGGCCGGTCGCGACCGCGTGGCTCGACATGGTCGCAGGCGACATCGACCTCTAACAGACCGAGAGCGCTGCGCGCAGGGCGTCGATCAGGCGATCCGTCGCCTCGGCGGCCGCCTTCGACACGCCGGTCAGCTGCAGGTACCCGTGGGGCAGCGACGGCTCCCGCAGCAGCTGCACCGCGACGCCGTGCTCGCGCAGGCGCTCGGCGTACGCGAGGCCCTCGTCGCGCAGTGGATCGAAGCCCGCGATCGTCACCAACGCGGGCGCGAGTCCGTGCAGCGCATCGGCGCGCAGCGGCGAGACCCGCGGGTCGGCGCGGTCGAGCTCGCCGAGTGCGTGGCGTTCGAACCACTGCATCAGCGGCTCGGTGAGCCACGGTCCGTCGGCGAAGGCCCGCCGCGAGGCGTAGCTGCCGGCGACGTCGGTGTTGGGATAGATGAGCACCTGCAGCGCTGGCTGCGGCTCGCCGTGCAGCGCCAGCTGTTGACACAGCACCGCCGCGAGGTTGCCCCCGCGGCTGTCGCCACCGACGGCGATGCGCCCCGGGGCAATGCCGAGCTGCGTCGCGTTCGCCCGCAGCCATCGCATCGCCGCCAGCGCGTCGTCGGCTGCTGCGACGTAGGGCACCTCGGGCGCGAGTCGATAGTCGACCGCGACGACCGTCATCCCGCCGCGGACCGCAAAGCTGCGGCAGATGGTGTCGTGCGACTCGAGGTCGCCGATGACGCCACCGCCACCGTGGAAGTACAGCAGCGCCGCGTCGCCGTGGGCGGTGTGCGGGCGGTAGCTGCGGGCCGCGATCGCGCCGTCGTCACCCGCCATGCGCAGCTCCTGGGTGGTGACGCGTGGCGGGTCGCGCTCGAGCACGCGCATGCGTCGGTACTCGCGACGGGCCCGCGCGACGCTGCCCTGCTCGATGGGTCGGTGTCGCGCCGCCTTACGCAGCAGATCGGCCCACTGCACCTGCGGGTCCAGCCGGTGCCCACCGTGCTCGACCGGCACGCGCGCGAGCATGCGCTGCACCACCGGCGCAGGCAGACGGCCCAGCGTGCGCGCGATCGCGGCCTCGACGCGCTGCCGCGCGGCCTTGAGGCGGCCGCGGGCGCCATCGGAGCCGTGATCGTCGCGTGCCACGGCCGAAGGCCCTAGCCTTCCTTGCTGGCGAACAGGCGCAGCATGTCGACGCAGCGCGCCGAGTAGCCCCACTCGTTGTCGTACCAGGCCACGACCTTGAAGAAGCGGTCGTTGAGCTCGATGCCGGCCTTGGCGTCGAAGATGCTGCTGTGCGGGTCGCCGATGAAGTCGCTCGAGACGACCTCGTCCTCGGTGTAGCCCAGCACGCCCTTCATCGGCCCCTCGGCGGCGGCCTTCATCGCGGCGTTGATGTCGGCCAGCTTGGTGGCCTTCTCGGTGCGGAAGGTCAGATCGACCACCGACACGTCCGCGGTCGGCACGCGGAACGACATGCCGGTGAGTCGACCCTTGAGCGCCGGGATGCACAGCGTGACCGCCTTGGCGGCGCCAGTGCTCGCGGGAATGATGTTGGTGTACGCGTTGCGACCGCCCCGCCAATCCTTCTTCGACGGGCCGTCCTGGGTCGGCTGCGTCGCGGTGGCGGCGTGCACGGTGGTCATCAGGCCCTCGGCGAGGCCGAAGGTGTCGTGGATGACCTTGGCGACCGGCGCCAGGCAGTTGGTCGTGCACGACGCGTTCGAGATGATGGTGTGCTTGCTGGGATCGTACAGCTCGTGGTTGACCTTGTACGCGAAGGTCGGGACCTGCTCGGGGCTCTTGGTCGGGGCCGAGAGCACGACCCGCTTCGCACCCGCGTCGAGGTGCTTGTGGGCGCCCTCGTAGTCGAGGAAGATCCCCGTCGACTCGAGCACGTAGTCGACGCCGAGATCCTTCCACGGCAGCTTCGACGGATCCTTCTCGGCCAGGCAGCGCGTGGTCTTGCCGGCCGCACGGAAGCCACCCTCGACGACCTCGACCGGCTGTCCGAAGCGACCATGGGTCGAGTCGTAGCGCAGCAAGTACGCGAGGTTGTCCGCGGGCACGAGATCGTTCACGGCGACGATCTCGATGTCCTCGCTGCGCGCGGCCATGCGGTACACCAGACGGCCGATGCGGCCGAACCCGTTGATTGCGACTCGGATGGTCATGTTCGTTTCCTGGCCGACGAAGACGTCGCCGGCGTAGCTGCGGCGACCTTAATGGCCTTTGGCCCCGCGGATCAAACGACATCGATCGCCGGGCGCCGCCCGCCGCACGCAGGCACTGCGCTGCAGTGGGAGCCAACGCACAGATCCTCGCGCGCGGGCTGACGGCGTCGCAAGGCTTGCCTCGCGCGTGCGCCCGAGCCGCGCGACCGTGGTACGAAGGCGGCAGTGACGAGCGACGTCCCTGCCCTGTCCGGCACGATCTACATCCCCGACACGTCCTCGCTGGTCGAGAACCCCGACGCACTCGACCGCCTGCTCACCGACGGCAACGTCGTGGTGTTGCTGCATCAGGTCATCGAAGAGCTCGGCCGCCTGCAGGGCAGTCGCAACAAGTCCGACGGCGTGCGCGCGGCTGCGCGCACGGCCACGCGCAAGCTGCTCACGCTGCGCAGCCAGGGCCACATCCGCCACGACCTCGACGGCATCCTGCGCGCGCCCGATCCCTCGAAGATTCCGCGCACGCCGCAGGGCGGTGTGATCGCATGGGAGCCGGCCGGGCCCACGCTGCCGCCCTACGACACCGCGAGCGGCGACAACCTCATCGTCGCGGGCGCACGACGCGTGACCCTGCTGGCCGAGGCCGCCAAGCCCGGTGCGTTCACCGTCAACGTCGTCTCGGAGGACAACAACGTCCTGCTCAAGTGCGACGCGATGGGGCTGCACGCCGAGAACCTGCGCTACGGCAAGCTCGAGCTCGGCGGGCTCGACGAGGTCTACCGCGGCTACGCGACGCTCGAGGTCGACGAGGCCACGCTGCAGTCCTTCTTCGACAGCGGCGAGGCCGGTGAGCGGCGGCTGTCGCTGGCCGCGGTCGAGGCGGTCGCGGGCGCGCGCATCGGCGGCGACATCGTGTGGAACACCGGCGTGGTGCTGAGTTGTGGTGAGCGCACCGTGCTCACGCGCGCCGATCTCGACGTCGGCGAGCTACAGGACCTGCGCTACGCGCAGTACTGGGATCGCAAGCGCCACACCTACGGCCCGCGGCCGGTGCTGGGCATGACGCCGCGTGATCCCTACCAGTGCTTCGCGATGGAGTTCCTGCTCGATCCCGAGGTCCAGCTGGTCGTGCTCGACGGCCCCGCCGGCTCGGGCAAGACCCGCATGATGGTCGCCGCCGCGCTGTACCTACTGCTGGGCCAGCCCACCAACGTACGCTTCGCCAACGGCTCGAGCCTGGCGCACACCAATCGCTTCGACAACGGCCTGTTCCTGCTGCGGCCCGAGCACCCGTCGTCGAACTACGAACTCGGCTTCCTGCCCGGCGATCACGATCAGAAGCTGTCGCCCTGGCTCGAGCCGCTGCTGCAGCACATGCGCTCGCTGTCGGCGCTCAACGAGCACGATTTCGTGCACGACCTCGAGCAGCGCGAGCAGCTGCACAAGCTCTCGACCGCGATGCTCCGCGGCCTCGACATCGAGCGCTCGGTGGTGCTGGTCGACGAGCTACAAAACGGCGACCGCCACCTCGCCAAGACCCTGATGAGCCGCTTCTGCGAGACCTCGAAGGTCGTGCTGGCCGGCTGTCTCGACCCGGTGCAGATCGACAACCCCTACGTCGACTGGCGCAGCAACGCGTTGACCCGCGTGAAGCAGACCTACAAGGGCTTCGGCCGCTACGTCGCGCAGATCAGCCTGGTCAACAACTACCGCGGGCCGATCTCGAAGAAGGCCGACGAGCTGTAGTCGGCACGTTCAGGGCTTGAGGCTGCCGAAGGCGATGCCGTCGAAACCGGACGTGTCGATGTCGTCGCCGCAGTAACTGGCCTTGCCGGCCAGGTGCCCGGCGAACACGACGTTGTCCTGCGCGTCGACGGCGATCGCCTCGCCGACGGCATCCGATCCAGCCATGCTCGCGAGCGATCGCTGTGCGAGTAGCGAGCCATCGTCGGCGCTGTAGCGGGTGATGAAGAGGTCCTTGACGCCGGCACTGACGACCGCCCCGCCCCCGAGGTCGCAGGTGCCCGAGAAACCCGAGGTCATCAAGATGTCACCGTTGCCATCGATGTGGGTGTCGGCCCAGGTGAGCGCGGTCCCTTGCTGGTCGCACGGCAGCTGCCGGAGCCACAGCACGTCGCCGGTCGCGGCGTCGAACTTTGCGAGGAAGAGGTCGAGGACTTGATCCGAGAAATCGATCGGACCCCCACCGAAGTCGACCGTTCCCAGGCCGAACCCGGCCACCACGATGTTGCCATCCTCGGTCACGTCGACGCTGTAGAGGTCGGTGAGCGCGCTTCCGGGCTCGCCACCGATCGTCTTCGTCCATACCAGGGACCCATCGGTAGCATCGCGCCGACTGATCACACCGGTGAACTCGTTCCACGAGTAGCCGACGAGATAGAGACCGTTGGCGTTGTCGACCGCGGCGCCATGGCTCCACGTCCAATCGCCGCTGTCCACCGACCACAGGTGAGTGCCGTCGCTGCCGTCGTACTTGGCAATGAGCGTGCGGCCGTCGGCATCGGCAGGGAAGCTGGGACCGCCGAGGTCGAAGGACACAGGGGTTCCACCAATGTCGGCCACGACGTAGACATCACCCGCAGCATCTGCCGCGGCCGTGCCCGAGTCGGCGACGAAAGAGTTGGTGCAGAACCCGTGGGACCACACGTGAGCGCCGTTGACGTCCGCGTAGCGTGCGACGAAGATGCCGCCACCCGACGAGGAATCATCGAGCGGCGGGCAGCTGACTTCGCCGCCACCGAAGTCGACCGCCCCGACCGCCCCGAGGAGGTTGGGCTGGTGGCTGAAGTAGCCGGCCGCAAACACATCGCCGCTGCTGGGCTCGATCGCGAGGCCGACCACCGAGTTCTGCGCGCTGGCCAGCTCGTTGACCGTGCTGAGGCAGTGATGCCACTGCTCGACGCCGTACGACGCGGTCAGCTTGGTCACGAAGCCCGCCGTGAACGCCGGGACACAGGGCGCTCCGGAAGGCGAGCCGAACTGGAACACGCCTCCGCTGTAGTAGCCGCCGACGAAGACACTTCCGGCGTCGTTGGCTGCGATCGCACGCGGGTGCCCATAGACATCGTCGGCGGCCCCGCCGAGCGCCCGTAGCCACCGCATGTCGGTCAGCTGGACCTCCACCTCGGCGTCGTCGTAGGGCGTGAACACGCAGCTCTGGTCCGAGCCTGCGCACGGACCCGACCACCCCCGCGCCTCGAGCTGACCGGGCTCGGCGGTGAGCGTCACCTCCGTGCCGGGCTCGAACACCGCACTGCACTCGTCGCCGCAGGCGATGCCGATCGGCTCCGAAGAGATCGTGCCTTCGCAGCCGGTCGGCACCACCGTCACGGTGACCCCGGAGCCGCCCGAGCTCGAGCCCGCCGACTCGCTGCCAGACGCCGTGCCATCGCTGGCGGTGCTGGTCGAGTCTGCGGTGCTCGGCGCAGTCGTGTCGGAGTCCGCGTCGCTGGTGTCTCCCGGCGCGTCCGTGGTCGTCGCGAGGCCAGTTGCATCGGTCGCACTCGTGCCCCCGCTGGTGTCCGCGACCACGCCGATGTCACCGGAGCACGCGCTGCAGAACACCAAGGTCGTCACCAGGCGCCGATCGAGAAGGTCTGTCATTCGCCCAGGCTTGGTGGGGCTGCGGGGGGCGAATCGATCACGCGCGAACACATCGCCTCGCTCGCGTTGACTCACGCGTGCGCCCCCTCGGTGCGCACGCTGGTCTTCGTTGCGTGCAGATCCAGCAGGTCGGAGTGCCGCCGCTCGTCCCCATGAGCGAACACACGACGATGACGATGACCGATCGGGCCCTCGCATCTCCACCAACCCGGTCGAGCTACGCTCGTGTCGTTGTCGATGTCGATCCCAGAGCCGGCCGCGGACGCGGTGGCCGCGTCGTCCGTGGCCGACACGCTCCGCGCGACCGGCCCGCTGGTCCTGCGGGTCTGCCGCGGCATTCTGCACGACGGACCCGACGCCGAAGATGCCGCCCAGGAGGCGCTGGTCGCCCTCGCGAAGGCCCTGCGGGGGTTTCGCGGCGAGTGTTCGCTCGCCACGTATGCGACTCGCATCGCGATGCGAACCGCGATGCGTCAACGCGCGCTCCGGCGGCGCGTCGACCTCGTCCACACCGGCGAGCGTCCGACCGCCGACGTGCCGGCTGGGGCGCTCCCGAGCGCCGAGCTCCGCTTGCTCGTCACATCGCTGCTCGATCGGCTTCCGCGCGAGCAAGCCGACGCCTTGGCCCTGCGGTTCGTGCTCGGCCATACCCCGGCCGAGATCGCCGAGATCTGCGGCGCGCCGGTGAACACGATCCGCAGCAGGATCCGGCTCGCCCGAGGCGCACTGCGCTCTGCGATCGCGGATCATCCCGTACTGCGCGAGGACGTAGAGGTCGACGATGAGTGATCGCGAACCCACCCCCTCGCGGGCGGACGGCGGCCCCGCGGTGCCCCGCGTACCCCTGGAGGCCGCGTGCCGGCAGGCGTTCGGCGAGGTCATCGCCCGTCGGCCGGGCGACGCCGCGCGCCTCGATGCGATGATCGCCGCCGTGCTCGCGCCGACAGCTGCGCCGGCGCAAGCTGGCGCGATCGTGCGAGCCGGCCCCGTGCTCGTCGGCGTCGCCCTGGGCAGCGCGCTGGCGTGGGGTCTCGGCCATCACGCGACGGGCAGCGTCGCGCCCATCGCCCGCGTGGCGCCGCAGCTCGATGCTGCGCCCGCCGACGACGCGGCGCCGCGCCTCGATGCTGCGCCCGCACGCGTCCACCAGGACAGCCTGGCGCCGCACGACCCGCGGGCGCCGCACGACCCGCTGCTCGCCGAGGCACCTGCTCGCGCGACCCGGCCCGCCGCGGTGAACGACGCCACGCCGACGAGCGCGATGAACGACGGGCCCACGGCCAGCGCGAGGGAGTCGTCGCGATCGCGCGAGCGATCGCCGGAGCGACCTCGACCAGCTGCTTCGGTGGTGCCCGCCTCTGCCAGCGAGCTGCTCGAGCGCGCGAACGCAGCGCGGCGGCGAGCCGAGTTCGCCCGCGCCGACGAAATCTACGCTGAACTCGAGCGCGAGCATCCGGGCTCACGGGAGGCCAACGTCGGGCGCGTGAGTCACGGGCGCCTCTTGCTCGACCAGCTCGGGCGCCCCGACGCCGCGGCGGTGGCGTTCGCGACGTATCTCGCCGAGAACCCGACGGGCAACCTTGCCGCGGAGGCGCGCGTCGGTCGTGCTCGCGCGCTCGATGCCGCCGGACGCCCCGATGAGGCGCGCGAGGCTTGGCTCGACCTGCTGCGCGCACACCCGAACTCGATCCACGCCGATAGGGCTCGGCGCGCGCTCGCCGAGTGATCTGGCATTGTGCGCCAGGTGCGTTCGCGACAGCCGACGTCCTGGCACGTGCCGCTGCTCGCGGCCCTGATCGGGCTGCCAGGGATCGCGAGGGCTGCTCCTGCGCCGCGTGACACCGGCGCGTCGCACCAAGGCGGGTTGCGCGTGCGACTCGTCGTCGCCGGATCGGCCGCCCACGTCGACGCCGCGCGTGAAGTCTTGCTCGAGCTGCTCGGGCGGGTCGAGCCCGCCCTCCTGCTGGAGTTCGTGCCGGGCGAGGAGCTCGATCTCGACGAGATCGTCGCGCGGCGCCCCGACGCTCGCGACGCGTTGGCTTTCGTCTACGTCGATCTCCGCCGATCCGAACGCCTGGTGCTGATCGCCGACGGGCCCTACGCACGAATCCTCGTGCGCCGGCTCGGGTCCGGCGAGTTCGACGAGGCGGCGCGCGAGGAGATCGCGGCGATCGTGACCGCTGCCGTCGAGGCGCTCGTCGACGGGGCGCAGATCGGCATTGCCCGGCCGTCGCAGCTCGAAGACCCCGTGGTGAGCCTGCCGAAGCCGCCGCTCGCATCGGCACGGGCCGAGCCCGCACCGCGTGCCCATCGGTCGGTCCCCCACGTGCATCGCCGCTGGACGCTCGCACTCGCCGGCGCCTATCGGGTGCAGGCACTCGCGCCCGCCGCTCCACTCCACGCGGTCGACCTCGGCGTCGGTACCGTGAGTCCGTCGCGTGTCGCGTTCGAAGCCATGGCATGGGCCGCAGCGCTGCTGCCCGCCCGCCCGGGCGAAGCCGACGGCGTGCGGATCGCCGGCGCCGCGGCGCGCGCCCAGCTGGGCGTGCGCGTGCGCTTCACCCGACGCCTCTCGTGGCTCACCGCGGGTGGCCTCGGCATCGCCGTGCTCTCGGTGCGAGTCGACGACCGGCCCGCGACCGTCGCCGCGATCCCGACCGCACAATGGCGCGCAGGACTGTCGCTTCAGCTCGCCCCCCGCTGGAGCCTCGGCCTCGTGGGCCACGCCGATCTGGACCTCGTCGACACGCGCGTCGTCGCGCGCCCGAGCGGGCGCATCCTCTTCGATCCGTGGCGCGTCTGGCCCGGCGCGGCGCTGGTGATCGGGTTCGGCGTGCCAGCACGGGCACCGACGCGGCAGTAGGCTTCCGCGCGTGAGCCCGGCCGCCCGTCGGCGTCGCGGCTTCCTCCGCAACCCGCGAACTCGGTCCTGCGCGCGGATCTCCCGGAGGGCGCGCAGTCGCGAAGTTTCGCCCTGCGCTCGTCATCCGCCGCGGGCTTCGGGGCAAAGGGTCGGGCGTGATGCGCCGACCCCACTCCATCGCACTGGCCGCCGCCGTCGACTGCAGGGGCAGTGCTCTGCTGACCGTGATCGTGGTGGGGCTCGGGGTGGGTTGCGGGGGAATGAAGCGGTCGGTGCAGTCGGGGACCGGGCCCGGTGGCGACGGTGTGTTCGAGCTCTCGCCGGACTTCGTGCCCAATCCCACGGTGGTCGACGTGGGGCTGCGACGCGATCAGTTCGACCTCCACCAAGGGCTCGAGCCCTACGGGTTCGGTCAGTGCGGAAAGAGCGGAGTGACGACGCCGACGCCGGCGCACACCTTCCGCTTGAGCGCGACCCACGAGGATTTCGAGGTGCGCCTGGTCGGCAGCGCCAACGTCCGCCGGGCGGCGTTGGTCGATCCCGCGGGCAACGTCACGTGCCTCGAGGCCGGGACGCCCGCGAACCTCGGACGTTGGCCCGAGGGCACCTACGCGCTGCACCCGATCAAGGAACCCAGCGGAGAGCCCGGAACGCCCCAGTTCGTCTTCACCGCGCCCGCTCGCGCGCACGCGGACGCCGGGGCGCAGCTCGCCGGTGAGCTTCGGCCCGGAGCGAGCGCCAACCCGGTCTATGCAACCGCGGCCGCCCCCAAGGGGACGCTGCTGCGCGCCGGCGACGTTGGCGTGGGCGAGTGCGCCGGCGCGGCGACGCCTGTCGCTGCGGTCTCGAAGCTCGTCGTGAACGAGGCGTCGAGGTTTCTGCTCGACATCGAGCCCGCGATGGCGCCCAAGTTGTTCATTGCCAAGGAAGGCGGCGGCTGTGTCGAGCACGGTACCGCGAAAGGCGTGGAGCTCCCCGCTGGTACGCACGAGCTATGGATCGCCGTCCCGCAGCACACGAAGCTGCCCGAGGCCTGGGAGGTCGCGGCGACAGACGTCGAATTGCCGCTGAGCTTCGGTGATGCGCCCAGGCACACGCTCGGCGCCGAACCAGTGACCGTCCTGACGACCACAGGCAAGGTGCAGATGAGGGGCGGACCGGCGTGCGGCCACGGGCAGCGCGCTCCGAGCTTCTATCTCGGGCACGACGCCAAGGCAGCGCCGACGGTCTCGCTGCTTCACAGCAGCGAGCCGGCGAAGCTGTCGTTCGTCGGCCCGCTCGAGCGGCAGTTCGAGCCCGACGGAATCCACTGCCAAGGGCAGCTGCTCGGGCCGGGAACGTACGCGGTATGGGTGGACGCGCCCGAGGGGACCGACGCGGTCGTGCTCGTGGGCGACCCGCAACGCGTCGACCCGTTGGCAACGGCACGCCCGGTGCCAGCGAACCCGTCGCTCGCCGAACGGGAGTATGGCCGCTACTTCGCGTACTACGGCGAGCGGGACGGCTTGCCGATCGAAGCCCTGTTCGCCGCCGCGCCCAAGCAGCTGTTCGTGTTCTCGACGCGGGCCACCCAAGGGATCGCAGCCGGTGAGCCGCTACTGTTGCTCGATCACGCTGCGAAGGAGTCCGTCGTGGTCACGCTCGCGGGTGGGCATCGAAAGCTCCGCACGCCGGATCTCTCGACGACGGTCCCGAAATCCGTCGTCATCCCGAAGCTGCAGGCGCCCAGCGCCCCTGCGAAGGTCCACTGGTACTACGTGCGCGGGGACCTCGCGAAGGTCGCGGGTCCTGGCGAGTCCGCGTTGCTGGCCGCGTACGAGCGCGAGCGCGACGAGATCTACGGGTGCGTGCAGGACTATCGCAAGGAACACGACCCGACCTACGACAAGAATTACGACCTGGTGAACCTCCGCACCGGCAAGACCCTGGCAAGCAAGGTCGCCACGGTGGCGAAGCACAAGTGCGGCTTCGCGAAGCTGATGAGCAAGGCGGACCGCCTCCCGGCCCAAGTCGTGGAGTCGCGCAAGCGCTCGCAGGCGCGGGCGGTCGCCGCTTTGGCGGAGAAGTTCGAGTAGGTCGGAGCGGGCCGGCCGACGCACGTGTCGAGGCGGTGGATCGCGGACGATCGTGCCGGCCGCGGGGAGCGTGCGCGCGGCTCACTTCACCAGCCAGTCCGCCATCGAGCGCAGTCGCAGTACGGACAACAACCGAGCTCCGAGATCAGACGCGCGTGGCATTGCCCGAGCTGCGTGGCGCCCGCACACGATGCTCCCCACACCGCACACGACAACGACGGCGAAGGTCCGCGCGCGGCGTCGACGGGCAGCGCGCGGCCGCCGATCATCGGCGATCGGTCGGCCCGCGGTGGACGACGCGCCGTTGCACGGGTGCACCGCGACGGGCACCCGCGCCGGCGTCGGTGGTGCG
>WBZX01002037.1_pt1 | contig 14304 bp, 17 predicted proteins | sample 5204211 | NCBI WGS metagenome assembly WBZX01 (sample SAMN12344362, study PRJNA552823) | activated sludge metagenome | biome: Activated sludge suspended growth; feature: Nitrification reactor; material: Wastewater; isolation source: activated sludge from nitrification reactor of wastewater...
CACCTCGGCGCCGAAATAGCGCAGCATCCGCTCGGTGTGGTCGCGCGTCGCCTCCTTCTCGATCACCGTCGTGGCGCCCGGCGCGTTGAGCCCCGCGAGCAGGATGGCGCTCTTCACCTGCGCGCTGGCCACCGGCAGCATGTACTCGATCGGCACCAGCCGGCTCGAGCCGCGAATGGTCAGCGGCAGCGTCTCCTTGCCTTCCGGGATCGTCTCCAGTCCCATTTGCCGGAGCGGCTTGAGCACCCGCCCCATCGGCCGGCGCGAAAGCGACGCATCGCCGGTCAGCTCGACGGTGATGTCGTGCCCCGCGATCACCCCCATCATCAGCCGCGTGCCGGTGCCGGCGTTGCCGAAATCGAGCGGCCCCGCCGGTTGCGCGAGACCGCCGCTGCCGCGCCCCGTCACGGTCCAGGTGTCTCCCGACTTCACCGCCGGTGCCCCGAGCGCCGTGACGGCCTTGGCCGTATTGAGCACGTCCTCCGCCTCCAGCAGCCCCTTGATGGTCGTGCGCCCCGTCGCCAGCGCCCCGAGCATCAGCGCGCGGTGCGAGATCGACTTGTCGCCGGGAACGCGTAGCCGGCCCTTGAGCGGTCCGGCCTTGATCGTCGACAGCGGGCGTGGCGTGGTCGCGTGTGTCACGGTGTTCTTCCGCCGGAAGCTTGCATCGCCTCGGCGCGCGGGAGCCTCGATCCGCGCGCCGGGCGGGAGCATTGAGCCGACCTGCCGGAGGCTGTCAACCTTGGCCGTCGCGGACTTGCGGCCACCGTTCCGGGAAGCCCGGCGGGCTGCTGCACGGGCCGGTGGGACGGGGCACCTCCTTCGGGCTGCGTTTGCTTTTGACAGCCGCTCCCGTGTATGGCAGACCGCTCGCAAATCCCCTTATTCGAGGCTCGATCATGGCGACAGCAGCCAAGCAAGCGCGCGGCACCAAGCGCACCTGTCAGAATCACGAGTGCGGCTCCCGCTTCTATGACCTGAACCGCAGCCCCATCGTCTGCCCGGTCTGCGGCGGCGTCTACGAGATCGCCTCCTCTCCGCTTTCCGCCTCGGCGGTCGTCGAGGAGAAGGTCGCGCGCAAGCCCAAGAAGCCCGAGTATGTCGCCGACGAGGCCGCGAGCGATCTGCCGGCGGTCGAGGGCGAGGATGCGCTGGTCGAGATCGAGGGCGAGGAGCCCATCGCCGGCGAGGCGGCCGACGAGACCTTCCTCGAGGAGGAAGAGGAGGACGGGGGCGACGTCTCGGGCATTCTCGGCGGCCCTGTCGCCGAGGGTGAGGAGGAGACCTGATCGTTTCCCACCGCGGAGCACATTTTGGCACTTGCGGTTTCGGCGCGAAGCGCCTATTGAAGCCCGGCTCGCGCGACACCGGTGCTACTGGTTCCGCGCCGGTCATTCCCAAATGGTTCAGGGGCCGTAGCTCAGTTGGGAGAGCGCGTGAATGGCATTCACGAGGTCAGCGGTTCGATCCCGCTCGGCTCCACCAATAAAATCAGCAGATTAGCTGAAGAAATCCCGACAACTGATGAACGCAGGCTACCACCGGGCTACCAGCCCGGCGAGACGGTATGTCGCGCGCATTGCACCCTTTAGCCGGGTTCGACGCTTCGCCGGAATTGTCGGGTACTCAGCCACCAGAACATGGGGCGTCCCAAGTGCCCGGGCTTCCACACCACCCAGCAGTAGCGATGCGCTGCGGTCGACGAGCGGGCCAGCTCGGGTTTGCCTTCCGGCCAGCAGACCAGCTCATCGAGGGCATAGATGACGGCGGGCGGGTTATCTGTCCACAGATCATGCCGGCTGGGGTGAGCGAGTGAGGCCAGGTTGAGCAGCATGGCCACCGAGCCCCCAGTCTCGGCGGTGAGACGCAGGGCGTGCCGGACAAACGCGTCGCCGAGCCCCCGGCCATAGGGCGGGTTGGTCACGATATGCTTCGCGCGGGGAGCGGTCTCGCGGAGAAAGTCCACGTCACCCTCGCCATAGCCGCGCAGGATGAGGTCGGTCGACACAACCTGATATCCGGCCTTCACGAGCACGTCCGAGATGGCCCCCTCGCCACATGCCGGCTCCCAGACGGAGCCGTCGAACTCCTCGACGGACAGCAGCGCACGCGTCGCCTCCGGCGGCGTTGGGTAGAACTCGAATGGGGCCCGGGTCGGATGGAGCCGGCCGTCGCGGCCGAACGGGAGCCGGGAAGGGGACGGCGCAAGGCGCGGAGCCGCCGCCCCAACGAGCGAGCCACCGCGCCAAACGTAGCTGTCGCGGAAGGATTTGGGAGGGAGGTGCAGGCTCATGACGCCTCCTCCTCGTCGGGGAATCGCTGATCGAGCAGTTGGACGATGTCGGGAGGGAGGTAGCTACGAGGATCGTCGTAGCCGATCTTGGTACCCGGCGGGATCAAATCAACACCGTCTTTGAAGATGGCATGGATGATCGCGTTGTGCATTCCCGAAGGCCCGTAAGAGACGTCGTACCCGGCCAACATCAATGCACCGACAACCTCGTCGGTCATGACCGCACCCTCGCCGTCATCGAAGCCGAATTTGTCGAAGGCGTCCTCCCATTTCCAGAGCATGGGAGAATCGCAGATGGGGCAGTAGGTTTCAGGCATGAGTGGTGCTTTCATTGATGGTGATCGTGACCTCCGGAAGCGGTTTGAGACCGTCGGCCTCGGCGCGCTCCAGGTGGCAGTGGCCGATGGTCAGCGCGACCAGGTCAAGGAATGGCAGCTCTTCCCGGTCGCAGAAGTGGCCGATATCGGCCATGAGATCGGTAACAGCGTGCACAGTCGTGTCCTTGCCGGTCAGAAAGGCGAAGTGGGCGAGGCATCGCTCTGCCACACGGGCCCGTTCGAGGTTCGTCATGACAGCACCTCCTTGGCCTTGAAGCCCATGGACCGTGCATCAATCTGATCGAACTCCCAGGGGCCGCAGTTCTCCTCGATCAGCCTGCGAAAGTGCGTGCAAGCCTCTTCGGAAGAGTTGGCGGGAAGAATGATCTTGTGCACGTTCTGATAGGTCACCTGAACCTGGTACTCTCGCTTGGGCTGAACTTCGGCAAGAGTGGCCCGGGCATCGGTCGCGCGACCATTGATGGTGAGGCCTGGCGCACCCTTGAAGGCCTCGTGAAGCACGGTCCTGGCGATGCTGGCGGCCTCATCCTCGCTGCAAGCCACGATGTGGGCGGTGTAGGCACCGAGGTCGCTTAAGACGACGGTGTAGAGGCGGTGATCGCTCATCGTTGGTCCTCCACGTCGTCGGTCCAGCCGTAGACGTGAGCGAAGGCATCGCTGGTCTCCTGATCGGAGAGCCAGGCGTCCAAAGCGTCGTCCAGGTCTCTGCCGGCTGTCGTCCGCTCGATGTCCGGAAACCTTGGGCTCGGGAGCCGGAGCGAAAAGCTCGTCTCGTAGTTCATGGATGTTTCTTTCTTGGGTTGGCCGGAGCCACCCGTTGCGGCTCCGTCGCAGCCCTCATGACGGACGCACCCGGTGCGGATGCCGGGCTGAAACCGGCAGGCGGCGAAGCTGGGGAAGGGGCCCCGGCTGCAGCCGGCCCTTGGCAGCCGCAGCAAGCGGCCGTCACGCTGCGCGGAGATTCAGCTGCAGCGGGTGGATGTGAAAACCAGGAGAAACCTGAACAAGGGGATCGAGGCTGTTGCCCGCTACCGACCGCGTGTCGGTGTCCGGGATCGATCCGGCTGGGCAGTTGGGGAACGGTGCTCTTCTGCCAGCCGCTCGGTGAGGGTTGGACCTTGCGGCCGATCAGGACTCGCATGCGGCTCAGTGAGCAGGTAACGCTCGGACGGGTCGTCGACGGAGCGCAGCTCTCGCCCAGCGGGGTCGATGACGAACTCGCGTCCGCCGATCGTGACGACTTGGGCACGCGTTGGGCTTGCCTGCCGCATTTGCCGTTCACGAGCTGCCACGGCCTGGTCTAACCGGTCCTGGGCAACGAGAACGGCTTCCAAGGAGCCCTCGAGCGTGTCCGCCATGTCGGCCACATAGGCGTCAGTCGCCGTCGGTGCCAGCGCGCCGAACTGTTCCGGGCAGCCAAGTAGTGCGGTCACGGCCTGGTTGGCTCCGAATTCCTCGGCCAGTCCCAGCAGCTGCTCGGTGGCGCTATACTTGTCAGCGTAGAAGCCGCCCACCACAGCCAAGAGCCGCGCCTCGGCGGTGCTGTAGGCATCGCGGGCTGCATGGACTTCGCGCTCGTATTGTCCCGAGTCAGTCTGCATACCGCCAGCGTATAGGGACACGGCAGCGACAACAAGTCGGTCGGGCAGGCGCACTCGTGGTGTTCTGAGGGGCTGAGAGCGACGTCGGTGGTCGGCTGTGCGGAGAATGCGGACCCTGTGGAAATCGGTCAACACATCGTTGTGTACCGCAACGACTTTGTCCGCTGTTCAACAACATACAGACATGGCGATCCCGGGTTGGCGGATATCGGCGGGTCAGCGGGTTATCCTAGTCGCGCGCGAAAAGGTTATCATTGTTGGGGTCGAGTGCCTGTTCGGCGCGCATGCGTACAGTCATTCCATCCGCTCGTCGAGCGACCACTTCCATTTGAAGCTGTGGTAGGCCGGCGATAATGGCATCTGCAGCTTCCTGGCAACCGAAGAATCCGATCAGCCGCGTCGATTGGTTCCATTCGATCGCCCAGGACCAGCATTCGGCTGACGGGTGGCGGCGAATGGTGACCTTGAAAAATCCTTGTGCGGTCGTCGCGTAGAGGCGCGGCGGCCAGCTCTTCACTCGTTCAGCAAAGGCCCGGATGCGCTCGTTTCCCCAATCTTCCTGGCGGACTATCATGAGGGGCCTAAATCCACCTGGCCAATAGTAGCCACGACGCGCGCCCCTATCGTAAGTGATGAAAAAGAAGAAGGACGTTAGATGCATCTGGGCAAGTAAAAAGGCGCGATCGTCATCGATGTGGGGATGACCGATCAAGCCAAACGAGATTGAGACGTTCGGCCCAATATCTCCCTTCAGATTGAGTTCTTCGCGGCTCTCCCGGACAGTGCGCCCTGTATGCCGGCTGAAGGCGCCGGAGGCTTTGCGATCTGCTATCTCGGCAATACGCAGATCGGCGTGGAAGTGTTTGCGGGTCACGTGCGGCAGCATGGTGATGGCCGAGATGTCGTTTTCGAGGTCGGCTTTGAGGTTATTGCAGTGCGAGCAGGCGTTGGCGATAAGGTTCCAATTGCCGTTGAGCGTGCCTTTGGGTACAAAGTTGCGGCCGACAACGTGTTCCTTCGTCATCGCGCGAGGGTGAAGCTGATCGGCGCAATAAACGCAGACACAATTATCGAGTCTGATCGGCCGATTGGGATTCAATTCGATCATGGGTTGAAGCATTGGAGCTCCGCGCTGCTGAGAGCGCTTGTGGTTACCGCACGAGACTCATTTCTTGGAGCAGTACTTAATTTCTGGGTGCAGCTCACAAGAAGCTTCGTCCTCGGGAAGGCTGTCGACCGTATAGCTCAAGCCGGGCGGGCTGCAGAGCCCGAAGTTGCCAATGCCTGTATATCGGCCATCTCGGTCGACGCGGAATTCGATCGGGTGGCAATTGCCGTCGAACCAGGACAACCAGTACTCGCCGTCCGCCGGAGCAGCGAAGACCCAAGTTGGGCGCGACTTCATCGCGTCAATGATTTCAGCGGCGGGCGTTCCTGTTGCGATCGCCTTGGCCTTCAGTGCCTTCACGGTGGTGTGCTGCGCACGTGGCTCCTCCCCCGATACGGCGCGCGAGAACCACTCGTTGGCAGGGCCGTCGTCGGTTGTGAACACGTTGAGCTTGTATCCGGCAGCTTTGCTCAGCTTCACCGCTACCGTATGCGACGCCAGGATCTCTGCTTCGGTCGGGACCGGCTCGACGCAGTCTTCGATGACCTTTCCTAGATGAGTGTCTGGCGGCAGCTCTTCGGCCTTCTTGTCGAGGCAGCGTCCTACGTCATCCGCGAAAATGCTGGGAGCGCGCGCTCCCATCTTCTGAGCCAGGTTGAACGAGAAGCTGGCATGGGCCCCGTCGTCGGCCGCTTTCCAATCGCCGAGCGTCTCCAGTGGCGCAGCCATTGCCGGGCCGGTCAACAGCCAGGCGGCCAAGGCGATTAAATGCTTCACCAGTGCCTCCGTCGGACATTGCACGATTTGACAGCTTGCCGAACGCTTAAGCGCCACATGCCCCACCTGTGGATATCGGGGAGCGTGCAGCCGACTGTACCGCGTGCCCCGACGACTCGACGTACCCTGCGCTTGAACAATCCACAAGAGGAGTGCGAGATGAAACCCGTTGAGCCGCTAACCCAGTGGTGGTGCGACACTTGCGGCGAGCCGATGAACATTGCCGACGGTTGGTTGGAATGGATCGACCCCAACAACGTCCCGCAAGGCTTCCGCATCGTCCACAATCGCGCGAAGTGCTTCCACTATACCAACCACCCCCATCGCTCAGACAACCACTTGGAGTACTTCCTAGGCCCCGAGGGGTTGCAAAAGTTTCTTTCCAAACTGGACGTCGGACCGATCCTCAATCCCGAGAACAAGTGGCCGGGCAAGATCGGCGACATGCCGAACTTCGTCGACACGATACGGCGCCTGCACATCCCATTCTACGAAGAAGCGCGGCGCTACTTCGCCGAGGCTCAGGGTGACGGGTTCTTCGACGGAGCCAACGAAGTCTACGTGCACCTTCCCAGCACGTGTGAGGCGCTCATCGAGAGATACAAGAAGTAATGCAGCACCACCGCCATCGAACGCGGAAAGTGGGGCGTGAATGAACCGCGCCAACCCGAGATGCTTCAGCCACAGCAAGCTGTCGTCCGCCATCCACGCTTGGCGCTTGGAAGTTGCCGATTGAGCCACGAACCCGGAGGGTCGAGGCGATACCCCAGTTAACGGACGTGGGCGGCCTTGACCTCCCACATGCCATAGCAGATCTGGCGACAGCCGCTCCTGTATAGGCTCGTCGTATGCGCGGTGCGCCTTCACGCCCACATCCGCGCTGCCAACCCCCGCTCTTCCCGCCCCGTGAAATTGGCGTAGATGGTGGTGGTCTGCAGGTTGGAGTGGCCGAGCCAGCGGCTCACGATGTTGAGGGGGACATTCTTCTCCAGGGCAGCGATGGCGAATCCGTGCCGCAGTCCCTTGGCCGACGCGGGCGGGCCGGAGATGCCGGCCAACTCCATGGCTTCCTTGACCCAGCGGTGGGCTGTGGCCCGGTCCACCGGCCAGAGCGGCAGGTCGGCGTTCTTGCGGTTGCCGGTGTCGTGGATCAGCTCCAGCATGTCGAGTAGCTCATCAGGCACCGGCACGGTGCGGTGAATCAGCTTGCGGCGCTTCAGGGTGCGCAGCGTGAGGGTCTTGGTCGCCCAGTCGATGTGCCGGGGCGTGATCTCCAGGGGTTCGGACAGTCGGGCACCGGTATAGGCCAAGGTCAGGCAGTAGGACCGGGCTGGACGGCTTTTGAGCGACTTTGCCGCCGCGATGAAGGAGCACCGCTCCTCCGGGGTCAGGTACTTGCGCAAGCCGCGTTGGGTGAGAAGGTCGGCCACGGAGAAATTCAAGCTGTTCCTTGAGGTGTGATTGGCTCGGTACCCTCATCCAGGATTCGGATGTAGTCAGTGTAGCCGAACAGACGCCCACGTTTCTTGCCGGTATTCTCCTTGGCGATGCTGAGGACAACGAGGTGCTGGAGCGACTTGAGGACGGTCGGCAGTGACATTCCGAGCCGCTGGGCTGTTGCCGGTGCAGAAATCAGCGGCGTGCGCTGCAGCTGCTCGTGGACGCGTAAAGCGGAAGCAGCTGGCCGACCCAAGGCCGTGATCTTCTGTCGGTCAGCCTCGAACAACGCCATCAAGCGCCGAGCGGTATCGACCGCCTGGCCGGAGGTCTCGGTCACTCCATCGAGGAAGAACTCCACCCAGGCTTCCCAGTCGCCGCTGAGTCGAACGGACTGGAGGAGATCGTAGTACCGCTGGCGGTGTGTCTTGAGATACAGGCTGAGATAGAGGATGGGCTCGTGGAGGGCCCCCTCGGCGCAGAGCAGCAGGGTCACCAGCAGCCGTCCGAGCCGGCCGTTGCCGTCGAGGAAGGGATGGATGGTCTCGAACTGGACGTGGGCCAGTGCGGCGCGGATGAGCGGTGGATGCACGGTCGTTGCGTGCAGGTACTTCTCGAAGGCGTCGAGGCAGGCCAACAGCTCATCGGGCGGCGGCGGCACAAACAAGGCATTGCCGGGTCGCAAACCGCCGATCCAGTTCTGGGTGGTGCGGAACTCACCGGGCATCTTGCTGGCACCGCGCCCCTTGGAAAGCAGAACGCCATGGATTTCCCGGATGAGCCGAAGCGAGAGCGGAAATCCACCTTTCAGCCGTTCGAGCCCGTGGGTCATCGCCGCGACGTAGTTGGACACCTCACGCACGTCGTCGAGCGGCACCATGGGCAGCTCGTCATGCTCGAACAGCAACAGGTCTGAGAGGGAGGACTGAGTGCCTTCGATCTGGGAGGAGAGCAGCGCCTCCTTGCGGAGGTACATGTAGATGAACAACGGGGGTGAGGGCAGGACCGAGGTGATACCGTCCAGGCGGCCAAGGGCCTGGTTCGCCCGTTCGATGGCGGGCAGCAGCCGGGCGAGGTCCAAAGGCGGGGTTGGGGGTAAGGGGCTGGGCACATAGGCTCGGACGGACTCACCTCCGGCGGAGGTGGTGCGGACGTGGCCGATGCGGGGCGAGAGGTCGGTGGCCATGGGCGGTGCTAAACGATCCTTTAGTTACGGTGGATGTTGCTAAAGGATATGGCCAAATCCTTTAGCAAGGAAGCAAGAACAGGGAGATCGGTGCAAGGGGGTGTGGCGAGTTCGCGGCACCCCTCGAGGGGCGTCGGGTCTGAGCCACGGTCAGGCAGTAGGACCGCGCAGGACGGCTTTTGAGCGGCTTTGCCGCCGCGATGAAGGCTCCCCCGCTCCTCCGGGGTCAGATACTTGCGCAAACCGCGTTTGGTGAGGAGGTCGGCCACGGTGTAACAGTACCGTATGCGTACTGTGGCGTGAATGTCCCTGCCAAATCAGGTGGCAAGGGTCTGTGGCAGGTCTGCCGCGCGGAATTCCGCCCGATCCAATCGGAGTTGCCTCCGAAGCCGGCCAGCGGATGCAACATTATCTTTGAATAGTGTGGTGAAGTTGATTGACGACGCGTTCGCATAGCATGAAAGAGCCGATGTGAACTGCCACGGGCTCGCCGGCGGCTATCCGAGAGAGATGGATCGTCGCCGTCGCTGGTCGGGCTTTCTTTTTGTCGCGCAGCGGACGCGTGTGATCAAGAGTGTGGTCTAGACAGAGAGTATGCAATCAGATTATAAACAACCGACAGGTTACATCAAAGACGGTGCCACGATGCTCATATCGCTAACTTTTCCAGATTCCCCAAACGCTCACGAACTTGCTACAGACTTAGAGCAGCAGCTTGCAGCAGAGCTATCAGATGCGGAAAAAATTGAACTTGGCATCTCAACCGTCAATAAGCTTGGATTGACCGATCTGGTGCTAGTGCGGCTTCCGAAGAATGCGTTCAAAAAATTCGTGGATACGCTCATTCGTTGGTCCAAGCGAAAAAGGACAATAAAAATAAAGGTGCAAACAGATGACGGCGTCGTGGAAATCTCGGGCCTAGACGTTGGGGACGCGGAGCGGCTCATGAGCTTCCTTGGGGGAAAATGAATCCGCGGCTTCTTTTCATCCTGGGTTCTTGCAAATGGAGCAACCCATCGCTTTACCCTGCCCGCTTAACTCTGGAGAAATCGGCCATAGACGTCACTGCTCACTTCAGGAGCTGCGAGTGGACGCACAATACGCATATAATCAACGTCTTTCAAAGGTTTGACTCAATAAGCCCTCTTACCAAAGAAATGAATTCGCGAATTGGTGCGTTCGTCAGCATTACCGATGCCTGGGATATCATTGTGGTCGTTCTTAGCCACGGCATATTGCTGAATGGCGAGCTATGCTTTCCGATGCCCGACGCACAGAGGGAAACCGAAACCGTAGAGTGTTTGCGGGTTTCGGCCCTAATAGAACTATTCCGTCGCTTTCGAAGGGGTCGGGTTTTTTTTATAATCGACTCCTGCTTTTCCGGCGCGGCACAGACAGACCCAGCCATATCGGCAGGCCTAAGCTACTTGATTGCGACACCAGAAATGACCAATATTTGCGTTCTAAGCTCCGCAAAGCCCCACCACATGGCGGACGCCATTGGCCCGGGAAATGAGCGCACTCTCTTCGTGGAGGCGCTTTTCAGTGCCATCACCTCGCTTAGGGATGCGAAGGGGCACTGCCTAGTATCACTCGATGAAATCGCGCATACGGTCAACCTGTTTTACAGAAAACAAGGCAGCGAAGGGCATTTCGCCGATGTCTTTCCAAGATATAACGACACTATGGTAACGCACCGAGTCTTCCCCGTTTGCGCGCCAACTCGGCGCGTCTATGGCGTGGGCTTTTTTTCATAGTCCAAATTGAGTCTTTCCCGCACTTGAGCGACTATCTTCGTCTCGAATTCATCGTATTCAGCATCCCCGGGGTTGTATTTCATGTCAATCCTAATGAGGGGAATGTTCAGCTTTCTAGCTATCTGCACAGATGTAGTCACTTCTGCATTTTGTTCAAATGATATCATGTCCAACTCAGGCACGGCCTTTTGGTTTCTTCCATCTTTTTTGGCCTTTGTGATCCGCTGCGCCCGAATAAGCGTTGGGTCTCTCACAAAGATGAACATGCAATCTAGCCCGAGTAATGGCAGCAGGTTCTCAAGATCAACCAACCCAGAAGTGAGGCCATCCTCTGTGAGAAGCGACAGGCGGCCGAGGAGAACGAATGGTCTTGCACCCGCGATCTCGTGCAAGAACAGGCTAAGTGCTTGAAGTTGCCGCAACTGCCGCTCGCGCAGCGATATTTGTCCGTGTGGCGCGCCAGCGTGCTTGGCCGCAAGAGCCATTCGGGAAGAGAAGGACTCGACCAAAATTTGGTCGTGGAAATGTTGAAAGACAGTACTTTTGCCTGTACACTCCACTCCGGACACCAGGATGTACTTATGAAGAAGACCTGTCATGGCGCCTCACCGCAAAGTGTCTGGCCGAGTATCGTTCCATTTGGACCGATATCGTATGCACATGGTAAAAGCTAGTGGGATCTTGTCTATCTCAAGCAGGGCAGACGAGGAGATCAGTTCATGGCTTGGTCTACGTCAAGGGGATGAGTGCGTCCTTCACGCGCTTGATGGCGATGAAGAGTTCGGCGCCGTAATTCAATCGCGTGGATTCTTGGACGAGAATCACTTGCAAGACGCGTTAATCCAGCCGGTTCTTTGTCCCGCACTGAAGGTAAGTCTTTATTCGCTTTACCCCGGAGCCGCGACTTCAAATGACCAGCGGATTGTAAATACTCGATTCATCGAGAATTTCGAATACCTGGGTTACGAGTGCAGTGTCTGCCAGACGCACCAGGAGGATTTATTAGCCGGAGAAATGATGAAAACGCATCGCTTCGGGCTTGCTCGTGGCATACTAAACGTAATTGTCCGAAAGGACGGCAATGCCGTCGGAGCGTGCATTATTGACACATACAAGCATGACAGGTTTAACTGGACGGCCCAGAAACGGTTTAAGGACTACCCGTTTCTCAAGGATTATATGCTTGCGATTAGGAGGATAACGGCTCGACCCAAGCATGGCGTTTCGAAGCATCGGATTCAACGTGCCTGCTTCAAATTTGTGGCATTATTTGGGGGGCACTTGGTGAAGGGGCCTGTTGCGGTACTGATTGGAAATTCTTACGACCCATTGCCCTCGGCTATAGCTGAGGGGTTTAATGTGGAGGAGCCGGCAACGCCTGGGCATTCTTTTTTCTACTGGCGTCCGGTAAAAGGGTTTATCGCTGAGCCGTTCAAGCGAGAACGTGCCAAATATCTGGAGGTGCTGCGGAGTTTCAACTTGCTTGTCAGGCGAAACAAGCAAGCATAATGCTCATGTTCGAGTTGGTGGGGATCAGAAAACCGCAAGCAATCCGCATAGAAGGTAGCCCATGGCCGCCAGGTTTGGCCGAAGCATTCGAGTTGGCGGTGTCCTGTTGGTGGAGCGGGGATAGGTTGCCGCTGGTGCCCAGCCTGCCACTTCCGGAGGCGCTTGCCGGCCCGCACCGGGCGTTCGTCGTTGGCCTCGTCGCCAGCCCCGAGCGCATTGCCACCCCTAGACCAACTCGGACGTCGCCATCGCAGAATGTTGTACTTTACTAAAACCACCGAGCTGAGGATGAGCCAGGCCAGTCGAGCCGGGGCGCGAGGACCATCATCGTGGTAAGCCCGCTCACGGTGTTTGAGGGTTTGAGGGCGCGGCAGGCGCGCCGTTTGATGGGCAGTGCTGGAGAGCCGTTGCTTCGCCCATGCCAATCGAGCATGCCGTCGTGCTCGCGACGTTCAAGACGCGGCCTGGAAGCTCGGGAGCGGGCTTATGGCACGGGTGAAGATGTAGAAATCCTGCCGGTGGTCGAACCGTGCCACAAGCGACAGTCCGGCCGCCGTGAGGTCAAGGATGACCAGGTCAGCCGGCGTCACGGTCGCGGCTTTGAGGGCGGGGCCGGGGGCGTGGCAGCGGCTTGGGTTCCGCCGCGTTGAGCATGTCGGCATTGGCCCGCTCGGCGGTGTGGCCCATGGCGGCGACTTGCTCCTTGGTGAGCGGGTACTGGGTGTTCCCGGACGCCCAAGGGCCGTAACGGTTGGGTTCTCGTTCCCAGGCCGAGGCGCGCAGTTGGGGATCGTTGGCGGTGCGGGTCCAGGTGGCCCAATAGGCGGGCTTGCTGTCTTCGTGCTCCTGCTGCTCGGGAGACAGGGCTTCGTAGGCCGGGTTGGGTGAGGCGTTGCCGTGCTCGTCGATGAGTTCCGCGAACACCTTAAAGCCGTTTTCCCGGATCGCCACGAAATGGGTACCGCGTTCGGGCTGGCTGTTGAGCGCCCGGCGCACGGACGTGTTCATATCCACGGGACCGATCCAGTAAGGGTGACCCTGTTCGTCGATCTGCCGGAAAGCTGAGTATGAGAACTCCTGATCGGGGTTCTCCGGCGTGGAAATACGGCCGGTAATGGGCGGAGCCTTGGGATTGCCGTTGCGCCGGAAATTCAGGTTCATCGTGAAGTTACCGCGTGGCTGGTCCTGAGGTTGCGGGGTGTTGGCCATGGCGCCTCCTTTGTTTGTTGGGCTGTGAAAAGCGTATGCCCGGAAAATACAGGGCGCAAACCGGGTGCCTCTCCCTTCGGCAGAATTGTGCCCCCGGCGTCACAGGAGGATGGCCCGGGTTCCGGAAGTGACGTTCTTTCAGGCAGTTGGCGTTGACCCGTTTGCCGGCAGGTGTCGAACATGAGCCATGATACGCGCGGTGCATTCGGGAACCTGGCTTGTCGCGGCCGGAGGTTGGCTGGCCGGTGACGTGCAGCTGGTCATGATGGCCACGGCGGCCGGGGTCATGCTGTGGCCCTGGGGGCGCCAGCAGGTGGCTGTCGGGGCTGGTCTGGCGCGGAAACTGGTGGTTCGCGGATGGCGGGGGTGGCGTCTGTCGCGGATGCGGCCGTCGGACAACCACGGCTCGGCGCGGTGGGCGACCGAGAGGGAGCTAGAGAAGGCGGGCCTGTTCGGGTCGCAGGGGCTGATCATCGGCAAGATCGGCAAGCGCATGCTGCGGCATCCGAGCCGGGAGGCCAACATGATCGTGTTCGCGCCGCAGGGGGCCGGCAAGGGGGTGGGGGTGGTGATCCCAAACCTGCTGAAGCATCCGGGCTCGGTGGTGTGCATCGACCCAAAGGGCGAGAACTTCGCAATCACGGGGGAGGCGCGGCGGCAGTTTGGGCCGGTGTGGCGCGTCAGTATGGCTGAGGGGGCTGAGACGCAGTGTTTCAATCCGCTTGACACGGTGGGAATCGGTTCCGGCGACGAGGTCGGCCAGGCACAGCGGTTGGCCGAGCTGATCATGCCGCACGAGGTGACCACCGAGGCGCACTGGCGGAACAAGTCGGTGCAGTGGGCGACGGGGCTCATTCTGCATGTGGCACAGCGGTTCGATTCCGAACCGGCGCGGCGCAACCTCGGCATGGTGCATGAGTATGTCAGTCTGCCGCCGGCGTCGTTTGCGCGGCTGGTCGGGGTCATGGCACGGTCACCGCTCAAGGTGGTGCGGGAGACGGCGGCGGAGTTCGCGCGGGGCTGCGCGACCGCCGAGGGGTTGAGCATCCTGTCCAGCATGGCCAAGGGGACGGCGCTGTTCTCCATGGG
>WBZX01002040.1_pt1 | contig 14286 bp, 11 predicted proteins | sample 5204211 | NCBI WGS metagenome assembly WBZX01 (sample SAMN12344362, study PRJNA552823) | activated sludge metagenome | biome: Activated sludge suspended growth; feature: Nitrification reactor; material: Wastewater; isolation source: activated sludge from nitrification reactor of wastewater...
GCGCCTGGCGCGGCAGCTGGCGGAACGCGGCCACGATGCCGTCTTTGTCCTGCCCAATTCGCTGAAGTCGGCGCTGGCCCCGTTCCTGGCCGGCATCCCGCAACGCGTCGGCTTTACCGGTGAATCGCGCTACGGCCTGATCAACGTCCGCCACGATCTCGACAAGACCACCCTGCCGCTGATGGTCGAGCGTTTCGCCCAGTTGGCCGAAGCCCCGGGCGCGCCACTGCCGAAGCCCATTTCCCACCCGAAAATCCGGTCGACCGCAACCGACCAGCAGAACACGCTTGCGGCGCTCGGCCGCACCCGCCCGGCCCGCTTCGTCGCCTTCTGCCCCGGCGCCGAATACGGCCCGGCCAAGCGCTGGCCGGCAGCGCATTTCGCCGCCCTGGCCCGCCGCCTGGGCGAGCGCGGCTACCGTATCGGCCTCTTCGGCTCGCCCAAGGACCGGGCGGTCGCCGACGAAATCTGCGCCCTCGCCCCCGGCCTCTGCGACAACCTGTGCGGCGCCACCTCGCTCGCACAGGCGATCGACCTGCTGGCCATGGCCGACCTCGTCGTCTGCAACGATTCAGGCCTGATGCACGTCGCGGCCGCGCTGGACCGGCCGCTCGTCGCGCTCTACGGTTCCTCGTCGCCCGGCTTCACGCCGCCGCTTTCGGACCAGTCCGACATTCTCAGCCTCAATCTCGAATGCAGCCCGTGCTTCAAGCGCGAATGCCCGCTCGGCCACCTCGACTGCCTCAACAAACTCTCCCCGGACCAGGTTCTCGCCGCCTGCCTGAAACGGAGCATTTCATGAGCAAACCCGCCAATTTCGCCGCCCCCGAAGATGTCGAACAGGCCTTTTACGAGGCCGTACAGAAGGGCGACGCCGACCTGCTGATCCAGCTCTGGGCCGAGGACGAGGAAACCCTTTGCGTACACCCGACCGGCGTGCGCCTGCTCGGCATCGTGCCGATCCGCGAAAGCTGGCGCGGCATCTTTTCCAACGCGAAAATTCGCGTCCAGGCGGAATCGGTCACCCACTGGCAGGGCTCGGTGCTGGCCATCCACCACCTGACCGAAATCCTCTTCGTCGGCGACGACCCCAGCCCGCACGGGCCGCTGCACGTCACCCACATCTACGCCCGCGGCGCCCACGGCTGGCGCCTGGTCAGCCGCCACGCCTCGGCTGCCGATGACAGCCACCAGGCGATGGCCGAGGCCGTGCCGCACACGCTGCATTGAAGCCCTACCACGCGCCCGCCTGGCTGCCCGGCGGCCACGCGCAGACCATCTGGCCGCTGCTGATCAAGCCACAGCCGCTCAAGCTGCGGCGCGAACGCTGGGAAACGCCGGACGGCGATTTCGTCGACGTCGATCATCTCGACGGCCCACACGACGCCCCCCTGCTCGTGCTCTTTCACGGCCTCGAAGGCAGCGCCGGCAGCCATTACGCGCTCAGCACCGCGCACGCCTGCCGGAAAGCCGGCTGGCGGCTGGCACTGCCGCATTTCCGCGGCTGCTCCGGCGAACTGAACCGCCGTCCGCGCGCCTATCATTCCGGCGACTCGGACGAGATCGACTGGATCCTGCGCCGCCTGCATTCGGCCAACGGCGGCCGTCCGCTGCATGCCGCCGGCGTTTCGCTCGGCGGCAACGCCCTGCTCAAGTGGGCCGGCGAGCGCGGCGCCGTAGCGGCCGAAGTGGTCACCGGCGTCGCCGCCATGTGCGCCCCGCTCGACCTCGCCGCCTGCGGCCACCACCTGGCGCACGGCTTCAACCGGGTCTATACGCAGCATTTCCTGAAAACACTGAAAGCCGTTTCCAGCGCCCGCCTGCGCCAGTTTCCCGGCCTCTTCGACGAGGCGCGCATGCTCAAGGCGATCAATCTCCACCAGTTCGACGACGCCGTCACCGCCCCCGTACACGGCTTTGCCGGCGCCGACGATTACTGGCAACGCGCCTCGGCCAAGCCGTGGCTGAAATCGATCGCCGTCCCGGCGGTTGCGGTCAACCCGAAAAACGACCCGTTTTTGCCGGCGGCCTACCTGCCCGGCGTCGCCGACGTCAGCCCGCAGGTGCGCCTCGAACAACCGACCGGTGGCGGCCATGTCGGCTTCGTCAGCGGCGCCTTTCCGGGAAATCTGGACTGGCTGCCGCAAAGACTCTTACACTTCTTCCTTTATGAAACGTCATAGGCAAACATCATGACCCAACTTCCCGCCGAAATTTTCAAGGCCTACGATATCCGTGGCATCGTCGACAAATCGCTGACCGCCGATGTCGTGCGCCAGATCGGCCACGCCCTCGGCTCGCTGGCCGTCGAGCAAGACCAGAAGGCCATCGCCGTCGGCCGCGACGGCCGCCTGTCCGGCCCCGAGCTGGCCGGCGCGCTGATGGACGGCATCTGCGCCGCCGGTTGCGACGCCATCGACGTTGGCTGCGTGCCGACCCCGGTCACCTATTTCGCCGCCTATGAACTCGGCTGCAATTCCTGCGTCTCGGTCACCGGCAGCCACAACCCGCCCGACTACAACGGCCTCAAGATGGTCATCGGCGGCACGACCTTGGCGCTCGACGCCATCCAGAACCTCAAGCGGCGCATCGAAGCCGGCGACCTCAAGCACGGCAAGGGCGAACGCCGCAGCGCCGACGTCAAGTCGGCCTACATCGAGAAAATCGTCGGCGACGTGAAGCTGGCACGCCCGCTGAAGCTTGTCATGGACTGCGGCAACGGCGTCGCCGGCGCGGTCGCACCCGAGCTGTTCAGGCGCCTCGGCTGTGAGATCATTCCGCTTTACTGCGAAGTCGACGGCAACTTCCCCAACCATCACCCCGATCCGTCCAAGCCGGAAAACCTCGAAGACGTGATCCGCACCCTCAAGGAAACCGACGCCGAAATCGGTATCGCCTTCGACGGCGACGGCGACCGCCTCGGCGTGGTGACCAAGGATGGCGAAATCATCTACCCGGACCGCCAGTTGATGCTCTTCGCCGCCGACGTGCTGTCGCGCGTGCCCGGCGGCCAGATCATCTACGACGTCAAGTGCACGCGTCTCCTCGCCCCGTGGATCAGGCAACATGGCGGCGTGCCGCTGATGTGGAACACCGGCCACGCGCTGGTCAAGGCCAAGCTCAAGGAAACCGGCGCCCCGCTGGCCGGCGAGATGTCCGGCCACACCTTCTTCAAGGAGCGCTGGTACGGCTTCGATGACGGCCTGTACACAGGTGCCCGCCTGCTCGAAATCCTGTCGCGTTCGGCCGACGTCAATGCGCCGCTGAAAGTCCTGCCCAACTCGCCTTCGACCCCGGAACTCAACATCAAGATGGCCGAAGGCGAACCCTTCGCCCTGATCGACAAGCTCAAGGCAGCGGGCAAGTTTGACGGCGCCACCGAGATCATCACCATCGATGGCGTCCGTGTCGAATACGCCGACGGCTTCGGACTGGCACGCCCGTCGAACACGACGCCGGTCGTGGTGCTGCGTTTCGAAGCCGACAATGCCACCGCGCTGGAGCGCATCCAGGCCGGTTTCCGGCAGGCGATCAGCGCCGTCTGGCCGGGCATCGAACTGCCGTTCTAAGCCGGATCACGTTACAAAACAACGACAGTCGCGCCACAAACGGTGGGCGCGACCGTCGCTAGAATAGGCAGTTGTCAATCCGCACACCTATCCGGAAAATCGATGAACGCCAGCGAAGAACAACTGAAATTCCGCCAGTTTCATGCCAGCCTCGGCGGCCAGCCACCGGGGCCGCTGGCCAAGGTCGTCACCTTCGTCCTCGGTGCGGCGCTGCTGGTCGTCGGCTTCATGTTTTCGCTGGTCGCCTTGGCGGTCGTCGCGGTCGGCGCCGTGCTGGCCGGCACCTGGTTCTGGTGGAAAACGCGCGCCCTGCGGCGCGAGCTGCGCGAACAAATGCGTCAGCAGCAGCCCTCTGGCGCAAGCGAGCAACAGCCCTTTGCGGGCCGCATCATCGAAGGCGAAGTCATTCGGGAAGGCGCGCCGGCCGCCCCGCGCGGCCGCCTGCTGAACTGACCCCGAATTAACCCGCCAAGCGGGCCAGCAGCCAGTCGCGCACGGCGAAGCCGGTCCCGAAATCCCAGGCCTTGAGGCGCTCCGGCTCGATCAGCCGGACCTCGGCCAGTTCCTCGTTGAGGACGATCCGCCCTTCCGCCGCGACGTGGTAGGCGATCAGCAGCTGATTCTTCTGCGTGAAGGGATAGAGGCCGATCAGCGTGACCGCTGTCGCGACCAGCCCAAGCTCTTCGGCCACTTCGCGCGCCACCGCCTGTTCCGGTGCTTCGTCGCGCTCCAGAAAACCGGTCACCAGCCCGAAGCTCTTTTCCGGCCAGGCGACATTACGCGCCAGCAGCACCCGCCCGTCGTATTCGACCAGCGCCGCGACCACTGGCACCGGGTTGTCCCACAGCACGAAACCGCAGTCCTCCGCCGGGCAGGTCGGGCGCGCCAGGCCGCCGGCGTCGCGCAACACCAGTTCGCTACCGCACTGCGGACAGAAACGGTAAGCGCCGCTCACCGCCGCAACGTCAGCGCAGCTTGGGATTCAGCGAACCCCGGTTGTAGTCCTTGTCGCCCGGCATCACTGTACGGCCGACGCCGAACAGGCCGCCCTGGGCGCCTTCAGGGCGCGTCTGGTTTTCCGGGTATTTGGCCGCCGTCTGCTGCGCCGCGGCCGCCTTGGCGGCATCGACATACTCCCAGCGCCCATTGGGGAAAAGCCGCACTTTTTCGCCGTTGACCGTAACTGCCTCGACCGGTGTGCGATCGAGCTCTGCGGCCACGACACCTGCAGCCGCCAGCCCCAGAAGCGCACCGATCAGCATCGTCCTCACAGCTTGCCCTCAACCCAGGCCGGCACCGAAGCCAGCGCCGACGCCAGGTTTTCCGGCTGTGTGCCGCCGGCCTGCGCCATGTCCGGGCGTCCGCCCCCCTTGCCGCCAACCTGCTGGGCGACCAGGTTGACCAGTTCGCCGGCCTTGACCTTGCCGGTCAGGTCGGCAGTGACGCCGGCGATCAGGGTCACCTTGCCGTCGGCGACCGAGGCCAGCACAACGGCGGCCGACTTGAGCTTGTCCTTGAGCTTGTCCATGGTTTCGCGCAGGGCATTGATGTCGGCGCCTTCGAGCTTGGCCGCCAGCACTTTGGCGCCCTTGATGTCGACCGCCTGCGCGACCAGGTCGTCGCCCTGAGCCGAGGCCAGCTTGCCCTTGAGCGCGGTCAGTTCGCGTTCCAGCTTCTTGACCTGATCGAGCACGGCGCTGACGCGGGCCGGGACGTCCTTCGGCAACACCTTCAGCGTGCCGGCGACACCACCGAGCGCGGTTTCCATGCCCTGCATGTAGGTCAGCGCGTTGTCGCCGGTGACTGCCTCGACGCGCCGCACGCCGGCTGCAACGCCGCCCTCGGCAGTGATGCTGAAGAGACCGATGTCGCCGGTGCGGCTGACATGGGTGCCGCCGCACAGTTCGCGCGACGAGCCGATGTCGAGGACGCGCACCTCGTCGCCGTACTTCTCGCCGAACAGCATCATGGCGCCCAGCTTCTGGGCTTCGGCAATCGGCAGCACACGGCACTCGTTGGCCGTGTTGGCGAGGATTTCGGCATTGACGATGTTCTCGACGCGGCGGATTTCCGCATTGGTCAGCGGCTGGTTATGCACGAAGTCGAAGCGCGTCTTGTCGGGATCGACCTGCGAGCCCTTCTGCTGGACATGCTCGCCGAGCACTTCGCGCAGCGCCTTGTGCAGCAGGTGGGTGGCCGAGTGGTTGCGCATGGTGCGCGTGCGGGCCAGCACGTCGACCTTGGCGCCGACACCGTTGCCAACGGTGATGGTGCCGGTCTTGACGACGCCGTGGTGGCCGAAGACGGCGGCCTGGATTTTTTGCGTGTCCTCGACGGCGAAAATGCCATGCACCGACTGCAAGACGCCACGGTCGCCGACCTGACCGCCCGATTCGGCATAGAACGGTGTGTCGTCGAGCACGACGACGCCCGTTTCACCCTCGTTCAACTGGTTGACCGCAACACCCTCCTTGTATAGCGCCAGCACGTTGGCCTTGGTCTCCAGCGAGTCGTAGCCGTGAAAAACGGTCGCCGGGCCGCTGTAGTCGAGGTTGGTCGCCATCTTGAACTTGCCGGCGGCGCGTGCCTGTTCCTTCTGACGGGCCATCGCCGCGTCGAAAGCGGCGGCGTCGACGGTGATCTTGTGCTCGCGGCAGATGTCCTGCGTCAGGTCGAGCGGAAAGCCGTAGGTGTCGTGCAGCTTGAACGCCGTTTCGCCGTTGAAGACGCCACCCTCGGCCAGCGCCTTGAGTTCGCCGTCGAGGATGGCCATGCCGTGCTCGATGGTCTCGAAGAAGCGGTCTTCTTCCTGCTTCAGCGTGGCGATGACCTTGTGCTGGTTCTGCGCCAACTCCGGGTAGGCGGCGCCCATCTCGGCGACCAGGTCGGGCACCATCTTGTGGAAGAAGGCGGCGCGGGCGCCCAGCTTGTAGCCGTGACGGATGGCGCGGCGGATGATGCGGCGCAGCACGTAGCCGCGGCCTTCGTTGCCGGGGATGACGCCGTCGGCGATCAGGAAGGAGCAGGCGCGGATGTGGTCGGCCAGCACCTTGAGCGACGGGCTGTCCATGTCGGCGTCGCTGGTTTCGCGGGCGGCTGCCTTGAGCAGCGCCTGGAAGAGGTCGATCTCGTAATTGGCATGCACGCCCTGCAGCACGGCCGAGATACGCTCCAACCCCATGCCGGTGTCGACCGAGGGCTTGGGCAGCGGATGCATGACCCCGGCTTCGTCGCGGTTGAACTGCATGAAGACGTTGTTCCAGATTTCGATGAAGCGGTCGCCATCTTCCTCCGGCGATCCCGGGGGGCCGCCCCAGTGCTTTTCGCCGTGGTCGTAGAAGATTTCGGTGCACGGGCCGCAGGGGCCGGTATCGCCCATCATCCAGAAATTGTCGGAGGCATAGCGGGCGCCCTTGTTGTCGCCGATGCGAATGACGCGCTCGGCCGGCACGCCGATCTCTTTTGTCCAGATGTCGTAGGCCTCGTCGTCCTCGGCATAGACGGTAACCGTCAACTTGTCCTTGGGCAGCTTGTAGACCTCGGTCAGCAGTTCCCAAGCGTACTTGATCGCGTCACGCTTGAAGTAGTCGCCGAAGCTGAAGTTGCCCAGCATCTCGAAGAAGGTGTGGTGACGGGCGGTGTAGCCGACGTTCTCGAGGTCGTTGTGCTTGCCGCCGGCGCGCACGCATTTCTGCGAAGTCGTCGCACGCGTGTAGGGGCGCTTGTCGAAACCGAGGAAGACGTCCTTGAACTGGTTCATCCCGGCGTTGGTGAACAGCAGCGTTGGATCTTCGTGCGGCACGAGTGAGCTGGACGAAACGATCTGGTGGCCCTTGGAGGCGAAGAAGTCGAGGAACTGCTGGCGGATTTCGGCGCTTTTCATAAGCTGGCGGTCTCAAAGGCGGAATTCGAAACCGTCGATTTTAAGAGAAAAACCCGCCGGGCGGCGGGTCTTGTTGGCGGCGTCCGGGCGTTTTAGCGGCGATAGGCGCGGTCGACCCGGCCATCGTGGTTGAAATCGTGCTGGCGGTCATGCTTTTGCGCGTAAATGCGATGGCTTTCGACCTCCTGGGCGTGGTGCAAATGGGCGCGTTCCTGACGGGTCACGACGCCGTCGGCCTTGGCCTGCGCCTCGATGTTGCCGACACGTTGCTGCCCTTGCGCCAGGCGCGCGGTTTCGCGCTGGGTCAGGCTGCCCGAAGCGCTGCCCTGGTCGATGCGCGCCTCCTGGTTGATCTGGCGCTGATCGACGCGCGGCGTGGCCGCCTGGGCCATGGCCAGTACGGGCAGAAACAAGCCAAGAAGTGCGACGGCCTTGATGCTTTTCATGTTGATCTCGTGTTCGCCGGGTGAATTCCCTGAAACGAATTAGAAGACAAAGCCGGGCGGAAATCAGCCGCCCAAATGCAAACAATCGTAAGCGTTTGTATCGGCGGCAAAGAGATCGAGGCGATCGGTGAATAGCGCAGCGACGCCGCGCGCGAAAAGCATTTTTGCCTGTTTTTCGCGGTTGACCGTGTAACACAGCACCGGAATGTCGTGCGCCCTGGCTTCGGCCAGCACCTCGTCATCGAGCAGGTCGGCATCGCAATGCAGCGAGACGCCTTGTAGGCGCCGCAGTTCGGCCAGCCAGTCGGGCGGCGGTTTCTCGAACAGCACGCCGCGGCGGATTTCCGGCGCCAGATCGCGGGCCACTTCGAGCGCGGCAAGGGAAAACGAGGAAATCAGCGGCAGCACTTCCGCCCCGCGCCACAGGTCGGCAGTCATGCGGGCAACGACCTCGGCCGTCGCCACCTCATGGCCGGTCGCCGGCTTGATCTCGACATTGGCCAGCAGGCCGAGCTCGCGGCACAGTGCCGCGGCCTCGGCAAACCGCGGGATGCGCTCGCCGTGACCGGCATCGAGCGCGAAGAGAACGGCATCGGGCGTTTCGCAGACACGGCCGTTGCCGTTGGTCGTGCGTTCCAGCGTTTCGTCATGGATCAGGACCGGCGTCCCGTCGGCCGAGAGCATCACGTCGAACTCGACCGCCCGGTAGCCGAGACCGGCCGCCAGGTGAATGCCGGCCATGGTATTTTCCGGCGCCAGCTTCCCGCCGCCGCGATGGGCAATCCAGCGCGGCAGCGGGATCGGCATCAGAAGGGTTGGCCCTTCTTCAGCGCCGGATGGGCGTTGAGCACTGCGTTACCCCGCGTGACCGCCTTGTCCAGCGCCGCCTTGGACGGCTCCTTGTCGGTCCATGCCAGCTGGAGTTCTTCGTCGGCAATGACGCGCACCGCATCGACATCGGAAACGTGGGTGACCGGCTTGGCACTGGTGCCTTTCAGGGAGGCATAGGCAACCTGCAGGGTCTGGTCGCCGTCCTGCAGGAGCTTGCTGCGTGCCGCCGCGCGGGCAGCCGTCGTCAGCGGCAGGCCGCCGTAGCTGCGCACCAGTTCGATCTGTATATCCGGCGACAGCAGGAAAGAGATGAACTTGGCAGCCTGCTTGTATTCCGCCGGCGAGCGGCCGGCGCCGACCCACAGCGAAGCGCCGTCGGCCAGCGAGGGCTGGCGGCCACCGTAAACGTCGTCGTGGAAAGGCATCGGCGCCACACCCAGTTCGACGCCCTTGGCATCGCGGAAATCGACGTGCTCGCGCGAGTCGGTGGTAATCATCGCGCATTCGCCGGCGTGGAACTTCCTGCTGGCTTCATCGTTGCGGCCGAACAGCTTGAAGTAATTGGCCTTGGTCCACGTCGACATCATTGCCACATGCTTGACCTGCGGCAGGCCGTTAAATGCCAGCTGCCCCTTGTCGGTCGTCGCCGGCAGGCCGGAAACGGCGCTGACGTTATCGACATGCACCCAGACCGGCCAGGCCGTCGTGTAGGGGCAGGCATAACCGGCTTCCTGCAGCTTGTCGAGCATGCCCTGCATCTCGAACCAGGTTTTCGGCGGCTGATCCGGGTTCAGCCTGGCCTTGCGGAAGGCGTTCTTGTTGTAGAACAGGACTGGCGTCGAATAAAGAACCGGCAGGGCGACCAGGCGGCCCTTGGCGTCGACGACGTTGGCTTTCAGGTCGCTGGAGAGACCGTCGGTATCGAGCTTGACCCCGGCCTTGGCCATCATTTCATGCAAGGGGACGAAATATTTGGCCTGGCTCAGCACTTCGCTCATTTCGTAGCGGCGGACCAGGTTCAGACCGGCCGGCCTTTCGCCCTTTTCCAGGCGCGAAAGCTTGAGGTTGCCGCCATTCTCCTTGTTGAAGCGATCGACGACTGCCTGCAATGCCTTCTCCCCTTCCGGGCCAAGGTTGTGGGCCAGTTCGAATTCGGCGGAGGCGGCAACCGGGGCAGCAGCTTCCTGCTTGGGCGCCGGCTTGGCTGCAAGCGCGGGGAAGGCCAGCGCCAGGCCGACGGCAATCGTCAGGGGACGGAGAGAATGCGACATGGGTACTCCAGTGAACGTAAAACGCTGATTATAGCGCTCGCTTTTACCGGGTGCATGCAGCACCGACATCGCACCCGCCACCACCAAAAACGCTACCCACAACGCGAACCCATTTTTACCTCAATTTACGATTACCAGCATACATACATGCGCGAATGTATGTATAATCCGCTCATCTCAAATCCGATGCGCCGCCAGACCTGCCCCATCGACACCTCTCCCCGGAGCCCGCCATGACCAGCCTCAACACCCCGCCGTACCGTTTTGCGAAACCGCTTCTGCTCCCCCTCTTCGTCAGCGTCGCACTGGCCCTCGGCGCCTGTTCGAAGCCGGCGGAGCAGCCCAAGGCCGGCGGCGCGATGCCGGTCACCGTGCTGGAAATGCAGCCGCTCAGCGTCCCGAACGCGGTGGAAATCGTCGCCCAAACCGAAGGCGCCAAGGAAACCGAGGTGCGCGCCCGCGTCGGCGGCATCCTGATGAAGCAGCTGTACCAGGAAGGGATGCCGGTCAAGGCCGGCCAGCCGCTGTTCCAGATCGACCGCGCACCGTATGAAATAGCCCACGCCGAGGCCAAGGCCAAGGCCGATCAGGCAACGCGGGAACTGGCGCGGCTGAAGAAGCTGGTCGACATCCAGGGCGTCAGCCGCAAGGAATACGACGACGCGATCAGCGCCAACGAACTGGCCCAGGCAGCCCTGCGCCAGGCGCAGCTCAACCTGTCGTGGACCACCATCACGGCGCCGGTGGACGGGGTTTCCGGGCGCGCCGCCAAGTCGGTGGGCAATCTGGTCACCGTCGGCTCGGACAGCCTGCTGACCTCGGTCTACCAGAACGACCCGATGTGGGTCCGCTTCAGCATCTCGACCAACGAGGCAACGCGCCTGCCGGGCGGGCGACTGACACCTGACGTCGTCACCGGGGTCGAGCTGGTGTTGCCCGACGGCAGCGTCTTCCCGGTCAAGGGCAAGCTGAATTTCCTGGCCAGCACCATCGACCCGACGCTCGGCACCCGCCAGTTGCGGGCGGAATTCAAGAACACCGAAGGCCGCCTGCTGCCCGGTCAGTTCGTGCGCATCCGCCTGCTTGCCGGCGAGCAGGGCGGCATCTTCCTGGTCCCGCAGAGCGCGGTGATCCAGAGCGAGCAGGGCAATCTGGTGATGACCGCCGACGCCGAGAACAAGGTAGCGCCGCGCCCGGTCAAGACCGGCGAGTGGTTCGGCAAGGACTGGATCGTCCTCGACGGTCTCAAGGCCGGCGACAAGGTGATCGTCGACAACCTGATGAAGCTCAAGCCGGGCGCCCCGGTCGATCCGCATCCGCCAGCACCGCCGGCCGGCGCCCCGGCGCCCGAAGCGGCAAAGCCGGCGCAGAAGTAAGGAGCGGCCATGTCGAAATTCTTCATCAACCGGCCGATCTTCGCCTCGGTCGTCTCCATCATCATCATCATCGCCGGGCTGGTCGCCTCGCAGGTGCTGCCGATCGCGCAGTATCCGCAGATCGCTCCGCCGACGGTGATGATCACCGCCACCTATCCCGGCGCCTCGGCTGAAACGCTGGCGCGCACGGTCGCCGCGCCGATCGAGGAACAGCTCAACGGGGTCGAGAACCTCTCGTACTTCACCTCGTCGGCATCGGCCAACGGCACGGTCAGCATCACCGCGACCTTCGAGGTCGGGACCAACGTCGACATCGCCTCGGTCAACGTCAATAACCGGGTCAAGGCCGCCGAGCCGCGCCTGCCGGAAGAAGTGCGGCGCAACGGGGTGCTCGTCCAGAAGCGCTCGAACGACATCCTGCAGGTGGTCGCGCTCGACTCCGAAAAGGGCAGGTACAACACGTTGTTCCTGTCCAACTACGCCAGCCTCAACATCGTCGACGAGCTGAAGCGGGTCAAGGGCGTCGGCGACGTCACCATCTTCGGTGCCCAGGATTACTCGATGCGTGTCTGGCTGCAGCCGGACCGCATGGCCCAGCTCGGTCTGACGACGAGCGACGTGGCCAATGCGATCAGGATCCAGAACGCGCAGAACGCGGCCGGCAAGATCGGTCAGGAGCCGGCGCCGAGCGACCAGCAGCTGGTCTATACGGTGACCGCCAAGGGCCGCCTGCTGACGCCGGAGGAATTCGGCAACATCGTCATCCGCGCCAGCGGCCCGGGCGGCGTGCTGCGCCTGAAGGACATCGCGCGCATCGAACTCGGTGCCTACAGCTACGACCAGCAGGTCACGCTCGACGGCCAGCCGACCATCGCCATGGGCGTCTTCCTGCAGACCGGCGCCAACGCGCTGGAAGTGGCCGAGAAGGTGCGCGACAGGATGGACGAGCTGAAGAAGAAATTCCCGGAAGGGATGGGCTACGTCATCCCGTTCGACACGACGCGCTTCGTCTCGGCTTCGATCCATGAAGTGGTCAAGACCCTGGTCGAGGCCATGCTGCTGGTCCTCGCCGTCGTCTACATCTTCCTGCAGAACTGGCGGGCGACGCTGATCCCGATGATCGCCGTGCCGATCTCGCTGATCGGCACCTTCGCCGGCCTCTGGCTGTTCAGTTTCTCGATCAACACGCTGACCTTGTTCGCGATGGTGCTGGCGATCGGCATCGTCGTCGACGACGCCATCGTCGTGCTGGAAAACGTCGAGCGCCTGATGTCCGAGGAAAAGCTGCCGCCGCGCCAAGCCGCGATCAAGGGCATGAAGGAAGTCCAGGGCGCGGTCATCGCCACCACCCTGGTGCTGGTCGCGGTCTTTGTGCCGGTCGCCTTTCTCGGCGGCATCGCCGGCCAGCTCTACAAGCAGTTCGCCGTCACCGTTGCGGTGTCGGTGGCGATTTCCAGTGTCGTCGCACTGACACTGACACCCGCCCTGTGCGCCGTGTTGCTCAAGGTGCAGCATGGCGAGAACAAGTTCTTCGCGCCCTTCAACCGCCTGTTCGAGCGGCTTACCCGCGCCTATATCGGCGTCGTCAGTCTGACCATCAAGCACAGCATCGTCGTCGGCCTGCTCTTTGCCCTCGTGATCGGCTCGATCTTCGCATTCTTCCGCGTCATCCCCGGCAGTTTCGTGCCGGCCGAGGACCAGGGCTACCTGATTTCGGCGCTGATGCTGCCGGACGGCGCGACGCTCAAGCGCACCGCGACCACCGGCGAGAAGATGCGCCAGATGGTCGCCGCCGACCCGGCGGTCAAGCACACCTTCGTCGTTTCCGGTTTCGACCTGATCGGCGGCGGAAACAAGCCCAACGCCGGCACCATGTTCATCCCCCTGCACGACTGGAGCGAGCGCGAAGCCAAGGCGCAGGACCTGGCCGGCAAGTTCATGGGCTTCGGCATGATGCAGCCGGACGGTCTCGGCCTCGTCTTCAATCCGCCCCCCATCATGGGCCTCGGTACCGCTGGCGGCTTCGAGGTCTACGTGCAGAATCGTGTCGACGGCGATGCCCGCAAGCTCAACGAGGTCGTCCAGAACTTCATGGCCGAGCTGCAGAAGCACCCGGAATTCACCCGCGTCTCGACCTTCTTCCGCCCGACCGTGCCGCAGCTCTTCGTCGAGGTCGACGAGCCGAAGGCGCTGGCGCTCGGCATCCCGCTCGACTCGGTCTACTCGACGCTGCAAAGCACGATGGGCGCGCTCTACGTCAATGACTTCAACAAGGCCGGTCGCGTCTATCGCGTCCAGTTGCAGGCCGAGGCGGACTACCGCATGAAGCCGGAAGACATCGGCAAGGTCTACGTGCGCAGCGCGACCAGCAACGCGATGATCCCGCTGTCCGCCATCTCGTCGGTCAAGCGCGTGGTCGGCCCGGAACAGGTCGAGCGCTTCAACGGCTTCGTCGCCGCCAAGGTGATGGGCGACAGCAAGGCCGGCGTCAGCTCGGGCGACGCCATCAAGATCGTCGAGGAAGTCGCTGCCGCGACACTGCCCAGCGGCTATGAAATCTCGTGGACCGGCCAGGCCTTCCAGGAAAAGCGGTCCGCCGGCTCGTCGTTCCAGGCCTTCGCCTTCGCCATCATCATGGTCTTCCTGATCCTCGCCGCGCAGTACGAAAAATGGTCGCTGCCGCTGGCCGTCGTCATGGCCGTGCCCTTCGCGCTGATCGGCGCGCTGACGGCGATCTGGGTGCGCGGCATGCCCAACGACATCTACTTCCAGATCGGCCTCGTCGTACTGATCGGCCTGGCGTCGAAGAACGCCATCCTGATCGTCGAGTTCGCCGCCCAGAAGTACGCGGAGGGCAAGAGCGTCGTCGATGCCGCACTCGAAGGCGCCCGCCTGCGTTTCCGGCCCATC
>WBZX01002041.1_pt1 | contig 14284 bp, 11 predicted proteins | sample 5204211 | NCBI WGS metagenome assembly WBZX01 (sample SAMN12344362, study PRJNA552823) | activated sludge metagenome | biome: Activated sludge suspended growth; feature: Nitrification reactor; material: Wastewater; isolation source: activated sludge from nitrification reactor of wastewater...
GGTGACGAAGACCGGGTTGGAATCGGCGTCGCTGCGATAGCTGGTGGTGTGGCAGGCGGCGCAGTTGTTGGCGACGCGCGGAAAGCCGATGGTCTTTTTGGTGAAGCCGACCGGCAGTTCCTGGCCTTGCTCCCACGCCACGCCGAGGGCCGCGTAGCCACCGGGCGCGGGCTTGCCGTCCTGCACGAACTTCTCGGGAAAGACCCGCGGCAGCACATAGAAGATCCAGTACGGGACACCCGCGTCGTGCTCGGCACCGATCGAGCCGTATTTGAAGCGCGCCTCGGCGGACTCGAAGACCCACGCCGGCTGCGGCTCCTCGCGGAAGCCACGGGCCCAGCCGAGCCACGCACCGGCAACGATCAGCAGGATCAGCACGACGGCTGCGGCGCGCAGCCAGACACGACGGGTGGCGGTGATATTGGCGTTCATGGCGCGCTCCCGTCAGAAGGTCTTGAGGAATTCGACGAGGGCCGCCTTGTCGTCGGCGGAGAGTTCGGTGCCGTAGGCCCGACCCTCGTGGCCGCCGTTGCCGTTGCCGGGCTGGCCGGTGTCGAAACGGAAGAAGCTGCGCCCGCCGGCCTCGGGCTGATCGGAAATGAAGCCGACCTTCACCGGATCGAAGACGTCGTAGCCACGCCAGAATACTTTCGGGCGGCTGGCGGCGGGTTCGAGCAGGTCGCGCAGGCTCGGCACCGAGCCGTTGTGCAGGTAAGGCGCACGCAGCCAGATGCCGTCCAGCGGCATGTTGGCGTAGCCGCGGGTCTTGTGGAACTGGGTGAAGCGCCACGGATAACCGGCGTAGAGCATGGCCTGGTTGACTGCCAGCGTGTAGGTGTAGGAGTCGAGGCGCCGCCGGTCGGTGCCGACCTCGGCCAGCGGGGTCACGCGGCCGACGTATTCGCCGCTGAAATCACGCCCCGAGGCGCCGTGACAGTTGGCGCAGTATTCTTTGTAGAGCGGGGCACCGCGGGCGGCGAGCGCCGGATCGATGGCAAACATCCGGGTGAAGGCCGGCGGCTCGGCGTCGAGAATCCACGCCTCGACCCGCCGGATACGCGGCAGGTCGAGGGTCGGCGGCGTGGTGCCGGTGCCGAAGGCGGCGCTCTTGTTGCGCTCGGTCATGTCGGTGTTGTTGCCGTCCCAGTGCAGCTCCATCGTGCGCGGCTCGCGGCGGGGGCGCTGCAGCCAGATCGACGGAAAATCGGCCGGCGCGTCGAACTCGCGCGGGTCCAGGTGAGCCATCGGAAAGTTGAAGATGACCTTGGCGGAATTGAAGGTATCCACCCGCCCCGGCCCCCATTCCTTCTGCCGGTAAACCCACTCGAAGCGCCCCTTCAGCGCCAGCACCCGGTCGCGCATGATGCCGATGGCGAGGGGGTAGACGACGTAGCGGTCGAGCAGGTCGAGATCGGCGCCCTGGCGCTGGATCTCGGGGATCAGGTATTCCTCGGCGAACTTCGGGTCGGTGGCGCAGTTGAAGAAGAACTCCTCGAACTGCTTCATGTTGAACAGTGCCGCGGGCATGCCGCTGACCAGCATCGGCGGCTGGTCCGGCGCAGCGCGGACGGTGCTGGTGTGGCACACCGCACAATTGACGAACACCCGGTCGACGCCCTGGTAGCGCCGCTTCGAGGTGCCGACCGGCAGATCCTTCAGGCTGCCGTCGGCGTTGGTCTCGTAGAGCATGCCGATCGACTGGTAGCCCTTGCCGGGCAGCAGGTGGCCGCAGACCTCCGGCAAGGCCCGCCAGATCCAGTATGGAAAGCCCATCTCGTGCTCGCCGCCGGTGGAGCCATATTTGAAATGCTCGACGGGATCGGCGTAGTCCACCGGCGCATCGCCACCGAAGCGGCCGGCCAGCCACAGGACGACGGTCGCCGGCACGATCGCGGTCAGCGCAAAGAGGAGCAGGAACCGCCGTTTCCAGCGGGGCAGTGGCGGCACGGCACGGTGGGGCATGATGGCCTCCTCGGCTCTTTCAATGAGCTGCGCTGCCGGCCTCGTCGGCCAGGCAGGGGCGCAGGGCTTCGTAGCCGGACTTGAGCAACGCGTCAGGATCGGGGTCGCGGCCGGTTTCGGCCTTCAGCATCGCCGCAACCACCCCTTCGAGGGCCGCCCGGTCGGCGCTGGCGGCCCACGCGGCGGCATGGCTGCCGAAGGCCGGCAGCATGGTTTCGGGCGGCATCGGCGTCTTTTCGCGGGCGGCAGGCGGGCGGGCCGCCATCGCCAGACGCACGTAGATGCGCGGCGCGCAGTGGCGGATGCGCGCCTCCAGCGCGTCCGCCGGGCCGTGCAGGAAATTGGGCGGAAAGCGCTCGGCGCTCAGGTGGCAGGCCGCGCACCAAGCGTGAAAGGGCGCCAGCGCCGGCGGCAGCGGCCCTCCCCTGCTCATATTGGGCGGGCTCGCCGGCACTTCGAGACGGGCGGCCGGCCAGACCGTCGGCGGCAGCCGGCGGGGCGGATCGCCAAGCGCCTCGAGCAGTGCCGCGATCAGGCCGGCGCGCGGGATGGGCCGGCCGTCGAGCAGCGCGCGGCCGTTGGCACTGTCCGCCACGGTGTCCATGGCTTCGGTCAGCGCCCGGCTGTCGGCCCGCAGGCGCAGCGTGAGGCGCCCGGCGCCGCCCTTCAGCGCCCGACTGTCGACGCCTTCGAGCACATCGCCGCTGGCCAGGCGGACGGTCTGCGCCGGAGAGAACGCCGGCACTGGCGCTTCGCCGGCCAGGCTCAGGCGCTCGACGTGGCCGGCCGACCAGTCCAGCACCGCGCTGCCGGGCCCCTGGCAACGCGACGCGCGGGCAGCCGGCTGCGGCGCGCAGTCGAACTCGAGCCCGATCCGCGCAAGACGCCCGGCCCGGCGCGCGAGGGCGGCCTCCACGCGCGCCCAGTCGCCGTCCACGACGAACTCGGCGACGCCGGCCACCGCCTCCGCCGCCTCGCCGCGCCACCAGACTTCCGGCGGGCGCGGCAGCAGCGGCTCGAAGCGGGCCGCCACGTGGGAACGGGCGACACGCGCCGGCGCGTCATCGGGCCATGCGGCCAGCCCCTGCAGCGGGTTGCGGTTCGGCAGGTCGGCGCGGCCGATGGCAAGGCCGTCGGGCCAGCGGCTGGCGGCACTGGCACGCAGCGGGCGGGCGACGGTTGCGTCGAATGTATCGTCAGGCCGCGCCGCCCGGCCGTCGGCCAGACGCAGGCGCACGGCGGCGGCGAACAACCCGGCCCGGCAACGGGCGCCGGCCTCGCCCTCGCCGCAGCCGTCGCGCCACAGGCGCTGGGTCAGCGCAAAGCGGTTGGCGCGGGCCACAGCCTTGTCGATGGCGTAGGGCACATCGACGCCGCGGCCGGGCGGGATGCCGTAAAAACGGCGGCCGGTAGCTTCGAGCTGGGCGGCGATGGCCGGGTTGGCGTTGGTCTCGTCCCACAGCGCGCGCGAGAAGATCGGCGCGCCGTTCTGGTGGCAGGCGAAGCAGATGTTGCGGTTGGCGTGAAAGACCTGCGGCCGCGCGCCGGCCCGGTAATCCTTGACGAGCTGGAACTCGAAGCGCCCGACCGCCTCGTTGTAGCTGATGACCTCCAGCACCGCCGATTTTTCCAGATAGCCGATGAACAGGCGGTCCTTCAGCAGCGGGGCGCCGGCCACCGGCGGCGAATCGACGCCGACGACGACCCGCGGAAAGTGGAAGTAATCCGGCGCCGCGGCGGTGCGCTGCAGCGAGCGGCCGAGCGGAATCAGCACGCGCTTGGCCGGCGGCAGCGGACTGGCGGGGTCGACAACAAGCTGGGCATCAACGCGGGCGAGGAGCTTTTCGAAGGGAAAAGGCAGGGCGTGACCGCCCCGACCGTCGGCAAACAACTGATCGAACAGCGAGCCGCCGGCCGGCGGCAGGTGGTCGCCGGGCGCCGCCGGGTTCACCACCCAGGCCGGCCCGGCGGGCGTGTCAGCCGGCCACGCGGGCATCGCGGCAAGCAGCCCGGCCAGCACGATCGCCCATTCCCTGATCCGACGGATCATCGCGGCGCTCCACGTCGTCGGCCCTCACGCCGGAGTCAGCCGGCCGAGGCCAGCACCTTGCGCGCCTGGGTGCCGGACCAGCAGTCCTCCTGCACCTGACCGGTCTTCACAAAGGCGTCGCGGCCCTGCTCGTCCATGGCCTTGTTGTAGAGCGTGAAGTTGAGCGCGAAGCCCTTGTCCAGATAAGCGCGGCCAAGGTAAAGGCCGGGGCGGATCATGCGGATCTCGTCGCGCACCCGCAGGCCGCGGCGACCGGCCAGAAAATCGGGATACTCCTGGTAGCCGGGAATCTCGTCGGTAAAGAAATAGTCGATGATGATGGACTCGCGCCGGGCGTCGAGCAGGCTCTGGCCGCAGTAGAGCTTGGCGGGGAACAACAACCAGGTTTCCTTGCCGTTGAAATCCATCTTCTTGGGCTCGCCCTGCACCAGCCCCATCTTCTTGAGCGCGGCGAGGTCTTCGATGCGGTTCCGCAGCACCCGCTCGTTGCGGTAGAAAACCTTGCCCCGCCACATGGTTTCGCCCACGTCTTCGAGCAGCAGACCTTTCAGCTCCAGCGCTTTGCCGGCAAACCCGCCGACCACCTCCGCCAGCCGGAACTGGCCGCTGCCGCCCTTGGGCAGCAGGATGCGGCCGTCGAAGGCGCCGTCGGGAATCGGCCCGGCGGTGAGGCGGGCGTAGATCTGGTCGAGCTGCTCCTGGTCGAGCGTCGCCAGATAGTCGGGGGTAATCTTGGCGATCTCGACGGTCGGGATCGGGTACTGATAGTCCACCTGGGCCAGATCGGGCTTGGAGGCGTAGCCCTTGCCATACGGCGCGAAGGGAATGCCCGGCGCCGACGGCTTGTCGGCACTGCAGGCGGTCAGCGTGATCGCAAGGGCGGTGACAAGCGCTTTCATGGCGTTTCTCCCTTACAGCGTGGCGAGGAAGGCGGTGATGGCCTTCTTGTCGGCTTCGGACAAATCCTCGCCGAAGCGGTGGCCTTCGTTCTCGACCAGCTGGTCGCAGCTCTGGTAGTTCGCGGCGATGAAATCGTGCTTCTCGCGCAGGATGTCGACGAAGCGCGCCGGGTTCTTCACCACCTCGTCGGCGATGGCAAGCAGGGTCGGCACCCGATCCTTCTTGCCGGCAGCCTCCAGGCGATCCGGATGGACCTTGGCGAGGAACAGATCGCCGACCAGCTGCTTGTGGAGCAGGCCGTTGATGTAGCCGGCACTGGTGCCCATCGGAATCTTGATCTGACCGAAGCCGCCGAGCGGCTTCTCGGTCTTGCCGTCGAGCGGGCGGATGCCCAGATCGATCAGCAGGTCGGCATTGGTCAGGGTGATCTTGCGGCCCCGCTCCTTCGGGTGCAGCAACTCGAACATCGAGCGCTTGTAGAGATCGAAGCGGCCGTCGACGCTGGGGTCGTAACGCACGCAGTCGGGCTGGCTGGCCAGCAGCGTGTTGCCGGCATCGGCGTAGCGGGCGCGGTGGAAGTCGTTCTCCGCGTTGGCCGGCTTGCCGCAGACCTCGGGGCCGATGGCGTTGTTGTGCATGAACGGCGCGGTGGCCCAGATGTTCACCAGCGACACATTGCGCATGTAGCCGCGCCCGCCGTTCTTCAGGGCTTCGGGCTCGGGGATGTCGGCCACCACGGCCCGGCCGCGCATCGCCTCGGAGCCGTACTCCTGGTACAGATGCCCGGCCATGTGGTTGGAGTGCAGCGCGCGGCAGCGGAAGGTGCCCACTTCGGTGACCGGCGTCGCCTGATCGTTGCCAAGGAAGTCGGCCCTCACCTTGCGCGGGTGGGCTTCGTTCGGCGCGGCGAAATCGCGGCTGCCGAAGGGTCCGCCATCGGCTTCGGGGATGCTCGAATGGCAGCGCGCGCAGTTTTCGGCGAAGAGCGTCTTGCCGCGGCTCACCGCGCCCTTGCCGAATTCCTTCTCCAGATCGGCGACCAGATCGGTGCGACCGTAGGCCGCCGCCGCGTTCTTCGCCTTGCGCTGGTTGGCGCGGGCGGCGAACAGATCGGTTTCGTCGGATTCGGCCGAGGCGAAGAAATCGAGAATGTTCTGCAGGCGATCCTCCACCGCGCGGAAGTTCGGACAGTCGCGCCGGCACTGGCCGACGTTGAACGGCGTCTGGCCGAAGCCGCGCTGCTCCGGGTCGACCTGACGCATGTCGGTGAAGTGATTGACCCAGCACTGCTCGGAGCACGAACCGATGTTGAAGTACACCCGCTGGATCGCCTCGTGAGCGCCGGTGGAATCCTCGCCGCCCTTCAGGATGTGATGGATGCCGGGCAGATTGACCTTCTTGCCGGCCAGGAACACCGGCGTCACGTCGTCGCTGCGGGTCGAGAACTGCCAGCACTTGTTCTGCCGGCCTGGCTCGCACCAGCACTTGCCCTCATCCTTCTCGGCACCGCAATCGGCCACCTTGCGCCATTTGGTCACCGCCTCGCCCTTGAACACCGGGCGCTGGGCGACGTTGATCAGCGCGTTGATGGTGCCCGGGTTGTTCACCTGGTCGTGGGAGATCGCCGAGGTGTCGGTGACGCCCGGCCGGGCGTGGGCGAACATCTGGTATTCGAGTGCCGACTTGGCCATGCCCGAACCGAGCAGTTCGGACATCCGCGTGTATTGGTTGCCCACCAGACCCTTGATGTTTTCCCACTTCGGGTGGGCCGGGTCGGCCGGCGGGTTGAGCGGATCGAAGGCGATGTGGCAGGAGCCGCAGGAGGTGCCGATCAGGAACGGCGGCTCGACGGAGCCGTCGGCCAGCTTGCTGACGCGGCTGTCGGACTCGACGCCGGTGGTGGAATCCATCTTGCGGTCAAACCCGGCCCAGCCGGCGCTGCCGCCATTCGCGGCCTTCCACTTTTCCGCGTCGAAACGCGGATTGGGGAACTTGCGGATGCCCAGCGCGCCGGTCGAGGTGCCGAAGCGCAGATCGCACGCCGAATGCCGCTGATCGAGCTTGCCGCCCTGGCTGTGCGGATCGTCGGGGTCGAGGGCGGCATCCTTGAGGCCGCAGGCCGGGTCCACGTAACCGGTCTTGCCGACGTATTTGAGCAGCACGTCGTCGCCGGGGCACCAGTCGAAACCGTAGGTTTCATCCGGCGATTTGGCCGGGCAGTTGGCGTCGCCGGGCTTGCAGCAGGACGGATCGTTGATGATGCCCCAGGCCCAGAAACGATCGTTGCGCTGGTCGGAGCGCAGCACGCGGAACCAGTCGACGAGCACGCCGATGCGCTGCTGGAAGGTGTAGGTATGGAAACGTTCGTTGCCGCCGGTGGCCTTGAACCAGATCAGGCGGCCGACGCATTCGGATTCGTTGAGCCCTTCACGGGCGCAGGACTCGAAGTACGGCTGGTTCTGGTCCACCAGCCCGGCTTCGGGAACCTGGGCGACCGGCGCGGCGGGCTGCACCGCCGGGGCATTTTGCGCATGAACCAGCGCCGGCCCCGAATCGACCGCGTCCGAGCGGGTCAGGAACCAGGCGCTGAACATGACAACAAGAACCGCCACGGCGGCCAGACGGGTGCGTTTCATGGCTGCATTCCCTTTCGAGATCACCGTCCGGCACCCACCGCCACCGCCGCGGAATCCATGCTCCGACGGTCAGCCGCGCGCCTCTCTGTCGGGGCCGGTCATGATGGTGTTATAGCAAAGATCATCCGCACCGCAATGGCCTGGCCTGCCCGCGGGGCCGGCTCACAGCCGGTCCCACGACGGCTCGGGGCCGAGGCACTCGGCCAGGTAGTCGGCCAGCGCCCGCACCCGTGTCGGCAGATAGCGGTTGCTCGGAAAGATCGCGTAGATGCCGACCTCCGGCCCCGGGAAATCCGGCAGCATCACTTCGAGCAGGCCGGCCTTGACGGCCGGAGCGGCGATGAAACTCGGCTGGCGACAGATGCCCAAGCCGCGCTGGCAGGCATCCACCAGCGCGTCGCCGCTGTTGGCCTGCAGACGGCTCTTGACCGGCACCCACAGCGTTTCGCCGTCTACCAGGAAGGGCCAGCTCGAACGCGCCGAGCCGGTGTAGCCGAGGCACTGGTGGCCGGCCAGATCCTCCGGCCGCGCCGGGCGGCCGTGGCGGGCCACGTAGTCGGGCGAGGCCAGCGTCAGCACCCGCGAGGTGGACAGGCGCCGTGCCACCTGGGTCGGATCGAGCTGGCCGGTGATGCGTACCGCCATGTCGATGCCGCTCTCGATGAGATTGACCTGGCGGTCGTTGAAATCCACGTCGAGGCTCACCTCGGGGTAGAGATTGACGAACTCCGCCACCAGCGGCGCCAGCTGGCGTACGCCGAAGCTCACCGGCACGCTGATGCGGATCGGCCCGCGGGGGGATCGGTCGCCACCGGACAGATCGCCCTCGGCGGCGCCGACGAGACCGAGTATCTCGCGACAACGCTCGAGATACACCTCGCCCTCGGCGGTCAACTTCAGGCTGCGCGTACTGCGGGCGATCAGCTTGACGCCGAGGTGGGCTTCGAGGCCCGTCACCTGGCGAGTGACCATCGAACGGGCGAGCCCGAGATGGTCGGCAACCGCGGTGAAACTGCCGGTTTCGGCAACGCGGACGAATACGTCCATGGCATTGAGTCGGTCCATTGTTTCAATTCAAGCAACAAAGATGTCTCCATTAAAGGCTATTTTTAGACGAATCAAAAGTCTACAGTGCGCCCACATGCTGCTCTACCCACAAGAAAACATTGCTCCAAGGAGCCCCGACATGAGCCGACAACCCGTTCTCTTCGTCTCCCACGGCGCGCCGGACGTGCTGCTCAACCCCGGCGCCACCGTGCGCCTGTGGGAAAGGCTGGGCGCCGGGCTGCCGCGCCCCCGGGCCATCCTCGTGATTTCCGCCCACTGGGCGGCGCGGGTGCCCACCGTCAGCACCGCCGCCGCCCCCGAGACCATTCACGATTTCGGCGGTTTTCCGCCGGCCCTCTACCAGATGGCCTACCCGGCGCCCGGCGCGCCCCAGCTTGCGCGGCGGGTCCGCGACCTGCTTGCCGAAGCCGGCCTGCCCAACGACGAAGTGCCCGAACGCGGACTCGACCATGGCGCGTGGATTCCGCTGACGGCCATGTACCCGGCCGCCGACCTGCCCGTCGTGCAGCTGGCGCTGCAGCCCTTCGCCGGCCCCGACTGGCACCGCCGGCTCGGCACGGCCCTGCGACCGCTGCGCGACGAGGGCGTGCTGATCCTCGCCTCCGGCGCGGTCACCCATAATTTCAACTGGCTGACCTGGGGCGCCAACGGCGCGCCGGCGCTGCAGGCGGTCGAGTTCGCCGGCTGGCTGGGCGACGCCCTGGCCCGCGACGACCGCCCGGCCCTGCTCGACTACCGCCGCGTCGCCCCGCACGGCGCCGGCGCCCACCCCACCGAGGAGCACCTGCTGCCGCTCTTCGCCGCGCTCGGCGCGGCCGAACCCGGCGAAAAACCGCTGCGCCTGGAACCGGAATACACCTACAGCGGTCTGGCCATGGATGCCTACCTGTGGCAGAACGACAGCCCGACCTCCTTCACTGCGGAGCCCTGAACCCCATGCCTTCCACCGACCGCTACTCCGCCCCTGCCATCGGCGCCCACTGGATCATCGCGCTGCTGATCCTCGTCGCCTGGCCGCTGGGTGTGTACATGCACGAACTGCCCCTGTCGCCGTACAAGCTCAAGCTCTACTCGTATCACAAGTGGATCGGCATCACCGTCCTGCTGCTCTTCGTGGTGCGCATCGCGGTGCGCACCCTGATGCCGCCGCCGGCGCCGCTGCCGGCCCCGGCCTGGCAGCACAAAATCGCCACCGCCACCCACCACCTGCTCTACCTGCTGATGTTCCTGGTGCCGCTGACCGGCTGGCTGATGAGTTCGGCCAAAGGCTTCCAGACCGTCTATTTCGGCGTGCTGCCGCTGCCCGATCTGGTCGGCAAGGACAAGGAACTCGGCGACCTGCTGAAGGAAGTCCACGAGTCCCTGAACTGGCTGCTGTTCGTCCTCGTCGGCCTGCACGTGGCCGGGGCGCTCAAGCACCACATCATCGACCGCGACGCGACGCTGCGCCGCATGCTGCCCTTCGGCAAATAACCACCGAACCCCCGAGAGAGAAACCATGAAACTCCAGCTGATCGCCCTCCCGGCCGCCGCCCTGCTCCTCGCCGGCACGGCCCATGCCGTCGAATTCAAACAGGTCGACGCCGCCAAGAGCAGCCTCGCCTTCAACACCAAGCAGATGGGCGTGCCGGTGCCCGGCTCGTTCAAGAAATTCAGCACCCAGATCGCCTTCGACCCGGCCAAGCCGACCGCCGCCAGCACCACCCTCGACATCGATCTGGCCAGCATCGACGCCGGCTCGAAGGACGCCAACGACGAAGTCGTCGGCAAGCAGTGGTTCAACGTCAAGGCCTTCCCGACCGCCCGCTTCGTCTCGACCGGCGTCAAGGCCCTCGGCGGCAACCGCTTCGAAGCGCTCGGCAAGATGACCATCAAGGGCCAGACCCGCGACGTGGTCGCCCCCTTCACCTTCAAGCAGGACGGCGCCAACGGCGTCTTCGACGGCGCCTTCGTGCTCAAGCGGATGGACTACAACATCGGCGAAGGCCCGTGGTCCGACTTCTCCGCCGTCGCCAACGAAATCGAAATCAAGTTCCACGTGGTGGCCACCCCGGCGGCTGCCACGGCCAAGAAGTAATCCCCCAACTCCCCGATCCAATCTCTTCCCAGAAGGAAAACAGCATGAAGAAGCTCACCCTCCTCGCCCTCGCCGCCGCCCTGTCCACCTCCGCGCTGGCCGCCCCCGAAACCTTCACCATCGACGGCTCCCACACCCTGCCGCGCTTCGAGTACAGCCACTTCGGCTACTCCCAGCAGCTGTCGCGCTTCGACAAGGCCAGCGGCACCATCACCCTCGACCGCGCCGCCAAGACCGGCGCGGTGGACGTGACCATCGACACCACCTCGGTGAACACCGGCTTCCCGCTGTTCAACCAGCACATCCAGGGCGAGGACTTCCTGTCCACCGCGCAGTACCCGACCGCCACCTACAAATCCACCAAGGTGAACTTCGACGGCGACAAACCCGCCAGCGTCGAAGGCAACCTGACCCTCAAGGGCGTCACCAAGCCGGTCACGCTGACCATCGTGTCCTCGCAGTGCATGCCGCACCCGATGCTGAAGAAGGATGCCTGCGGCGCCACCGCCACCGCCAAGGTCAAGCGCACCGATTTCAACATGGGCAAGTACGCGCCCTACGTCGGCGACGACGTGACGATCACGATCCCGGTCGAAGCGATCAAGATGTAAGCCGGCCCGGCCCCCGCCCGGGGGCCCGCAATTGCAAAAACAGCAACAATGGATCGACCATTGTTGCTGTTTTTGCGTCAACGCCGCACCGCGCTCCGGCGTCGCAGCGCCTCGTCGAGCAGCCCGTCGTGGCCGTAGATATCCGGCAGGAACAACACCCGACCGTCGGTCTCGACCAGCACCGTGCGGTAGGCGATCACCACCGGCAGCGGATCGCGCAGGCGCAGCGTGGCCGAACTGCCTTTCGCCATCGCCTCGCGGATGCGCGCCTCGGTCCATTCCGGCTGGTCCTGCAGCACGAAACGGGCCAGCTCGACCGGCGCCTCGACGCGGATGCAGCCATGGCTGAAATCGCGCCGCGGATGCGCGAACAGCCGGGTCGCCGGCGTGTGGTGCAAGTAGATGTTGTCGTTGTTCGGAAAGACGAACTTGATGTCGCCGAGCGCGTTCTTCGGCCCCGGCCGCTGGCGGATGCGCAGCTGGCCGCGCAGCACCGCCTCGAGCCGGTCGTCCGACAGGCCGGCCAGCACGCGGCCGTCGCCGGCCACGAACTCGAAGCCCTGCTCGTCGAAATAGGCCGGCTCGCGGCGCAGCCGGGGCACCAGTTCGGCCTGGGCGATCGACGGCGGCACGTTCCAGTTCGGGCTGAACTCGATGAAGCGCATGTCCTCGGCGAACAGCGGCGTACGGGTGTCGAGGGCCTTGCCGACGATGACCTTCATCCGCAGCCGCACCGCCAGCGCGCCGCCCTCCGGCGCGTAGGCGCGCAGCACGAACTCCGGCACGTTCACGACGATCATCCGCAGCGCCGGGCGCAGCGGCGTCCACCGCAGGCGTTCCATGTTGAGGCCGATCTGGCGCACGCGGGCGGCCGGCGACACCTCCAGCCGGTCCAGCGTGTCGCGGCCGATCACCCCGTCCGGCGCCAGCCCGTGGCGCGCCTGAAAAGCCTTCAGCCCGTCCACCAGCCCGCCCTCGTAACGCGGCGGAGGCGCCGCCGCCGGCAGATCGCCGAGCGCCGTGAGCCGCCCGGCCAGCACCGCCACGCCGGCCCACGCCTGACCCGGCTCCAGCTTGCGGCGCGGCAGCGGCGGCAAGGGCGCATCCCACAGCCGGGCGCGCAGCGGGTCGTCGGCCAGCGCCCGGTAGCGCTGCAGCGCCCGCCGCAGGCTGGCGTAGAACGGCCCGGCCGGCACCGCGGCGGCCAGCGCATCGGGCAGGCGGCCGGCCGCCAGCGCGGCGCGCAGCGCGCCCGCCGGGTCGAAACCGTTGGCCGCCGGCAGCGCGAAGTTTTCATGCACCGCCCGCGGGTCGACCCGGCCGAAACGCAGGTCGGCCAGATAACGCTGCAGCGCGGCGCTCAGCGCCGCGTCGAGGGCCGCCAGATCGGCATCCGGCAGACGCGTGCCGCCCTCGAGGGCGGTCAGCACGTTGCGCAGCCCGCCGGCGTCGTAGTCGTCGGGGTCGAGTCCGTCGTCGGCGGCCTTCTGCAGCGCGTCCACCGCCTGCCACGCCACGTCGCGCGGACGCCCGCCGTCGAACCACGCCGGATCGGCCGCCGGCAGCGCCGCCGACCACGCCAGCAGCCCGGCCAGCCACCACCGCGCGGCGCCCATCGCTACCCCGCCTGCAGCGCCGCCCGGGCGCCGCCGCGGCGCTCCACCAGACGCAGCACGCCGAACAGCAGCGTGCCGAGCGCCATCAGCGCCGACGCCAGCCACAGACCCGCGGCGTAGCTGCCCTGCTGGCCGGCCAGCCAGCCGGTGACGGCCGGCGCGACGATCTGCGCCACGCCGTAGGCGGCGGTCATCTTGCTCATCATCTTGGCCGGCCGGGTCGGGTAGAAGCGCCCGGCCATCGCCATCACCAGGCTGACGATGCCGGCAAAGGTGCCGCCGAACAGCGCCGCGCCGGCCATCGCCATGCCCAGGCTGTCGCCGAGCAGCGGCAGCAGGATGCCGATCGCCTGCAGCGCGCTGGCGAGGATCAGCGCATTGAGCTGGCCGGTGCGCCGGGCGATCAGATCCCACACGATGCACGCCGGCGCGGCGGCGAGGCCGGCGACGAGGAAGACCCAGGCGCCCTTGCCGGCGAGGTTCGGCATGGCGTTGACGATGGCGACGATGAAGGTCGCGCTGACCACGTAGCCGGCCCCGGCGCAGAAATACGCGGCCGCCAGCAGGCCGAGGAACAGCCGGCCCGGCGGACGGTCCTTCATGTGCGCGCCGGCGGCCGCCAGCGGGGTCACCTCCGGCACCGGCAGCCAGCGCCAGGCCGGAATCGCCAACACCACGCCGAGCCCGGCGAAGACGTACCACTGGGCGCGCCAGTCGAGCCAGCTCCCCATCGCCGCCACCGCCACCGAACAGCCGGCGATGCCCAGCCCGATGCCCGAAAAGTGGATTCCCAGCTCGCTGCGGTGCCGGTTGCGCATCAGCCAGTTCATGATCAGCCCGGAGCCGAGCAGCATGCCGCCGGCGGTCGCCAGGCCGGCGATGAAACGGGACAGCGCCCACACCCACGGACTGTCGCTGGTGCCCATCATGGCGGTGCTGAGGATCGCCAGCAGCATGCAGAATCGATAGAGTCGGTCTTTCAGCATCAAATCGCTGATAGTCGAGGCCAATAGTGCGCCCGACAGATAGCCCGCATAGTTGGCCGCCGCCAGCCAGCCGCCGGCGGCCGCACCCAGCCCCGCCTGCTCGCGCATCAGCGGCAGCAGCGGCGTATAGGAAAAGCGCGCGATGCCGAGGAAAAGCAGCAGGCCGAGCACGCCGGCGCACAGCACCTGCAGCCGTTGGCGGTCGTCGTTCATGGGTATCTCCAGGTACAGGGGGTTCGAATGCCGGCCGGCATGCGTTGGCGGAATGCATGAAAGCGGCCACGCAGCCGGCCGGCCCCTTGATTATTGACGGCTCCGGGCTTACAAGCAAACGCTCAATCCTCATCCGACGAATGCGTGAAAATCATGCACAACCGC
>WBZX01002042.1_pt1 | contig 14283 bp, 12 predicted proteins | sample 5204211 | NCBI WGS metagenome assembly WBZX01 (sample SAMN12344362, study PRJNA552823) | activated sludge metagenome | biome: Activated sludge suspended growth; feature: Nitrification reactor; material: Wastewater; isolation source: activated sludge from nitrification reactor of wastewater...
CGCGGTCCTGACCGGTGTCGCGGTCCCCGAGCTCGCATCGGTCATGGAGGGAGTCGCACGGCGCACCCACTTCGGCGGCGTGTGCACCGTGGTGGCGAAGCTGTTCAACATCGTGGGCGCCTGCCGTGCCTACTTCGGCGAGAAGGACTACCAGCAGCTCGCGATCGTGCGGCGCATGGCGTACGACCTGTCGTTCCCGGTGGAGGTCGTGGGCGGTCCGATCGTGCGTGAGCCCGACGGCCTCGCCATGTCCTCGCGCAACGTCTACCTGACCGACGACGAGCGGGCGGTGGCGCCGGTGCTGCACCGGGCGTTGCTGCTGGGTGCCGCCGCGATCCACACCGGGACCCGTGACGCCGACGAGGTCCGCACGCTGATGCGCGCCGAGATCCAGGCGGCGCCGCTCGGCGAGCTGGACTACGTCGAGGTGGCCGACCCCGACACGCTCGCTCCGCTGGCCGTGGCCGACGAGCGGTCGCGCCTGTTCGGGGCGGTGCGCTTCGGCAGGGCACGGTTGATCGACAACGTGGGCGTCGCCGAGGCCGCGGGCTCGGGACCGTTGCCCCTGCTCGAACCATGAGCCCGCACGACGACCTGGACCTGCTCGTGCTGGGCTCGGGCGTGGCCGGGCTGTCCGCGGCGGTGCAGGCGGCCAGCTCGCACGGGCTGCGGACCGGGGTGATCACCAAGGGCGGTCTGGACCTGGCCACGACGCGTTGGGCCCAGGGCGGCGTCGCGGCGGCGCTCTCGGGCGACCCCGAGGAGATCGACCTGCACCTGGCCGACACGCTCACCGCGGGTGCAGGACTGTGCGACGTCGACGCCGTGCGGGTGCTCGTGGACGAGGGGCCCCGGCGCGTCGAGGACCTGATCGCGCTCGGTGCCGAGTTCGACCGCGACGAGCGCGGCAACCTGGAGCTGGCGCGGGAGGGCGGCCACTCGGTGGCCCGCGTGGTGCACGCAGGCGGCGCCGCCACCGGCGCCGAGATCGAACGGGCGCTGGTCGCCGCGGTCCGCGGCACCGCGGCAGCGCTGTTCGAGCACACCTTCGCCCTGGACCTGCTGGTCGCCGACGGGCGGTGCACGGGCGTGCAGGCCATGACCGCCGACGGCCGTGTGCACGAGGTGCGGTCGCGCCACGTCCTGCTCGCCACGGGCGGGGCCGGCCAGCTGTTCGCGGTCACGACCAACCCGCAGGTGGCCACCGGTGACGGCGTCGCGATGGCGTTGCGGGCCGGCGTGGCCGTGGCGGACCTGGAGTTCTTCCAGTTCCACCCCACGGCGCTGCACCACCTGGGCATGCCCCGTCCGCTGCTGTCCGAGGCGCTGCGCGGCCACGGTGCCCTGCTGCGCGACGCCACCGGCGAGCGCTTCGTCGACGAGCTGCTCCCGCGCGACGTCGTGTCGAGGGCGATCCTGGCGGCGATGGTCGAGCACGGGTCCGACCACGTCTGGTTGGACGCCACCGGGTTGGAGCACTTCGACCAGCGCTTTCCGACCATCTGGGCCGACCTGGCCTCGGCGGGCCTGGATCCCCGAGTCGACTGGCTGCCCGTGGCGCCGGCCGCGCACCACCAGTGCGGTGGCATCGTCACCGACCTGTCGGGCGCGTCGTCCCTCCCGGGCCTGTGGGCGGCGGGGGAGACGAGCTGCACCGGCGTGCACGGCGCCAACCGTCTGGCCTCCAACTCGCTGCTCGAGGGCATGGTGTTCGGGCCGCGCGCGGTCGAGGCGATCGCCGACGGCGTCGACGGCCCGGGCGCGACCGGTGCCATGCGCGCCGTGGTCACGGCGCGGGGCGAGGCGGCGGCCGGCGCCGACGACTCGCTGCACATCGGCGGCGTGCCCCTGGAGCTGGCACCGCTCGCACCTGCCGCGGCGGCGACGACGCCGGACCTGGCCGGGTTGCGCGACCGGCTCCAGCAGGCGATGTCGGTCGACGCCGGCGTGCTGCGCAGTGCCGACAGCCTGGCCGCCGCGGCCGACGTGGTCGCTGCGACCCTGGCCGGCGTCGGGGATGCGCCGGGGGTCGAGGCCGCCGAGGTGCGCAACCTGGCCCAGATCGCACGGGTCCTCGTGGGCGCGGCGACGGCGCGGACCGAGAGCCGTGGGACCCATGCCCGCACCGACCACCCCGCCACGGACCCGGCCCAGGCCCACCGCCTGGTCGTCGGCGGCCGTGCCACACTTCCCGGGTGAGCTCGACGCCTGACCACAGCTGGGTCCATCCGCCGATCGATGCCGTGCGCGAGGCCGTGCGCCGGGCCCTCGCCGAGGACCTGACGCCCCTGGGGGACCTGACCGCCACGCTGGTGCCCACCGGGCCGGGAGAGGCGCGGTTCGCGGCCCGCCAGGGCGGCCGACTGGCCGGCACCGCCTGCGCGCACGAGACCTACGCGCAGCTCGACCCGCAGGTCGAGCTGTCGTGGTCCGTGCCCGAGGGCGCCGAGCTGGCGCCGGGTGAGGTGTTCGGGATCGTGCGCGGACCGTTCCGCTCGATCCTCACCGGCGAGCGCACGGCGCTCAACTTCCTGGGCCACCTCTCGGGCATCGCGACGCTCACCGCGCAGTTCGTCGAGGCCGCGTCCGCGGGTGGCGGCGCACGCGTGTGGGACACCCGCAAGACCGTGCCGGGGCTGCGGTCGCTGGCCAAGGCCGCCGTGCGTGCCGGGGGCGGGCGCAACCACCGCGGCAACCTGTCGGACTGGCTCCTGATCAAGGACAACCACCTGGGCGGGGTGTCGATCACCCAGGCCGTCGCCACCGCCCGCGACCGCTGGCCGGGGCGCACCGTGCACGTCGAGTGCGACACGCACGCCCAGTGCGTCGAGGCGCTCGAGGTCGGTGCCGACGCCATCCTGTTGGACAACATGGATCCCGACACCGTGCGCGCGTGCGTCGCGGCCCGGCTCGAGCGCCAGGGCGACCTGCCCCGCCGCACCCTGCTCGAGGTCTCCGGCGGTGTCTCGCTCGCGACGATCGGCGAGTACTCCTCGACCGGCGTCGACATGATCTCGGTCGGTGCCATCACCAACTCGGCGCCCGTGCTGGACCTGGGGCTGGACCTGGCCTGAGCCGTCGGTCCGCCTGCGCCGGGGGCGCATCCGACGTGCGCCGGGTGCTCCCGGGCGACCATCATGTGTGCTCCGTCCGACGAGAGCTCCACCGATCCCGGGGGGCCACCTCCAGGACCCGTGCCCGAGGAGGCCACCGTGCTGCTGGTCATCGATGTCGGCAACACACAGACCGTGGTCGGCCTCTACGACTCGGGCGACCGGAGCCACCAGCTGCTCGACCACTGGCGCATGGCCACCCGCGCCGAGCGCACCAGCGACGAGCTCGCGCTGTTCATCCGTCACCTGTTGGCGACCCGTGGACTGGACCTGGCCACCGACATCCGCGGCGTCGCGGTCTCCTCCGGGGTGCCCAGCATCACCTTCGAGCTGCGGCGCATGTGCGAGCGGTACCTCGAGCTCGAGCCCGTCATCCTGGGCACCGGTGTGAAGACCGGCATGCCGGTGCTCTACGACAACCCCCGCGAGGTCGGCGCCGACCGCATCGCGAACGCGGTGGGGGCCTACGACCTCTACGGCGGCCCGACGATCGTGGTCGACTTCGGCACCGCCACGACCTTCGACGTCATCTCCGAGAAGGGCGAGTACCTGGGCGGTGCGATCTTCCCGGGCATCGAGATCTCGATGGACGCCCTGTTCGGCCGTGCCGCCGCGCTGCGCCGGGTCGAGCTGAGCGAGCCCCGCAGCGTCATCGGCAAGACGACGATGGAGTCGGTCCAGTCGGGTGCCGTCTACGGCTACTCCGCGATGGTCGACGGCATGTGCGACCGCATCGAGGAGGTCGTCGGCGAGGCGACCATCATCGCGACGGGCGGGCTGGCCTCGCTGATCGCCCCGGTCGCCGAGTCGATCGAGCACGAGGAGCCGTGGCTGACCCTGCACGGCCTGCGCCTGATCTGGGAGAAGAACCAGCCGTGAACGACGAGCCCCAGATCTCACCCGACGTCGCGCGGGAACGCGGCTTCGACCAGCCGTACACCTACGAGGTCACCGACGCCGCCCAGGAGCTCGCGGACCGGTTCGGGCTGCTCGAGCCCGGGGTCGAGACCGACCAGGTCGCGTCCGTGGCCGGCCGCCTGATGCTGCGACGCGAGATGGGCAAGCTCGCGTTCGGCACCCTGGCCGACTCGAGCGGCCGCATCCAGCTGTTCGCTCGGGCTGCGGCGACCCCCGACTTCGAGCAGTTCTGCGAGCTCAACCTGGGCGACTGGATCGGGGTGCGCGGCGTCGTCATGACCACCAAGAAGGGCGAGCTCTCGCTCCGTGTGGACTCCTGGTCGCTGCTCGCGCCGACGCGCCGCTCCTTCCCCGACAAGTGGCACGGCATCACCGACCCCGACATGCGCTACCGGCAGCGCTACGTGGACCTGTGGGTGACCGACGAGGCCCGCCACGCCTTCCAGCAGCGGTCCCGCATCCTGTCGATGACGCGACGCTTCATGGAGGACCGGGGCTACCTGGAGGTCGAGACACCGGTCCTGCACCCCATTCCCGGCGGTGCGCTCGCCCGCCCGTTCACCACGCACCACAACGCGCTCGACCAGGAGATGTTCCTGCGCATCGCGCCCGAGCTCTACCTGAAGCGCCTGGTCGTCGGCGGCTTCGAGAAGGTCTTCGAGATCGCCAGGGTGTTCCGCAACGAGGGCACCTCGAACCGCCACAACCCCGAGTTCACGATGCTCGAGGCCTACGAGGCCTACGGCGACTACCACGTGCACATGGCGCTCACCGAGGAGCTGGTCGCGCACCTCGCGACCGAGCTGTGCGGCTCGACCACCGTGACCTTCGACGGCCGTGAGGTCGACCTGTCGGTGCCGTGGCGCCGGGCGACGATGGCGGAGCTGACCTCGGCCGAGGTCGGCGAGGACGTCAGCATCCACACGCCGATCGATCGGCTGCGGGAGCTGTGCGACACCCACGACGTGCCGTGGAAGGACAGCTACGGCACCGGCAAGCTCCTGTTGGAGCTCTACGAGAAGACCACCGAACACACGTTGTGGGACCCGACCTTCGTCATCGACTACCCGACCGAGGTCTCACCCCTGTCCCGTGAGCACCGCTCCGAGCCGGGTCTGACCGAGCGCTTCGAGGCGATCGTCGTCGGACGCGAGCTGTGCAACGGCTTCACCGAGCTGACCGACCCCACCGAGCAGCGCAACCGCTTCCTGGACCAGGCGGCGCAGAAGGCGGCGGGCGACGACGAGGCGATGGCGGTCGACCACGACTACCTGCGCTCGCTCGACTACGGACTGCCGCCGACGGTCGGGCTGGGCATCGGCATGGACCGCCTGGCGCAGCTGCTGACCGACACCCACACGATCCGCGACATCGTGCTGTTCCCCACGTTGCGGCCCGAGCAGGACCTCTCCGAGCTGCCCGACGGCGAGGACGGCGGTGGCTGAGGCCGCCGCTCCCGCCGACGCGGTCGCGGACGCCCGGGTCGAGGCCGCCGGCGTCGACGTCGCGGGGGTGACCAAGTCCTTCCAGAGCGGCGCGCCGGTGCTGCGGGGGGTCGACGTCTCGGTCGGCCCCGGCGCGACGCTCGCGCTCCTCGGCCCCAGCGGCTGCGGCAAGACCACGCTGCTGCGGATCATCGCCGGGCTCGAGCGTCCCGACGACGGCACCGTCACCGTCGGCGACCGCCTGTTGACCTCGGCCGACCAGTTCGTCCCGCCCGAACGTCGGCGGGTCGGGATGGTCTTCCAGGACTGGGCCCTGTTCCCGCACCTGTCGGTGGCCCGCAACGTGGGCTTCGGGCTCGAGCGCCCCGAGCGCAAGGTCTCGCCGCGCATCGACGAGGCGTTGGAGCTGGTCGGCCTCGCCGGCCTGGGCGATCGCATGCCCGACACGCTGTCGGGCGGGCAGCAGCAGCGCGTGGCGCTGGCGCGGGCGATCGCGCCCCGTCCGTCGGTGCTGCTGTTGGACGAGCCGTTCTCCAACCTGGACGCCTCGCTGCGCACGCAGGTGCGCACCGAGATCCACCAGCTCCTCGTCGGGCTCGGCATCACGACCATCTTCGTGACCCACGACCAGGACGAGGCGTTCGTGCTGGGCGACCGCGTCGCGGTGCTCGCCGAGGGGGCGGTCGTGCAGATCGGCCCTCCGGCCGAGCTGTACCGCCGGCCGGCCACCCGTTGGCTGGCGGGCTTCGTCGGTGACGCCAACCTGGTCGCGGGCACCGCCGACGGGCAGCGCGCCGCGACCGCCCTCGGCCCGATCGTGCTGCACGACGCGGCGACGGGCGCGGTGGACGTGCTGGTGCGCCCCGAGGAGCTCTCGGTCGAGACCCCGGATCCGTCCGCGCCCGGCGGCGGGCTGGAGGGCGTGGTCGAGCTCGTCGAGTTCGTGGGGCACGACACGACCTACCTGGTGCGCGCCGGCGAGCTGTCGCTCCAGGTGCGGCGCACCTCGATGCCGGTCGCGTCCCGCGGCGACCGGGTGGTCGTGCGCTGGACCGGCGACTCGGCGGCCAGCTTCCCGGCCGGGTGACCGCGCCGCTCAGTCGTCGCGGTGCAGCTGCTGGGCGAGGTAGTTCTGGATCCCGATGTCCTCGATGGCCTTGAGCTGCGTCTCGATCCAGTCGAGGTGGTGCTCCTCGTCGACGAGCCGGCTCTCGAGCAGCTCACGGGTGCCGTTGTCGCCCTTCGCGACGGCCAGGGCGATGCCGCGGTTGTAGCGCTCGACCGCAGCGACCTCGTTCGCGAGGTCCAGCGTGAACTGCTCGGGCACGGTCTCGCCGACCGCGACGGCGTTGTAGCGCTGGAGGTTCGGGATCCCGTCGAGGTAGAGGATGCGCTCGATGAGCTTCTCCGCATCCTTCATCTCGTCGATGGACTCCTCGTAGAACTTGTGGGCCAGGCGCGCGTAGCCCCAGTTCTCGTTCATCTTGGCGTGGATGAAGTACTGGTTGATCGCCGTCAGCTCGGCGGTCAGTGCCTCGTTGAGGAAGTCGATGATCTCGGCGTCGCCCTGCATGTCGGGTGCTCCTGGTCGGGGGATGGTCAGAGGCTAGGCGGTGGGACGCGGCGTGCGGTCCCCGCCGCAGCGGTCGCGTCCGGACCGCGTCGGTGCAGCGGTCAGCTCGCGAGCTGCACCGGGGTGCCGTCGGCGACGGGCACCTCGAGGAGCAGGTCCTCGAGCAGTGGCCGGCACCCGCCGCAGTCGCTGCCGGCGCCGCAGCGCTGGGCGAGCTCCTCGGGGCACGTGGCACCACGTCGTGCCTCCCGCCGGATCCGGCGGTCGCTCACCCCGTGGCAGTGACAGACGATCACGGGAGTGATGTTAAGCATGCCGAATGGTGGAAGTCCAGCAGTCACGACACCATGGCGCAGCCACTCCTCAGGGCGGTCCTGCGACGACTACGCTGCCGGCCATGTTGATCGTCTCCGGCATCATCTCCGTCGCCCCCGCCCACCACGACCCGATGGTCGAGCTGATCGGCCCGCTCGTCGAGGCCACCCTCGCCGAGGAGGGCAACGTGACCTACGGCTTCTGGGCGTCGCCCGCCGAGCCCGGTGTGTTCCGCGTGTACGAGGAGTGGGCCTCGCCCGACGCGATGGGCCTGCACATGGCATCGGACCACATGGCCACGTTCCTGGTGGGCATGGGCGGCCTGGACGTCACGGGGACCGAGCTGTACCAGCACGAGGTCGCCGAGAGCACCCGACTGATGTGAGCCGGCGTCCGGGGACGCCGCCGGCGGCTCAGACCGCTGCGGCCGCCTCGACGCTGTCGAGCAGGTAGTCCGCAGCGGCCGACAGGCCGGTGACCCCGGGGCTGTCGGGGAGCATCGCCAGGGCCGCGCGACCCTCGGCCGCGTACGCATCGGCGCGCGCGATCGCCGCGACGATGCCGCCGCCGTCGCGCACGATCGCCGCGGCGCGGTCACGCTGGGTCGGGTCGACCGGACCGCCGAGCAACGAGCGCAGCTCGGCGCCGTGGGGGCCGTCCAGGGTCATGAGCACGGGGAGCGTGTAGACGCCCTCCTCGATGTCGTGGCCCACCGGCTTGCCCATGTCGGCCTCGGACGACACCAGGTCGAGCACGTCGTCGACGATCTGGAAGGCCATGCCGTAGCTGTGGCCGAACGACGTGAGCGCGTCGATCTGGTCCCGTGGCAGGTCGGCGACGATGCCGCCGATCCGGCAGCTCGAGGCCAGCAGCGAGGCGGTCTTGCCGTCGATGGAGCGCAGGTACAGCTCCTCGCTGCGGTGCACGTCGAACGCGTGCTGCAGCTCGAGCAGCTGGCCCTCGCACAGGCGGCCGATGGTGTTGGCCAGCAGCCCCGCCACCTCGACGCCGAGGGACGCGGCGAGCTCCGAGGCGCGTGCCAGCAGGAAGTCACCCGCGAGGATCGCCCGCAGATTGCCCCAGCGGGCGTTGACACTGTCGACGGTGCGGCGGACCTCGGCCTCGTCCATCACGTCGTCGTGGTAGAGCGAGCCCAGGTGCACCAGCTCGACGGCGACCCCGCCGGTGACGGACTCCTCCGATGCCGGCGCGTCGCTGCGCAGCGCCGTGGCGGCGGCGGCGATCGTGAATCCGGGGCGCACCCGCTTGCCGCCGGCGGCGATCAGGTGGGTCGCGATCTCGGTGAGCGTGGGGTCGGAGGTCGAGGCCGACTCCATGAGGCGCGCCTCGATGCGTGCGAGGTCGCCGGCCATCGAGGGCAACACGGTCAGGGGGTTGACTCCAGCCACGGCGACGAAGATACCCGTCGCGCCGCCGCGGACCCCATGCGGGCGTCATCGGGCACACCTGCGCGTGCTGCGGCGGTGCATCCGCAAGTGAATTCCGGGCGGAATCCTGTGAGCCCCCCGCGATCGACCGATGGGTGTCGGGCAACGCGGGAAGGCGATGTCATCCCCCGGAGTTACACTGGGCCAACCCCTTTTCTTGGAGGCAGCAACGTGTTCGAACGCTTCACCGACCGAGCCCGTCGGGTGGTCGTGCTGGCTCAGGAGGAGGCGCGCCTCCTCAACCACAACTACATCGGCACCGAGCACATCCTGCTGGGCCTCATCCACGAGGGTGAGGGCGTCGCGGCCAAGGCGCTCGAGTCGCTCGGCATCTCGCTCGAGGCCGTTCGCCAGCAGGTGGAGGAGATCATCGGCCAGGGCGGCTCCTCCCCGTCGGGCCACATCCCCTTCACCCCGCGCGCCAAGAAGGTCCTCGAGCTCTCCCTGCGCGAGGCGCTCCAGCTCGGCCACAACTACATCGGCACCGAGCACATCCTGCTGGGCCTCATCCGCGAGGGCGAGGGCGTGGCCGCACAGGTGCTGGTCAAGCTCGGCGCCGACCTGTCCCGCGTGCGCCAGCAGGTCATCCAGCTGCTCTCGGGCTACCCCGGTTCCACGGGCCAGCCGCCCCAGGGCGGCGAGAAGGCCGGAGCCTCCACCGGCTCCGGTGGCGACACGCCCTCCGGGTCGCTGGTGCTCGACCAGTTCGGCCGCAACTTCACCCAGCTGGCGCGCGACAAGAAGCTCGATCCCGTCATCGGGCGCGACCGCGAGACCGAGCGCATGATGCAGGTGCTGTCGCGCCGCACCAAGAACAACCCCGTGCTCGTGGGCGAGCCCGGCGTCGGCAAGACCGCCATCGTCGAGGGCCTCGCCCAGGCGATCGCGGCGGACCAGGTGCCCGAGACGCTCCAGGGCAAGCAGCTCTACACGCTGGACCTGGGCGCGCTGGTGGCCGGCTCCCGGTACCGCGGCGACTTCGAGGAGCGCCTGAAGAAGGTCCTCAAGGAGATCAAGACCCGCGGCGACATCATCTTGTTCATCGACGAGATCCACACCCTGGTGGGTGCCGGTGCCGCCGAGGGTGCCATCGACGCAGCCAGCATCCTCAAGCCGATGCTGGCCCGCGGCGAGCTGCAGACCATCGGTGCCACGACGCTCGACGAGTACCGCAAGCACCTCGAGAAGGATGCGGCCCTCGAGCGCCGCTTCCAGAAGGTCGTCGTCGACGAGCCGTCGGTGGCCCACACCATCGAGATCCTCAAGGGCCTGCGCGAGCGCTACGAGCAGCACCACCGGGTCACCATCACCGACCAGGCGCTGGTCGCGGCGGCCAACCTGGCCGACCGTTACATCTCGGACCGCTTCCTGCCCGACAAGGCGATCGACCTCATCGACGAGGCCGGCTCGCGGCTGCGCATCCGTCGCATGCAGACCCCGCCGGACTACCGCGAGATCGAGAACGAGCTCGCCGAGGTCGTCCGCCTCAAGAAGGACGCGGTCGAGAGCCAGGACTTCGAGGAGGCCGGCCGCCTGCGCGACCGGGAGAAGGAGCTGCTCGCCAAGAAGGAGGCCAAGGACGTCGAGATGAAGGCGGCCGGGGTCGACCTGTTCGACGAGGTCGACGAGGAGGCCATCGCCGAGGTGCTCTCGCTGTGGACGGGCATCCCCGTCTACAAGCTCACCGAGGAGGAGACCTCCAAGCTCCTGCGCATGGAGGACGAGCTGCACCGTCGGGTCATCGGCCAGGAGCAGGCCATCAAGGCCGTCTCCCAGGCCATCCGCCGCACCCGCGCCGGCCTGAAGGACCCCAAGCGCCCGTCCGGCTCGTTCATCTTCCTGGGCCCCTCGGGCGTGGGCAAGACCGAGCTGGCCAAGACCCTCGCCGAGTTCCTCTTCGGCGACGAGACGGCGATGATCAGCCTCGACATGTCCGAGTACATGGAGAAGCACACCGTCAGCCGGCTCGTGGGCTCGCCCCCGGGCTACGTCGGCTACGAGGAGGGCGGCCAGCTCACCGAGGCCGTGCGTCGCAAGCCGTTCTCGGTCGTGCTCTTCGACGAGATCGAAAAGGCCCACCCGGACGTGTTCAACACGCTGCTGCAGATCCTGGAGGAAGGTCGCCTGACCGACTCCCAGGGCCGGTCGGTCGACTTCCGCAACACCGTGCTGATCATGACCTCCAACCTGGGCACCGCCGACCTGCGCAAGGCCAACGTCGGCTTCTCCAAGCGTGATGAGGCCATCACCTACGAGAAGATGAAGGAGAAGGTCAACGAGGCGCTGAAGGCCCACTTCCGCCCCGAGTTCCTGAACCGCATCGACGACGTCATCGTCTTCCACGAGCTGTCCAAGGCCGAGGTCACCACGATCGTCGACCTGATGATCAAGCGGGTCAACGAGCAGCTCGTCGGCCTGGGCATGGGCCTCGAGGTCACCGATGCAGCCAAGCTGCTGCTGGCCGACCGGGGCTACGACCCCACGCTCGGCGCCCGGCCGCTGCGCCGTGCCATCCAGCGTCTGGTCGAGGACCCGCTCTCGGAGCGCCTGCTCTACAAGGAGTTCCACGCCGGTCACAACATCGTGGTCGACGTCGCTCCCGACCCGGAGAACGAGGCCGAGCAGATCTTCACCTTCACCGCGACCGAGGGCTTCGTGCCCCCGCCGATCGAGGAGCTGGTGGTCACCACCACCGACTGATCCGCTCGCTCGGAGCATCTCGACGACGGCCGGCCCACGGGTCGGCCGTCGTCGCGTCCGGCCGGCGGCGCGGCGGTAGCCTCGGCCGTCGTGTCACGCCGCCGCCCCGTGCTCCTCGCCCTGCTGTTCGCCCTCGCGGCGCTGCTGCTGGGCGCGTGCAAGGTCGACACCCGCGTGGCAGTGCGCGTCGAACCCGACGGCTCCGGTGTGGTCGTGGTGACCGTGCAGCTGGACGAGGAGGCCGCACGTCGCCTCGGTGACCCGGCGACGGCCCTGCGCCTGGACGACCTCCGCTCGGCGGGCTGGACCGTCGCCGACCCCGAGACCGCCGACGGGGCGGTGGTGCTGCGCGCCGAGCGGCCCTTCGCCTCGCCCGCCGACCTGCCGGCGGTGCTGGAGGAGGTCGGCGGCGCGGACGGTGTGTTCCGCGACGTGCGCCTGTCGGTGACCGACGGGTTCGCCTCCACGACCTACGACTTCGCCGCGCAGGTCGAGCTGACCGGCAACCCCGAGCAGTTCGGCGACGACGCGTTGACCGCCGCGCTCGGCGGCCTGCCGCTGGCCCGCACGCCCGAGGAGCTGGCGCTCGAGGGCGCCGCCGACCCCGAGGCCATCACCCTGGACGTGCTCGTCGACCTTCCCGGCGGCGACCCGACGACCAACGGCGAGGTCCGCGACGGCGCGGCGACCTGGTCGTTCCCGGTCTCGGGCGGCGAGGCGACCTCGGCGCCGTTGCGCTCGTCGGCCGGCACCGACTCGACGGCCACGCGAGCGCTCGTGCTCGTCGGTGGGCTCGCCCTGGCGGCGGCCGTGGTGCTGGCGGCCGTCGGGCTCGTGCGACGCCGCAGCTGACTGCGCGCCGGCGCTCCCGGCGCGGGTCGCCGAGACTGTCGGTGCCCGCCCGTAGGGTGCGCCCCATGGCAAGGACCCGGACGGTCTTCAGGTGCATGAGCTGCGGCGCCGACGCGCCCAAGTGGGCGGGGCAGTGCGCGGGCTGTGGCGAGTGGAACACGCTGGCCGAGGAGCTCGACGTGCCCTCGCCGGCCAGCGTGCTCGCGCAGCCGCCCACGCCGCCCGTGCCCATCACCGCGGTGCGCTCCTCCGACGGGCGGCCGGTCCCCACCGGCCTGCCCGAGGTCGACCGCGTGCTCGGCGGTGGGTTGGTGCCCGGCAGCGTCACGCTGGTCGGTGGCGAGCCGGGTGTGGGCAAGTCCACCCTGGTCCTCCAGCTGCTCGGCGCCCGGGCGCGCGCCGGGGCCACCGTGCTCTACGTCACCGGCGAGGAGTCGGCGGACCAGGTGCGGTTGCGCGCCGACCGGTTGGACGCCCTGTCGGACAACCTCCTGCTGGCGGCAGCGACGTCCCTGCCGCACGTGGTGGCGCACCTGCACCAGCTCCGGCCCGAGGTCTGCGTCGTGGACTCCATCCAGACGCTCCAGGATCCCCAGTACAGCTCCGCCCCCGGCTCGGTCACCCAGGTCCGTGAGTGCGCGCATCAGCTGGTGCAGGCAGCCAAGTCCACCGGCACCACGGTGCTGCTGGTCGGCCACGTCACCAAGGAGGGCCAGCTCGCGGGTCCCCGGGTGCTCGAGCACGTCGTCGACACCGTCCTGTCCTTCGAGGGCGACCGCCACCACGCCCTGCGCCTGCTGCGCGCGCAGAAGCACCGCTTCGGCTCAACCGAGGAGCTGGGCCTGTTCGCCATGGCCGGCGGCGGGCTGGAGCCGGTGCCGGACCCGTCGGGCATGTTCCTCGGCGACCGCCGTCCCGGCATCCCCGGCACGGTCGTCACCCCCGCGCTCGAGGGGCACCGGCCCCTCCTGGTCGAGGTCCAGACCCTGGTGGCGCAGTCCACGTTGTCCCAGCCGCGTCGCTCCGCCCAGGGCCTCGACTCGGGGCGGCTGGCCCTGCTGCTCGCCGTGCTCGACCGGCGCGCCGACCTGCCGATCCAGGCCCTCGACGTCTACGCCATGGCCGTCGGCGGTGTCCGCGTGGTCGAGCCGGGCGCCGACCTGGCCATCTGCGTGGCGCTGGCGTCGTCGTTCGTCGGGCGCCCGGTGCCCGAGACCACCGTCGCCTGCGGCGAGGTCGGCCTCGGCGGCGAGCTCCGCCAGGTCGGGCGGCTGGACTTCCGCCTGGCCGAGGCGTCCCGCATGGGCTTCACCACCGCGGTGGTCCCACGGTCGGCCCCACAGGTCGACGCCCCGATCGAGCTGCTCCGGGTGCCCACGCTGGCAGCGGCGCTCGATCTGTTGGACCTGCGGCGCTCCTGACGCCGGCACCCCTACACTGTGCCGATGTTCCGCCCGTCGCCGACCGACCGCCGCGCCCAGGCCGGGCAGCGGGTCCCCCTGGGGGCCCCGGCGTGACCGAGCGGCACAGCAAGGAACTGCTCAGCGCCCTGGCCGCCGTGGCGCCCGGGCGCCCCCTGCGCGAGGGCCTGGACCGCATCCTCAAGGCCGGCATGGGCGCGCTCATCGTCATCGGTGACGGTCCCGAGGTGCTCAACATCTCCTCGGGCGGGTTCCTGGTGAACGCCTCGTTCTCGCCGCAGCGGCTCTCCGAGCTCGCCAAGACCGACGGTGCCATCGTGCTCACCCCCGACGCCGGCTACATCGCCCGCGCCAACGTGCACCTGGTGCCCGACCCCAACGTCCCCACCGAGGAGACGGGCACCCGCCACCGCACCGCAGAGCGCGTCGCCCGCTCCATCGGCGTGCCGGTCATCTCGGTCTCCGAGGACATGGCGGTGGTGACCGTCTACACCAAGA
>WBZX01002043.1_pt1 | contig 14268 bp, 14 predicted proteins | sample 5204211 | NCBI WGS metagenome assembly WBZX01 (sample SAMN12344362, study PRJNA552823) | activated sludge metagenome | biome: Activated sludge suspended growth; feature: Nitrification reactor; material: Wastewater; isolation source: activated sludge from nitrification reactor of wastewater...
CAGGTCAAGCGTGCCATGATCGAATCCTCCTCCCGGGTGGTATCCCTGGCCATCGCGGAAAAACTCAATACGGTACAGCGTATACGGGTCTGTGAAACCAAAGATATTGATGTGCTTATAACCGAACTGGAGCCCGATTCACCGGAACTTATACCGTATAAAAACAACGGCATCAAAACCCTGCTTTGATACTTACTGTTCCTTCAGGAACCGCAGGTTCCTGCGTATTCCCGCGTACTTCGCCCGCTTCAGCGGAGAATCGCGGAATATCTTTTTGAAATTTTCCTCGGTCAGTTCTTCCCAGTCATTGCTGCTGAAATGGAGTATCTCAGGTATCGGTGTAAACGCTTCCTGTTGCTGTGGTTTCGCGAAGCGGTTCCAGGGACAGATATCCTGGCATGCGTCGCAGCCAAACATCCAGTTATCGAATTTACCCTTCATGGCTTCGGGTATCAGGGCGTCTTTCAATTCGATCGTGAAGTAGGAGATGCATTTGCTGCCATCGATCACTTTACCGGGAAGGATGGCCTCGGTCGGACAAACATCGATACACCGGGTACAGGTACCGCAGTAATCTTTCGCAAAAGGCGCATCATATTCCAGTTCCAGGTCGGTGATCAGTGTTGCGATGAAAAAAAACGAACCGGCCTGTTTGTTTATCAGGTTGCCATTCTTGCCCACCCAGCCCAGTCCGGCTTTTTGCGCCCAGCTTCGTTCGAGTACCGGGGCGCTGTCGACAAATCCTCTTCCCTGGATCTCGCCGAATTTTTCTTTTAGTTCCAGCAGGAAGGCATTCAGTTTCGGGCGGATCACATCATGGTAATCCTGTCCATACGCGTACTTCGATATCTGCGGCGCCTTGTCGTTTTGTTGTGCTGCCGGAAAATAATTCAGCAACAGGGTGATTACCGAACGGGCCCCGGGCACCAGTTTGCCGGGGTCTACCCGCAGATCGAAATGATTTTCCATGTAACGCATGCTCCCCTGGAAACCCTTGTTGAGCCAGGATTCCAGCCGCCGGGCGTCTTCATCGAGCCGTTGCGCCCTGGCAAGGCCGCAATGATCGAAGCCAAGCCGGTTGGCAGCGGAGCGAACAAAATATGAGCGTTCGGCGGGATTCACGTCATTTTTCCTCCAGGTGAAGTTTATGGAAGAAACGGTGAACAACAGGAGAAAGTACAATGCTGATGGTGGTGATAAAGACAACGCCGCTTATCAGGGCGTATATACCGGCAAAGACCTTGGCGCTGTCGGATAAAATAGTATCATTATCGAATACCGGCCCCATGCCGCTGAGGATCATCGAAGCGTTGAGAAAGCAATCGTACCAGTCGAACGAAGGGATCGTGATCTTGTAACCGATCACGCCCACCAGTAACCAGCTCAGCATAATGACCAGGGAAAAAAAGAAGTTATTGCGGAGCCGCTGGAAATAGATATGCCGGGGCGCCAGTGGTTGCTTTTTGTGTTCGTACACGGTTACACGTTTCTATAAAAATACAAAAGAGCCGCTATTCTAAAAACGAATATCGTACCCCAGCGTGGCGATGCTCTCGAGGTATCCGAAACTGTGTGTAACCCGGTTCCCTTTCATCTCTTTTGTATTGGCAAGCGCATTCACATACTTTACATACCCTGTTTTGCCGGTAAGTTCAAAAAAGAGCCGGGGGAAAAGATAGAAGCGTACGCCTGCCTCGGCGCTGATATTATAACCCGCGATGTGAAAGTCGTTGTTCAGCCGGCTGCCGCGCCAGGTAAAATCCGAGCGGGGGATATTGATTCCGGCCCCGGCCTTCCATACCGCAGTGAACAGAGGCCTCGACCGGGAGGCGGTGCGTAACAGCACATGCTGGCTCACATAATTGAAGTGTAACCAGTTGGCGCCGTCGGTATGTTCGAAATGCAGGAATGTTTCCGGATTGAGAATGCTGTCGCCATCCACGTATTGCCCGTCGATGGTTCCCGTCACCCTCGCTTTTTGTCCATCGGTGACCACGTATTTGGTGTGATCGAAGTTGATCTCAATCGCCCTGGTACGTCCCCTGTTCAGGTAGAACCCGATGCGGTAATTGTACTGGGGGATGGATATTTCCGAAGGTTTTTTGTAGATAGCGTCGAAATCGCCTTTGTCGTGGGCTGTAACCCGGTGCAGTTTGAAATCATTTCCATTGCTCATTTTGAAATGGATGGTACTGCGGGTATAGCTTTCGGAGTTATACCCCCATTGCAGGTACATGCCTTCAAGCAGTTTCTTTTTGTGCTGGGCACCGGCTGTCAGGGATGCCAGCAGCAGGATACTGGCGATGCGTTTTTTGAACATGGTCGTATACTGACAGAGGGTCGGATCGGGACGGATTCTGTCTTTTTTAGGCCGGCAAAGCTAAGGGAAACATGTTAGAAACTAATATCCGTAACTGTTGATTTGATAAGCGGTTGCCTGCTACATTTGCATAGTCCAACTGGCTTGCCTGCATATGCGGCAGCCCCGCCTTCTAAAATGTGCCATATTAGCGTTTAAAACAGCCTTGGATTGGCATTTGCGCAGTAGCCGCAAAACCCAGAATATGAGTTTACAAAACCTGACCATAAAATCACAGGAGATACTGCAACAGGCCCAGCAACTGGCTTATAATGCCGGGCATGCAAGTATCGAAACCGAACATATCCTCAAGGCATTGCTCAACGATAAGGATTCGCCCGTGGAGTTCCTGCTCAAAAAGAACAATGTGAACCTGAATTATGTAGACGATAAGCTTGATGAAGCCCTTCAGAAACTTGCCCGGGTTTCGGGTGGAGAACCCGCCCAGGCCCTGAGCCGCGAAGCCAATAACGTGCTGCTTCGTTCGGGCGCTGTATTGAAAACGTTCAATGATGAGTTCGTAAGCGTTGAGCATTTACTGTTATCGATCGTACAGGGAAGCGACAATACCGCCAAGATCCTGAAAGACGCGGGGCTGACTGAAAAAGGCCTGGTGGCCGCTATCAAGGACCTGCGTAAAGGATCCACCATCTCATCCCAAACATCCGAAACGCAGTTCAACGCGTTGAACAAATACGCGAAGAACCTGAATGAAATGGCACGCTCGGGCAAACTTGACCCCGTGATCGGCCGGGATGAAGAAATACGCAGAACCCTGCACATCCTTTCCCGCCGCAGCAAGAACAACCCGATACTTGTCGGCGAACCCGGCGTTGGTAAAACAGCCATCGCCGAGGGGCTGGCCATGCGTATCGTGAACGGCGACGTACCCGAGAACCTGAAATCGAAAATTATTTATGCGCTCGATATGGGCCAACTGATCGCCGGCGCCAAATACAAGGGTGAGTTTGAAGAGCGGCTGAAATCGGTGGTGAAAGAAGTAAGCAGCAGCGAAGGCCAGTTGATCCTTTTCATCGACGAGATCCATACGCTGGTAGGAGCCGGTGGCGGCGACGGCGCTATGGATGCGGCCAATATCCTGAAACCCGCGCTGGCAAGAGGAGAGCTCCGGGCCATCGGCGCCACCACGCTGAATGAATACCAGAAATTCTTTGAAAAGGATAAGGCCCTCGAACGCCGTTTCCAGAAAGTGATGATCGACGAACCTTCGGTGGAAGACGCGGTTTCCATCCTTCGCGGATTGAAAGACCGTTACGAAACCTACCACCATGTACGCATCAAGGATGAAGCCATCATTGCTGCCGTGGAATTGTCGAACCGCTATATCACCGACCGCTTCCTGCCCGACAAAGCCATCGACCTGATCGATGAAAGCGCTTCCAAGCTCCGGCTCGAAATGAACAGCATGCCCGAAGAACTGGATGAACTGGAACGCAAGATCCGCCAGCTCGAGATCGAACGGGAAGCCATCAAGCGGGAAAGCGATGAAACAAAACTGAAGCAACTGAATACCGAAATATCCAATCTGTCCGTTCAACGCGATACCTTCAAAGCCAAATGGCAGCAGGAGAAAGAGATCGTGGAGAAGATACAGAACGCCAAGGCGCAGATCGAGAACCTGAAAGGGGAAGCCGATAAGGCCGAACGGGAAGGGGAGTACGGCAAGGTGGCGGAGATACGCTACGGAAAAGTAAAGGAGCAGGAAAAGATCATTGACGAGTATACGGCTCAACTCTCATCCATCAGTGAAAAAAGATTGCTGAAAGAAGAAGTGGATGCCGAAGACATCGCCGAGAACGTGGCCAAAGCCACGGGTATCCCGGTGATGAAGATGATGCAGAGCGAGCGGGATAAACTCCTGCACCTGGAAGAAGAACTGCACAAGCGGGTGGTAGGACAGGATGAAGCCATCGAAGCTGTATCCGATGCCATACGCCGCAGCCGGGCCGGCTTGCAGGATCCGAAAAAACCGATCGGGTCTTTCATCTTCCTCGGTACCACCGGTGTGGGTAAAACGGAACTGGCCAAGGCGCTGGCCGAATATCTCTTTGACGACGACAGCATGATGACGCGGATCGATATGAGCGAATACCAGGAGAAACACACGGTGAGCAGGCTGGTGGGGGCACCTCCCGGTTACGTAGGATATGATGAGGGCGGCCAACTTACCGAGGCCGTACGCCGCAAACCCTACAGCGTGGTATTGCTTGACGAGATCGAAAAGGCGCACCCGGATGTATTCAATGTGCTCCTGCAGGTGCTTGACGATGGAAGGCTCACCGATAACAAGGGAAGGGTGGTAAACTTCAAGAATACCATCATCATCATGACCAGTAATATGGGCAGCCATATTATCCAGGAGAATTTTGAGAATGTAACCGAGGCCAATAAAGAGGAAGTGGTTGAACGAACCAAGGTGGAAGTGATGAACCTGTTGCGGCAAACCATCCGGCCCGAGTTTCTGAACCGGATCGACGAAGTGATCATGTTTGAACCCCTGATGAAAAAAGAGATCAAGGGGATCATCCGCCTGCAGCTGGAAAGCCTGAAAACCCTGGTTGCTCAATCCGGCATCAACCTGCAGTTCAGCGATTATGCCATGGACTACCTGGCCGAGAACGGGTACGATCCGCAATTCGGCGCAAGGCCCCTGAAGCGGCTTATCCAGAAGGAGATCGTGAACCAGTTGAGCAAACGCATCCTGGCCGGCGATATCGATAAAACGAAGCCGGTACTCGTGGATGTGTTCGACGGAACCGTTGTATTCCGGAATGAGGCGCTGAAAGAAAAACTGCAAAAAACTAAATAAACAGCATTATATACACTAAAACTGTTCGGTGAACAGAAAAAGGACATGAATTATGGCAATGAAAGCAAAAGAGCTGGTTCCCGTGATCGAAACCAGGGATGTATTTGTGGGGGATAAGAATGCGCCCATTACCCTGGTCGAATTCGGCGAATACGAGAACGACGATTGTGCGAAAGCGAATGAGGTGGTGAAAAAACTGCTGGAAGACTTCGATGGGAAGGTCCGGTTCCAGTTCCGCCATTTCCCGCTTACCCGGGTACACCAGCGCTCCATGAAAGCGGGTGAGGCATCGGTGGCGGCATCGCAGGCGGGCAAGTTCTGGGAGATGCATAATATTCTCTTTGATAACCGCCGCCAACTGGGTACCACCAGTTTGAAACTCTATTCAAAAGAAGCGGGCATCAAGAATAAGAACTTCCTCGATGAGCTGCTCAACTCCACCTATGGCTGGCAGGTGATGAATGACCTGAATGAAGGGATCGACAAAGGTATTACGGATATACCGGCCTTTTTCATCAATGGCGAAAAGCTGGCGGGCAAACCCACGTACGAAAATCTGAGTAAGAATATTCAGCTGGCGCTGCGGAAAGCGAAACGCAAACCCGCTTCCCGGCAACGGGCATAAGTAAAAGGGCCGCACGATGTGCAGCCCTTTTTTACTTTTTTCACGCTGGAGATTTACTCGATCTCGGCGGAATAGGTAATGAATTCCCGTCCGTTCACCAGTACGGTCAGGGGGAAATTGCCTTCCTCCTCGAACTTATAACTAAAATTGAGCGTACCGCCGGTGTATACAAAGTCGACGTCTTTTTGTTTCAGTTTCTTTTTCTCGCCGATCACCAGGGATACTTTGGTCACTTCTTCTTTCCCATTCAGTACATACGTGAAGAAAACCTGTTTGGTTACCCTGGCTTTTAACCGGCCGTCGTTGGGTTCGCATTTTTTCATGCCGTTTTCGATGGCCGATACTTTGATCAGCGGAAGACTGTAAAAATCTTTTTTACCCCGGGGGCCAGGCCCGAGTTTCCAGGCCTCGTTCACCGGGAAATGCTGCATATTGAAAACGCCTTTGTCGGGGAAGAAATAGGCGCCGCTGAACGATTTGGTGAATGTCTTCATATCCGCGTCGGGGTAACCGCTGCCCCAGGCGGGGTCAACATAATACCAGGTATCCGGGCTCTGTCCCAGTTGCACCACGATCCAGGTATGATTCGGGTCGGTGGCACGGTCGCCGATGTCGTTGATGTTATTCTTTACAAAACCATCCACGGTGAGGCAGCGGATATTGGCGCTGCTGCACATGTCCTGGAACAGGTTGGCAAAGCCCAGCCCTACAGCCCGGCGGGTAGCCAGCACATCGGCGGATTTGCTTTTCTGGGTGTTGCCGGTGCGTGCCGCTTTGATGTCGTAGGTAATGTTGAGGGCGATCCAGGTATAGATGGCCCGGAGTTTATCGATCTTGTCGTCGAAATGGTTGATCACAACGTTGTTGATGGTGGCGGTGCTCATGCCTTCCATGGCGCCGAGGCCTTTGATGTATTCATCGATGGCTTTGAAATCGCGGCCTTCCGTTTGAGCGAAGCCATTCAAAGAAACGAGTGTGAGAACGAGCAGCAGGATTTTTTTCATGCGATAAAAATAAGACGCTGAAGGTATATAAAGTTGACATTTTGATGAATGGCCCCGGGGTTATTTTTGAAAATCAAAAAGGGTGGCGGTGAAAACGCCCCGTTCTCTTTTTTTGAAGATGGCTTTCCAGTTGCCATTGTAGCGGATCAGGGAAGGAACGGTTAGTTCTCCGAAACGGGTCATCACCACTTCCATGCTCACGTTAAAATCATAAACCGCAGCGTCGTAACTGAGCGAATAATTCCGGCCCAGCACGTCGAACGTGTTCGAATCAAACCAGGTGGTCATCTCATCCAGCACTACCGAACCGCCGCTGCCCGGTTTGGCTTTCTGGCTGAAAATATAACAACTCTTACCATTGTACATCCCCATGTCGATATTCATATCGTAGTAGTCGGCCATCCCGTCGTCGTAAATCGCGGTTTTATTGCTCATGAACGGGAGTCCGCTGATACGCTTGCCCGGGTTGAAGAAAAGCATTTTGAGTTGCTCCTTGTGTTTTTCCATGCCGCTTTTCCCGGCAGTACTCAGTTCACGCCCCGCAACGATATTGTCTTCACCGCAAACCGAATCTTTGGTGAAGAACAAAGAAGCATACAGTTGAGCCGTATAGTAGTTGAAATTCCGGTTCCCGTCGTAGATATCGCCGGTGATGGTTTCTTCGAGGGTTTCCATGCTGCGGCAGCGGACCGTCCGGAGCTGGCGGGTTTTGCTGCGCAGGCCGGCTTTGAGTCTTCCGTCGCTGTCGTTCATGCGGATATCGTTGATGGCGGTAAAGCCCAGTACGCGGAGGTTGCGGAATGCCTTGTAAAACGACGTGTCGTTTTTAATGCGCTGTATGAAGGCCGGTACATTCAGTTTGTTGTTGATGACCACTTCACTGAGAGTGATGGTCTTTTGTTCCACCCGGATCGTGGTATCCGTTTTCTGCTGCGCAAGTGTTGGCACGGTCAGCAGGGTACAAAAAAAAGCAGGTATGATAGAACGTATCATACCTGCAAGGTACTTATAACTTCCAGTTGAAATTACTGCTGGCCTTTTGGCTTCTCAGCCGGCTTGGCGGGTTGCTTCGCTTCCTGCGGAGCCTGGCCTACCTGCACATTCGGCGTAGTAGCGGCAGGCGTTGGGCCATCGGTAGCCACCACATTGGGCTGAACGGTCAGGGATGGAGAAACAGCGCTTGTTTGCTGGCTGTTCTTCAGGGCCTGCTGCTGGGCTTTGTACTGGCTGTATGGAATGCCGTTGATGGTTGGTTGCGCCGTGCCATTAAGGCGGTTGGCTTCTTCAACAGTCATTACTTTCATGCTCGCTTTGTTCGTCGATGAAAGCTGCTGGGCACCTGCGCATAAACCGCCCGATAATATGGTAATAAGAATTAAGATCTTTTTCATGTTTACAAGTATTAGTTGTGAATAAATTGAACGGAGAAGGAGTTTTCAAGCACAGGTCCGGAAGTGTTTTGTGTAGCGCCTGAATACTGTATCAATGAGATGCTGATCCTTTGCCCGGCCGTAAATCTTTTTGCATAAGACAGGTTGCTGTACGTATATCCACCACCCGGAGCCGAATGTTGCAGTACTCCGTAATCGGTTGCACCGTTGATCAGCAAATACATTCTCACATCGTTGGCATTTATTCCAGCATTCCAGGCAACGGATGCATTGACCTGGTATACGCCTGTTCTGGTAATCGTGTATTCTCCGGTAACGTTGTTGTAGTTGGCTCCTCCGTCTTCATTATCGATAACAAACCATTGTGTTACCGGTGTCAGGGTAGCATCGGGTACGGCCAATGAACCGGTTAAACCCCTTATTGAAATGCCTACACGCTGACTGGGATTATCCTGCCAGGTAGCATTACCCGTAGCATCGCTGGTCAGAACGCGGCCTGCTGCAGCGCCTTGTCCCTGGATCTGCACCAAACCATTGGTAACAAGGGCGTATGAAGTAGGGCTGCTGGCACCAATACCCAACAGGGCCGTACCGCCTGTTCCGAATGTTTGTCCTACCACACCGGCGCCTGTCTGGAAGGTACCACCGAATGTACCGATATTGGTCAAGGTGAAACCGGTTACACCAATACCGTTTGCAGCGGAAGATGAACCATATACACCAGAAGGATTGGTGAGCGATACGCCGAGGCCTGCGCCTTTGCGGCCGAAGACGGCGTTACCACCACCGGTTGTGGAGTTTGTTTGTCCGGCAGTTGGGTTTGCATTTACCGCACGGATTGTATTGGCTACGTTTGTGGCATTGCTGACGTTGAAATCGCCTGCGATACCGCCGGTACCGGCTGCCTGCGCTGCCAGGGCGTTACCGGAGGTTCCGGAATAAGCCTGAACACCAATACCGGTTTGTGTCAGACCCGCCACGCCGATCACGGTTTCACTGCTTCCCTGTGCACCGATGCCGGTGCTGGAAATGCCGGTCATGGCAGTAGGAACGTTAATATAGAGGAGCGTGGTGCCGGATACGGTTCCTCTCCTGGCAAGGAAAGAACCATTACCGAATCCAACAGAAGCCAGGTTGTTGTTATCGATCAGCATGGTTTGCGCTGTGTTGGCAGCGTTGGTATTGGTAAAGCTGGCAGCAGAACCCAAACCGTCGGTACGGATGGTGAGCGCTGTATTGGTATTGGTCGCATTCTGAATGGCGAATTCGGCAGCACGGCCGGTTCCGTTTGAGTAACCGGCAACACCCAGTCCATTATCACTGTAACCATGTACACCCACACCGGAAAGCGCATTACCATACACACCCCAGCCGCTTCCTGCTTGTGAACCATACACACCGATACCATTGCCACCGGTTCCGTTGTTCACACCACGAACGGCAGCGGAGAATGCGCCGGGGGTGGTGGAAGAAATGGTACCAAGGATACCTACTGCATTTGCGTCGGCACTGGCACTACTTCCCTGGATGGCACCGGCAGTACCGGTAGCCGCAGAGTTGGTCATGCCGATCAGCGGGTTGGCTGTTTCGGCCTGTGTTTTCAGTATCGGGAAAGTGATCTTGGCGGAAGTAACGGCTCCGTCGGCCAGTTTGATCGTTGTAACGGCACCATCAGCCAGTTTGGGTGTGGTAACATTCAGGTCAACGATCTTCGGCGTTGTTACGGAGTTGTCGGCCAGTTTGGGTGTAGTAACCGCACCATCAGCGATCTTCGGCGTTGTTACGGCCAATGGCGCAATGGATGGGTTGGGATAGGTTCCGGTAAGGTCGCCGCCAGCGGGTCCAACCGGTGCGGCAGCGCCCGCGTTCAATGCGTAGGGAACACTCACCAGTTGGGTAGAGCCTACGTTGAAGTAGTTGGTTCCGCCCTGCGGGTCGATCTCTACCTGTAAGTATTTGGTTCCGCTTCCGGTTCCGAAAGCGGTCCAGTTGATGCCGCCAACGGTTCCGGTGGTGGTGGAAGCGCCGGGGCTTCCTACCTGTACGTTGAACAAACCGAAAGCATTGGTGGTAACCACCCGTGTTTCGCTGTATACAACGGTACCTGTTGGTCCGCCGTTGAGGATGCTTAATCTGAGCCCGATGGGTTGGTTCGGCAATACGTTGCCTACGCCGTTACGTGCCACACCCTGGTAGTTGAGGATGTTGGGCGACTGGGCGAAACTCAGCAGCGTGAGAACAAAACCTGTTATCGTCAATAATAACTTTTTCATGTTAGCGTGGTTTTATTTAAAAGATTTTAATAGTTGGTTTATCTGAGTTTATGAACCTGGAAGGCTCCTTTCTTACCTACCGAATTACCGGTTGGTTTTAACTCGATGTACAGGAAGTATGTGCCGGAAGGATAGCGGCCCAGGCTCCATTTTTCAATGCGGCCGGTGCCGTAGTAATCAAATTCCCTTCTTCCCAGGTACTTGCCGGCCGGGTCGTACAGGCTGATGGATACCTTGCCGGATTGCTTGCTGTAGAAATTGATTTCTACCACATCGGGCGTGGGATTGGGCAGTACTTTGATCTCATCTTTCCCCCAACTGCCATTATCGTCTTTCGTGGCAGGATTGTGGGTGCCGGGCTGCAGGATGCCGTTGGTGACGACAATATTGCTGGCCGACATCGTTTCGATGGCCATGGATTCTCCAAAACTCCATTCAACGGTATAATACGTGAAAGGGTAATTTCCACCGGTGGCATTGAGGGTGGCGGGAGTAACACTTTGCGCAATCGAAGCTAGTGAGAGGAAAATACCGACCGTAAGAAAAACTAGTCGAACTTTTCTCATAAGCAGTGTTTAAGCGTGAAGAATATTTTTCAGGATTAAAAATATAATCAAAAATCGGATTATACAATACCCTGACTGCGGTATTCCTTAAAAAACAATCAGATGTGAATATAGGATAAAAGCTAATATGTTCGGGAAAAAGAAAGAGCCGGTCATTTGGGGAATACCATCCGGTAGTCTACCCGGATCTTTCCCCGGGAAATATCATCGAGCTTGCGCTTCATGAGTTTGCGCTTGAGGGGTTTGATGTGATCGATGAAGAGTTTTCCTTCGATGTGATCGTATTCGTGCAGGATCACGCGGGCCGTGAGGCCATTGAACGTGCGGGTCTGCGGTTGAAACTGTTCGTCGACGTATTCGAGGGTCACTTCTTCGTTGCGGTACACATCTTCCCGGATCTTGGGGATGCTGAGGCAGCCTTCGTTGTAGGCCCATTCGGTACCGTTGAGCCGGGTGATATGCGCATTGAGGAATACGCCTTTGTAGCCGGGTGCGTCCGGGTAATTCAGTTCCTCATCTTCCTCCTTGTTGGCGAAGATCTGTTCGCTGTCGATCACGAAAAGGCGAATGGGTACGTTCACCTGCGGAGCTGCGAGGCCTACACCATTGCTGTTGTACATGGTTTCCCACATATCGGCAATGAGTTTGTCGAGGTTGGGATAATCCGCGCCAATGTCTTCGCACACCGTACGCAGGACCGGGGAACCATATGCTACAATCGGAAGGATCATTCCTGGGTTGATTGAATATTAATAGTTGATAGTTGATGATCCATGATCCATGATCCATGATCCATGATCCATGATCCATGATCCATGATCCATGATCCATCAACGGGTCAAAATTAACGCATATCGGTCATTCGGCAATTCGGAGGGCGAAACAATCAGTTGGTTGCCTGGAGGTATTCCTGCAGGATAATGGTGGCCGCGATGAGGTCTACATTCTTCTTATCCCGCCGGTCTTTTTTCTTCATGCCCATTTCCAGCATGGCGTCTTTCGCCATTTTGGATGTATAGCGTTCGTCCACGGTTTTGATGGCCATCGATGGAAATTCCTTCTGTATTTTTTTGATGGCCGCTTCCACCAGGGGCGTGGCATGGGTATCCGACTCATCCCAGTTTTTCGGGAGCCCGATGATGATCAGTTCCACTTCTTCCCGGGAAAGATAGTTTTTCAACCAGGCGATCAGGTCCCTGGATTCGATCGTTTCCAGCCCGGTGGCAATGATCTTGAGGGGATCGGTAACGGCCAGTCCGGTGCGTTTACCTCCATAGTCTATGGCAAGGATGCGGGGCATGGTTGGATGATGGTTAAGGGTTCATGGTTCATGATTGATGGTTCATAGTTCATGGATAATGTTTATGGGATCATTCATTACCGCAGCCAATTATTTTTCTGGTCGATGATCCATTAGCTTACAAACAGATCCAGTATCACAAACACAGCAAACAGCACCGAGGCGATGCCATTGGCGGTAAAGAAAGCCATATTCACCTTGCTGAGGTCGTTGGGTTTTACCAGGCTGTGCTGGTAGATGAGCAAGCCCATGAACACGGCCACGCCTGCCCAGTACCACAAACCGAAATGACCGTGAATGCCGGCATACACCACGCACAGCGCCGAGAACATATGCAGCAGTTCGGATACCCGCAGCGCTTTCTCCTTGCCCAGTGCGGCCGGGATGGAGTGCAGGTTGTTCTCCTTATCGAACTCTTCATCCTGCAGGGCATAGATGATATCGAAACCGCTTACCCAGAACAATACCGCAAAAGAAAAAAGGACCGGCAGCAGCGCAAATTCGCCGGTAACGGCTAAGTATGCGCCGATGGGGGCAAGGCTTAATCCAACCCCCAGCACCAGGTGACACAGGGCGGTGAACCGTTTTGTATAACTGTAAAAAAGAATGACAAAAAGCGCCACGGGCGATAAATAAAAACAGATGCGGTTGATGAAATAACAGCAAACGATGAACAACAGGCAATTAATGATCACGAAAAGCAAAGCGCTGTTCGCCCTGATGATGCCCGCCGGTATCTCCCGGATCGCTGTCCGGGGATTCTTCGCATCGAAGTTCTTATCCAGCCAGCGGTTGAAAGCCATGGCAGCCGAACGGGCGAAGACCATGCAGAGAATGATAAGGAGTAAAGTAAGCCATAGTGACCTGGGATTATCGACCCTGACAAAATCCCTATACGAATTGGTCATTGCGATCAGTATGGTTTCTTTTGCCGCAAGGAAAAAGCCGATCAGCGCAAAGGGCATCGCAAAGATGGTATGGGCGAATTTGACGAGGGAGAGGTATTTTTTTATGGCGTTCATCGAATGTTCAATAATCAATACGCAATATACAATGCTCAATGCTGAACTATGATATGCTTGCGCACCAGTTCCCACAGTACAACACCGGCGGCGGTGGCAATGTTCAGGGAATGTTTCATGCCCAGTTGCGGGATCTCGATGCAGCCATCGCATTGAAGGATGGTATCCTGTTCCACCCCGGTTACTTCATTGCCGAAGATCACCGCAATTTTTTCATCCGGCTTGAAATCCACCTGCTGAAGCATGCAGCTGTTCAGGGCCTGTTCCACCGCGTATACGTTATATCCTTCTTCCCGCAGTGCGTTGATCGCTTCCCTGGCGTTGGGAAAATGTTTCCAGTCGACTGAATCTTCGGCGCCCAGGGCCGTTTTCTTTATTTCCTTATGCGGGGGCGTACAGGTATAGCCCGTGATGTAAATGGCGTTCAGTAAAAAGGCGTCGGCCGTACGGAACACGCTGCCTACATTGTAGGCGCTGCGGATATTTTCCAGCACCGCGATCACGGGTATCTTCTCGGAACGTTTGAATTCCGCTACCGACTTCCGGTTCAACTCTGCCATGGAAAGTTTACGCATAATCAGCAACGCAAAAGTAAAAAGTGAAACCCCAAAACCCGGACACTTTTCGCTTTTGCCTTTTCACGTTTGAATTACTTAGATCATTTCACTCTGGAGCAGGGGATTCTTCGCCGACTCTTTTTTTTCCAGGTATGTTTTGGCGGCCTTGATGAAATGCACAAATACCGGTTGGGGATTTTCCACCGTGCTTTTCAGTTCGGGGTGGTATTGTACGCCGATGAAGAACGGATGATCTTTCAGTTCCACGATTTCCACCAGCCCGGTCTCGGGATTCTTTCCGCTGGCGATCAGGCCGGCCTTCTCGAAATCGGCGATGTACT
>WBZX01001832.1_pt1 | contig 14260 bp, 13 predicted proteins | sample 5204211 | NCBI WGS metagenome assembly WBZX01 (sample SAMN12344362, study PRJNA552823) | activated sludge metagenome | biome: Activated sludge suspended growth; feature: Nitrification reactor; material: Wastewater; isolation source: activated sludge from nitrification reactor of wastewater...
CACCCGTATCTTCACCTTTGGTGTTGGCTACGATCTCGACGCCAGCTTCCTGGATCGTCTGGCTGAAAAGCATAAAGCGACCAGTAGCTTCGTAAAGCCGAGCGAGGATATGGAGATCAAGGTTTCGACCTTCTTCTCGCAGATCAACCAGCCGGTGCTGACCGATTTGAAGCTGTCGACCACCAGTGATATTCGCCTGGTAGAGATGTATCCCCCGCAGTTGCCTGACCTTTTCCATGGTGGGCAGTTGGTAGTTCTGGCCCGCTATCAAGGGACGGGCAAGGTCAACCTGAAGCTCACCGGCAACGTTGGCTCGCAGACCAAAGAGTTTAACTATGCAGTTGATTTTCAGGACAAGCCCGAAGCACGGGGTTACGTCGAAGACTTGTGGGCCCGTCGTAAGGTCGGGTATCTGCTCGACCAGATTCGCATGGGCGGCGAAAAGAAGGAACTGGTAGATGAAGTGATCTTGCTGGCCAAGAAGTATAGTATCGCCACGCCTTACACCAGTTATCTGGTAGTGCCCGATGATGTGCCAATGCCTGCGGTACGACCTGGTGATCGACGTCACAGTGTCATGATCAATGATTCGGGCACGCTACGTCGAGCAACTACAGGTGCTCCTCCTGGTGCTGGTGGGATGGGAGGCATGGGCGGAGGAGGTTTCGGTGGTCCGGGTGGTCCTCCGATCGGAGGTGGGAGAGGCGGGTCCAGTACTGGAGATGCTCTCAAGCTGGCTGATGCCAATCAAAGTCTACAATATGCTCGTTCCAAGGTTAACTCCAGCAACGAAGCACAACAAACCTACCAGGAAGCTCAGAAAAAGCTGGCTGAGAAACAAAATGAACAAACCCAACAGGGCAAGCTCGGCGTTGACTTCTCCCAACAACTCAATGACATGAAGAACCAGTCTCAACAGAGCCAGCGGGCCCAGCGGGTAGCCAACAGCCGCAACTGCATTGAGCTTAACGGTGTCTGGATTGACGATCAGTACAAGAAGGAAACGCCCACGCTGAAGATCAAGACCATGAGCAATGCCTACTTCAAGATTCTGGAGAAGCAGCCTAAGATGAAGGAAGTGTTCGCCCTGAGCCAGAATGTGGTGTGGATCACCCCCAACGGCACTGCCCTCGTGATTGATCCGAACGAAGGCAAAGATGAGTTGACCGATGAGGAGATTGCGAAGCTGTATACGAAGTAGGCGTTCATGGTGATTGACTCTCACGCTAAGAGCCACCGAGTTAAACTCGGTGGCTCTTTGTATGAGAGTCGTTCGCTACCCTACTTCGCTGGCACTTTCAGCACCATGTCGGGGCGAAGTTCGGTGCTGTCGCGAAGTTGGTCTTTGTTCAATGAGTAGATCTCAGCCCAGCGGTAGCCATCGCCGAGGGTCTTCTTGGCCACTTCGAAGAGTTGTTCTCCCTTACCAACTCGGTAGGTCTTCACGTTATCAGTGCTCGCAGCAGATGCAGGAGAGTTCCCGGTGTTGGCGTTGCCTGCATTCGGTGATGACATCAACGTGCCACGCTGGTTATAACTGGTGGGCGTAAGTCGACGGATCAGATGCGGATAGCGCTGGTCGAGGATCTCACGATTGGGCTTGGCCACATACCCATTGGCTTCGGGCTGATCTTTCTCAACGAACCCTTCTTCCTTGTTGTAGGCCGTTAGCGCTGCAGCATAGTTCGTGTCGTTGTACCAGAGTTGGCTGAGGGATGAGAAGGTTTCACCCGCTCGAACCCGCTCTCGGGGGATGTAGACATCACGAACCACACGGCGTTCGCCAGCGGTGATGCCAGGAGCACTGGCACCACCACTGCGTTCATTGGATGAGGGGATCACCGGAGCAGGGTTGCCTGCACTTTCGGCCCAGCGTCGTTCTCTTTGTGTGGCTTCGGTTTCGGTCAGTGGTTTGCCTAGCCCCACACGAGGTGCGTAGTTGCGCATATTGTCGGCATCGACACCGGGCGGAGGTGTTACTCCTGATGTTGTTGGTGGTGTCGTGGTAGCAGCAACGGGTGAATCGGGACGCACTACCGTTTCCGGCACAGTCAAAGCAGCAGGTGCGCCAGTTGGTGGATTGGCAGTCAGTGGACTGTTGGCACTGTTTCCGGTATTGGCCAACGGGGAGGTGCCTCCAGGCGATGGAGGACTACTGGCCGGCAGAGTAGTGTTCAGCATAGGTGCAGCACCGAGTGGTGGAGAGGCGCTATTGGGTGCGGCTGGTGGTGTATTCATTGTCAGCGAAGGTGCAGTACTCGCTGGCGGCAGCGTTGTAGTTGCTGGCGGGGTTGACGTCGTATTGGTTGCTACTGGTGCAGTTGGAAATGCAGGTGCGCCACTGGGCGGGCTGGCAGGCAAAGTTGGAGCACCAGACTGTGTTTTGTTGACATCGAAACTGATATCCGATTTAGTCGGAGTGACGGTAGGTGGAGTAGGAAGTTCCTGGCTTGGAGCCGTTGGTGGCTTGGGCGCATCTTTCATGACGATGGCGTCTTTGGACGAATCCTTAGATGAACTGTCATTGCCAGCCATCACCCCGGCAGCAACGAGGGGGATGCCAAAGATGCTGGCTTTTGCCAGTGTGGATGCTGTTCCGCCTGTACTGACGGCAGGTGCTGCTGACAGAGAAGGAGCATTGGAAGGTGGCGGGGACATCGAACTGGTTGGTTCGGGCAGAGAAGTTCTTGTTGTCGAACCTGAGCTTGATGCCACCGGAGCAGCAGGGGTTGGTGTTGATTTCTTGTCTACACCGGAGAAGTCGAGTGGAGGTTGTGTTTGTCCACTAGTTTGAACCAAGGGTACCGCAGGTGGCATGGCCGGTGGGTTGGAGACGAGATCAATCGGTGGTGGCTTGTTGGCAGGCGGTTCCAATGCAGGTGCCGTAGTCTGAGGAGGCAGACTCGGGATGTTGTTTTGTGCAACAACGACTGGCGCGGAGGGGACTGTGGGTGAAGTGGAAGGTGCGTTCGCCGGTGCACTGGCAACAGGAGCAGATGCGTGAGGACCAGAATTGCTGGCGAGATATTCTTCTAATTCATCGGGGTGTTCTATCCGATAATAGAGGACACCTCCCACCAGGGCGAGAAAGCCGACAGCCAGTAATAAGCCAACCTGCATATCGCGTGACATCGACACGCCTCCCACAGCCGGGAATATCCCTTATCAACGTGTGCGAGATAGCATGAATACCCAGGATGGGGAAGGCGAGTTTTTAGTAGAGTTTAGTAGAGAATGGGGAACAGGGAATCGGAGGATTGCCCAAGTCTCTTTGCAAACTGATCCATATAGATACTGATGAATGGTAGGCGACGCTACTCACCACTCCCTATTCCCTACTCCCTCAATACCTATGCGTATTCTCCTTCTCCTGGGTGCCCTGTTGATCACCAATACCACCCTTGCTGCAGACAAAGCCCTCACCGCTAACGTTGCCCGGGTCGACTTCACGCCCCCTATCTCAATGAAAGCAGCACTTGGTGGTTATGGGGCTCGCATGAGCAAGCCTGCAGAAGGCGTGCATGACCGGGTCTGGCTTAAGTGTGTCGTCCTGAACGATGGCGACAAGAAGATTGCCATCATTACTGCTGACTCACTCTGTTTCCCGCCAGCGGTTCGCCAGACAGTGTTAGCCAAGCTGAAGGAAAAGGAAGTCAAAGTCGATGAAGTACTGATTCTGCCTAGCCATTCACACAACAGTTTTGATCTGTTCGCTCTCAATCCCAAGAACGTCTTCCGCATCCCACAGATTGGTATCTTCCATCAAGCTGCGTTTGATCACGTTGTCACCAAGCTGGTTGAAGTCATCACCAAGGCCAATGTCGATTTCAAACCAGTGAAGGTGGGGACTGGCCGAGTGCAACTGAATGGTTGGAACCGAAATCGTCGTGGCTCTGGTACCACTGATCCCGACTTCACACTGACCCGTATCGATCAACTCGATGGCAAACCATTGGCAGCGATTGTGTTCTGGTCAGCACACCCCACATTCCTTTCACCGAAGGAGATGCTCTTCTCCGGCGATTGGCCTGGTTCACTGCAACGAACATTGGAAAGTCTGATTGGTCAGGGCGTGACAGTGATGTATGCCAATGGCGCTCAGGGTGACCAATCACCTACACCACGACATTACTCAGGCGAATCCAATTACGAAAAAGCCGAGGATTACGGTCGCGATGTGGCTATTCAGGGATACAAGCTTTGGCAGAGCATTACGACAACCGAATCCCCTGCCCTAGCCTGGAAGCGGACGATGTTTCAGTTGCCTACTCGCAAGAAGCACAAGGACTTCATGAAAGTAGGGGGCGTGGAGTATGGCATCCTCGACAAGGGTCTTGATGTCATGCTGGTTGCTGTCTTCCCCACTGAATCGCAAACACTCTCGGTTCGTCTGGGTGACCTGCAGATCGTTGGTGTACCAGGCGAAATGATTAGTGAACTAGGGCTCGAAGTGAAGAAGCAAGTCGCTTCTGCTACAGGTGCCAAGTACGTCGTCATTGGCGGACTGGCGGATGAATGGGTAAGTTACATCCTCAGCGAGAAGGAATACCAGAAAGGTGGTTACGAATCGACCATCAGCTTTTATGGCGAAACGCTGGGGGCCACTGTGATGGATGCGGTTATCAAGAATGCAAGTAGTGTGAAATAGTTGCTGGAGTACCGGCTTTAGCCGGCTGGGCTCTTGCATCAACGAGACGCTTGCCGCCTCAAGGCGGTACTCCAACTCTGCGTAAGTTCCGAAGTAGTCACATCTTCGCTGCATTACCTGTCATCAGGGATGACAGTTAATCGCCTATCTTCTGGCATCGCGGCGAATGCTCCAGTCGCTCTCAACAACTCAGGTTGACACAATCGTCAAGGGCGTTACAATCCCCGCCGGTGGTAAGGAAGGTAAAGTCTGCAGATTGTGCAAATCTGTGCTATCCTTCCCATACTGGGATCGACTTCACGCCGCGACACCGACCATTCGGGGTCTGGCAGCGAAAGCTGCCTTGGAGCATCAAGGGTGGTGCTCATCAACAACCCCGGCTACTGCCAAGTGGTAGCCGTGTTCACGGATGATGCTGATGCTGTACGTAAACCGTTACAACATCAGGTGTTGGAGCGAGTCCGACCAGACTTTCGTTTGGAAAAGGGTGGTGTCCTATGAAGACTGTGTTCACGACCGGCGAAGCGGCGAAGATCTGCAAAGTCAGTCAGCAGACCATCATTCGCTGCTTCGACAATGGCCAATTAAAAGGCTTCCGCGTGCCTGGTTCACGCTTTCGCCGCATCCCGCGAGATGCCCTCTATCGATTCATGAGAGATAACGGCATCCCGACCGATGCTTTGGAGTCAGGCAAGCGCAAAGTTCTGCTCGTGGATGATGATCCCGATTTGGTCGAGATGATCCAGAAGGTCCTCGAAGACGATGGCCGCTTCGAAGTCCGAACTGCCAATAACGGGTTTGATGCCGGTATGATGGTGAAGGAGTATCGTCCTGACCTCATCATCCTGGATGTCATGCTTCCCGATATTAACGGTAAGGAAGTCTGTCAGCGTGTCCGCTCGGATGAATCGCTGGATGATGTCCGCATCATCTGCATCAGCGGCATGATTGAAGACGATAAGATCGCTGACCTGAAGGCCAGCGGAGCTAACGACTTCCTGCACAAGCCATTCGAAGTGGAAGAACTCATCGACCGGATGTGTGCCCAACTCGAAATCGAAGCGCTTTCTGCTTCAGCTTAATTAAGTCCTGAGTCCTGAGTGCTGAGTCCTGAGAAATCAGAACTCAGCATTCTCGTGTTAATCCCAAGCTGATAGCTGAGAGCTGACGGCTGAAAGCTGTTTGCTGTTAGCTGTGAGCTGTGAGCTAAAAGGTTCGCATGGATGCGGCCGCGCCACAGCGATGGATACCTCCCCAGGCGGAGACGGTTGTAGCCCTTGCGGAAAGCCAGGCTGCTGCCAGTTCCTTCCATTGGCCTGATGGGCTACGTCGTGATCCCAGCATCGCCTGGTTCTTCTTCACTCAACATCCTGATCTGAACCTCGACCGCTCCATTTATCTTGTGCGGCAAGGTATTGATACTCATCAATTTCTGGAAAGCGCCCTCGACCCGAAGCAATCACAGTGGGCCGACTGGTCGAAGAACGGTGCACTCAAAGCTTACAAGCTCAGTCAATATGTAGGGTTGCTCGCTGAACGCTTCGCTGAGCAACTTCGTCTTGATCCTTTAATGGCACACTGTCTGGGACAACTCACACAGTTGGGCACTCTTGTTAGTGCCAGCAGTACTGACACCAAAAACAAGATCATTGATGGCACCAAGACAGGTGACAGCAGCATCTTCACAAGGCAGTTGATTCGCCGGGCCCCCTGCCCCACTTGGCTACGTGACCTGCTCTTGAGTTTGGATTTGCCCAGCGAAGTAGAAACGGATCGCTGGTCACTGATTCTTCAATTGGCTCTGGGGCTAGTCTCGAAATCAGCCAGCATACAAAGCATCGGTCAATTGGCTGCTCAGCGGCTAGGCCTGTCGTGGGATGAGGAAGTCATCTTCGCCACGGAACTGGGCCTGCATTTGCCTACTCCCGCACCGGCACCTTCTCCAGATACTGTTCAACTGTTGCTCCGCAGCTTGCGACTAGTACAGCAGCAACCTGCGACCACTCTCTCGTTCACTGTTAAGCAACTGGAACAGGAAGTCGAAGACCTGCGTAGCCGACTATCACGCAATCAACATGCTGATGGCCATCGATTGCGGGAACAGAAGCTGACTGCCATCGCAGAGCTTGCTGCAGGAGCTGGGCATGAGATCAACAACCCACTCGCTGTCATCAGTGGGCAGGCACAATATCTTCTGAAGAGCGAAGAGGATCTGAATCGGGCCAAGTCACTGGAACGAATCATCGGCCAGACCACACGTATTCACGTGTTGCTTCGCGACCTGATGCTCTATGCTCGTCCGCCTGAGCCGAACTACAAGCCGTTGCCCATCAGCAAGATCATGAAGTCTGCACAGAGTTCGATCCATGATCTTGCCATCAGCCGAGGGGTAAAACTGGAGCTTGGCCATGTGCCAAGCAAAGGTTCACTCTCTTGTGATCAGACCCTGATTGGCACTGCCCTCAAATCGCTGCTACAAAATGCCATCGAAGCAGCGCCAGCTGGTGGTTGGGTAAAGTTATCAGCCCAGCTGAACAATCAAAAAGTGCAGTTCATCGTCGAAGATAACGGACCTGGTATTCCTGCTGCAGTGCAAGAGAACATCTTCGATCCGTTCTACTCTGGCCGCAACGCAGGCCGAGGAGTGGGGTTGGGGCTTTCCAAGGTCTGGCGTATTGCCCAGGTACATGGTGGCGACGTACGATTGGCCCTCAAAGCAGGCCAACCGACCAGCTTTGTCATGGAGTTGCCCCTTCGACCAGCACGGCAGCAGAACAAGCAGACACGAATGAAACGGCCCGCATGAATGAAAGACTGCTGAATCTTCCAACATTTTGCTTGCATCAGCGAACAAGATAAGGCCTAGTGGAGAGAGAGTGGAACTCGGATCGCCCCATTCCTCCCCATGGCCGTAACCGGCAGATCACACTCTGGTGCTGTATGAAGATCGAGAAACCAACCAAAAGAATGACTTTGCGTGAGCATCTGACTCACACGGAAAAGTGTGCTCGCGATCTGGCAGAGCACTTCAAAGAAAGCCTCGTTCCGACAACCGCGGAGTTCCGCGACCTCAGTCGCCCCGTCCGCAAGCGTAGTGCCTTTCCCACTCGCATGGCCATCCAGAACATGCTTGCCACGCTTGAACAATCAGGCACTGAAGCCATGATGCTGACCGGCTATGTTCTGGAAGAACTCAAGACGATTGCCGAGACGACGAAGCGAGAGATTCAGAGTCGATAGTGGTGTTCAATTCGTAGCCGAAGTCCTGAGATTGCATGAACTTGTAATCGCATGAAGTCACACAATTTCAGCTACACAAGGATCTAGCCTTTTCGTTTTGTCAATTGCAGTCGGCTCTTCCACCTCAAGACTTCACACAAAATCTAAGTTCCTTTTTTTGCTTGTGTCTGGAATCTGAAATCGTTATTGGCCACAATAAGGTTATTGAACGACTTCGAGCCGCCTCGAATCTGCTGAATGGAGTATGCTGTGAGACGAAGCGCAAGAATCCTGCTGGCAACGGCTGCTATCGCTTTCACTCCCGTAACGGGTTGGTCACAATCGCTCTTTGAACGAATTGGATTATCCGCTCTACAGTCACGCTTAGGCACAGGAGCGCCTAATGGGACTGGTGTCTCTGTCATGCAAGCTGAGGCGCTCCTTCTTTCAGAAGGCCCGAATGCTTATCTGCCCAATTCCACACAACCACAAATGGCAGGCAAAACGTTTATCGATCAGTCAGCGGGTGGCGTTTTAGGAGCAGGTACGTTCAGTAGCCATGCAACGGGTGTAGGCAATTTCTTCTATGGCACACAAGCTGGTGTCGGCGTTGCACCCGGTATCACGACGATAAACGCCTATCGAGTGGAGGGTAACCTGGATGCAGGCGACTGGATAGGAGCAGCCTACATCAACTTTGGTGCCGGTGCCCCCGTTGCCACGCCAACACAACGAGTTCAAAACCATAGCTGGATTGGCACTGGTGCCTTCACTGCAGACGAACAGGAAATTACAAGACGATATGACTTCGCGTTGAGGCGTGACAATTCCATTGGCGTCGTCGGTGTCGATAACTCCACCACGTTCCCAGCATTGATGGGAAACAGCTACAACTCCATCGCGGTTGGCATCTTCCGAGAGAACCCTCCTGCTCCTGGTCAACCTTCCAGCGTAGGCCCTACTATCGGTGATGTTCCTGGGCGAATGAAGCCTGATCTGGTAGCCCCCATCGATTTCACCAGTACCGGCACACCGGTCGTCGCCGGTTCTGCGGCTCTCCTGGTGCAGACCGCTGATCAGATGGGCAATGCCAATGCGGGTCGAATAGAGACCATCAAATCTGTCCTGCTCACTGGTGCGACCAAGCAGCCTTTTGCCGGCCTCGCTCAACCATGGAACCGCTTTAATAATGGCAATTACGTAGAACCGCTTGACCGGCGCTACGGTGCTGGTCAGGTGAACGTCAACAACAGCCACCTGATTCTGACGGCTGGCCAGAAGAACGGCACCGATCTTGGGCTGGATGGCCCGATGGGGTGGGACTTCCAAACGCTAACTAGTGTCGGGGCTACCCGCACTTACTATGTCAGCATTCCTGTTGGCCTGAGTGTCGAGTTCACTGCCACCGTCGATTGGTTGCGTCGTATCACACCGACAGGCACGGGAAGCAACCTCTTTGCCACTTCCGATGCCACGCTCTCTACTATTGAACTGCGACTCTTCAACACGAATCCTGATCTATCACTGGCTGGGTTGATTGATAGCAGTATCTCTCCCATCGATAACGTTCAGCACCTGTACAACACCAATCTGCTCACCAATACCACCTACGCCTTGCAGGTGACGCTGGCTGGTATGCCAGCAGGACAAAGCAGTGAAGACTTCGCGGTGTCCTGGTTTGCCCTCGTGGCTGTGCCTGAACCCCAGACAATTATTGCGATGAGCGGAGCGGGGCTGATCGGACTCTATTTTGCCGGGCGATACTACCGTCGCAAGATGTCGCAAGATGCTATCCTGGTCGGCAACGATGGCTTGTAATTGAGCATTGAATTGAATGAGGCTCAAGGCATACCCTTGAGCCGTTTCTTTCTACAGGTTGGCTTCTTGAATCTGGCATGAGCCTTGCTAACAAAACTTGAATGCTCTCCCTACTTCACAGCAATGTACCAAGCGTACGTCAAGCAACAGCTATTTTGTGCTTGATGCTGATGATTCTGATGCTGACCGGCCTACCTGTACCCAAAGCTAAACCAAAAGATCGCAGTAGTCCGTATCCATGCATGGATTCTCGCTGTGGCTGCATGACTGCAGAACAGTGCTGGAAAAATTGTTGCTGCCATACTCTCGAAGAAAAGCTGGCCTGGGCTCGTGAACATGGGGTAATTCCACCCGATTACATCCTGGAACAAGCTGCACCATTGGATCATTCAAGCAGCGAAAAGGAATGCAACGATTCCTGTTGCAAGGAAAAGCCGGCACAGTGTTGTAACAGTTACGAGAAAGAGAGCAAACCTGCTCAGCAACACGATTGCTGTGCAACGGAATCTCTTGACAGTTCAGGTAACGATGATTCTAGCCTGACCTGGGTGGCCACCTTGCGTGCCATGAAGTGTCATGGTCAAGATGGTTGGATGCTGCTCTCGCAGTGCCTGGTAGTTGATACCGTTAGATCACCATTTTTTTCTACGCAACTTCTACTGTCAGATTCATTGAGATTGGTAAATGATAACGCTTGCACAGTCAATTCTGTACCCGATGCACCGCCACCACGTCTCTCTCGATAGATTCCTGCTCTCATAACATCGCATGATGCAAGTTGTTCAGCCATTGCGCGTACGTGGTACGTACGGAATGATCATGGCTGTTCGTGCATTCCATCGTACAGATCAATCTGCACCTTCATGCATTTGCTCTGGATATCATTCTTACCGAGGCAACTATGAACCGACGCGAAGCTATCGCTGCGCTTACCGCAGGTGCAACGACAACAATTGTAGCACAAGACAATCCATTAGCGAAGAAGCCTAACCAGGCCCTCCTGCTGGCTTACCCTCATTTCACGTTGCTTGATCTGGTCGGCCCCCATTCGATTCTCTCGATGGTGGCTGGCATTCAGGTCAGGATCGTGGCCAAGACCAAAGACCCGATCACGACCGATACGGGCGTGACCATTCTGCCACAGCAGTCGTTGAAGGATACTACCGAAGAGCCACTGCTTGTCTTCGTACCCGGTGGTACCAGTGGCACACTGCGGGCCATGGAAGACAAGGAAACCATCGAGTTCCTAAAGAGCCGTGGTGCCAAGGCGACTTATGTCACCAGTGTTTGCACTGGTTCACTGGTACTGGGCGCTGCTGGCCTGCTGAAAGGGTACCAGGCGACCACCCACTGGGCAGCGATGGATTTGCTCAAACCATTGGGAGCGATCCCTGTGTCCAAGCGTGTCGTCGAAGATCGCAACCGCATCACCGGTGCTGGCGTTACCGCTGGCCTCGACTTCGGATTGCGACTAGCCTCAATACTCAAGGACGACAAGTATGCTCAGAGCCTGCAACTGGCCATTGAGTACGATCCGGAACCACCTTTCAAAAGTGGCTCACCGGCATCGGCTGATCTGGCTCTCGTGAAATCTACCCGTTCCCATTACTCCTTCTTCCTCAAACAAGCTGAGACCGTTGTCAAACGAGTTGCTCAGTAGTCCCATATTGGAGATCGACATGAAACATTCACCTCGTCAAGCGTTCACGCTGATTGAACTCCTGGTAGTTATTGCCATCATCGCCTTGTTGATGGCTTTATTGCTGCCAGCTATTCAAAAGGTTCGCGAAGCAGCGAACAAAATGCTCTGCGCCTCGAACCTGCGGCAAATCGCAACTGCTGCACATAATTTTCACAATGACTACAGCAAGTTGCCACCTGGTCAGTACGGAGCAGTGCGTGCTAATGGTGGTACTACCTTGCCAGTAGACTTCACCCGTGGCCCGAACATCGGCGTTCTCGCTGTTCTCCTTCCGTACATGGAACAGGACAACCTGTTTAAGCTGCTGGCCACAACCCAGATGACCTTTCCCACACTGGGTGCTCCCAGCAGCACGGGCATCCAGCCGTTGAACATCAACATCAACGCAGAGTATACCCCGTGGTGGACGGCACTCTTGAATGTGCAACCCAACACGGCTCAGGCACAACTTAAGATGTTCCAATGCCCAAGCGATGACACGGTGGAGTCCAGCAGTTTCTCTGATCAGATCGGCATCTATGTAGCGAACGGCGTTTACCGTCACACCCACTTTTTCGCCGGTTTGCAGATTAAGTGGGGACGAACCAATTACGTTGGTGTGGCTGGTTGTGGCGGTCCTTATGAAAATGGGACCGGGGCCAATGCTGTCTTCGCCCAGTTTGAAGGAACGATGTTCAATCGCTCCCAACTGACTTTAGGTCAATTGACGGTTCAGGATGGTACAAGCAACACATTGCTTTTTGGTGAAGGGTTAGGTGGACTCAGCAACAATGGTGCGCAGAAAGCTGCAGCCTGGACCTGGCTTGGTGTCGGCATGATGGGCACAGGCTATGGTATCGGGCGTGGCAATGCCATCTCGGTAGGTGGCCCGAATCCACCTGCCTTTGGCGTTGTACTTACTGATGGCAACGTAGGTGCCAACTGGTATCGCTTTGGGAGTCGTCATGCTGCTGGCGCCCAGTTTGCCTTCGGCGATGCTTCCGTTCGTACCCTGAAGTACGGCAATACGACCATGCCTGATGTTACCAACAATGGCAACAATACTTCCGACTGGGCTGTTCTCCAGCAGATAGCTGGAAGACGGGACGGATTGAACAACGATACCTCTTCACTTTTGGAGTAACCTGGATGCGACCTCTTCTCTGGATTTTTGGTTTGATCGTGGCAGTAGCTGGCTGCAGTGGTAAGGCTGCTGTGATTGAAGGCAGTGTTAAAGTTACCTCAACAGCAGACCTGGGTAAAACTGCGGGCACGGGCAAATAGTAATTCATCAAGGGATCGTTCTTGAACGATCCCTAATTCATCAATCAGGATGTATTTATCTTGAATGTGAGTTGACGAAAGTTAACATGTCCCTGATTGACTCCATTCTGCCGATGTGCATCCCGAACTATCACTTGGAGGAATCCATGTCACGATACATTCGATTGATACTGCTATGTCTTTCCTTTGTCATTCAACCCTGCGTGACTTGGGCTCAATCGGTTTTTGACCAAGTAGGCTACTCCGCCCTGCAAAGCAGGCTTGGTGGTGGAATTCCCACCGGAGTTGGCGTTAGTGTTATGCAGGGGGAAGCACTGACCGGCCCCAATCAGTATTTGCCTGACACCTCAGGAACTGACTTTAGCGGGAAAACCTTTATAGATCGGTCGGGCGGCGGTTTGATCAGTGGCCATGCTACTGGAGTCGCCTCGTTGTTTGTAGGCAACGTCAATGGCATGGCTCGAGGGGTCACTCAAATCAACAATTACAAAGTGGTGGGTGATCTTTCATCAGGCGATTGGTTCGGACCGACATACATGAACTTTGGTGCCGGGTTGCCAGTTGCTGAGCCCACACAACGAGTACAAAATCACAGTTGGATTGGGACCGGCACCTTTGGAACTGATGAATTGGAAATTACCCGTCGATATGATTTTGCACTCCGACGAGACAATGTCATGGGGATTGTCGCAGTGAATAATGGAGCAGGAACAGTGCCTCCGCTTATGGGCAACACCTACAACGGGATAGCTGTGGCCCTCACCAGCAATAATTCCAGCACAGGGCCTTCTACTGGAGACGTACCCGGACGATCTAAACCAGACATAGTGGCACCGTTGGGATTCACCAGTTCAGCAACTCCCGTCGTAGCGGGAGCTACCGCCATGCTCGTGCAAACAGCGGATCAAATGAGTAATTCCAGTGCTATTCGTATTGAGACATTGAAATCGGTATTGCTGAGTGGAGCGACCAAAACGGAATTCAATGCCCTGGCACAGCCATGGACACGTACCAACAACGGAAGCTATGTCGAACCATTGGACCGTCGATTTGGCGCGGGTGAGCTCAATGTCAACTACAGCCATCTCATTCTAACAGCAGGACAGAAAAACGGCACCGATCTTGGCTTGGATGGTCCCATGGGTTGGGATTTTCAAACACTCTCCGCACCTGCAGAAACTCGAAGATATTACGTTAACGTTCCAGCCGGCTTGAGTGTTCAATTTTCAGCAACTGTGAATTGGCTGCGTCGCGTTACCCCTACTGGCACCGGGAGCAATGTTTTTGCCAGTTCGGATGCTACCTTATCTTCTGTTGAACTTCGATTGTACACCACGAATCCCGATCTTTCTCTAGCGAGCCTGATCGATAGCAGCTTATCCCCCATCGACAACGTACAGCATCTATACCGAACTGACCTTTTCACAAGTACCACTTATGCTTTGGAAGTGACATTAGCAAACCTGCCAGTCGGCCAAAGCAGTGAAGACCTTGCAGTGTCCTGGTTTGCCCTCGTGGCTGTGCCTGAACCACAGACGATTATTGCGATGAGCGGTGCAGGGCTGATCGGACTCTATTTTGCCGTGCGATACTATCGTCGCAAGATGTCG
>WBZX01002044.1_pt1 | contig 14260 bp, 12 predicted proteins | sample 5204211 | NCBI WGS metagenome assembly WBZX01 (sample SAMN12344362, study PRJNA552823) | activated sludge metagenome | biome: Activated sludge suspended growth; feature: Nitrification reactor; material: Wastewater; isolation source: activated sludge from nitrification reactor of wastewater...
GCCAAGGCTTGAACAACAGTGGATTGAGGATCACCACCAGGGCGAGGAAGATGCCCCCCTGCACGAACAGGGTCCCGTCGATGTCGACCACCGGTGCGCCGACGAGGGCCAGCGACGAGGGCAGCGCGTCCGTGAGGGTCGAGAGAAGTGCGGCGTGATCCATCGTCGGTCCAACCTCGAGCGCTGACGCAGAGTCCGCCACGACCCGCGCTCGCGCGCGCTAGCTACCACGCTGCCGTCGCGGGCGTCAACGCCACCGTCGGCGCGTTGCGGCCGGGCGACCGGGCGATCGCGCGCCGCCGACTCCTCGCTGCGATGGCCCCTGCGCGGGCTCGTGTCGGTGCCCACGTCGGGCGGGTGCGTCGATCGTCGACGGTGCGCGCGCCGCCAAGCTGGCGCGTGCGGCGGGCCACGCGAAACGGCTCAGCCGACCGCGGCGGTATCGGTCGGCGTCGGCGCCTTGTCGCGCTTGCGTTGGCCGTTGCCGGTGGTCGCGTGCTGGCCGCTGCCGTCCATCTGGCAGTTGCCCTCGAACACGCTGCCGCGCTGGATCTCGAGCGCCGGGCTCGAGAGGTTGCCGTACACGCGCGCCGGCGCATGGATCTCGATCGACTCGCTGGCGCTGATGTCCCCGCGCACGGTGCCCTCGATGACGATCCGCGCCGCGACGATCTGCGCGCGCACGTCGGCCGACTCGCCCACGATCAGCGTGCCCTGCGTGCGGATCTCACCGGAGAACTCGCCGTCGATGCGCACCGCGCCTTCGAACGTGAGCTTCCCGTCGAATGCACTGCCTCTGCCTAGGATCGTGGTGATGTCGGGGGTGTTCATGGGCGTCTGGCCTCGAGGCTTCTCGCGGTGGTCCGCGGGAGTGATCTCCGACCGCAGGCGAAGGTGGAGATCGCCGCGGTTCCACGGCCCGATTCGGCACCCGCGATCCTCGGGCGGGCCGAGCGTGGCGGGCAGTCCGGGACGGGCGCTGACCTTAACCGGATCGGCCGCCCCCGCATACCTGGCCGAGCGTTCAGCGGCGAAGCGGTGCCAGTGTCCCCATCGCGACGCTTCGCGCAACACGACTGGCGGAAGGCGGCGGGCTTGTCTACGCTCCACCAAAGGTGCCGCTCAACCCCGAAGACAGCGCAGACGAGCATCGCGTCGTCGCGGGGGGCGAGCTGGCGCCCGAGGCGCTCGACGAGCCCAACCCCACGGCGTTGCTGGCCGAGTGCTTCGGTCGCGCGCGCCCGGTGCTGAAGGCGCTGGTGGCCGGCGTCGAGGCGGGTGACGCACTCGTGGTCGCGACCGACCGCAAGGGCTTTCCGGTCGCGCAGCGCGTGCTCCGTCGGCCTCGCGACCTGCCGCGTGCGGTCGTGATCGGTCGCCACAACCGCTGCGCGCTCTCGATCCCGAACGACAACCGCGTGAGCCTGCGTCACGTGCTTCTGACGGCGTGGGCCGGTGACGGTCCGATTCGCTACCGCGGCTACGATCTCGGCGGGCGTGCAGGGGTGCAGCTCGCCGATGGCAAGCGCGTGCCGGGCTTCTCGTTGATGGGCCACGGGCTGGTCAGCCTCGGTCGCACGATCGTGTTCGTGCTGCCGGGTGGTACGCCCGGCGTGGCGTTGCTCGACGGTAGCGACCAGGAATCGTTCCGCAACCTGACCGGGCTCGATCCCGCAGGCAGCGGTGTGCGGCTGGCCGTGAGCGCCACCAGTGAGCCCGGCGTCGCGCACCTGGGCGGCGACGAGCTGCGCGAGTTCGGGGGCTATCGCGGCCTCGACGTCGACGCGCGTCCGCAGCCGCGCGGCATCCTGCGGCTGCGCTCGACCAAGCCGGCCGGCCGCGGCGAAGAGGTTCGCGAGCTCGAGCTCGACAGCCGTCAGCTGCAGCGCGGGCTGCTCATCGGCCGCTACAGCGACCGCTGCTCGCTCGCCGGTCACGGTCGCAACCTCTCGCGGGTGCACGCGCTGGTGACCGAGGAATCGCCGCGCTCGCTGCTGGTCTACGACCTCGCGAGCACCAACGGCGTGCGGCCGGCGGGCATGACCGAGGGGCCCAGCCACGCGGTGGTGCGGCTGTCGGAGGACTCGCCGGTGATGCTCGGCCACTTCGAGCTCGCGTGGGTGCCTGGGCGCCCCGTGAAGCTGCACTGATCGCACGCGGGCGCGCGCGCGTCCACATCGCTCGCATGAAGAAGCTCGGCATCGTGCTCATCGTGGTCGGCGTGCTGCTGGCGATCCTGCTCGCGGTGGGTTGGTGGCTCGATCGCACCGCCCGCAGGCTCGCCGAGCAGACCGCGAGCGCCCGCGTGCTCGAGGTGCTGCCCCACACCAAGCGCGCGGTGGTGACGATCGATGGCTTTCCGTTCCTCGCCGACGTGCTGCTGTTCTCGACCGTCGATCGATTGCACGTCGAACTCGATGGCGTCGCCGATCACGGCGTCGAGGTCGAGCACGTCGAGCTGGTGGTCGACAAGATCCGCATCGATCGCGACAAGCTCATCGATGCGCAGCAGCTGAAGGTCACCGGCATCGAACGGGCCGAGGTGGTCGCGCGCGTCACCGGCGAGGCCATCTCGAAGGTGATCGGCGAGACCGTGAGGCTCGAGGGCGAGACCGCCAAGGTGGTGGTGCGCGGGCTGCCGCCGCAGGTCGGCATGGGCGACTCGATCGAGATCGACGCCAAGCTCACCGTCGATGGTCGTCGCGTGAGCCTGAGCCTGTCGTCGAAGCAGGTGCCCGAGGCGGTGGCCCGGCACTACCTGCGCCCGATGCAGTTCACGCTGCCCGGCGAAGAGGTGCTGCCGTGCACGCCGGGCCTGAAGCTGGTCGACTCGCGGCTCGAGCTGCGTTGCAGCGTGACCGAGCTGCCGGTCGCGGTCCGCCGCGCGCTGTGAGCAGCGCGTGCGAGTGGCGTCGCGCGCGGGTCAGCGGGCCCGCAGTGCGTCGATGATCGCCCGGCCGCGGTGCCCCCAGATCGGGTGCGGCTGCCCACAGGCCTCGTCGGCCAGCGCGTTGGCGGCGCGCGCGGTGGTGATGCCCTCGGTCGCCGCGCGCTGCAGCATGCGATGGGTCACCGCCCACACCGACTGCTCCCAGCTGCGGCCGAGGTGGCGCTCGAAGTCGGGGTCGTGATCCAGCTGGCCGTACTGCTCGTTGGCGCAATTGACGATGCCCATGCGGTTGGCCACGAAGTCGGGCACGTACACGATGCCGCGCTCGGCCAGCAGGCGATCGTCGCGGCGATCGTCGAGCAGCTGGTTGTTGGCGGCGCCGCAGACCACCGCGCAGCGCAGCATCGCGATGCTCTCGGGCTCGAGCACGCCGCCCAAGGCGTTGGGCGCGAAGATGTCGCAGGGCTCGGCGAAGATGCTGCGATCGTCGGGCGTGGCTAGCCGCAGCTCGACCGGGCGGCCGGCGTAGTGCTGTCGCAGCTCCTCGATGCGCGCCGGCGAGATGTCCGAGGCGATCACGCGCCCGATGCCGCGCGCGAGCAGCTCGTCGATCATGAAGCTCGCGACGTTGCCGGCGCCCTGCATGGCCACGATCTTGCCGCCGAGGTCACCGCGGCCGAGGTGATCGAGGGCGGCCTCCATCGCGCACACCACCCCGCGCGCGGTGGCGTGCGAGGGGTTGCCGCTGCCACCGACCGAAGGCGGCACGCACGTCACGAAGCGCGTGGTCTCGAACACCGCGGCCATGTCGTCGGGGCCGGTGCCGACGTCCTCGGCGGTGATGTACACGCCACGCAGCGAGGTCGTGAAGCGACCGTACTCGCGGTACAGCGTGCGACGATAGTCGCGATCGCGAAACGGCGCGCCGTCACGACGCAGCACGATGCCCTTGCCACCGCCCCACCACAGTCCGGCGAGCGCATTCTTGCGCGACATGCCGAGCGACAGTCGCAGGCCGTCGCGCACGAACGACTCGAGCGTCGCGTAGGGCCAGAAACGCAGGCCGCCGGCGGCCTGGCCCCGCACGGTGCGGTGCACGAACGCGCCGAATAGCGCGCCGGTCTCGGGCCCCACGCCGAACGCGATCGCCTCGTGGCGCAGCATGTCGCGGGTGTCGGCGTTGCACCACGCCGCCAACGGCTCGAGCCACGGTGCGTCGGCGACCATGCAGTTGCGATCGTGGTCCCAGTACAGCAGCGCGCGGCCTCCGTGCCGTGCGAGCTCGCGGGCGAAGTCGTCGGGGTCGAGATCCAGCAGCTCGGACATCGCCGCGGTGTGTAGCACCACCGTCGCGCCGGTGACAGCGACGTGAGCGGGTCGTCGGGGTCAGGCATCGGTGAGCCAGCGCTCGAACTCCTCGCGGTCACGCGCCGCCACGGCCCCGAGCGCGACGAGTCGTGCACGCGCCCGTGCAACCAGCTGCGCTGCGTCGGGCGCCGCACGGTGGTGGGCGAGCGTCGCCGCGATCGCCTCGGCCACCGCGCATGCGACCGGGTCGGCCGTCGCGTCGTCGCAGTGCATGACCGCGGCGTCGCGATGGCGCTGGGCGGCGTCGAAGTCGCGGCGGCCGAGCTCGGCGCGCGCGAGGCCGAGCTCGCCCAGGGCGATCCACGCGTGGTCGTCGGGGAGGCCGGCGCGCAGCAGCGCGAGCCCGCGCTCGTCGTTGGCGATCGCCTCCTCGAAGCGGCCGGCACGGCAGTGCGCGCTGCCGACGTTGACGAGCGCGGCGCCCACGAGCGCGTGCTCGCCGAGGTTGGCGGTGAGCCCCGCGACCGCGCGCTGGTACGCTGCGACAGCGCCGTCGTCGTCGCCCTCGGCCTCGAGCAGCGAGCCGAGGCTGTTGTGCGAGCGCGCGAGGATGACGTGGCCGGCGGGGTAGCTACGGCGACGCAGCTCGAAGGCCTCGGTGAACTCGCGGCGCGCCGTCGCGAACTCGCCCATGCGCAGCGCGACCCCACCCATCGCGTCGAGCACGTTCGAGATGTCGGGGTGCTCGGGGCCCTCGATCGCGCGATACATGCGATGGGCGCGCTCGAGCAGCGCGCGCGCGGTCGCGAGGCGACCGAGCTCCGCCTGCATGATGCCGAGGTTCATCGCCGCGGTCGCGACGTCGGGCGAGCCCTCGGCGTCGGGCCAGATGCCCTCGGTCGCGCCGGTGTCCGCGAGGCGCTCGAACGAGGCCAGCGCGCGTTCGAAGTGCTCGCTGGCCTGCTGCGGGGCGCCGGCAGCCGCGTACATCGCCCCGAGGGCGTTGGCCAGTCGAGCCTCGCGCGCGAGGTCGGGCCGGCGGCGCAGCGCGTCCTCGGCGAAGCGCTGCCACGTGCGTGCGGCATCGAGGTCGGCCGCATCGAGCCCATCGAGCCACACGAGCTCCATCGCCGCCTCGGCCGCGAGCGCGTCGTCACCCAACGCATTGGCCTCGGTGAGCGCCGCGTGCAGGTGCGTGCGGGCGCCGTCGAGGTCGGCGACCTGCTCGAGCGCGCTGCCGTAAGCGTACTCGGCACGCGCGTGCAGCGTGGGGGCGTCCAGCGCGGTCGCGTCGCGACGGGCGGTGGCCGCGAGCTCGACGGCGTCGGCGTAGCGGCCGGCGTTCTTCAGGGTCTGCGCACGCAGCAGTGCGCGGTGCAGCGCGCTGGCGGCCTCGCGCTCGGCGGGCGCCATCGCCGGTGGCGGCGCCTGGTCGAGCGCGTTGCAGTCGCGCACGTCGGGCAGGCCATCGGTCGCCAATACCGCACGATCGACCACGCTCGCGTCGGCCTGGCGGAACACGTCGACCAGCTCGCGGAAGGTCGCGAGACGATCCTCGAGGCAGCGGCCGCGCAGCTCGAGTGCGGCATGCTCGGTGTCGCCGCGGCACAGCGTGTGCTGGGCCGCGCGCCACTGCTCCGCGTAGCGATCGAGCGCGGCGGTGGTGCGTCGCGCGGTGGTGTCCGCGTGCACGACCCCGGTCGCGGCGAACGCGGCGGTGATCGCCGACGCATCGACCCCCGACCACGCCGCCGCGAGCCGAGCATCGGCCTCGCAGAGCGTCGCCCGGCGTGGCCAGCCCCACACGATCGCAGCGACGGTGCAGGTCGCGATCGCGAGCACCTGCCAGCGCCGGCGGCCGCGATCGCGGCGAACCGCGGCGACCAAGGCGTCCATGTCGACGTGGCGCGCCGCGGGATCGGCCCGCAGGCCCCGCTGCAGCACCGCCAGCAGCCACCCGGGCACGCGCGAGCCGAGCGGCGCCGCGGGGCGCTCGCCCAGCTTGAGGCGCAGCAAGGCGCTGGGGGTGTCGGCCTCGAACGGGCGGCAGCCCGCGAGCGCTTCATACAGCGCGACGCAGAAGGCGTACTGATCGGCGGCGGGCGACAACCGCAGGCCGCGGTGTTGCTCGGGTGCCATGTACGCGGGCGTGCCGAGCACCACGCCGACGCGCGTGAGATCGTCGGCGCTCGCGGGTTCGTCACGGGCGGACGCGAGGCCGGCGCGCGAGGACACGACGGCGGGCGCTCGCGGTGCCGCGTCGTCGGGGGGCGCGGTCGGGTTGCTCGCCGCCGTGGGATCCTGCGCGCGTGCGAGTCCGAAGTCGGCCACGCGGGCGTGGCCGTCGTCACCGATGAGTACGTTGTCGGGCTTGAAGTCGCGGTGGATGATGCCGAGCGCGTGGGCGGCCGCGAGCCCCCGCGCGGCCTCGATGAACGCACGCAGGATCTCACCGCGACTGCGGGGCCGCGCGTGCAGCCACGTGGTCAACGTCGCCCCCTCGACGTACTGCATCGCGACGAACGTACGGCCGCGCGCGACACCCACGTCGAACACCTGCACCACGTTGGGGTGTGTCAGGCGAGCGAGCTGCCGCGCCTCCCGACGCAGGCGCGCGTGCGCGTCGGCGCGGGGCTCTCGGTCGTCGCGGTGCAGCTTGATCGCGACGTGGCGATCGAGCTCGGGATCGTGGGCCAAGCACACCACGCCCATGCCGCCGCGGCCGAGCGTCCGCAGCACCACGTAGCGATCGATGGACTCGCCCGGGCGTGGCTCGCCGTCGTCCCACGGCTGCCGCGAGCGCTCGGACGCGTCATCGACTTCGGCGGCGAGGCCGATCGTCGGCAGATGCTCGGCGGACCTCGAACCCAAGGGCGGATTCCATGGTGCCGCATGGATTGACGACCCGCAGCCACGCGGACGTGACGTCAGCTCGCGCCGGCGCGTCGCCGCAGCCACCACTCGCCGCCGAACGCGACCAGCAGCAGGAGCAGCGCTCCGGGTCCGCCCCACAGGGCGAGTTCGCGCCGCGCGGTCACGCGGCCACCGGTGTCGTCGGTGGTCGCGGTCGGCAGCTCCGCTGGCAGCGCGGCGCCCTGGGCGGCGTCGACGAAGGTCCCGCCGGTCGCGGTCGCGAGGCCTTCGAGTCGTGCGATGCCGGCGTCGGCGTCGATGCGCCCGAGCTCGCGGCCGGGGGCCTCGACGATGAACACGCGCTCGACCGCGGTCGCGGTGTCCGGGCCCGCCTCGCCGTCACCTTCACGCCGCGCGATCGCCTTGTAGGCGCCGATCGGCAGTCCCGTGACCTGCTCCTGCGCGCGGCCCAGATCGTCGGTGGTCCAGCTGCCGCTGGCGATCGCCTCTGCGGCCTCGTCCGAGGCGCCCTCGCCGACGTCGCGCAGGGCCTCGACCTGCCAGCGCAGCGGCACCTTGGCTTCGGGGGCATAGGCGGCGGTGAGCGTGCGCGCGCGCAGCTCGACCGGTTGATCGACGCGGTAGCGCGGGGCGTCGGTGTCAAGCTGCAAGCGGCCCGAGCTGTCGTCGCGCAGCAACCACCGCACCACGCCCAGCCACAGCAGATCGTACGGCCGCGCGCCGTCGACGAGCGCGAGCTCCGGCGCAAAGCCCAGGCGCCAGGTCGAGCCGGTCGCGAGCACCACCACGCGGCCCTTGCCGGGCTCCGACACCGCGAGGATCGGTCGCGGCTGTCCGCGCCCATCGAGCTCGGTCGGGTGGGCCAGCAGCGTGGTCGCGCCGATGTCGTCGGCGTCGCGCAGCTCGACCGGATTCCAGCCCTCGAGCTCTGGCAGCTCGCTCCAGCCGAGGCCGTCGCCGGCCAACAACCACCCGGTGATGGGATGACGTCGGCCGGCGTCGGTGAGCTGGGGGCGCACGCGATCCGGCTCGTGCGTGATGCGGCGGCGCAGATCGATCGGCAGCTGCTGCGCCATCTCGGGGCTGCCGTAGCCGCGATCCGAGAAGCCCAGGTCACCACCGATGAGCACCAGCGCGCCGCCGTCCTCGACGAACTGCGCCATGTTGTCGACGTACTGCCCGACCGAGTGCTTGACCGCGTCGAAGTTGTGCAGCACCACCAGATCGAACGAGCCGAGCTCCTGCTCGAACAGCTCCTCGGTGGGGAAGGGGATCAGCGACAGCGCCTCGCTGTCCTCGCGCGCGATGTCGTCGAAGTCGCGCAAGATGTAGTAGCTCAGCAGCTCGACGTTGGGGTCGCGGCGCAGCAGGGTTCGCAGCGCGCGGACATCCCAGTCGGGGCGCCCGGCCACGTGCAGCACGCGGACCTTGTCGCGTAGCACCTTCACCACGAACGCGCGGCGGTTGTTGGCGACCGTGGCCTCGCCGGGCAGCTCGGTCACGAGGATCTCGTAGACGAACTGCCCCACACGATCGGGCGCGACCTCGAATTCGACGCGCTGCGGCACGCCGTCCCCGGACAACGCCAAGCGGCGCTCGCCGACGGTCTCGCCGTTGCGACGCAGCGTCACCGTGGCCCGCTCGCCGCGCAGGCCGTGGGCGACGATGGTGGCCTCGAACGCCGCGACGTTCTCGACGAACGCGAACTCGCCCGCGCGGACCTCGGAGACCGCGACGTCGCGCAGCGCCGGCGCGCCGACGCTGACCGTGGTGATGGGCACGCCCAAGCGCGCGCCGACCTCCTGCAGCTGCGCGGTGGCGGCGTCGTCGTTGGTGCCGACCAGCCCGTCGCTCAGCACCACCACCGCCGCCAGGCGCTCGCCGGGCCGCGCTCGGTCGTCGCCGAGGCTGGCCAGCGCGGCCGCGAGATCGGACGCGGCACCGTCGGGCACCACCGCCAGCGATTCGGCCGCCTCGCCGCCCAGCACCTCGAGCTCGTGGGCGAACGCGCGGACGTCGAGGCGCAGACCCTCGTCGCGCCAGCTCGCGCGCGCGTCGGCGGCCGCCGCCCAGGTCGCGCGTAGGCGCTCGATGCGGGCGGTCGCGGTGCCGCCCTCGGGCGCGTCGGGGATCGCCATCGACGCCGAGCGATCGACCAGCACCACCACGCGTCGACTCGTGGGCGCCACGCGATCGAAGCGCAGCGTCAGCTCGAAGGCGATCGCGAACAGGGCCAGCACCGCCAGCAGCCGCAGCAGCAGCACCGCGATCGCGGTGCGCCGCGGCATCGCGCGGCCACGCCGCGTGAACGACAGCGTCGCCTCGACCAGCGCGATCGCGGCGCACAGCCCCAGCAGCAGCAACGCCGGCCACGACGGCACGTGGCCGGGCGCGAAGCTCCAGGTCTCGCTCATCGCCACCTGCGCGCGCGCAGCAGCGTCTCGACGTGGGCGCGGTCGGCCTTGTAGTCGGTGCAGGTCGCGTACAGCAGGACGTTGACGCCGAAGCGGATCGCCCACTGTCGCTGCTCGGCGCCGCCGGGCGAGCAGGGGTGCGCGGAGCGCCCATCGGGCAGCTCCTCGAGCGCACCGCCGAGATCATTGCGCATGACCACCGCCTTGAGGCGGCCCTCCTCCTGGATCGCGAGCACGTGGTCGAACGCGGCGGTGCGGCCGACCGGCGCGTCGACCAGGTAGAAGCTGCGGAACAACACGTGGTCGCGCGCCACCGGGGACAGCGACGAGCCCGGTGCGATGCGGCCCAATAGGGCCTCGACCGATCGCACGAACGCGTTGTCGGTGCCGCCGTCGGCGGCGTCGAACAGCGCGAGCCCGCCGAGGTCGAGGAACTGCCGCAGGTTGGCCTCGGCGCCGCGCGAGAAGCTCGGCAACGCCTCGTCACCCGCGATGTAGAGGAACGGGGTCTCGAACATCGCGGTGCGTTCGGCCTCGATGGTGCTGGGCTCGTTCACCGGCTCGAGACGCGTGCGCAGTCGCAGCTCGCGCGCGAGCACCCGCATCGCGGAGCCGCGCGGCTGCCAGTGGCCGTCGTAGCGCAGCTGGGGCAGATCGACCGTGATGGGGTCGTCGACCTCGGCCTCCGGCCAGCTGGCCGCGGGCGGCGGCGCGGCGCGGCCCAGGGCCGGCAGCGCGGCGAGTGTGCTGGCACCGGCGCGCAGCCACTGCCGTCGCGGCATCGCGCGACCCCGCGGTCGTCGGTCGGATTCCATCTCGGTCGACCGAGCGTAGCCCATGGGCTTGGGTCGGCGCCACGCATGCCGTTACACTCTGGGCCGCCGTCGTGCCCGTCCTCGAGGTCGAATCGCTGCGCAAGACCTTCGTCCGCGGGCTGCTGCGCCGGCGCACCGAGGCCCTGCGCGGGGTCTCGTTCGCGGTCGACGAGGGCGAGATCTTCGGCTTCCTCGGGCCCAACGGCGCCGGCAAGACCACCACCATCAAGATCTTGATGGGACTCATCCACCCCAGCGGCGGCCACGCGCGCGTGCTCGGGACCGCCGCCGGTGATCGGCGCGCGAAGCAGCGGGTCGGCTTCTTGCCCGAGAACCCGTACTTCTACGACTACCTCACCGCCCACGAGCTGCTCGACATGGTCGGTCGACTGCACGGCATGACGGCCGCGGCGCGACGCCGCCGCGCGGCGACGCTGGTCGAGCAGGTCGGACTGGCCCACGCCGCGCGTCGACCCCTGCGCAGCTTCTCCAAGGGGATGCTGCAGCGCGCCGGGCTGGCGCAGGCGCTGATGGGCGACCCCGAGGTGGTGGTGCTCGACGAGCCGATGAGCGGGCTCGATCCGGTGGGCCGCAAGGAGGTGCGCGACATCATCATCAGCCTGCGCGCCGCCGGCAAGACCGTGTTCTTCTCGACCCACATCCTGTCGGACGCGACGCTGCTGTGCGACCGCGTGGCGATCCTCGCCGGCGGTACGCTGCGCGACACCGGCCCGCTCGGCGAGCTACTCAATCCCCGCGTCGACGCGGTCGAGCTGCTCTACGACGGCGACGATGCCCTCGCGGCGCGAGTCGCCGCGATCGACGGCGAGCACACCCGCACCAGCGAAGGCCGCCTGGCGAAGCTCGCCGATCTCGAGCATGCCAACCGTGCGGCGCGGCTCGTGCTCGAGGGCGGCGGTCGCGTGCTGTCGCTCGCGCCACACCGCCAGAGCCTCGAAGAGCTGTTCCTGCAAGAGGCGCGGGCGGTGGCACCGGTGGAGGACCGCACATGAGCGCTGCAACCGACGAGCGCGCGCCCACCGGGGCGGGCGTGGGGCAGGCGTGGCAGCGGATCTGGGCCATCGCGCTCAACACCTTCCGCGAGGCCATGCGCAACCGCGTGCTCTACGTGCTGGTGCTGTTCGCCGCGCTGCTGATGGCGTTCTCCATCGTGCTCGGCGAGCTGTCGCTGCACGAGGAGGAGCGCGTGATCGCCGACATCGGACTCGCGGGCATCAGCCTGGTGGGCCTGGTGATCGCGCTGTTCCTGGGCGTGAACCTGCTGTCGAAGGAACTCGATCGCAAGACCGTGTTCTTCGTGATCCCCAAGCCACTGCACCGCCACGAGTTCCTGCTCGGCAAGTACCTCGGGCTGGCGGTCACGCTGCTGCTGCTGGTCGCGGTGATGTCGGCGACGCTGGCGGTGGTGTTGGCGATCGAGGGCGCCAGCGCCGACATCGCGCTGCTGCGCGCCGAGACGCTGGTCGCGTGCGAACTGCTGCTGGTGGTGGCGGTCGCGCTGCTGTTCTCTTCGTTCTCGTCGCCGTACCTGTCGGCGATGTTCACGGCGTCGCTGTGGGTGGTGGGGCGCAACAGCGGCGAGCTGCGGGCGTTCGCGGGCGGCAAGCTGGCTGGCACGCCGCTGGCGAGCTTGCTCGAGACGGTCGCCGCGGTGCTGCCGGACTTCCACGTCTTCTACGTGTCGGGCGGGATGCTCGGCGACGACACGCCGGTGTCGATCCACGGCGGGTTCATCGGCTGGGGCTACGTCGCCGAGGCGGCGCTGTACGGCGCCAGCTACGGTGGCGTGTGCCTGGTGCTGGCCGCGTTGCTGTTCGCCCGGCGAGACTTCACGTGAACGTGCACGCACGTCGGTGGCTGGTGCGCGGGGCGTGGGCGCTCGCGTTCGTGGGGCCGCTGCTGCTGCGGGTCGCGTGGGAAGGACGCGTCGAGCTGAGCGCCGCCGACGAGGCCGCGGCCGCCGGTGACACCGACGCGCGCATCGTCCACCTCGGTCGCGCGCTGCGCTGGCGCCTGCCGCTGGGCGGCGTCGACGAGCGTGCGATCGCGGGCCTGCTCGAGGTCGCCGACGCGGCCGAGGCCGACGGCGATCCGACCACCGCGCTGGTCGCTTGTCGCGAGCTCCGCTCGAGCCTGCTGGGCAGCCGCGACTTGGTCGTGCCCCACGCGGACGTGCTCGCCGCCGTCGATGCACGCATCGCGGCCCTGATGGCGGCGACGGTGCCCACCCGCGCCGACGAGGCCGAGCAGCTGGCCCGGCTGCGGGTCGCGAGCGAGGCCTCGCCGCTGCGCGCGAGTGCGGCTGCACTCGCCTTCGTGGTGTGGATGCTGGCCGCCGTCGCGTTCCTGCGCCGCGGCGTGGATGCCAAGGGGCGCCTGCAACAGCCGGCTGCCACGCGGCTCGGCGTGCTGATGCTCGCGTCGCTGCTGGCGTGGCTGTGGGCCTGGTGAGGCGTCACTTCGGCTCGGCCTCGGGACGGAGCTGATCGCGGATCAGCGCCTCGAGGTCGGTCTTCATGGTGGGGTGATCGCGGCCCAGCTGATCGAGCAGATCCAGCATCACCTGCTCACGCGTACGACCCTGCCGCTCGAGCTCGCGCTGACGCCGGTTGTTGCGCACCAGGAACACCGTCATCACGATGAGCAGGGCCGCGAATGCGAACGCGAAGAACACCGCGACCGCGTAGCCGAGCGCGATGTTGTCGCCGAACACGCTGAGCGTGCCCTTGCTGTCGGGCTGGCCGTCCTCGGCCTGCACCTCGGCGATGGCATCGTCGGCGCCGTGCACGATGTTGGACGCGATCGCGCCGGTCGTGCGGCCGATCGCGCTCTGCATCGGCGCGCTGCCGAGGCCGCGGCCGACCGCGGGCAGCACGTGCACGCCGAGCATGTTGCCGATCGCGGGGCCGAGATCGCGGCCCATCGTGCGCGTCAGCGCCGGTCCGAGGTCCTCTTCGAGTCCGGTCGCGAGCCCGCGGATGACGCCGCGGGTGGCGACCTCACCGAAGCGCGCGGCCTTCTGGGCATTCTCCTCCGACAGCGCGGCGTCGAGCGCCGCGTCCACCACCCGGTGCACCACCGTGGCGGTCGCGGGGGCGATCTGCTTCTCGATGAAGCTGCGGGTCTGCTTGCCATCGACGCCGAGGCCGTTGCGCTTGCTCGACGCGACCATGCCGTCGACCACGCCCTCGACGATCGACGCACTGAGCTTCTGCAGGCCCTCGCGCAGCTCCGGGGAGCCGATGATCGCGCCCAGGCGACGTTGGTTCTCGGGGCGCTCCAGCGACGCGAGCGACTCGTCCACCGCGGTGGTCACGACCCGCTCGGTCATCTTCTCGGAGAGCGGACGGGCGGCGGCCTCGGCCGGTGTCGCGACGATGCCTGCGCCCAAGACCAGCGCCAAGGCGCCCAGCACTCCGCGTGAACCGAACCTGCGTGTCATCGCTGCCACGGCAGTGCACTTGGCGTACCACCAACATGGTCGTCGTCGGGTCGTGCCCGGGCGTCGTGGTGTCGTCGTCGGCGCCCCCATGCGGGCGCCGACGCCCGTGCGCAGGCGCCCGTAGTGCTGTGGTGGCACCGGTGGATGCGCGATGGCGGCCAGGGCCGTCTGCGCGCAGCTCCAGGCGTCGGCTGCCCGCGAACGCACTGGCACGGATGGTGCTCATCCTCGAGTCCGAGGAGTTCCAGACAATGAGCAAGCTCTTGCGTGGTGTGGCAGCGGGATATGGTGCGTGGAAGCTCGGCGGCGGTGTGATCGGCACGGTGCTGATCTTCGTGCTGCTGTGGTGGGTGCTCGGTCACTTCGGCATCTTCCAGTGAGGCCTCGTGCAGTGATGCCTCGTGAGCCGGCGGGCGACGTCATCCTCGGGCCACGTCGCCTGCCGCCGACGTTTGACGAACCCGGCCCGAGGAGAAGACTGCTGGTCGAGATGAAC
>WBZX01002045.1_pt1 | contig 14257 bp, 15 predicted proteins | sample 5204211 | NCBI WGS metagenome assembly WBZX01 (sample SAMN12344362, study PRJNA552823) | activated sludge metagenome | biome: Activated sludge suspended growth; feature: Nitrification reactor; material: Wastewater; isolation source: activated sludge from nitrification reactor of wastewater...
GGTCGCGCATCTCCATGAATCGCGTTTCCCAGTAGCGGTGCACCAGCCACGCGAGGGCAATGCACACGATCCAGTAGGCCACCCACAGTGCGACACCTTCTGCGGTGGAGGCGTCAGCGAAGAGGCGGTTCCAGATGGCGCGCACCGGTTGATGCACCAAATAGAGCGGATAGCTCACCGCACTGATGAAGACGACTACCCTTCCTGCGCGCGGTCGTCGATGCCAGGTGGAGAGCAGAGGCAGCAGGCAACACATCACCACGGCATTCACCGTGAAGAACCAGGTGGCCGAGTAGGAGAGCCGTTCGCTTCCATAGAGGTGCGCGTTGATGCCGATACCCGCGATGCCGATCAGGAACAACGGCCAACGCAAGGCGCTCCAACTTCTACTGGCTTGCTGGGCCAGCAACGCCGCCAATAACCCGAAGCCGATCGTATCCAGTCTCGCGGGGACCAGCTTGCGCGCGCCTTGCTCCAGCGCATAGGTCGTATCCGTTCCGGGCAGCATGGCGAAACGCACCACCAGGGGAAGCACCAAGAACAACACCACAGCGAACAGGTACCAGCCCTTGGCCGATCGGACCCGCACTAACTCACCAGCGGCAAGCACCAAGGGGAACGCGAGGTAGGACCATTCCTCCACGGAAAGGGACCATGACTCCCAGAAGAAGAGATCCAATTGGGTCCATAGGTTCTGCAGAAAGACGAAGTAGGCCAGCGCATTGTTGTTGAGCAGGCCGTTGGTGATGCCCAAATACAGCAGCACGATGTTGACCACCAGCAGGAGGTAGTACGTGGGCAGGGTGCGCAACCAACGACGTTGCCAGAAATCCAGCAGGCGCCGCCACCAAGGCACACCGCGCATATCCACATACCGGAGCAGGATGCCGCCGATGAGGTATCCGCTCAGCACGAAGAAGAGATCCACACCATCGATGTACGGCGGCAGGCCGCGCACGGGTACGAACCACCCGAGCGCATCGATGCAATGCCAGAACACCACGAGCAGGATCGCCGTGGCACGCATGACATCCAAGCCGAAGACGCGGCCGGGTAGCGTACTCATCGGGGTGAAAGTAGCGCCAGCCCTTTACGCGAAGGCCTGCATATCGCACAGCTTGCGGTACTGCCCGCCCGCCGCGTAGAGCGCCGCATGCGTGCCGCGCTCCACGATACGGCCCGCCGCGATCACGCAGATCTCATCGCAGTGTTGGATGGTGCTCAGTCGGTGCGCGATGACGATGCTCGTCCTTCCTTCCATCATCTTGATGAGGGCTTCCTGCACCAGACGCTCGCTCTCGGTGTCGAGCGCGCTCGTCGCTTCATCGAGGATGAGGATGGGCGGGTTCTTCAACACCGCACGCGCGATGCTCAACCGCTGCTTCTGCCCTCCGCTCAGCCGATTCCCCCCGTCGCCGATGTTGGTCTGGTAGCCGTTCTCCAGCTTCGTGATGAATTCGTGGGCGTTGGCGATGCGTGCCGCCCGCTCGATATCGGCCTGGCTGGTCCCCGGTGAACCGAACGCGATGTTGTTGGCCACGGTGTCGTTGAACAGGATGCTGTCCTGCGTCACGATGCCCATCAACGCACGCAGGTCCGTGATGCGAACGTCACGCACATCCTGTCCATCGATCAGTAGCGACCCTTCGGTGACATCGAAGAAGCGAGGCAGCAGGTTGGCCAGCGTGGTCTTGCCGCCGCCACTGGTACCCACCAAGGCCACGCTCTTCCCCTTGGGTACCACCAGCGCGATGTCCTGAAGCACGGCGGTCCTGCCCTCCTGCGCCGCACCCTTTGGTGGGTCCGTGTAGGCGAAGGATACGCTGCGGTACTCGATCCGGTCCGTGAACCCCGGGATCGGCCGTGCATCCGGCTTCTCTTGCACGCTGTTCTCCACCGCGAGTAGGTCGAAGATGCGCTGACCGCTCGCGCCACCGCGCGTGATGCCGCTCCAACCCTGCGAGAAGCCTTTGATGGGCGCCAGCAATTGCGAGAAGATGATGATGAAGCCCAGGAAACTATCGCCCGTGAGGGTGGGCTCCGCACCGAGCACGAAGGACCCACCGATGTACGCGATGGCCGCCATCACGGCCGCACCCATGGTCTCGCTCAGCGGGCTGGCGATGTCCTGCCGGTTGAGCATGGAGATGCTTCCTCGCGTGAGCAGATCGTTCTCCCGTTCGAAGCGGCGTTTCATATCGGCTTCCCCATTGAACGCCTTGATGACGCGTATGCCGGACAAGGTCTCTTCCACCCGTGCCAGCAGATCCGCGCTCTTCTCCTGTACGCGGGCGCTCTTGCGCTTGAGGCTCTTGCTGATGCGAGCGATGAGCAGGCCGCTCACCGGCAGTAGCAGCAACGAAATGACCGTGAGCTGGGGCGACAACGTGAGCATGGTGCCCAGGAACAATAGCACCGCGATGGGCTCGCGGAAGATCATCTCGATGTAGTACATCACACTGTACTCCACCACTTGCATGTCGTTGGTGATGAGGGACAGCAGATCGCCCTTGCGCTCGCTGGTGTGGTAACGCAGCGGCAGTTCCAGCAGCTTGTCATAGATGCGCGAACGGATATCGCGCACGATGTAGTTGCGGAAGTTGCAGATGGCCACCACGGCCAGGTAGCGGAACACGTTCTTGAAAAGGAACAGCAGGACCACACCGATGCTGATGACGAGCAGGGCGCCCATTTGCCCACGGTCTTCGATCAGTTGGGTGAGGCCCCAGTTGAAGGTCCCCTCCAGCCCTTCCCGGGTCCAGAGTTGGGCGGGGCGCACATGCACCGGCTGCACCTGCCCGAGCAGCAGGCGCAGGAAGGGGATGAACAGCAGCAACGAGGCCAGGTGGAAGAGCGTGGCCAGCAGGTTGAAGAACGCGTTGAGGAACGCGTGATGCCGGTACGGTGCACCGAAGCGGAGGATCCGGAAGAAGTTGCGCATCGTGGGCGGGGCGAAGGTAGGCCGGGACCCGCAGTGGCGCGGCGCACGGCGAACCCGCACCCACCTACCTTCGCGCCGATGGACAGCATTCGACAGAACAAGGTGAACAGCCTGTTGCAGAAAGAGTTGGCCGTGATCTTCCAGCAGGAAGCACGCGCCCTCCTCCCCGGTGGGCTCATCACGGTGAGCGCCGTGCGCACCAGCCCGGACCTGGGGGTGGCCAAGGTGTACCTCAGCCTCTTCCCGGTGAAGGACAAAGCGGCCGTCATGGGCCACATCAAGGACCAGGCGCACCGCCTGCGCGGCCTCCTCGGCGGCCGCATCGGCAAGCAGATGCGCGTGGTGCCGGAACTGTTGTTCTATGTGGATGATTCGCTGGACCGTGCGGAGGCCATCGACAAACTGCTGAAAGGCTAGCCATGCAGTACGATCCCGTCAAACGCCGGTTGGGCGTCGTCTTCAACAGCACACCTTTCCTGCGCAAGTGCTTCTACGGGCTCCTGGACCTGCTGCTGCTGCGCTGCTGGCACATCCAGCGCGAACTGCGGAAGTGGATCACCCTTCGACAAGCTCAGGGTGACCCCATCAATGGCATCTACGACGCCGGTGCCGGCTTCGGCCAATACAGCTACTGGCTCAGTGGCAAGCTCCCGAAAGCGACCATCACCGCCATCGATGTGAAGGATGAGCAGGTGGCCGACTGCAACGCGTTCTTCCAACGCATCGGTCGACCACAGGTGAAGTTCGAAGTGGGGGACGTTACCCGGTTCCAACGGCCGAGCACCTTCGACCTCGTCGTGTGCGTGGACGTGATGGAGCACATCCTGGAGGATGAAGCAGCCCTGCGTTGCTACAGCACTTCGTTGAAAGAGGGAGGCATGCTCATCATCAGCACGCCGAGCGACCAGGGTGGCAGTGATGTACACGAGGAAGGCGAAGGCTCCTTCATCGAAGAGCACGTGCGCGATGGCTACAACATCGACGACATCAAGGCCAAGGCCCTGCGCAACGGGTTCAGCAAGGTGGAAGCACGGTACAGCTATGGGGCACCGGGCAAGATCAGCTGGAAGCTGAGCATGAAGTGGCCACTACTCATGCTGCAAGCCAGCAAGGCGTTCTTCATCGTCCTGCCTTTCTACTACCTCATCGCCTACCCCATCGCCTTCGTGCTGAACATGTTCGATGTGCGGATGACGCACCCAACGGGAACAGGGCTGATCGTGAAGGCGTGGAAGTGACATGTGGCCATGCGTTCATGCGACCATGTGCCCATGACGCGCGCTCGTAGGTTTGCAGCTGATGAGCGCGCGAGCATTCCATGGGCACATGGCACAATGGCCTGTGTGTGGACCACATGACCACATGCGCACATGAACCTCCCACTGCTCATCGCTCGTCGTTACCTGCTCGCCAAGCGCAGCACGAATGCGATCAACGTGATCACGGGGATCAGCATCGCGGTGATCGCCGTGGTGACCGGCGCCATGGTGGTGGTATTGAGCGCGGTGAACGGGATAGCCGAGTTGGTGGACACCATCTACAGCCCCTTCGACCAGGACATCACCATCACGGCCGCAGAAGGCAAGACCTTCGCACGCGATAGCCTGGACCTGGGTGCAGTGCTCGCCGACCCGCGCGTGCAACAGGCCAGCTGGACCATCGAAGAGAACGTGCTGCTCCGCTGCGGCGACCAACAGGGCGTAGCCACGTTGAAAGGCGTGGAGCCGCAGTACATCGGCATGGCGCACTTGGAGAAGTACATCTTCAGCGGCAGCCCCACGCTGACGGGCCCGCTCGGTCCCACGGCCATCCTCGGGCTCGCGCTCAAAGTGGACCTCTCCGTCCCCTTGGACGATGGCATCTTCCAACCCTTGGAGGTGAGCGCGCCCATCCGCGGACGCAAACTGAGCAAGTACCGCAAGGACGCCTTCGAACAGACGGCGGTGGCCATGAGCGGAACGTTCAGCATGAACATGGAATACGACGCCCGCTACGTGCTGTTGCCGATCGACCTCGCCGCCGACCTGCTGCACTACGACAGCGCCGTAAGCGCCTTGGAGCTTGAACTGAAGCCCGATGCGGGCATGGACGAGGTGGCGGATGCTCTGCGCGGCAAGCTCGGTGGGCGCTACCTGGTCCGCACGCGCTACCAGAAGAACGCCCTCATGTACGCCACCAACGCCACCGAGAAGTTCGTGGCCTTCCTCGTGCTCGCGTTCATCGGGCTCATCGGTGCCTTCAACGTCATCGCCTCGCTCACCATGATGATGATCGAGAAGAAAGAGGACATGCGCACGCTGATGAGCATGGGAGCGACGGCCTCCCTTGTGCGACGTGTCTTCTTCCACGAGGGCATGCTCATCGTGATCACCGGCGCCCTGCTCGGCGTGGCCGGAGGTCTCGGCATCTGCTGGGCGCAGCAGCGCTTCGGTTTCGTGGCCATGGCCGAAGCCATGGTGGATGCCTTCCCCGTGAAGGTGATATGGACGGACCTGGTGCTCGTGGTGATCACGGTATCGGCCATCGGCCTGCTGGCCACCTGGGTGCCTTTGCGTGCGCTAAGCCGTCGGTTCCTACAAGGCGCGGCCTAGGCCACAGCGGCCAACGCGTACGTGGCGATCGCCTCATCCATGATCTCCTCCAGCACCTTCGGATCGCGCTCCGTGCAAAGCCGCAGGCGCAGCTCCTTCACATTCGGCAGACCCTTGAGGTAGTTGCCGTAGTGGCGTCGCATCTCCACCACCCCTTCCCATGGACCTTTCCAAGCCAGCGAGCTGCGCAGGTGTTCACGTGCGGCCTCCACACGCTGCGCAACCGTGGGCGCCGGCAAGTGCTGGCCCGTGGCCATGAAGTGCTTGATCTCATTGAAGATGAACGGGTGCCCGATGGTGGCCCGGCCGATCATGACCCCATCCACACCGTAACGCGCGCGGTACTCCATGGCCTTCTCCGGCGAATCGATATCGCCGTTGCCGAAGATGGGGATGAGTATCCGTGGGTTGTTCTTCACGTCACCGATCAAGGTCCAATCCGCAGGACCCTTGTACAACTGCGCGCGGGTACGCCCGTGTATGCTCAGTGCCTGGATACCGACGTCCTGCAAGCGCTCCGCCACCTCCATGATGTTCTTGGTGGCTTCGTTCCAGCCCAAACGGGTCTTCACGGTCACGGGCAGCTTCACGGCCTTCACCACCTTCTCGGTCAGGCGCACCATCTTGTCCACATCCTGCAGCAGGCAGGCCCCGGCCCCTTTGCTCACCACCTTGTGTACCGGGCAGCCGTAGTTGATGTCGATGAGGTCCGGGCCAGCCGCTTCCGCGATGCGGGCCGCTTCCTCCATGGCGTCCTCACTGCCTCCGAAGAGTTGGATGCCGATGGGCCGCTCCTGCTCGAAGATGTCCAGCTTCTTAAGGCCTTTGGCCGCCTTGCGGATGAGCCCTTCGCTGGAAATGAACTCCGTGTACATCAGGTCCGCGCCGTGCTTCTTGCACAGCGCCCGGAACGGCGGATCGCTCACATCCTCCATGGGCGCCAGCAAGAGCGGGAATTCCGGGAGGGTTATGGGGCCGATGCGGGGCATGGGTCGCAAAAGTAGCGGGAAGGCATGCCTCGGTCCGGCTTGCTACATTCGCCGCCCCGGAGAGATGGCCGAGTGGTTTAAGGCGCACGCCTGGAAAGTGTGTGTACCTGAAAGGGTACCGGGGGTTCGAATCCCTCTCTCTCCGCCGATCGAGCAGCCGCCCATAGGGCGGCTGCTTCGTTCAGGCACCAGCCATGTGAAGGTGGAGCGGTCGCGATGCGGCTTCGTTGAAGCCCGCCACTGTCGAAACCGGTCGGATAGCGATCGATCCTAAAGGCTCATTTCGCCGCAAATGGAGGTGGCCATACCACGCTCCATCATGGCGCCATCAGCATCCTGCCCCAGCAGGAACATCGCCTTGGTCAAGGTGGCTTCCACGGTCATATCCGCACACGGCACCACACCCATGTCCACGAAGGCCTGGCTGGTCACATAACGGCCCTGCTCCACCCTGCCCCCCACGCATTGGGTGGCGTTCAGCAGGACGAGCCCACGATCACGGGCCTCTTGCAACGCTGCGATGAAGTCCGGATCGGTAGGCCCGTTGCCACTGCCGAAGGTGGTGAGCACAGCCGCGCGCAGGTCGGGCATGGAGAGCGCGTGCCGTACCCATGCACCCCGGATGCCGGGGAACAGACGCACCACCGCCACCCGTTCGTCCATGCGATCGTGCACACGCAGCGGGCCGGCTCGCAGCGGAAGGATGGCCGAGCGATCATACCGGATGTGTACACCCGCTTCGGCCAAGGCTGGCCAGTTGGGGGAGCGGAATGCCTCGAAGCGTTCGGCATGCACCTTCACCGCGCGGTTGCCGCGCAGAAGCTGGTACTCGAAGTACACGGCCACCTCGGGCACCATGGGGCGGCCCTGATCGTCCTTCGCCGCGGCGATCTCGATGGCGGTGATCAGGTTCTCCTTGGCATCGGTGCGAATGGTACCGATGGGCAGTTGCGAGCCGGTAAGGATGACCGGCTTCGCCAGGCCCTCGAGCAGGAAACTGAGCGCGCTGGAGGTGTAGGCCATGGTGTCGCTGCCGTGCAGTACCACGAAGCCGTCGAACTTCTCGTAGTTGTCACCGATGATCCGCGCGATGCGTACCTGATCGGCCGGACGCATGTCGCTGCTATCGATGGGACGCTCGAAGGCCACCGCCGACAACCGCACACCGACTCGTTCCAGCTCCGGCACCTGTTCCTCTAGGTGGGCCATGTCCATGGGACGCAGCGCACCCGTGCGGGGATCGGCAAGCATGCCGATGGTACCACCGGTGTAGATCAACAGGACGGATGCGCTCATTGCCGGAAGAGTTGGTTCGCGTTAGCGGTGGTGATGCTGGCGATCTCGTCCACGCTCCTGCCTGTTGCCTCCGCCAGCCTGGCAGCAATGTGCGGGATGTAGGCGCTCTCGTTCCGTTTGCCGCGGAACGGCACGGGTGCCAGGTACGGCGCATCGGTCTCCAGCACACAGTGGTCCGCACCCACCTCGCGCATCGTTTCGAAGAGCCCGCCCTTGGGATAAGTGATGACGCCACCGATGCCGAGCACGAAGCCGCCCAAGGCGATGACGCGCCCCGCCTGCTCCGCTGTGCCGGTGAAACAATGGAACACACCGCGGAGCCGATCATCGTTCTCCGCCTCCACGATAGCCATGACCTCTTGGAAGCTCTCGCGACAATGGATGGCGATGGGCAGTGACAACTCCTTGGCCCAGCGCACCTGCTGGCGGAAGACCTCCTGCTGCTGCCCAAGCCAGGTCTTGTCCCAGTAGAGGTCGATGCCGATCTCCCCCACGGCGCAGTAGCGACCGGTGCGAAGGAGTCGTTCCACTTCTTCCATGGCCGTTGTGTTGTCCTCCCCCACCGAACAGGGGTGGAGGCCCATCATGGCGAAGCACCGCCCGGGATGAGCGGCTACGAGCGCATCCATCCCGGCGATGCTGTCGTGGTCCACGTTCGGCAGGAACAGTTTGTCAACGCCTGCTTCCAACGCACGTTGCAACATGGCTTCGCGGTCGTCGGCGAACTTGGCGCTGTACAGATGGGTATGCGTGTCCACGAACATTCGGCGAAAGATCGGGTGAACATCGCATTGGCCGATGGACCCCGCCCCGCCCGCTACTTTTGGCGGCCTCCATGAAGATCCTCGTCCTCCGCTTCTCCTCCATCGGCGATATCGTGCTCACCAGCCCGGTGTTGCGTTGCATCAAGCAGCAGGTGCCCGGAGCGGAAGTGCATGTGGCCACGAAGGCTGCCTTCGCCGATCTGGTCCGCTTCAACCCGCACGTGGACAAGGTGCATGTGCTTGGCGATGACCTGGGCGCGCTCATCCCTCCCTTGAAAGCGGAGCGGTTCGATCTGGTCGTGGACCTGCACCACAACCTTCGCACAGCGCGGATCAAGCGCGCGCTTGGTGTTACCGCATACAGCTTCCCCAAGCTCAATATCGAGAAGTGGTTGCTGGTGAATGCTCGCGGTGAGGACCCCGCTTGGTGGAACCCGCTTCAACGACTGTGGTGCACGTGGAAGCGAAAGCGCCTGCTCCGATTGGAGAAGGTGCACATCGTGGATCGCTACCTGAGCACCGTGGAACGCCTCGGGGTGAAGAACGACGGGCTCGGGCTGGACCTCTTCATCCCTGCTGATCGCCACGTGGCCATGGCGTCCCTTCCGCCCTCGCATCAGGCAGGCTACACGGCCGTGGCCATCGGTGCGGCCCATGCCACCAAGCGCTTGCCTCCGCATCGGCTCCTGGAACTCCTGCGCTCCGTACAGGGTCCCGTGGTGCTCATCGGAGGAAAAGAGGACCAGACCGTGGCCCGCATGCTCACCAATGAGGTCGGCGCTCGCATCTTCGACGCCACAGGCCGATACGATCTTCTCGGAAGTGCTTCGCTCCTCTCGCAAGCGCGCAACGTGATCGCCCACGACAGCGGCGCCATGCACATCGCTTGCGCCTTTCGCAAGAACGTGGTGAGTGTTTGGGGCAATACCGTCCCGCTGTTCGGCATGGGACCCTACATCCCGCAGCATCCGGAACGGGCACATATCGCCGAAGTACAAGGGCTCGGTTGCCGCCCCTGCTCCAAGATCGGCCACGATCATTGCCCGCAGGGCCACTTCCGGTGCATGGAAAGACAGGACCTTCGTTGGATCGCGGAAAAAGCAAGGACATGAGCTGGGACATCTTCATCCAGGACTTCCCCAACGTGGGTTCCATCCACGAGGTACCGGTCGATTTCAAACCCCAGCCGATAGGCGAGCGGGACGAACTTCTGGCGCGCATCCGCGAAGCGATCCCCTTCGCCGAAACGATGGACAACGACTGGGTATTCGTCAAGGGCGATGATATCGACCTGAGCATCCAGTTCCATTTCGAACGCGGGACCTTGGTGCGCTACATGGTGGTGCACGTGCACGGCGGCGAGCAAAGTGCAGCGTGCGTTGGCGCTCTGCTGCGAAACCTCGGCCTGCGCGCGCACGACACGGCCACCGGCGAGTTGTTCGACGGGTCCAGCCTGGACGAAGGACTTTGAGCTTACTGGAACAGGGCCTTCAACTCGGTGGCCTCCTCGGGCTTCATCTTGCCGCTCAGGATCAAGCGCAATTGACGGCGGCGTAGCGCACCATCATACCGTTTCTGCTCCTCCTCGGTCCCTGGTACCGCTTCCGGTGCCTTCACCGGCCGGCCTGCGTTGTCCACCGCCACGAAGGTGTAGATGGCACTGTTGGCCGGGATCTTCTCCCCCGTCTGCTGGTCCTCCACCCACACATCGGCCCAGATCTCCATGCTGGTACCGAACGCGCGGCTCACATGGCTGCGGATGGTGACGAAATCACCGAGCTTGATGGGCCTATCGAAACCAACGTGGTTCACCGCCACGGTGACCACCACCCGCTTGCAATGGCGGTGCGCACTGATGGCGCAATTGATGTCCAGCCACTGCAGCAAGCGCCCACCGAAAAGATTGTCCAGCGTATTCGTGTCGTTCGGAAGCACCAGGTGGGTGGTCTCCGTGTAGCTGGCGCTTACGGGGCGTGGGGGCAGGGTCGTGGTCATTGCGGGGCCGAAGGTAGAGCGATGTGCAACCACCTACCTTTCGCTTCGCGGACCGCAACACACAAGCGACCAGGCCATGCTCGACATCGGTGACGAAGCCCCGGACTTCGCCTTGAGCGACCAGAACGGTGTCACCGTGCGGCTCAGTTCCTTTCGTGGCAAGCGCAACGCCGTCCTCTTCTTCTATCCCAAGGACAATACGTTGGTGTGCACGCTGGAGGTATGCGCCTTCCGCGATGCGCACTTGGAGCTCCTGGCCCAGGAGGCGGAGGTGATCGGTATCAGTGCCGACCCGGTGGATTCACACAAACAGGTGGCGCAGCGGTGGCAGCTCCCCTACTCGCTGCTCACGGATGCGGATGGCGAAGTGCGCAAAGCCTACCAAGTGGGGCGCACACTGGGGCTCTTCCCGGGGCGGGTGACCTATGTGGTGGACAAGGAGGGCCGCATTCGCGGTTCCATCAACGACCCTTTGCGGGCCAAGCAACATGTGCAGGAGGCGCTGCGGACGCTGAACGCTCAGCGCACCGTGTAGAAGAGCACCCGACCGTCGTCCGTACCTACCAGCAGCCATTGTTCCCAGAGCAGGAGCGGTGCCAGGTGATGCTGGTCCTTGTTCTCGGCGTGCTCCAACTTCTGCACGGACTTACCATCCGCACCGAGCACATCCACCACTCCGTGCTTGCCGCTGCGCAGCGTGTGATCACCCAAGTTGACCTCGGCCTGCTGATAGAAACGATCGAAGGTGGAATTGGACATATCCAACCCCATGGCCTTCACCGCACGCGGGTCGGGAACCCAGCGATGTTGTGTGAGCGATGGCTCCGGCTTGCCAGTCTTGAGGTTCCATACCACACGCTTGCCACTGTGGCCGATGAGCACGGCGTACTCCCCGTTATCATTGAAGGCCACGCGGTAGACAGCGGTACCACCGTCCTCGTTGTAAGGGAATGAGAACAGCTTCTTGCCGCTTTCCAGATCGATGAGTTCAGCGCCCTTGTTGAGCCCGACGAGGATCCGATCGCCCTTGGGCGCGATGGCAAGGCTAACCACCTCGGCCTTGGTGGTGCGAATGGTCCTGGCCGCAGGCACCGTAACGACCTGCGCCGTTGCTGCGGTGACCGACCAGATGGCGAGCGCCGCGGAAAGGAATACGTTCTTCAACACGTTCAGGTAAGGAGGTTGCGTTGTTCGGTCAGCCAGGCGATCGCCGTTTCCCGGTCGGGGAACATGCGGATGGGACGCTCGGGCTTGTGGTGCCGCACGAATACGTTGGCGGCGAGCTGGTGCCCGAAGTCACGCACGATGATGGCATCGGCGGCGATATAGCTGGAGGAGGCCGGTGAGGAAGCATAGGCCCGCGCCTCGTTGCTCATGGTGGTGTTGTCACCAACGCTCACCATCAACAGGGCCTTGCGATCACCCCGCTCCGCGCGGATCGCATCGAACATCAACTGCACCTCCTCGGGTGTCACCAAGTGATCGTCCTTGAAATGGGTATGAACGATGTCCCCGTCCAGGAAGGTCACCGTGCAGGCCTCCAACTCCACTGCGTGCATCGTCACCATGGGCTTGAGGAACAAAGGTAAACCAGCAGAACGGGCATCAGCGCACCAACAGCCAAGCGGCCGCTCCACCCTCGTGGCGGATGTTGGCCATGGCTTGCAGGGCATCGTTGCGGGTGGCGTAGCTGCCGTACACCACGGGGTGTAGCTGCCCGCGTTGGGGAAGGCGACGTGCCGGGAATCCTTTGGCGACCAGTTCGGCGAGCATCTTATCCGCGTTCTCCGGCTGGGCGAAGCAGCCACCGACCACGTGATAGCGGCCGGGTTCAGCACTGGTGGCCACCGGCCGTACGACCACGGCGGTACTATCCGCAACAGCCAGTTCCACCGCACCACCGAGATCAACGGTGAGCGAGACGCTGTCGCCAGGTCCCAACGGGATCGTATGCACACCGGTGGAATCGGGCAGGGTGAACGGGGTGGTCGTGGTAACGGGGAGTACGGATGCCTGTGCGGGAGGAACGTAGCGCGCAGCGGGACCTGCATCGAGCACACCCACGCCGCTCCATTGCGCATCATGAGAGCCGCCCATGCGGAAGGCCCACAAGGCTGCTGTGCCGAAGAGCACGGCGGCTACTGCCGCAGCGGCCCAATACATGGGTGCCCGTCGTGTTTCGTTCACCACTTCGGCACGCACCTCCTCCAACTTGCGTACGAGCGGTATGGGCTGCACGCGCTCCACCGGGAGTGCGGTCAACGGCCGCAGACCGAACGCATCCTTGAGGTAGTTGGCCCGCTTGTCCGGATCGAATTGGAGGTTGTGCTCCGCATCGCGGAAGAAGATGCCGATGTGCGGTAGTTCGAGACGGCCGCTGCGGTCCAAGGCTTCCCGCCATCCGGCCACTTCGGCGTCGATGCGTGCCGTGGCAACGTCGAAGCCGATCCCCTCGCGCTTGGCCAAGTGGTCGGCCAGCAATCCATCGTTGCGCACCAAGTGGCGGTTGAAGCTCAGGTCCTTCGCCGGCGGGTGGACGAGCTTGCGCACCTCATCCAAGCGGGCACCCCGGTAGTGCGTGAGGAAACCACCCCATTGGGGCACGATCACGCAGTCGTGACAGAAGAGAAGGTCGTGCAGGTCGCGCTCGATACCCATGGGAACGGCGGCCAATTTAGGACGTGGCCACTCTCCGGCGCGCTTCTTCCAGGTCGGCGGGGGTATCCACGCAGAAGGAAGGGTGTTCCGTGAGCCCGATGCGCACGCGATGGCCGTTCTCCACCCAGCGCAGCTGCTCCAGGGATTCCGCTCGTTCCAAGGAGGATGGCGGCAAGGCCACGATGCGCTCCAGCACCGCTGCCCGGTAGGCGTACAGTCCCACGTGCTTGAGGTACCTGAACCGTGCGTGGCGTGGGCCTGCGCCCGCGTCGCGCAGGAATGGGATGGCGGTCCGGCTGAAGTACAGCGCGTCCATGTTCACATCGGTGGTGATGAGCACCTCTCCGGCGTCATCCAGGTCCCGGTCATCGGTGACGACTTGCGCCAAGGTGGCGATACCGCCAGGAGCGGCGCGCAATGCGGAGCACACTTCATCGATCTGCTCGGGTACGATGAAGGGCTCATCACCTTGGATGTTGACCACCGCATCGAAACGGTCCCGCCCCACCCGCGTCAGCGCCTCGAAACAGCGGTCGGTACCACTTGGGTGCTCACTCGATGTCATCACGACAGCACCACCGATGGAGCGTACGTGATCGGCAACACGTTCATCATCGGTGGCCACCACCACCGCGCTCAAGGAAGTCGCCTTAGCGGCTTGTTCCAGCACCCGCTGCACCATGCTCCGGCCACCGATATCCACCAAGGGCTTTCCCGGCAGTCGTGTGCTCGCATAGCGTGCTGGGATCACACCCAGGATGCGCATCTCTTCCATCACTTGCCTTGGGGTTCGTACAACACTATTTCCATTTGATCGATCAGGACCGGCAAGGTATCGCGCAGCCAACAGTAGGCCACCACCGGATCCGAGGGACGGCGAACCTCCGGGCTCAGGTACCAAACGGAGAGGCGTTGCCATTCACCGGGCGCCACATCGCCCAGTGTCGCGTCGGTAGGCCTGTAAGCATAGCTGTGCCCGTTGTGCTCGAAGGTGGTGACCAGGGTGAGCGTAGGGGTGGATCC
>WBZX01002047.1_pt1 | contig 14253 bp, 9 predicted proteins | sample 5204211 | NCBI WGS metagenome assembly WBZX01 (sample SAMN12344362, study PRJNA552823) | activated sludge metagenome | biome: Activated sludge suspended growth; feature: Nitrification reactor; material: Wastewater; isolation source: activated sludge from nitrification reactor of wastewater treatment...
CAAGGAGATGCTCTTCACCGCCGCACCCATCCCCGCCGAACGCCTGTGCAGCCTGGGCATCATCAACCACGTCACCGATGCCGCCGACCTGGAAGACGCCACCTACGCCATGGCGCGCCGCATCGCCGCCAACGCGCCCCTCTCCATCTCGGTGATGAAGGAACAGCTACGCATCCTTGCCGGCGCCCACACCATGTCGCCCGAAGACTTCGAACGCATCCAGGGCCTGCGCCGGGTGGTGTACAACAGCCAGGACTACGCCGAGGGCATCCGGGCCTTCAAGGAAAAGCGCAAGCCGGTGTTCAGGGGAGAGTGAGGGGCGCGCAGGGCATCGGCCTTCCCCGGGACAGGTGGGAGAGAGTCGGTCGCCGAGATCGCTCCGTGCCAAGTCCACTCGGGCGCTCTGTCATCATCCGTTTCAAGACGGCGACATACCGATCAAGTGGAGTGGGTCACTGCCGAGTTGTCGCGTGTCGTGCGATTCTTCGTTGTGAGTGAAGACAGTTCGGGATCGCTGGCGGCATCTCCATGAAACGCTCGACGGGCACCAAGCTGAGCCTTAATTTACCTTGTAGGTAAAAATTGATAGAATGGAGGTGCCTTGGAAGTTCGATACAAGGACAAGAAAATCCGCGATCTGTGTGAGAAGCAGGCCGTCGCCGAGAAAAGGCTCGGGGCGGCCTCGGCGCGTAAGTTGAGGCTGCGCCTGCTTGCACTGGAGGCGGCTGCGCGTGTCACCGATCTGGTTGCGGGCAATCCCCATCCGCTCAAAGGGGATCGCCTCGGGCAGTTTGCCCTTGATCTTGCCGGAGGCTGGCGACTGGTCTTTGCCCCGGCCCACGACCCTTGCCCCACCCGACCTGACGGCGGCATCGAATGGTCCCATGTCACGGTCATCAGCATTGAATCGATTGGGGATTACCATGGCTGAACTGAGTGCTCCCTTTGCGCCGGATTGGGTCTTGCCGCCGGGGGAATCCATTCTCGACATTGCCGAAGAGCGTGGCTGGAAGCAAGCAGAGTTGGCTCAGCGTCTGGGGTACAGCGAGAAGCATGTAAGCCAGCTCATCAATGGCAAGGTGCCGCTCACCGTGGATGCTGCCCAACGCCTGGAGCGTGTACTGGGCAGCACCATGGACTTCTGGCTGTCGCTCGAAGCGAACTACCAGAGGCATAAAGCCCGTCTGGAAGCCGCTGAGCGCCATGCCGGCTGGGTGCCTTGGCTGGATGAATTGCCCCTCAAGGAATTGATGGCATGTGAAGCCATTCCCAAGCAGCGTCTGGACAGCAGGCATAAACCCGGCTTGGTTGATGCCTGCTTGCGGTTCTTTGGTGTCGCAACGCCTGATGAGTGGCGTGCCCACTATGGCGGCATGCAGATGGCGTTCCGTCGCAGTCGCGCTGAACAAAGCGATGTGGGTGCCATCTCGGCCTGGTTGCGTCTGGGCGAGCAACAGGCCGAGAAGCTCGATGGCTCAAAGTACGACAGGGCCCGCTTTGAAGCGGCCCTGCACCGCATTCGCGACCTGACTGGCGAGCCGCCCGAAGTGTTCGAGCCGCAAATGCGCACCTTGCTTCACGAAGCTGGCGTGCTGCTGGTGCTGGTCCCGGCGATCCCCCGCGCGCATGTGAGTGGTGTGGCCCGCTGGCTGAGCCCGACGCGACCATTGATACAGCTATCGCTGTATGGCAAGACAAACGACAAATTCTGGTTCAGCTTCTTCCATGAAGCAGCCCATATCCTGCTGCATGCCAACAGCAAGGAGGACAAGAAGTCCATTTTCCTGGATGACCCCAATGCGGCGCACGCCGAAGACCCCCGTGAGCATGAGGCTAATGAGTGGTCTGGAAATTGGCTGATTCCTTCGCAGTATGCTCAAGGGCTGGCGAGTCTCCGTACCAAGGCAGCCGTAGCTGATTTTGCCCGGCATATCGGCGTGCATCCCGGCATCGTTGTTGGGCGTTTGCAGCATGACAAGCTGATTGACCCCTCTTGGATGAATGATCTGAAGCAGAGTTTCCGTTTCAAGGATTCAGGCAATACCTGATCGTTGATCCCTAGGCTCCGATGGGCGGCGCCAGCTCCATGTCGCCTGAAGATGATTAGCGCACTGGTGTACAAGGGAGAATGAGAGCCCGCACCAAAAGCACCGCAGGAAACACCCATGGCCCGCATCACGCTCTTCACCGGCGGCATCCAGCCGCTGCCCGAAAGCGGGCGCCCCACCGGCATGTACAAGACGCGGGTGGACGCACCGCTGGCCCTTGGCACGGAGGGTTTTGCCGGCGACCAGCAGGCCGACCGGCGTGTCCATGGTGGCCCCGACAAGGCCGTGCATCTCTACCCGGCCCGTCACTACGCACGTCTTGCCGCCCGTTTCCCCGAGGCGGCGGCGCAGCTTGTGCCCGGCGCCCTGGGCGAAAACCTGTCCACCCCCGATCTGGACGAGGCGGACGTGCGTGTGGGCGATCTGTGGCAACTGGGCAGCGCGGTGCTGCAGGTCAGCCAGCCCCGCAACCCCTGCTGGAAGATCGACGAACGTTTTGCGGCCGAGGGCATGGCCGGCTTCATCGCCGAACACCTCCTCACCGGCTGGTACTGGCGCGTGGTGAAACCCGGCTACGTGGCCCCGGGCGACACCCTGGACCTGCTGCACGCCGCAGCCGATACGCCGACCCTGCGGGAAGCCCAGTTGCTCTGGCAGGCCCACCGGCCTGCCGTGGCCGATCTTGAGCGCCTGGCCGACCTTCCCGGGCTGGCCCGCGCCTGGCGGGACAAGATCGTGCAGCGCCTCACCTGGCTGAAAAAATCCACCTGAACGCGTGTGGATGGATCGGCTGCGTGGTCCGATTTCGCGCCGGGGATGCTCACCATACCCCGGTACGGCTGCGCTTTCAGGCGCGAAATCGGGCCGCTCGCAACGCTTCCTTCACGCCGCTCCGAGTGGACGACCAAGCCGGGCGATTTACGCGCCGTCGAACTTTTGCCGCAGCCCTTTCTTGTTGATCTTGCCCACGCTGGTCTTGTCGATGCCCTGGACGATGAGTACCCGCTCGGGGATGGCGAACTTCGAGATGCCGCCCTTCTCGGCAAAGCCCTTCACATGGGCCTTGATCTCCGCCTCGTCGGCCCTGGCATCGGCCTTCAGCACCACCAGGGCCATGGGCCGTTCGCCCCACTTGGCATCCTTGACGCCGATCACCGCCACTTCGCTCACCGCCGGATGGCGCGAGATCACGTCCTCCAGCTCCAGGGACGAGACCCATTCGCCCCCGGTCTTGATGACGTCCTTGATGCGGTCGGTGACCTGCAGGTAGCCGTCCGGGTCGATGGTGCCGATGTCGTTGGTGTGCAGATAGCCCCCCGACCACAGCTCCTCGGAGGCGGTGGGGTTCTTGAAGTAGCCCTGGGTCAGCCACGGTGCGCGCACCACGATCTCGCCGGGGGCCTTGCCGTCGTGGGCGACGTCGAGCAGGTTCTCGTCCACGATGCGCAGGTCCACCAGGGGGATGGGCAGCCCGGTGCGGGTGCGTAGCTCCAGCTCCCGGGCCGGGTCGCCGGCGAGGGGCGTCTTGATCTGGGCGAGGGTGAGGATGGGGCAGGTTTCCGACATGCCGTAGCCGGTGAACAGGTCGATGCCGTGGTCCAGGGCGGCCTGGGCGAGCCCCTTGGGCAGGGCTGAGCCGCCGATGATGACCTTCCAGCCACGTACTTGGGTATGGCGGATGGCCGGGTTGGCCAGCAGCATGTGCAGGATGGTGGGCACGCAATGGGAGAAGGTGACCTTCTCCCGCTCCACCAGGGCCAGCAGGCCCTCCGGCGTATAGCGGCCGGGGTAGACCTGGCGCAGGCCCATCACCGTGGCCACGTAGGGCAGGCCCCAGGCATGGACGTGGAACATCGGGGTGATGGGCATGTACACATCGTCCCGGTGCAGTCGCCCCTGGCTGGCCGGGGAGGCCAGCCCGCCCAGGGTGGCGAGGGTGTGCAGGACGAGCTGCCGGTGGCTGAAGAAGACGCCCTTGGGCAGGCCGGTGGTGCCGGTGGTGTAGAAGGTGGTGGCCCGGGTGTTCTCGTCAAAATCGGGGAACGCGAAGGACGGCGAGCCGGCGTGGACCAGGGCTTCGTACTCGCCGGCAAAGCCGTCGGGCAGCGCGTCGCCGGGCACGTCGCTGATGAACACGAAGCGCTGCACGGTTTCCAGCTTGTCGCGGATCTCCGCCAGCACCGGCATGAACTCGGTATTCACCAGCAGCACCTTCACCCCCGCATGATTGAGGGTGTACAGGATCTGGTCGGGGGACAGGCGCACGTTCACCGTCATCAGCACGGCGCCCATCATGGGTACGGCGAAGTAGGACTCCAGGTAGCGGTGGCTGTCCCAGTCCATCACGCCCACCGTGTCGCCCGGCGACACGCCGAGATTGCGCAGGGCACTGGCAAGCTGGCCGATGCGCTGCCCGAGGGTGCGGTAGCTGTAGCGCTTGAGATCGCGGTAGACGATCTCCTGCTCCGGGTTGACCGCCAGCGGGGTGTGCAGCAACTGCTTGATCAGCAGTGGGTAGCCGTAGGCCGACGGGGTGGGCTCGATGGGGTTGCCCGGGTTGATGGTCTGCATGGTCTCCTCCTGATGTTTTGTGTTCCGGGTGCAGGGTTCAGAAGCGCTCGACGGGCAGGGCCATGGTGCTGCCGGCGCCGTGGATCATCGTCTGGCGCAGGCCGGCAACCCGGCTCATCAGGTGCTCCGCGTAGAAGCGCGCAGTGATCACCTTGGCACTGAGGAAGTCCCTGTCGCTGCCCGCTTCGGCCAGGCGGCGGGTGGCGATGTCGGCGGCGCGGGCCAGTTGCCAGCCCCCGCAGACGATGCCCGCCAGCTTGAGGAAGGGCACGGCCCCCGCATGCACGGCGCGGATGTCGCTGCCGTAGGTCGCCACGATCCACTCTACGCAGGCGGTGTAGTCCTGGATGCCGCGGGCCAGGGCGTCGCGGATGATGGCCATATCGGCGTCCACCGGATCGATGCCGTCCACCGTAGCCTGCATGCGGGCGATCAGGGCACGGGCGGTGCTGCCGCCTTCGCGCGCCGTCTTGCGGCCCACCAGGTCATTGGCCTGGATGCCGGTGGTGCCCTCGTAGATGGTGGTGATGCGGGCATCCCGCAGGTATTGGGCGGCGCCGGTCTCCTCGATGAAGCCCATGCCGCCATGCACCTGGATGCCCAGGTTGGCCACCTCGATGCTGGCTTCGGTGGCCCAGCCCTTGTGGATGGGGATCATGTAGTCGACAAAGGCCCGGGCCTCCTGGCGGGCGGCATCGTCCGGCGCCAGGTGGGCCTGATCGATGGCGGCCCCGACCACGTAGGCCACGGCCCGGGTGGCCTCGGCGAGGGCGCGCATGGTCATCAGCATGCGGCGCACGTCCGGGTGATGGATGATGGCCACCGAAGGGCCGCGGGGGTCGGCCAGGTCCTTGCTCTGCACCCGGTCGGCGGCATAGCTGCGGGCCAGTTGGTAGGCCCGTTCGGACACCGCCACCCCTTGCAGGCCGACGGTGTAGCGGGCCTCGTTCATCATCACGAACATGTATTCGACGCCCCGGTTCTCCTCGCCCACCAGGTAGCCGATGGCCCCTTCCCGGTCGCCGTAGGACAGCACCGCGGTGGGGCTGGCGTGGATGCCCAGCTTGTGTTCGATGGAGACGCAGCGCACATCATTGCGGGCGCCCAGGCTGCCATCCGGGTTCACCAGGAACTTGGGCACCACGAACAGGGAGATGCCCTTCACCCCTTCCGGTGCGTCCGGCAGACGGGCCAGCACCAGGTGGATGATGTTCTCGGCCATGTCGTGCTCGCCGTGGGTGATGAAGATCTTCTGGCCGTAGATGCGGTAGTGGTCGCCGTCGGGCACCGCCTTGCTGCGGATCAGCCCCAGGTCGGAGCCGGCCTGGGGTTCGGTGAGGTTCATGGTGCCCGTCCAGCTGCCTTCCACCATGCGGTGCAGGTAGGTTGCCTTCTGTTCCGGGGTGCCGCGCAGGAGCAGGGCTTCGATGGCGCCGCCGGTGAGCAGGGGGCACAGGGAGAAGCCCAGATTGGCGCTCATCACCATCTCGAGAACCGGGCTGGCCACCAGCTTGGGCAGGCCCTGACCGCCGAACTCGCAGGGAAAGTTGAGGCCGTTCCAGCCCCCTTCCACGAACTGCTGGTAGGCCTCGACGAAGCCCGCAGGGGTTTTCACATCGCCGTCTTCCCAGCGGCACCCGGCCACATCACCGGGCCGGTTGAGGGGGGCGAGCACGCCGCTGCTGAACTTGCCGGCCTCATGGAGGACGGCCGTCACGGTTTCGGCGGTGGCTTCCTCGCAGCCGGGCAGCGCGGAGATCTGCTCCAGGCCGGCGAGTTCATTGAGGACGAAGTGCATGTCCTGAAGGGGGGCGGTGTAAGCGCTCATGGCGGCTCCTGGGCTAAGGGCAAAACAGTGAAGGAAGCGGGGGAGGGGTCAGGCGGGCCGGTGCCGGGGAGGGAGGGCACCGGCCCGCTTCCCGGGACTGTCCGGCGTTGCGAACCGCTTTGAAATACAACGGGAGGGAGGCGGTTCGAGGGATACCGGCCAGACCGTGCTGACGGAGGGAGAGGGCGCAATGCTGCGCTGCGCTGCGGACGAGGGGCGGGCTAGGGCCTGGGCGGCCCGGCGTCCTGCGTCGCCATCGCGATACGGCAATTCCACTGTCTTCCTCCGGTGCCTGTCACGAATCCGGGGGCTGGGGGCCCTGGTTCGCGTTTCTCGTGCGCTGCAGCTTATGCGAGTCCCCTCCCCGATCCAGCCCCCCAAAAGGGGGGGGGCGGGGGGCCTCAGCGGGGGGCGGACGGTGTCAGGCCGGGGGTGTGGGTGCGCGCCCAGTGCACGGCCTGCAGGCGGGACGTGACGTGGAGCTTGAGGAAGACGTTCTTGAGGTGCCACTTGACCGTCTCGGGGGCGAGCTGCAGGGTCCGGGCGATTTCCTTGTTGGAGAGGCCCTGCGCCAGCCCGGCCAGGATGTCCCGCTCCCGTGCGCTGAGCGGGGTCTGGCCCGCGGCCATCCGCCCCCGGGCACGCCCGCCGGCGCCGAGCAGGTCGGCCAGATACCAGGCGTCCACGCCGGGCAGGCCGGCGGGGAGCGTTTCGACGAGGGTGAGCAGGCCGCCACCCTCGTCGATGAAGCTGCGCACCAGACCGTTCTGCTGGCCGTAGGCGAGGGCTGGCGCAAGGGCCGCCAGCGCAGCCTGGCGGGCGCCGCCGCCGTCGAGGGCGAGGGCATGGAGGAGGTGGGCGCGGGCGGCGAAGTAGGCCATGCCCCGCCCGGCCAGGTGGCGGCCGAGGGCCTCCAGGTGCACCGCCGCCTCGTGGTGGGCGCCCCGGGCCATGAGCAGGCGGCCAGCTCGAAGTGGCAGTGGGTCTCGGTGAAGGAACCCGGCGGCGAGGGTGGGGTGGCGGGCATGCGCCCGGCCAGGGCCTGCACGATCCGGCTGGCCCGGGCGAGGGCGGCGTCTTCCACCAGCAGGCGCACCATTTCGCCCTCGCAGGCGGTCAGCATGCGCAGCCAGTCCCGGTCCCGGGCCACCGCGCCGGCCTGCTCCAGGATGCGATAGGCCTCGTCGCGCTCGCCGCCCAGGGCGACCAGGCGTGAGGCGGTGAGACAGAAGCGGGTCAGGGAGCCGATGGGGGAGGTTTCGATGGCGGTGCCGAAACGGTCGCCCAGGATCTCACTGGCGCGGGCAATCTCGTTCCACTCGTAATGGATCGCCCCCAGGTAGCCGGCGGGCAGGGCCGCGGCGGACGAACTGCTGCCCGCCTGTTCCTCGGCGATGCGCAGGGCGTGGTCGAAGCGGTGCTCGGCCTCGAAGATCCGCCCTTCCACCAGAGCCCCCAGGCCGCGCATGCTCTCCCGGTAGACGGTGGCATAGGCGGGCTCGCCGGCGCCGGCCGGTCGGCGCGCGGGCTCGTCGCCGCAGTCCAGGGCGCGCCGCCCGTCCGCATCGGCGTAGCACTGCCCGAAAGTCTGGGCCGTCTGGGCAATGCGCTGGACCCACGAGCCTTCGGCGGGGGCCATCGCCAGCACTTCGCCGGCCAGGCGCAGGGAGGCCGGGCTGTCGTCGGTGAGGCCGGCGATCAGGGCGCGCATGGCCAGTAGCTCGCAGCGCAGGGCCGCGTCGTCGTGGGTATCGAGGATGCCCCGGGTCAGGTCTTCCTGGATGTCATGGAGTGTGGCCACGGCCTCCCGCGGGCGCAGGCTCAGGGCCTGGCACCAGGCCTCGGCCAGGCGCAGGCGCAGGCGGCCGTGGATGACGTGGGGCGGCAGGCGTCCGAGCCAGGTGCGCAGGGTGCGCATGTCGCTGCGCTCGATGAGGGCCATGGCGGAGTGCTCCACCCACGTCGCGGCGGCATCCTCGTCGCCCGCCGCGAGGGCGTGCTTGACCGCCTCCGGCCACAGGCGCTGTTGGGCCAGCCACGCGCTGGCACGCCGGTGCAGGGCCGGGATCTCGGCGGGGATCTGGCGCAGGGCGCGCTCGCGCAGGTAGTCGGCAAAGAGCGCGTGAAAGCGGTACCAGCTACGCGCCGCGTCGAGGGGCGCCAGGAAGAGGTTGCGCCGCTCCAGCTCGTCCAGCAGCGCCGCCGCGTCATCAAAGCCGGAGACCGCCGCGCCCAGGGCAGGGGAGACGCGATCAAGGACGGACAGGCGCAGCAGGAAATCCACCAGGCGCCCGGGCAGGGGGGCGAGCACGTTTTCGGTAAGGTACTGGGCGATCTCCCGGGTGGCGGCGCCCGGGCCGGCCCCGATGCCGGCCGCATCGGCCCCGTTGCGCAGGGCAATGGAGGCCAGTTGCAGGCCCGCGATCCAGCCCTCGGTGGCCTGCCACAGGGCCTGCACGCGGGCCGCATCCAGCTTCAGCCCGGCCACCTCGTGGAGAAAGCGCCCGGTGTCCGAGCGGTCGAAACGCAGCTTGTCGGCGTCGGGGCACAGCAACTGGTTGCGGCTCTGGAAATGGCTCAGGGGCAGGGGCGGTGCGCTGCGGCCCGACACCACCACATGGAAGTTGTCGGGGCCGTGGCGCAGCAGGCGGAACAAGGCCTCGTGGGCCGGCGCCGACTCGAGCTGGTCCAGGTCGTCGAGGATCAGCACGATGGGGCGCCCGGCCTCGGCAATCTCGTTGATCAGCACCGACACCACGTTCTTGGCCGGCACCAGGGGATCGTTGCGGATCAGCGCCTGGGCGCGCCGCCCCACCCCGCAGTCCACCGCCAGCGCTTCGAGCAGATAGGCGCCGAACAGGTAGAGATCGTCGTCCCGCTCCAGGGTGACCCAGGCGCAGGCCGTACCCTGCTGCCACAGGGCCGCATGCCAGGCCGCCAGCAGGGTGGTCTTGCCAAAGCCGGCCGGCGCCACCAGCACGGTGAGCCGGCGCGACAGGCCCTGGCTCAACTGGCCGAGCAGCGTCGCACGGTCGACCAGGCTGCCGCCCACCAGGGGCGGGGCCAGCTTGGTCCGGATCAACTCGCTTCCGGACACGGGGGGTCTCCTTGGATGTCTTTTCTTTATGGGGCGGGTATGAGATGCCCGTCGGTTGCCCGTGGCGCGGAGCGTAGTGCTTCCGTCGCGGTTGGGCAATCCTGCCCGGGGCCGCCCCCCTCTTTGGGGGGCTGATTCCCCGAGGAGGGCGGCATAGGCTTTACGCGGGATCCAACCCTAAAACAAGAAACCGAGGAGACAAGATGCACCCATTTCACGCCCCCGCGGCCGTGACGGCCCTGCTCGCCCTGAGCCCCCTGCTTGCCCAAGCCGCCGACGGCGACAGCGCGTTTGCCGTGCGCGGGTCGATATCCGCCGGGTCGGCCTGGCGCACCGCCGAGCGCGACGCCAACCTGATCCAGCGCACCAACGGCAGCGCTGCCGGCATCCCGGCAAACGCACCCCATGGCCGCAATCAGGACGACGGAAACCTCAACTTCGATAAGGGCGACACCCTCTCCCGGGTGGTCAAGGGCTTCCTGCACCTGGCATACCGGCACGACACGCTCTCCGCTGCCCTGGGCGCCAAGGCCTGGTACGACGACGCCCTGCTCCACGACGGGCGCGACTGGGGCAACGGCCCCGCCGGCTACGACGCCGGCCGCGCCCTGTCGGATCATGGCTTCTCCCGGCGCGGCAGCTTCTCGGGCGTGGCCCTCATGGAAGCCTGGGTGGCCGGCACCTTCACCCCTGCCGGGCTACCCCTGCAGGTGCGGGTGGGCAACCAGTACCTCGACTGGGGCGGGCGCATGAGCATCGGCGGCGGCCTGTCGGCCCTGCAGCCGGTGGACCTCCCCGCCATGCGCCGCCCCGGCGCCACCCCGGACGAAACCCGGGTGCCCGTGACGGCCCTCAGCGCCAGGCTGGATGCCAGCGACAGCACCCGCCTGGAGGCCTTCTACCAGCTCCTGTGGCGACCCACCGAACTCGACGGCTGCGGCACCTACTTCGCCACCGCCGACTACGTGGCCCCCGGCTGCAACCGGGTCATGGTCGGGGACACGGTGAGCGACCCCGCCTCCGTCACCGGTGGCCGCTTCCTCAAGCGCAGCGCCACCCCCGACGTCGCCAACACCGGTCAGTTCGGCCTTGCCGGTTTCTTCAAGCTGCCCTCCCTGTCCAGCGAGCTCGGGGTGTACGCCGCCCAGTACCATAGCCGCACCCCCATCGCCAGCCCGATCCGCTCGGCGCGGGTGGGGGGCGCCCCCTTCCTGCCCGGCGATGCCGATGGCCTCAACGCCGGCTACCTCACCGAATACCCCGAGGACATCCGCGTCTACGGCCTGACCTGGGCCGCCAAGCTGACGCGCCTCACCCTCCTGGCCGAACTCTCCCACCGCCCCAATCTGCCGGTGCAACTCAACTCGGTGGACCTGCTCAACGCCGTCGCCTCCAACACCGCCCCCAGCCTCCTGCGCGCCGACATGAACGCCACCCCCTACGGCGGTGTGCTCCATGGCTACGACCGCCTCAGCGTATCCCAGCTACAGGCCGCCGCCACCTACGCGGTGGACCGCTTCCTCGGCGGCGACACACTGGGCCTTGCCGGCGAAGCGGGCATCAAGTTCGTCCACGACCTGCCCGACCCGCACCTGCGCCGCTACGGGCGCTCCGACCTCTACGGCGTGGGCACCGTGGCCGGCACCTGCACGAGCACCCCCACCAGCTGCGCCAACGCTGGCTACGTGACCCGCAGCGCCTGGGGCTATCGCCTGCGCGCCGGCTGGCGCTACCCCGCCGTGCTGGAGGGCGTCAACCTGAGCCCCGTGCTGAGCTGGGCCCACGACGTCAAGGGATGGTCGGCCGACGGCCTCTTCAACGAAGGGCGCCGCTTCGCCGTCATGGCCCTGAAGGCCGACATCGGCAAGCGCTACCTCGCCGAACTCGGCTGGACCCACACCTTTGGCGGCACCTACAACAACGCCCGGGACAGGGATTTTCTGGCGGTGGCAGTGGGCGCCCGGTTCTGACGGCGGCCGGGGTGGGCGCAGCGCCCCACCCCGGGATGGAACACGCACCCGACCGCGCCGTCCATGCCGCGGCGCGCCGGGCATCCGCGAGCACCGGGAGCCATTGCTGCTCCCGCAGGGGCGAGGCTTCAAAGCCGAATCGTCCCTGGAAGCCCGCGGCCGGTGCGTCGATGGGGTGGGTGAGCCGCGCGCGAATACCGGCCTGCTCAGCGACCAAAAGGCTGCGCCGGATCGCATCCTTCAACAGCCCTGCACCCAGGCCCTGGCCATCCCCTGTCGGATGCGATCCGGCGCAGCGAGCGTGTCGATCTGGCCGACCGCAAGGCTGAAATCGCCCACGACTTGCTCCTCCCGGCACGTCACGACGGTTCTGGCCGAAGCCCTTCCCCGGGGCCTGGAGGGCATGGCACGCAGGCCGAGCCGGGCGGAGCGGGAGACAGAGGGCAAGGGGTTGGCAGCCATTGGCGAGTGTTCCGAGGCAGGGGTGGAGCCAGGGCTAGGCGCAGTCAGTGTTAGTACGATGGATGTACGTCGTCGGGCGCTCCCATCGCACAGTCCATGCAGGCCACTCCGATTGAGTGAGGTGGATCACTGCCAGGTACTTCCATGTCGTGCGACCCTCGTGGCATGGAACAACAGTGACTGGCCATGGACGCATTTGCACCCTCTGATCTCAAGACCATCCTTCATTCCAAACGAGCCAATCTCTATTACCTCCAGCATTGTCGGGTGCTGGTCAAGGGTGGTCGGGTGGAATACGTGACCGATGAGGGCAGCCAGTCTCTCTACTGGAACATTCCCATCGCCAATTCCACGGTGCTTTTGTTGGGTACCGGAACCTCCATCACCCAGGCGGCGATGCGCGAACTGGCAAAGGCCGGCGTCATGGTCGGCTTTTCGGGCGGCGGAGGGACGCCGCTCTATAGCGCCAACGAAATGGACATCGAAGTCGCTTGGTTTTCACCACAGAGCGAATACCGCCCCACCGAGTATCTGCAGCACTGGGTGCGCTTCTGGTTCGACGATGCGCTGCGCCTGGAGGCGGCCAAAGCCATTCAGCGCGCCCGACTGGGTCGCATTGCCAATCACTGGATTGGCAACCGCAAACTGGCCGACTTCGGTTTCGAGATTCCCGCCGACCGGCTGAAGTCGGCCCTTGATGCATCCCTGCGGCTGATCGACCAGGCGCCGGACAACACGGCTCTGCTGACCGAAGAGGCCCGGCTGACCAAGAAGCTCTTCAAGCTCGCCTGCGACGCCACAGACTACGGAGAGTTCGTCCGCGCCAAGAATGGCACTGGCGCCGACCCCGCCAACCGCTTTCTCGATCACGGCAATTACCTGGCGTATGGCCTTGGCGCGACTGCGGCCTGGGTGCTCGGCTTGCCCCACGGGCTGGCGGTATTGCATGGCAAGACGCGCCGCGGTGGGCTGGTCTTCGATATCGCCGATCTGGTGAAGGATGCGCTGATCCTGCCCCAGGCCTTCGTGTCGGCAATGCGCGGTGACGATGAGCAGGGTTTTCGAGAGGCCTGCATCGGGAGTCTCGTGCAGGCAGAGGCACTGGATTTCATGATCGACACCGTCAAGGACATTGCGCTGGCGCTGGGTAAGCAGGCGCAATGAACATCCTGCTGATCTCCCAATGCACCAAGAACGCCCTGACCGAAACCCGACGGATCATCGACCAGTTTGCCGAACGGCGCGGGGAGCGCACTTGGCAGACGCCGATCACACAGGCGGGGCTTGAGACGCTGCGTCGTCTGCTGCGCAAGACGGCCCGCAAGAACACCGCAGTGGCCTGCCACTGGATCCGCGGCAAGGACCATACCGAGCTGCTGTGGATCGTGGGCGATGCGAGTCAGTTCAATGCCCAGGGGGCCGTGCCCACCAATACCACCCGCCGCAATGTGCTGCGCCGTGAAAGCGAAAACGACTGGCACAGCCTTCAGCGTATTCATCTGGTCACATCCCTGGCGGCCATGCTGCATGATCTTGGCAAGGCATCACGGGCGTTTCAGGATCGCCTGCAAGCCAGGGGTAACGTGGGGCGCAACCTGTATCGGCACGAGTGGGTGTCCCTGCGCCTGTTTCAGGCCTTTGTGGGTGACGATGCCGATGAAGTCTGGCTGGCGCGTTTGGGCAACCCAACTGCCGAGGACGACGCCCGCTGGGACCCCCAAGCTTCTGAGCTGCGGGATGGCCTTGATCCTGCCGCCCGGAGCAACAAGCCCTTTGCCCGGCTTCCGCCTCTTGCCCGCGCCGTGGGCTGGCTGATCCTGACCCATCACCGCCTGCCGGTGATGCCGGCGGAGCTTGAGACGGGAGGCTACGACCGGCTGGGTGCGAAGGTCAGAAATTTCAGGAGTGAGTTGCTGACAGGCGCGCTGGCCCGGGTGGACGCCAACTGGAATGAACTGCCTGGAACGTCCGAAGCGAGGGAGATCGAGCCCTACTGGGCGTTTCCCCACGGCTTGCCTGTCACGCAAACCCAGTGGCGCAAGAGAGCAGCGCGCATTGCCCGCCGACTGCTGACGCTCCATCAAGCGTCCCCAGGGCTGGATTGGTGTGACGACCCCTACGTGATGCACCTTTCCCGCCTCAGTCTGATGCTGGCGGACCACCACTATTCGGGTCTCACCGAGAAGGCTGATCGGGTCAGCGTGCCCAAGGGCTATCCGCTCCACGCCAACACCCGGCGTGACACGGGAGCGTTCAATCAGACTCTGGACGAACATT
>WBZX01002049.1_pt1 | contig 14250 bp, 10 predicted proteins | sample 5204211 | NCBI WGS metagenome assembly WBZX01 (sample SAMN12344362, study PRJNA552823) | activated sludge metagenome | biome: Activated sludge suspended growth; feature: Nitrification reactor; material: Wastewater; isolation source: activated sludge from nitrification reactor of wastewater...
GCCGGGTTCCTGAACGTCACTTTGCTCGAAGAGCCACAAGCGGCGTTCTATGCCTGGATCGCACAGGCGGAACGAGACCGCCGACGTAAGCAACCACTACAAGATGGCATGACATGTCTCGTTGCTGACGTTGGTGGAGGCACTACCGATTTTAGTTTGATCGACTGTCAGGCGGAAGAAGGCGTGCTGGGGTTCACCCGACGAGCGGTAGGCGATCACCTGCTACTGGGTGGCGACAACATGGATCTTGCCCTCGCCCATCGGCTGGAAGAGAAACTGGGTGCAGGCAAGCTCGATGCAGGTCGCTTCACACAACTGACACAAGCCTGCCGGGCTGCGAAGGAGATTCTGTTAGGGGAGAAGCCACCGAATGAATGCCCGGTCACCATCATGGGACGAGGCCGCTCGGTGGTGGCATCCGCTCTGACGACGACACTCACCAAAAAGGAAGTGGAAGAACTCATCGTCGAAGGCTTCTTCCCGCAAGTATCCGTCGAGAGCGACCCGCAACGAGCAAAGACCACCGGCATCCACGAAATGGGGCTGCCTTTCGTCAGCGATCCTGCCATTAGCAGGCACCTCGCCAGCTTCTTACGCCAGCATGAAGTTACACCAGCCAATCCGCCGGCAGCGCTCCTTTTCAATGGTGGTGTCTTCACGCCGGAGTTATTGCGGGATCGGTTCGTCAGCATCCTGAAGCAATGGTTCGGCCCCACATGGGAACCACTTGTACTCACCACCCCATCCCTCGATCTGGCAGTCGCCATCGGAGCGGCCTACTACGGCAGACAACGCCAGTATGGTGGCAAAGCCATCGCTGGTGGACTGGCCCGGTCGTACTACATTGCGATTGCCTCCCCCAGCGATACGTCAGCGTCACAGCAGATGCTTTGCGTCGTCCCTCAACACATGGAAGAAACTCAAACCATTGAGTTAAAGGAACCGGTACTGGAACTCTCGCTGGGGCAGCCGGTACAGTTTCCGCTCTACACCTCCACGGTGCGGGAGAAGGATCAAGCAGGCCAGCTTCTCTCGGTGCCCTCTTCGCAACTGTTGAAGCTGGCACCACTGCAAACGGTGCTCCGAGGTGGAAAGCGGGCAGGCATCAAGGGGGTGCCTGTCACCGTCACCAGTACCTTGACACCGGTAGGTACGCTAGAGATTTCCCTCGTCGCTCAGAACAGCCCGCATCGCTGGCGACTTGAGTTCAACACCCGCGATGCAGTGACACAGGAAGCAGAACGTTCCACGGAAACGACAACAGTAGCCAACACCCAGCAAGCTCCGGAACAGTCGCTGCCCGAAGAGAACATCGAAGCAGCACTGGCAGCACTGAAGAAGGTTTACTCTCAATCAGCCGAGGAACCTGCCAAACTGCTGACCAAAACCTGGGAACAACTGCTTGAAGTTTCCCGTCGCGATTGGCCTTCCTCCCTGTGCCGCCGCTTGGGGGATGGCTTACTCGAGTGTGTCGAACTACGTCGCAAGAGTCTGCCTCACCTGGCTCGCTGGTATAACCTCACAGGCTACTGCTTACGTCCCGGCTTTGGCGATGCCCGTGATCGCTTCCGGGTCGATCAACTCTGGAAGCTCCTCTGTGCCCCCGGCCGCCCAGTCACCGATGGCGGAGCCGACTTCTGGATCCTCTGGCGACGCCTGAGTGGTGGCTTACCTGCCAATTTGCAGATGACCCTGCTCGATAGACTTCGCCCTGTGCTACTGGCTGGGAAAGCACCCGCAGTGAAACCCAACAACAATGAACTGGCAGAGATGTGGCGTGCTGCAGCCAGTCTGGAACGACTTGAACCCAAAGTGAAGGGCCTGCTGGCTGAACCACTCCTCAAGCAGTATCGCCGTCACCCGGTGCAGCACTATGCCCCGTGGGCTTTGGCACGCCTTGGAGCACGGTCGCTTCTCTATGCTCCCATCAATCACATTGTTTCAGCCGAAATCGTCAGCCACTGGATTGAACAGTTGCTGCCCTATCAACCTGTGCATGATTCCGACCGCCGCAGTTGGCTGTGGACACTGACGACCTTAAGCCGACGCATCGGTGTTCGTGGCCTCGACATTGAAGACAGCCTGCGGTCCAAGGTGATCAGCGTGATGGAACAGCATCAAGCCCCGCATCGCTATGTGCAACTGGTGAAGGAGATCAGCCAACTGGAACGGGATGAAGAACAGCAGATGTTTGGCGATGACCTACCGTTGGGACTGAAGCTCATCACTGAGTCTTCTTAACCTTCTTCGGTATTTTGTTTTCCGTACCATTCCACAGCCTAACGATGTTGGTTCGATGGCGGTAGATAACCAGCAGTGCACCTATCAAGCAAAGCCACGTCACCGGTGCTGCATCACCAGCAAACGCTTCACTACGGTGTAATGCTAACTGGGTAACGATCAACGTCACTGCTGCCAGGATGGAACCAAGCGAAACATATCTCGTCAGTAGGAACGTCACCAGGAACACACCAATCGCAGCTAGTAGTGGAATGGGTGCGAGAGGCAGCATCACACCGGTGCCCGTCGCTGCACCTTTGCCACCACGGAAACCCAGATAGATGGGGAACATGTTGCCTAGCAGGATGCATAGACCTGCCAGTGCAGCGATGCCCGTATTCGGCCAACCTTCGGGGACGAGTGCAGGAAGATAGCCATATGCCAGCAAGCTCACCGGAATCGCTGCTTTCAGAAAGTCGAGTAGGAAGACGACGAAGAACCACTTCAGCCCAAGCACACGCCCTACATTGGTAGCACCAATATTCTTGCTGCCATGTTCACGAATATCGATCCCCTTGGCTGCTTTGGCTACCAGGTAACCGAAGGGAATGGCACCAATGAGATACGCAGCGACTGCAACAACGAACGCCAGCACACAGCACCTGTAATGGGATCAATGGCTGCATGATAGCGAAGCAACCGATCTGATACCAGCCCGACGCCGCGAGTGAGGGGTTCGCTGTCAAGATCAACTGCATCACCGTTGCTAACTGGGCTAGCAGGAAAAAAGAGCATCTCGTATAGTCGCCGGGCCTTGGAGGAGCAGGCCATGGATGGCCACACCGGGCAGGGATGCTCGGGCTCCTTCACTGTGCAATTCAGAATGGATGGATGGGAGAGTTGCCATGCGAAGTCTCTACTGGTTGACCGCGATCACGCTGGTGGCTGCAGCTGTCACCACGGTGGCTATTGCCGACTATGGCCGTCGCCATCCCCAATCGTTTGCTGGCACGTTGATGAATGCGAGACTGGATAAGGAACCTGTTGCCCAACTTGGCAAACCGGTTGTTTACGCTACTCAGATGCCTACTCCATCACCCATGAAACCCATGCCCGTGGATGGCAGCATCCCTCAACCAGCTTCGGTGCCACCTTCGTTGTTGGCTTCTCCACAGCCAGTGAATCCATCTCCAGCAGTGTTGCCACCTTTGCCAACTCAGGCTCCTACCTTTGAAACCCCTCCTATTGATCTAACAAAAATACCCGAACATGAAACCTTGCGTAAGCAGGCCCTCCGCAATCTCGAAAGCATGCGAGGGGATCTCAAGACACCTTCACTGGACCTGACGGCCTCATCAACCACGATGGATAGCAAGATACCACCGCTCCCCGTGACGAAGCAGCCAGTGGACGTACCAGTTATCAAGAAGTCAATGGATGTAGTAGATGAGTTCACCTTCGATCAGAAGCCTCTGACTCCGCTGTATGTTCCTATCGCACCTGAAACGAAAGTGATTGTCCCACCACCGCAGGTCGTGAAGGACGTGGTCAAGTTGCCACGCATCCCAGGAGTAAGTGCGGGCAATCAATACAACACTCCTCGTCCCGAAACGTTGGAAGTGGTTCGCGGACCGGAGATTATGCCGGGCCTGCATGCTGCTGCTCCTGTTGAGGCATTCAATCCGGTGCAGGATACTCTGGAGACACTAGGCGAACTCTTCACTGCTATGAATCCTGCAACCTACCTCTTATCGATGCCTGTTGACAAGAAGGCCACCAAGCCAGCACCAGCCACTACAACACCAACATCATTTGCCAGCACCGATACTGCACCTCCTACCACACCAGCAGAAGTGGTGGTCGAAGGCCACTGCATCACCAAAGATGCAGCAAACTGCAAAGCAGGGACCTGCTGTAAGAATGCCAGTAGCTGCAGCGATGAAGTGGCTGTTCGTACCTACTCCGTGGCTGAGTTCACCACTACCTCTGGTACCAATCACGAAGAACTGATCCGGCTCATCACCACGATGGTTGCTCCCGATGCCTGGAATACCAAGGATGCCACCATCGAATACTTCGCACTTGGCAAGTGTCTGGTGATCCGTCAGCGTTCTGCGGTGCAGGATCAAGTGGAAGACCTGTTGACTCAGTTACGCAGTCAGGTACAGAGGCAGAACAAAGGCCCGGTCATCAGCCAGGAACGCACCCTGACAGTACCTGCCAACTTGGAGATGGTTCCTGTCACGCCTCGCGAAAACTGTGAAAAGATGCCTCGCGTGATCACCATCGAACCGGACCGCTGTCACGAAGACGAACTGTTCACCCTGATGCCGATCACACCAGACGGCCGCTTGAAGGCTGTTCCTATGACGCTGCCTCGAGTTGATGCCAGTGCCCTGGTACCCGCCCAGTTCGAGACCAAGACTGTCGAGACTGGCTGGTTCGAGGATGGCCCAGTGACGAAGAATGTCTACCGCAAGGTGCCCGACTTTTTCCCACTACACCTGCCTTACGCTCCCCTGCCCCAGGCACCAGCCACGTATGAAGAACAACTGCTCAACCGCGTAGGTTATGTGAACTACACCGATGAAGAAGTGGATGCCATCATGATGCTCGCCTTCGAGTGCGATGAGTAAAAAGAGCCGAGGTCCGTCAGGCCGCGGAATACGATGAGAGAATGTGAACTCAGGGTTGATCGGGCAATCGATCAACCCTGTTGTATTGGTAGATTTTCTCCGAAAGATACCAGTAAGCATGTTCATCGAGAAAATGTTCGACAGTCCGTTTGTCTTCTCCTTCAGCAAGGATAGTACAGACAGGATCACCTCCTCGAATCAGGCTGTCTGGCTTCGGGATATCTGCAAAGGTTGGAACTTCCATCGGCTTTGGTACCTTCCAGTCCATGGGTGGCACCCGAAGATCATCATCAGCATAGTAGATGGCTTTGCCGACCATTCTGTGCGGTTGGCGTGGTGGATACGCTGGTACTTCCGTCTGTCTGCCACCGAATGCCATCACATGCAGGGTGATAGCTGAGATAGAAAGCGACAGTTCCAGTACTTCAGTGGAGGCAGTGTATCGTGGGTTGACTTCGATCAGTATGAGTTGCTCATTGGTGAGCAGAAAATCAATGCCAAATAGTCCCCGAAGCTGTGGATCAGCTTGCGACAGGTAGGTACCAATGCGTTGAAGTCGACCCAGGATGGAAATACTCAATGGTATTGCGCCGACTGAACTGACGTAAGCGAAACTTGTTGGTGGATGAAATCGAGAAGGGTACTCATGTGGTTCTGCTATGCCTAGAAGTTGCGTCGTTTCGTTTGTTGCAACAAAGAGCGCAGAGATAGATCTCCCAAACCAATACTCTTCCAGAAAGTGGCTCTCTGGTACCGGCTCCCCCAGTTGCCAATGACGTATCCCGCGTCCCCCCGAACCTACTCTTGGCTTGAGGAGCCAACCACCATCGACAGGCGGAATGGTGGGATGCTCCAACCTTGCAAACGTCTCCTCACTCGCCAGTGCATCCAGAAACACTGGTGAGCGTACCCCTTCACCCTTGGGAACATATCCCCAAACCGGGCGTTGCTTCGACAGTTCCTGCAGCAGGTCGGAATGGTTCTCCAGCCCGCCGGTGTACATCAACGGTATTTCGCGATCAAATCCATGCAGCAACTCAGGCAACTTATTGGGATAGTCTTCGATTGGAATCGGTGTCACCTGGGCAACAGCTTGTAAATCAAGATCAGCAAATAGATCGAAGCAAATGGGGGTAATCCCCGCCCGCAGTGCCGAGTAGGCCATCGCCCGGACGCTGGGGCCAACGAGAAGTACGGACATCCGATCATCCATTCCCTCATCTTCCTGAATCACCCATCTTTTGCAACATCATCATTTCTTGACTCTGACTTGACACTTTTTTTAACTTCGGCTAAAGCCCGCCCTGCAGCGTGGAGCAGAGTGCCTCGATTCAATCAGAATCGGGGCTCATCCGCCAGGGACGCGGGAGCAACGCATGTCGGGCAGCCAATATCGCCTCAATGTGAAGACACCACAACGCCGACAACGACGGCTTCAACTCATGTTGGCGTCGTGTATCAGCAGTTTGTTCGTCGGCATGCCTGCGATTGCGCAAATGCCAAGCGAACCACCTCAGCCACCTCGTGGCCTGCAAACGCTGCTTCCCAACACTGCCAAAGATCTGAACTCGTTTGCCAATCCGCAAGCCCCGCCAACGCCCACTCTCGTTATCCCCTCATCACCCGGGAACGATACGCTGGGGATGGCGCCTGCCTCGAACCAGAACATCACCAAGATTACCTTCCAGGGCAACCGTCGCCTCGTGGAAGCACAACTCAAGAACATGATTAGCTCGCGAGAAGGCCAACCCTTCTCGGCAGAGAAGCTGCGTAATGATGTCCGCATGCTCGATAGCACCGGCCGCTACATTGGTGGCGTGAAGGTGGATGAGTATGACACGGCTGAAGGCAAAGTGCTGAAGTTCAGCTTGTTTGAACGTGCCAACGTAGAACAGGTCGCCTACGTAGGCGCTCGACACATGGGACGGGATGATCTGGAGCAGAATACCGGTATCAAGGCTGGTATGCCCATGAATCCTGCCATCAATCAGGTAGCCTGCCGTCGGCTGGAGCAAGCCTACCAGAACAAAGGCCGCTGGATGGCTCATGTCTATCTGGAAGAAGGGTCTCGCCCTGAAGATACGCGAGTTGTGTTCAATATCACCGAAGGCGAAGTCGTCAAAGTCAAGAAAGTAGAGATTGTCGGCGCCAGCTTCGTCAGTGGCACCCGCCTCGCGATTGGCTCCAAGATCGATACCAGTGATACTTTCTTTGGTATCTTCGGATCAGACTACAATCCGATGCAGCTCGAAATGGATATTGGCAAGATCCTGGAATACTACCGCAACTATGGCTTCTTTGATGTCAAGGTTCGCAAGAACGTGAAGATGGACGACGATGCATCAGGCGTCACCGTCACCATTGTGGTCGAGGAAGGTCCTCGCTACATGGTGCAGAACGTCGAAGTGCAAGGCAATCGCAAGATTGATGCTGACATCCTCCTGTCCCATAATCACCTGAAGCAAGGTGATGTCTTCACCAATAAAGACATGCAGGCTGGTCTCTATCGCATGCAGGATGAGTACAACCGCCGTGGCTTCGTGAACACCAAGATTGCTCCTGAGTTCAAGCACACTACTCAGCCAGGCATCGTTACCGTTGTCTACAAAGTGGATGAAGGCCAGGGCGTCAGCTATGTCGGCCAGATCAAGACGGTAGGAAACACGGTGACTCGTGATGATGTCATCCGTCAGCAGCTTCGCTTCTTCCCTGGTCAGATTCTGGATGGTACCAAGATTCGCGAGAGCGAACGTAACCTGGCTCGCCTGGGCATCTTCAACATGACCAACGGCGGGCCACGCATCTTCCTCGAAGATGCTGAAGGTAACTCCCAGTACAAGGATGTGATTGTTCAGGTAGAAGAGGATCGCACCGGATCGCTCAATGTTGGTGCAGCGGTTGGTTCGGATGCCGGTGTGAATGCTCAGATATCGCTGTCTGAACGCAACTTCGACATCCTGCGTTTTCCCACCAGTTGGGACGACTTCTCCAGTGGCAGAGCGTTCCGTGGAGGTGGCCAATCGTTCTCGATTCGTGCCCAACCGGGTAACGAGTTCAGTAACTACATGGTGAACTGGACCGAACCGGCCTTCATGAATTCCGACTACAGCCTTTCGCTGGGTGGCTACTACTTCAACCGGTTCTACACCGAATACCATGAACAGCGCATCGGTGGTCGCATTGGTGTCGGCAAGCGACTCGACGATGCCTGGTTCTTCAACGTCGGCTTCCGTGCTGAGAGCATCGATGTAGACAGGGTGCCTGCAAATGCCCCGGCTGACTACAAGAATGTAGTGGGCAACAATTCACTGTATGCACCACGTATCAGCTTCATCCGTGATACCCGCGATTCGTTCCTGCGTGCAACTGAAGGTAACAAGTTTGAAGCTGGCCTCGAGTATGCTTTCGGCAGCTACAACTTCCCGATTGCTACTCTCGAAGATTCACACTACTTCACCGTCTACCAGCGGCCTGACGGCAGCGGTCGCCATGTGCTGGTACTCCACGGCGTGCTCGGCTTCAGCAACGATGACATGCCGGTGTATGAACGCTGGTTCCTGGGTGGTGCCCGAAACCTGCGAGGCTTCTCCTTCCGTGGTGCAGGCCCTGATGTGAATGGCTACAAGGTCGGCGGTATCTTCAACATGGTGGGGAATGTGGAATACCAGGTTCCACTCACTGCGGGTGATAACCTGATGGCTGTTGCTTTCTGCGACTTCGGTACTGTAGAAAGTGAGATCAGCCTCAAAGACTTCCGCCTGAGCGTGGGTGCTGGTCTTCGAATCAATGTGCCGATGCTGAGCCCCGCACCCATCGCCCTCGACTTCGGCTTCCCGATCATGAAGGCTGCCACCGATCAAACCCAGGTCTTCTCCTTCACCGTGGCAGTCTCCTACTAAGCGACAATCATCGCGCAACGCCGTGAGATTGTAGTCATCACGCTCCGCCGTGATGACAGCGATGGTGAGAGTCATCAAAGGTGAGAATGTAACCATGCGAAGCAGTACACCATTCACGTGGGGATTCTGTGGCCTGTTACTGGTGACGGGTTGCAGCACCTCGCCTTGTGCTGATTTCCTGGATCATTTCTTCCCAGCGAAACCCTCTGGTACGGGTGCCGGTGGTTTCGGTGGCGTGTGCGATCCACGACCTGCTGGCCCCGGTATTGCTGGCGGACCAGTGGCTCCTGCAGGAACACCACCACCACTTGCTCCTAACATTCCCGTCGGTGGACCTCCGGTAACACCAGCCCCAGGAACAACGTCGCCTCTCACTGCACCTCCACCGAATAACGCACCCTACATTCCGGGTGCACCGGGAGCCATGAACAATCTGCCTGCACCTGATCTGAGTGGCATCCCTACCAGTACGCCACCAGCACCAGGTGGTACCGAGGCCCGACCGCTACCAGCTGCGCCACCTGCTGGTACACCACCTCCATTCTAGTTATAGGTTCCCTTCTCCCTCCCGGGGAGAAGGGTTAGGGATGAGGGGTTCTCACTCGTATTGAACCGAGTTGAAAGCGTTATGTTTGGCGCGACTTGTGTGTGTGTGTGATCCGTACACTAGTGTACAGGATTCCTTTCTGACATGAATTACAGGACATATGCCAACTACCGCAGCACCACGTGCGCGCGCCATGTTGGAGTACCGGCTTCAGCCGGCAAACGATTGCAATCGCTTGCCACCTGAAGGCGGTACTCCAACACCTCCGGTGCGCGCGGCATCAATCGGGTTTTACACGAGTTTGAACCCTTCACCCTCAGCCCTTCTCCCCGGGAGGGAGAGGGGAGCAGGTGTCGTACTTGCGTGCTTTGGTGCGCGCGGGATATTCCCAGCTTGGCGCGCGGCGTGTGCGTGAGTTTCATCTTGTCGAGTTGTGGGGTTGTGGGGTTGACCATATTGACCTCATCTGGATGGGAGTGTTCTGTAAACGCCGATAGGACTAGTGCTGGCCAGTCCTGGTGCAAATCGTGATGTTGGGCATCAACTTATGGTGTCGATTCCCCTGGGTTGTCATTACTGTACACTTGCATCTTACCTGTCTGGGAATGGGCGTGATAGTGTACAGCTTGCAGAATCGTGGAAATGGGTGGGGCCAGGTGTCTCAGGGTGTCTCAAATAGATAGTCAATCGACTGATCTGTCGCTTGTGTTCGCCGTAGCTTCGGAGTACGATCGAATCAGATGAATTGATACAGAAAGGAGTAGTGATGTTTCGCCCCAATCGTTTTGGTTTCACCCTGATAGAACTCATACTGGTCATTGCCATCATTGGGTTGCTGATGGCGCTACTTACTCCTGCCACTCGTCGTATTCGTGAGCGTGATAGGGGGCCCGTGTCAACGTTTCAAAGTCCTGGTGACCTGCAGAAGAATGAACCAGTAGCGAGCCAGCCAGCGGATGGAACTAGTTCGTCAACGAATCAGCCTTAGTTCATCTCCGGGCATTTCGTGAAGTACCAGACCCTCATCACCGTGCTTTGCTGGCTCACAGTCGTGGTGATACTTCGGGTATTGTTCACGATAGTGGCGAACTATCCCGATTACTTTCCGCCTCGCTTTGACTCACTCTTTCTGGAAGGACGCGAAGCTACCTTCACGGGTCTCTATCGTGTGGCGTTCTACATACACATCCTCACGAGCCCTTTCGTACTGCTCAATGGTTTGCTCCTGCTGAGCAGCTACATGCAAAGCCAGTACCGAACGCTGCATCGTGTGATGGGGCGAACTCAAGTGATGGTCTTGCTGCTCTTTGTGTTACCCAGCAGCCTGGTGATGTCCCAACATGCATATGGCGGCTGGCTCTCTGGGTTGAGCTTCATTCTGCTGTCGTTCGTCACAGCGTTCTGTGCGATTTACGGTGTACTACACGCCCGTTGCCGCCGTTTCGCTGAGCACCGCAGGTGGATGATACGCACGTATTTGCTGATCTGTTCAGCAATTGTTCTACGAATTATGTCAGGAACGATGGGGCTGTTCAACATATCCAATCCCGAAGTGGCCTATGTCATTGCGGCTTGGTGTAGTTGGATCGTGCCACTGGCGGTGTACGAGATGTTGGTAACCCGGACTGAAGTCCGGGGCTTTTACAGGTGATCCTTACAGGATCAATGTCGCGTACCATTCGCCAGCAATAGCAGTCGCTCGCCGCCTCAAGGCGGTACTCCAACACTACTCTTCCGAAGGTGACATCGCACGGCCTTCGACCAGCGTCAGCGTGAACCCCTTCTGCAATACCTTCTCCTGCTGGTTCACGATTTCGCGTTGCCAGGTGATGAGGGCGCGTTTGCCTCGGGTGCGGATTTCCTTGTCCATGACAGTCGTGCGAACGTGCAGGGTGTCGCCGATGAAGACGGGTTCCAGGAACTGCCAGTCGCGGATGCCGACGAAGGCGAGCGTTCGCATGGGTGGGCTGTTGAGGGAGAGGCCGCTGCTGATCGACATGACCAGGATGCCGTGAGCGATGGGTTTGCGAAACGGACCGCTGCGGGCGAATTCGTGATCCATGTGGATGGGGTTGAAGTCGCCGGAGATGCCTGCGAAGTTGACGAGGTCGGTCTCGGTGACGGTGCGGGCGGGAGATGTCCAACTCTGACCGATGTCCACATCATCCATAAATAAATGGAAATCGCTGTACGCCATGCCCCACACCCCGTTCCCGCTGCAGCAGCAGACGCATCGCGTCCATAGGCTGCCGATACTCTTTCCATTCTAAGCCATCGACCGTGAGTTGGCACTCTGCTGTCACGCCATCCACCAGAGGTTCCTTAGCGATGGTGGCTTCCCAGAGCTGCGCTTCACGAAGGGGATCGAACAGCGTTGCCAGCTCCAGGTCCTGCCTGAGCCAGACCGTCCCTGCTGCCAGGGCATAGGCTCCCCAGTTGCTGGTGCCTGCCACAATGAGCTGGTGAGTTGGAATACGACAAGCGATCTTGTTCCCCAGATTGATGTTGCTGCGGATGACATCCCAAGGCACCCGACCCATACCGATCTCGTTGCCACCATCACCGATCCCAATAGACTTCACCCCGGCAGGCATCGTTTCGAACAGACGATGGGCCGGCGAGGTGAATGCTGAGAGGTCGTGGCCTCGTATGTTGTGGGGAATGTTCCAATCGATGGAATCGACTTCCCTTGTGAACGCACCCATCGGGGCAGGCTGATCACCATACTGGGCCATCAGCGATTGCAGGTTGTGACTAGGCCCCACCCGTTCAATACTGATGAGATGCGTGAGATGAGCGTGCTGTATCCAGAAGGTGTGCAGCCACTCTTCAAAGCCACCGCGACCGGGGCCAGGCAGGTCGACCAGATGGATTTGATCATCGAGCCCGCTGAGCCTGAGGGCCACCTCGTGCACGGCATTGCAACCTGCTTCGCTGATGATGGTGACACTGGCCCCCAGCTTGTGCAGCATCTCTGCCAGGAAGATAGCACCCAGCGGGCCGTCGGTTTCGTAGCTTTCTGCACGTGCCACGTAGAAGCCGGTTACGATGGCCACTTCCAGCCGCTTGGTTCCAGCGAGGCTTCGACAGGCAGCTTCCACATCCGGTGCAGTCAGGCTGACCAGGCTACGGCCGGCGATACGATCCAGCCCACGTACACCGGGATCATGGGTGATGGTATGCCGAAGTGCTGCGAAGAACTGCCAGTCTATCATGATGGCACCTCCAAGCCGAGCGAGGTGAAAGGCTTCCAGGCGATAGGCAGATCAGCAGTCAGGGTCATCGGTTCGTAGCTGATCGGATGTTGAAACGTCAGCGACTTGGCATGGAGGGCGATGCCATTGGCGATGGTCTGCTTGGAACCATACCGTTCATCCCCCACGATGGGAAAGCCACGACTGGAGAGTTGAACACGTAGTTGATGGGTGCGACCAGTCTTGGGATGGAGTTCGACCCAACTGTGGGTTTCGCTCATCGCCCGTCGCTGAAATTCGACCCGTGCCAGCTTGGCTCCCGGAGTGCCAAACTTGACCGCTTGCACCGTACCGCTGAGCGTATCCTTCCAGAGCCAGTTTTCCCAGATGCCTTGTTCGGGTTCGAGCTTACCCGAGACGACGGCCCAGTATTCCTTGTTCACTTGCGATTCACGGAACTGCTCGGCGAGACGACCCGCTGCTTTGCTATTGCGGGCATAGAGGAGCACGCCGGAGACTGGTCTATCGAGGCGATGAACGACACCGAGGAAGACGTTGCCTGGCTTGTTGAACTTCTCTTTGATGTAGGCTTTGACCTGACGATCCAGCGTTTCTTCGCCACCTTCGTAACCAGTGGTGAGGTGGCCGGCAGGCTTATCAATGGCCAGGCAGTGGTTGTCTTCAAACAGAATACGCAGCGGCGGCAGTGGGGGTTGCATGCAGGTATCTTAGAATGAAGTGCTCTGATGTGGCAGGGTTGTTCGGTACTCCGATCAACCCTGGTGATGTGCAATGGCTTCGCGCGATCCACAGGGTTGAGTTGAGTACAACACAACCCTGCCACAGCTTGCGATTCACTTTCACTGCTTGCTTCCACGGTTCGTTACACTCAACACCCACGCCAGGATCATCACGGCCCAGCAGGCCCAGGGGAGCAGGTCGCCATAGCGGGTGTAGAAACTGATCTGGTCATAGAGTGGTACGGTGCCGATGAGGATGCCTTCACGGTTCTTGGCATCGAACCAACTGCTGCTCTTGAGATCGCTGGCGGGGATCGCTCCTTTATCATTCGGAGCGACAGGCACTTTGGTGGGGAGTGCCACCAGGCGGCCCATGCCATCGATGATGCAACTGACCCCCATGTTCACGGCCCGCACCATCGAGCGGCGGGTTTCGATGCAGCGGAAGCGGGCGCTGACGAGATGCTGTTCGTGTTCCTCCGAACCCTTGAACCAGCCATCATTGCTGATGTTCATCCAGAAGCTGGGGTTCACTTTCAGCATGAACTCACGACAGAGATCGTGGGCCGAATCTTCGTAGCAGATCAGGGTGCCCAGTCGGTATTCTTTCCACGAGATGCCATTCACCGTCTCGCCGCAGCGTACGGTGTATTCGTAGGGATAGGGGGAGAGCCACTTCATGAAGGGCAGCGTCTCGGCCCAGGGGATGTATTCCCCGAAGGGCAGGCAGACGATCTTGTCGTAGTGGCCTACTTCCTGCCCTTGCTTGTTGATGAGGATGGCTGAGTTGTTGTGACGAAGCGTGTCGCCTGTCAAATCCCAACTGTTGAAGCCGAAGAAGAGATCAGCCTTCCAACGAGCGGGAAAGAGCGTTGCCCACTGCTGTGCGTTCTCAGCCATGCGGCCAAAGGGTATCTTGGGTTCCCTATCACGGAGCCAGGTGGGAAGCTTGTCGTCTTTCAGACGAACCCATGAGACCGAGATGCACGTCTCGGTGGCAACGATCAGTTCGGG
>WBZX01001673.1_pt2 | contig 14247 bp, 14 predicted proteins | sample 5204211 | NCBI WGS metagenome assembly WBZX01 (sample SAMN12344362, study PRJNA552823) | activated sludge metagenome | biome: Activated sludge suspended growth; feature: Nitrification reactor; material: Wastewater; isolation source: activated sludge from nitrification reactor of wastewater...
GGAGGATCACACTATCCCAGGTGCTTGCCGCTGCGGTTCTCGGCACCGGCACGCAATTGTCTGCCGGGCTGGACCTGTCGCCGGGGCTCGACCCGGTGCTGGTTGCCAAGGCTCCGCCGCCTGATATCAAGAGCAAGGCCCAGACCTGGTGCTACAACGGTAACTCCAAGCACTGCGTCAATATCGAACCGGCCATGGAAGCGCCCGGCCTCAACATGGAATACCTGATCCCTGAGCGGCCATCAGGAATGACTGCGCAGCAGATCGAAGCCGAACTGAAATCATACACAAGCGATTCGGATGTTCCCGCGCGATACCGAGTTCGCCTGCTGATGGGCGCGCACCAGTTCAATCCGGCACTGGCAACGGCCAACAAGGCGCTCAAAACCTGGTACTCAAGCTTCTACTTGCTGGCCGAGCGGGCGCAGATCTATGCCCATTTCGGTGACTACACGCGCGCTCAGGCCGATCTCGACGCGGCGCTGTTCTGGACCCTGCACCCTGATCGCTACGGCCTGAAATATGTCCGCCCGTCGCAGAGCTTTTTCGACTGGCTGGTCCACTTGCGGATGATGCGGGCAATCAACCTGACGCATCTGGGCCGGATCGCCGAAGCCCAGGCCGAGCTGGCCGCCATCGACACCCCCGACCGCGGCCTACTGGCCTTGCGCGACAGCACGTCGGGCTGGGTGCTGACCCATGGCAACCGGTCCAGCGCGTCCGACCTCGCCGCGCTCGACCGGGACATGCAGCGCAGCGACCTGTCCTGCAGCGGCACGCCCGGACCTTATGCCAAGGCCCGCAGCCTCGGCTACAAGACCGACCAGTTGTTCATCCTTGAAGTACGCCACGATGCCCGCTGCGGGCGCACCGCGCAGGCACTTGCCAAGCTTGAACCCAAGGTGCTGGACGGGCTCAAGGGTTCGGACCGTGACATCGCCTATCGTTTCAGGACCGATCACGGAGTCGATTTCTACTGGCCCGACTATGTCATGCTGAAGCGCGCAGCCGGTGATCCGCTCGCGCCGGCCCGGCTGCTGGAGCCGCTGGTGCGTAAATATTCACCGGCCCACCCCCCGGCGGAGGCTTACACGCACTCGTCGGACTACGTCTATCTGCGCCAGTTGATGGAAGAACTGTCCTGGGCCTACCTGCAGGGCGGGAACTTCCAGGCGGCGGCCGACATGCTCTTTGCCATTCGCCCCTACTATGGCGACCTGCCGAGCGAGGACAACTGGAGCAGGGCCTATGGTCCTGATCTCAAGGCGATAGCGCTGGCCGCGAATGCTGCCGGCACAAAGATCGGTGGCGAATCCGGTCAATTCGTTGCGGCGTGGCAGAGCGGAACCTGGGTCTCACCCGAAGTCCAGGCGTGGCGAGACAGCGAAGCACGCGACAAGGCCAAGCGCGATCAAAGCCTGGCTGCTGCCCAGGTCGCCGACAGAAAGCTGGATGCTGACATCGCCGCTAACCGGGAAGATTTTGCGAGGATTGACGCGGTTATCGCGCAATGCCGCGATCCGGGCTACTTCGAAGGTACGCTGGGCGCAAACAGCTTTGGCGAAGCGGTCCGGCGCCGGATGGCCAACAAGCAGATGTGCTCGGACGCTCGATTCGAAGGCAAGATGCTAGGGCAGAAGCTCAAGAACCCGCGGATCGAAGGCTACTACGCGGGCATCCGCTTTCCCTTCGAGGAAAACTGAGCTCGCGCCAATCCTTACTTGGACAGTTCGACCTGTTCGAAGTCCAGTTCGACCGGGGTGGCGCGGCCGAAGATCGAGACCGAAACCTTGACCCGGTTCTTGTCGAAGTCGAGCTCTTCCACCACGCCGGTGAACGAGTTGAACGGACCGTCGAGCACCTTGACCGAATCGCCGATCTCGTAATCGACGTGGATGTGCTTCTTGGGTTCGGCTGCGGCAGCTTCGCGGGCGCCGAAATAGCGCGCGGCTTCGCGATCGGTGATCGGCTGCGGCTTGCCCGCATGGCCCAGGAACCCGGTGACCTTGGGGGTGTTCTTGACCAGGTGATAGACATCGTCGTTCATGGTCAGCTTGGCCAGCACATAGCCGGGCATGGTCTTGCGTTCGACCTGAACCTTCTTGCCGCGCTTCACTTCGGTCACGGTTTCATGCGGAACCTCGACCGCCTCGACCAGGGCTTCAAGCCCCTTGCGTTCGGCTTCGGTAAGGATCGATTCCTTCACCTTGTTTTCGAAGCCCGAATAGGCGTGGATGATGTACCAGCGAGCCATGATGGAACGTCTCTTCTTTAGATGGGGAACCGGCGCTTAGGCCAGCGACAGCAGGGACTTCACGACCCAGCCGAACAGCGAATCGATGCCGAGGAAAAAGATGGCGAGGATCAACATCATGATCCCCACGAAAATTGCCGTGGTCGTGGTTTCCTGACGGCTCGGCCACACCACCTTGCGGGCCTCCGCCTGGACCTGGCGCATGAATTCGCCGGGATTGAACTTCGCCATCAGCCTGTCACTCTCGCTATGAGCCATTCCTCGTGTCTTTCGCCAAGGCCTCATCGCCGCCCCGGCGGGACCGGGAGGGGCAATGTGTACTCCTATGTCGGAAGACACTGCGGCACTTAGCTATGCCGCGCGCGATTTGCAAGATGGCAGCGTCAATCGAGCTTGGGCTTGACCCGCTTGGCCAGGATCCAGTGCCGCCCGCGCCGCACTTCCTTGAAACCATAGGCCAGCCGCGAGGGATCTTCCTGGCCCATGAACCAGAACCAGTCGGTGTGCATCGCCGGTTCGTAGAAATAGGTGTCGATCGGCTTGCCGGCGCGGTGGTTGAGCTTGTGGAACGGATCGCGGAAGAAATCACCGCCTTTGCGGATCGTCATCATGTGGATGCCGGGCAGCGCGAAATTGCAGTTGATCAGCGCGTCCTTGCGCACCACCGCATAGCCGCAGATGTGCTCCTGGCTGTTATAGCCCCATTCGCGCCGTTCGGTGACCATGTAGCTGGCGATCTGCACCCCCTGCGGCAGGTCATCCAGCGCCTTGAGCATTTCGGCGGTTTCGCGCGCATCGCGCTGCCAGTCCATGGTGGTATAGGCCAGCCGCCCCAGGAACAGCGCCGCCGCTGCCAGCACCAGCCAGCGCGGCGCGCGCCAGGCCAGCGACATGCAGCCAACCATCAGCCCGGCCGAGATCATCCGCGCATCGACCAGATCGCCGCCAAAGATGTGGCGCGGCATGGCCAGCGATGCCGCCAGCATCATCAGCGCGGCCCAGCCCAGCCGCCAGTCCCACCGCCTGAACAGCATCGATCCAAACAGGATCAGCCCGATCAGGATCGTGTTGGCATAGTCGAAATACTGCAGCGTGCCGCGCATCGCCTGCTTCCAGATCGCCCATTTGTAGATTTCCGGGCGGGGTCCATAGCTGGGCGGCTTGCCCACGCTGCCGCCCGCAACCAGCGCCAGCAGCGGGAAGAACAGCGGCCAGGGCGCCAGGAAGGCCCGCCATGACTTGTCCTTCTTCCATTCATAGCCGAACACCATCAGCCCCAGGATCCCCCAGCCTGATACGTGCGCCAGCCAGACCACCAGCCCGATCGGAATGAACAGCGGATTGCGCCAGCGCGATCCATCCAGCTTCACCCACAGCGCAAAGGCGAACAGCGCCAGCGCCTGGGCGATCATAAAGTTGAGGAAGCCCAGCAGCAGCGAGGGCGACCAGATGAACGAGAAGCCCAGCATCGAGGCAAGCCCAATCCGCTTGCGCAGGGTCCATTCGACCGTCAGGATCGCCAGACCGTTGATCAGCGGCAGGATCATCGCAATCAGCCAGCCCGCGCTTTCCAGCGGCATCACCTGGGCCAGCGGCCGGATCAGGATATCGGCGCCCAGATTGCCCATCCAGCGCCAGCCAAAGCCATAGTATTCCTGCAGGAACGGGCTGGTATCGCGGGTCAGCATGATGTGGAAGCGCGCCAGATGCGCGGGATAGTCCACCATCTGCGGATAGATGCTGGTGAAGAACGGCAGTGTGGACAGCGCGGTCAGCAGCAGCGCGAACCACCACATCTCGCGCGTGCCAGGCTCGTCGCGCAGCCAGCCCAGGCGGCGGCGCGGCGGCGCGGCAATCGGCTCGGGGCTGGGTTGGGCGGTGGTGTCCAAGCGCAAGTGATTCCGAAAGCTGGGGAAGCCGCGCGAACTAGTGCGGCTTGCCGGTGCTGGCAAGGCGTAGCAGCAAGCTGCCCGGCGTGCGAGCGACAAGCACGGCCCCGGCCGGCAGGCTGCGCGGCGCGGGCGTGCCGATGTACCACAGGAAATCGGCCTCGCGGGCCGGGGCGAAATTGGCAAGATCGGGCGCATCGCCCGGCGCCAGCAGCACGCGCTGCGACGGGTCGGTGAACTCCAGGCTGGCATCCTTCAGCCGCAACAGGTGGAACCCGTCGCGCGCGAAGTGCGAATTGACCAGCGCAGCGCGCCGGACCGCGGCATAGCTGGGGGCATGCTCGAACGGGTCGAGCGCCCACTGCGACTGGTCGATCGCCACCGCGCCGGCCAGCCGTGCGCCGGTCGGCAGCCGGTCAAGCACCGCCAGCCGGGTATCGAGCTGGCTCGATTCGGCCTGCCAGGCCAGCGTGGTCGCGATCAGGCGGACCAGGAACAGCGTGGCGCCCAGCGCCAGCAGCGGCAGCGGCGCCTCCCAGTCGATCGCCAGCGCCCCCACCAACAGCGCCACCGCGACCAGCCGGTAATCGGCATAGTCACCGCCCGCCAGATGGCGCGGCAGCAGCAGGGTCAGCGCGGTCAGGGCCAGCGCCGCCCAGCCCAGCCGCATGTCGAACCGTCCGCGCCGCGCGGCCATTGCCATGGCCAGCAGCAGCAGCAGCGGGGTCAGGAAATCGAGCATGAAAACCCGGTCGCGCAGCGCCTTGATCCAGATCCCCAGCTTGTAGCCCAGCAAGGGCTGGCCATATTCGGCCACGTGCGTACCGCCGCCCTGGCCCAGCAGCACCGGCAGCAGCGGCAGTGCCAGCGGCCAGCAGGCCAGCAGGGCGCGCAGGCTCTTGTCGCGGCTCCACTGGTATCCGGCCACCAGCACGCCCAGCACACCCCAGCCCGCCAGGTGGCACAGCCAGGTCATCAGGCCCCACACCAGCATCACTCCGCCGCGCCACCAGCGTCCCTCCAGCCGCACCCACAGCGCCATGCCGAACAGCGCCAGCGCCAGCGCCAGGCAGAAATTGGCAAACCCCAGCGACAGCGCGGGTGACCAGATCGTGGCCATGGCCAGCATGGTGCCCAGACCGATTCGCCGCCGCAGCGTCCATTCGGCTGCGATCAGGCCCAGCCCGGTCAGCACGGGAATCGCCGCCGAGACTGCCCAGGCGGCGCGTTCCAGCCCCAGCAGCGGCGCCAGCGCGGCAACCAGCAGATCGACCCCCAGATTGCCCCCCAGCCGCCATTCGAAGGCATAGTGGCGCAGCAGGTCGGCATCGCCGGCCTCGGCCATCATCACGCGGTAACGCGCCAGATGCGAGGCGAAATCGCCTTGCTGCGGATAGTGCGAAACCACGAACGGCAGCATGGCCAGCACGGCCAGCAGCAGCGCCAGGATCAGTCCCTGGCGGGGGGTGGCGGGGGAAGAAAGGAAAGGATGCATGGCAGGAGTGGCAGGATTCGAACCCGCGGCCCTCGGTTTTGGAGACCGATGCTCTACCAACTGAGCTACACTCCTGCGGGCGGGGGTGCCTCTAGCCACAAGTCTGCCGGATGACAAGCGATCTGCAAAGGTTCATATGCACAAACACTGTGCATGCCCCGCAATCGCCTTCACCGATCGATCCGCAGATCCTGCTGCTGGGCTATCGTGGCGGGGTTTTCCCGATGGCCGACCGGCGCGACGATCCGGACATCTTCTGGGTCGAGCCGCGCCGCCGGGCGATCCTGCCGCTGGACAATTTCCATTGCTCGCGTTCGCTGGCCAAGGTGCTGAAGCGCGGTTCGTTCGAAGTAACCTGCAACCGCGCCTTCACCCGGGTGATCGAAGCCTGCGCCGCGCCGCGCCGCGATGAGGGCGAAACCTGGATCTCGAACCGGATCGAGGACAGCTACATCGCGCTGCACCAGCTGGGGCTGGCCCATTCGATCGAATGCTGGGACCAGGGCGAGCTGGTCGGCGGGCTTTATGGCGTGGGGTTCGACCGGGTGTTCTGCGGCGAATCGATGTTCAGCCGCCGCACCGATGCCTCGAAAGTGGCGTTGGCCTGGCTGGTCACGGCGCTGCGGCGGGTGGGCGCCGAACTGCTCGACTGCCAGTTCATGACCGATCACCTCGCCTCGCTGGGCGCGGTCGAGATCAGCCAGAGCGAATACCTGGAGCGGCTGCGCGCAGCTCAGATCCCGACCGAGGGCGATGGCGCGGCCGGCGGCTTGGCTGATGGCTTGGGCGAAGGCGCTGCGGCAGGCTTGGCCGCTGGCGAAGCGCTGGCCGCCGGTGCCGGGCTGCCGGCCGGATTTGCCGCGCTGCTGGCCGATGCCGCCGGGGCCGGGCTGTCTTCCTCACCCGGGAACTTCATCGCGCAGTCCTTGACCCAGACGTCATAGACCGGGTGCTCAACCACGTTGAGGCCGGGCGAATTCTTGAACAGCCAGCCCGAAAAGACCTTGCGCCAGCTCAGCGGCTGGTCCGCGCTGGCCCGTTCTTCGACAAAGACCTGCACGAAAGCGCCGGCTTCGACCTGCTTTTCCCACGGCAGCGAGCGTTCGCAGGTTGCCAGCTTGAGCACCACGTTGCCCACGCGCTTGGCCTCGCCCACCTTCAGCACCACATCCTGGCTGGAATTGTTGCGCTTGTTGAGCAGGCCCAGCGTTGCCACGCGGTCCTTCACCGGGGTGCCGTATTCGCTTTCGACCACCTGCGCAGCGGCGCCATTGGCGGCAACCGCCTTGGGCACTTCGGTGGCGGTGGCATCGGGTTCGTCACCGCCCTGGCAGGCGGATAGCGCCACGCACGCGGCCAGCAGAAGGGCGCGGCCGCGCATCTGGCTCAGGCGTCCGGCGACGCTTTGAGATTGTCGCCCTGCGGCGACCAGGATTCGTAGTCGCCCGTTGCCGCAGCGCGCTGGCCGGTGGCGCCCGCCGGGCGATAGGCCTTGGCCGTGCCGGTGGCATTGGGGGTATAGTCGGCTTCCCAGATCCGGGGCGGCGGCAGATTCGATTCGGGCACGCCATCAAAGGCCCCGTGCAGCCACCCGTGCCATTCGGCCGGAACCCGGCTGGCATCGTTGGCGCCGTTGTAGATCACCCAGCGGCGTTCCTTGCCGGCAAAGGGATGGCCCTTGGGATAGGGCTTTTTCGCGCGGAAATAGGTGTTGCCCTGAGCATCGGAGCCGACCTTGACGCCGGTCAGGCCAGAGTTGAACGCGGTGCTGAAGGTCGCGCCATCCCACCAGGTGAAGATCTTGCCGAGGATTCCCATGAGGGCGCGTTAGAGGAACTGGGCGGGGGAAGGCAAGGGGCTGGCGGTGAAATGGCACCAGTAGGCGGAGGTTAACGGCGATCGGGCTTCCACCGCTCAACCCGGTCACGAAGATTGCGGCGATAGTTTTCCTCGGTCCCGCCGAGGGTTCTGGGCTTGGCAATCGCTTCGATCGGCTTGCCCATCCGGGCCAGGATGAGGTCCCATTCGCTCATTTCATGCCCGCCCACCAGGTTTTCCGGCAAGGTGCCGCTGGTCAGGAAGCTATCGAGCTCGTCGCGCAGATCCCCCGCCTTGGGCCCCAGCAGGCACAGCCCTTCCTTGGCGGCGGCAACCAGCGCGATATTCGCATCGTGTTCGTCCTGGCGGGCATAGCCGCGGATTTCGCGGGTGCGGTACTGCTCGCGGATCCCGGCGAGCACTTCGCCGTGCATCTTGAGCAAGCCGAGAAGACGCCGCCCTTCTGCGCTGCCGCCATAGCCCAGCGCGCGGACCAGCTCTGGCACCAGCAGCCGCCTGGCAGGATCGGCCAGCAGGGTCTCCTGCTCCGGCCCGATCAGTGCAAAGGCATCGGCGCGAAGCTGCCGGACCAGCACACCGACCGAGCTATTGCGCAGCGCCAGTGTGGCATCGCTGCGTGCCGCCCGGGCGCAATAGGCGGCGTAGATCGGGCGAACCTGCTCCAGCGTAAGCTCAAGCTGGTAGATCCCGCGATATTCCGGCAGCCGCGTGTCGGCCACCAGCCGCGTGATCAGGTCAATATCCTCTGGCTGCGCCGCCTTGCCCACTGCCTGGAAATAGCCGGTCAGCACCTTGAAGTCGGGGCTGCTGCCGGTCAGCGCGGGATCGTCCAGCGCCTTTGCCAGCTGCGCCCGGAAGAGCGGCAGATTGGCCTGCCGCTGGGCATCGAGATCGCGCCCCGGCTTGCCCGCCAGGTTGGTATGCTGCCCCAGCAGGCGGGACAGATCGACCGAGCCATGGCCGCGCTTGCTGTGCGTGGTGGAGCGCTCCCACTGGAACCGGAAATTCTCGATCCCCCCGCTGGTCCCGATGTGCAGGATCGCGGCAAGTGTGGTGATCGTGCTCTGGTGCGAACGCAGGACAAGGTCCTCGCCATGGTAGATATCGACCGTCTCGGTACTCAGCCTGCCCGGCCCGAACTTCCAGTTCGGCGTCACGCCGGCATCGCTGCTTTCGCGCTGGACGATGGTGAAATCGGCGTGTTCGCGGGCCGGTTCCTCGATCAGGCAAAACTCGTTGGCCAGGCGCAGCGCCCAGCTGGCCACCAGCTGTTTGCCGGCCTCGTAGTCCTGCATCCCCCTGGCCGCCTCGTTCTGAAGCGGCGGGGTGATCGCATCGAAATTGACCTGGGCATTGCTGGTGCAGCCGGGGCGGGGAACCAGGCGATAGGTTCGCGCCTCCGCCGAAAGCGGAGCGTCCTTCCCTCGGCGGGGCCGGTCGATCGTCACCGCGGTTACCCCCGGCGTGAACAGCGCGGCCAGGCAGTACCCGTCGCACGCATATCCGGCCTGTTTTACGCCGCGGATCTTCTCGCGCCGGGGGTAACGCAGTTCGAAGCGCACCACTCCGCTGAGCGCGACCGTCTGATCGGGGGTGACATCGGGCAGGATCGAGGCGCGATATCGGGCCAGGTCGCGCTGGCGGACCGGCCGGGTGGTGGTGGACGTAACCAGCAGCAGCATGGCAAACCCGGCGAATGTGGCGGCCACCTCGCTTCCGGTCAGCCACAGCACCGGCAGCGCGCCGGCGGTGAAGATGACACCATAGAGAAAGGCCGTGGGCATCAGGATCAGCACCAGCCCGGGAACGATCAGCAAGAACAGGCCGATCACCACCAGCCATGGCATGGCCAGCGCCAAAAACGCGCCGATCCCGGTCACCAGCAGATAGGTAATCAGGAACTTGACCATTCAGCCTCCCCCATTGCGCCGGGTCTAGCCGAAAGCCGTTGAAATTCAGTGACCAGTCGGCGGCAGCAGCGCCGCCGCATGCTTCACCATCTGACCCGGTCCCCGGCGACGATGCCCAGTTCGGCGGCGCGGCCGCCCGGCAGCTCGAGCACCGCCTTGACCGGCCCGGCCGATCTGAGCGGCGTTTCGTCATAGGGCTTGGCATTGGCGGCAATGTTGGCGATCCGCCCGTCGGCGGCGATGAACAGCAGGTCCAGCCCGATCACCGTGTTGCGCATCCAGAAACTGGCCGGGCGCGGCGGATCGAGCGGGAACAGCATGCCTTCAGCCGGACCCAGTTTGGTGCGGAACATCAGCCCCTGGGCCTGCTGCTGGGTCGTTTGCGCCAGTTCGACGCGGAAGTGGTAGGTCTTCCCGCCCCGCTCGATCGTCAGCGGCGCAACCGGCAGCCCGCTTTCGGGATGGACCGCAGGCGCCTCGCCGGCCGTGGACGAACCGGGTATCGCCCCACCCTTGCAGGCCGCCAGCGCCAGCGCCGCCGCAGCCAGGATCATCCACCGCTTCATTGCTCGCCCTCTTCCTGTTCGGCCCATTCCTCAACCGTGTCGGCATCCTGGGCGCTCACCAGCAGCCGCGCAAAGTCCAGCGGATGGCCGGCCCGCAGCATCGCCGCCAGCTGCTTTTCGCGGCGCTCGCGATCGGGCAGGTCCGGGCCGAACGGACCGAACCGGCGCTTCTTCGCCATGGCCAGTGCCGCGCGGCGCTGGGCCGTCTGGCTGGCCCGCGCCGCCTCGCGCTCGGCCTCGCCGATCCCCGCCGCGCCCAGCGCCTGCGCAATCCGCCGCTGGCCATAGCCGCGCCGCAGCAGGCTGGAGCTTTTGGCCCGGGCAAAGGCCGCATCATCGACATAGCCCGCGCCCACGAAACGATCGACCAGTGCGCCAAGCGGCGGCTCGCCCTCCCCTTCCCAGCCGCGCTCGCGCAGCTTGCGGTTGAGGTACTGTTCCAGCTTCGCCGCCGAGGTGGCAAACCGCGCGACATAGGCCAGCGCCAGCTCTTCCAGTCGGGCCGAATCGAGCGGCCGGGTGGGGCGTTTGGCGCGGCCGGACTGTGACGCGTTGGTTACCATTGGCCTTATTCGTGCCACAGTCGCGGGCAAATGGGGAGGCCGGGGATGCGGGCCAGCTGTGGTCCGCGGTGGATTCAATGTGCGGAACGCCCAGCAATTCGGGCGTTTCGCACTGATAAGAAACGGGTTTTATCGCGCATGACCGATGCCGCCACGCTTGAGAGCCAGGCCGAACAGGCCCTTGTTCCCACGCCGAATGAAGACGATCTGCCCCGCCGCCTGTCCAATTTCGCCACTTTCGGCGATGCGCTGGACTATGCGGCCCGGGGCAAGCGCGGACTCAATTTCCACGATCCGCGCGGCACGCTGAAGCGGGTCTATCCCTTCAGCGAACTGCGCGAGGATGCGCTGACCACTGCCCGCCGGCTGATCGCCCACGGCATCCGCAAGGGTGACCGGGTGGCGCTGATCGCCGAAACCGGGCCGGAATTCGCCGCGCTGTTCTGCGGCTGCGTCTATGCCGGGGCCTGGCCGGTGCCGCTGCCGCTGCCAACCAGCTTTGGCGGCAAGGACGCCTATGTCGATCAGCTGGCAGTCCAGCTGGCCAGCAGTGATCCCAAGGTGCTGTTCTACCCCGAGGAAATCGCCGGGCTGAGCCACCCCGCCGCCGAACGGCAGGGCTGCGAAGGGATGTCGTTCCAGGATCTTGCCGCGCGTCCCGCGCCGGATTGCGACCTGCCCCAGGCCGATCCCGACGACATTTCCTATCTGCAGTATTCCAGCGGATCGACCCGCTTCCCGCACGGCGTTGCGGTGACCCATGCCAGCCTGCTCAACAATCTGGCCGGGCACGGCGAGGGCATGAAGCTGATCGAAAGCGATCGCTGCGTATCGTGGCTGCCATGGTATCACGATATGGGGCTGGTCGGCTGCTTCCTCTCGCCGATCGCCAACCAGGTTTCGGCCGATTACCTCAAGACCGAGGATTTCGCCCGCCGCCCGCTGGCCTGGCTCGATATGGTCAGCCGCAATCCGGGCACCACGCTCAGCTATTCGCCGACCTTCGGCTATGACATCTGCGCGCGCCGGATTTCCAGCCAGAGCAATGTCGCCGAACGCTTCGACCTGTCGCGCTGGCGGATCGCCGGCAATGGCGCCGACATGATCCGCCCCGACGTGATGCAGGGCTTCGTCAACGCCTTTGCCCCCGCCGGGTTCAAGGCCAGCGCCTTCCTGCCCAGCTATGGCCTCGCCGAAGCGACCCTGTCGGTCACGCTGATGCCGCCGGGCGAAGGAATCCGCGTCGAACTGGTTGAGGAAGAACGCCTTTCGGGCACGGCGCGCGATCTGTCGCGCCCGGCCCGCTACCGCGCGATCGTCAACTGCGGCAAGGCCGTGAAGGACATGGAACTGGCGATCCTTGATGGCAACGGCAAGGCGCTGGGCGATCACCAGATCGGCAAGGTCTGGTGCCGGGGCCCGTCCGTGATGGTCGGCTATTTCCGCGATCCCGAAGCGACCGAGGCCTGCATGGTGCCAGGCGATGACGGCAAGGGTGCCTGGCTGGACACCGGTGACATGGGCTACATGGTCGAAGGCTATCTGTTCATCGTTGGCCGCGCGAAGGACATGATCATCATCAACGGCAAGAACCACTGGCCGCAGGATATCGAATGGGCGGTCGAACAGCTGCCCGGCTTCAACCACGGCGATATCGCCGCCTTCTCGGTAGAGACCGAGACCGGCGAGGAATCGGTGGCGGTGCTGGTCCACTGCCGGGTCTCCGACCCCGAGGAACGCCAGCGCCTGCACGAGACGATCCGCGACAAGGTGCGCTCGATCCTGGGCCACCCGGCGATCGTCGAACTGGTCCCCCCGCGCACCCTGCCGCGCACCTCGTCGGGCAAGCTCAGCCGGGCCAAGGCCAAGAAGCAGTACCTTTCGGGCGAGATCGAACCGATCAAGCTGGCGGCGTAGGGGCGTCAGGAAGCTGGCCGGTCCCGATTGCGCCGCAGGCGCATTCGGGAACCGTCGCTTCAGTTCGCGCCGGCGCGCGCCGCCTCTTCCACAACCATATCGTAAAGCTCCTGCTTTCCGAATGATTGCAATGGCTTGCCATTGACAAAGAAGGTCGGCGTCTTGGTCACACCGGCGGCCTTGGCGTCGGCCATGTCCTGCTGGATAAGCAGGTCGATTTCCGGCAACGCGGCATCCTGTTTGGCCTTGGCGATGTCCAGGCCGGCGCCACCAGCCAGCTCCCACATTAGCGCAGTATTGATCCCTTCGTGTGACGCCCACTCGCCCTGCCGTTCCAGCAGGGCAACGAGAACGGCTTCGAACTTGTTCTGCCGGCGCGCCGCTTCAAGCAGCCTGACGGCATTCTCGGATCCCGGGTGGAAAGTGGCATAGCGCAGCACAACCCGCACCTTGCCCTGGTGATCCGCGACGATCTCCTCCACCACCGGGAAGAAATCGCGGCACGTCTCGCACATCGGATCGAAAAATTCGGTCAAGGTCACCTTTGCGTCAACCGGGCCAAGCACTGGTGAATACCTGCGGAACAGCAGGCTTTCACCATTGGCATCAACATCCTGCGCAAGATCAGGTGCGGACTTGGTGTACAATGCGGCGGCCAGCACAAAGACAGCAATCGCGGCAATGCCGAACAGCGCTACGATCGTTCGCCGTGTCATGATTCAGCCTTCCGATTTGAAAAGTACATCAGCGCCGCAATGCCCAGGAATGCGCCAAGCGCAAGGAATGGCAGCGGCAACACCCCGAAGATGGTCATATCGGCATTCGCACAGGAAACACCCTGGCTGCAGGGGGCCAGACTTTCAGCGATGACGCCAACGTAGACCAGCGAGTGGTAAAGCGCGACGAGTGCCCCCAGCCCGGCCAGGGCCATGGCATAGCGCCAGATCGTAAAGTCGCTGCGCAGCGCGGCGATGCCCAGAATGATCGCCAGCGGGAACATGAAGGCCCGTTGAAACCAGCACAGGCTGCAAGGCGTCTGCCCCATCACTTCGCCGACGAACAAGACACCCAGCGCCGAGATGGTGGCGATACCCCAGGCCAGGAACAGGCAGGTCCAGGCGCGTTCATCGCGAGCGATGGAATCACCCGCCGGAACCTTCGGCTGCGGTGCCTGATTGTCGTTCGAGCGGCTCATGCAAAGCTACCTAACCAGAAGCTTCCGGGACACAACCGGGGATTTCAACTTTCTGGATGAAGGCCAGGCCCTGCCAGCTGGGTCACACTGGCGGGCCAGCCAAGTCCCGAACCCTGCAATTTGTCCCCAAATGGGATTGGATTGGACATTGCCATTGCCCACCGGGATTTCGTAGCTTGCCCACAGGGTCGTCCAAGATTGCCGCCGGGGGAGTGGGCAATGGACAATCGTGTGCCCGAAAACGAGAGCTATGGCGTCCTGGTCAACTGGGGGATGCAGGCGCTGGGGTCCAAGCTCGATCTCAAGCTGCAATGTGCCGGATCGACCCGCTGCGCAGACCGCGCGGCGCTGGACGACCATCACATCCTGATGACCCGCGAACAAGCCGCAGTGCTGGCCAACTATCTCTACGAAGTCAGCGGCAACACCCCGCCGCGGCCACGCCGGGGGCTGTTTGGCCGCTGGTTCGGCTAAGTCCTTTCCTACATCGCGGCGGGCAGGCATGCTGATCTGATGCAAAGAGCTGCGAAGCCGCGATGATTCCCGGTGTGATCCTGCCCTGCCCCCTTCCCAAAGCCGCGCCACCAGCGCGGCTTTGGCGCATCTGGGCCAGGCCTAT
>WBZX01002050.1_pt1 | contig 14243 bp, 14 predicted proteins | sample 5204211 | NCBI WGS metagenome assembly WBZX01 (sample SAMN12344362, study PRJNA552823) | activated sludge metagenome | biome: Activated sludge suspended growth; feature: Nitrification reactor; material: Wastewater; isolation source: activated sludge from nitrification reactor of wastewater...
GAAGCCGGCGTCGGCATGCCAGGCGGACAGTCCGGCGTGCGTGGCGATCTGGCGCAGTTCGGCGCCGGCCAGGCGCCAGTTCAGCGGCACGAAGCGTGCCCCCAGCCGCGAGCACGCCATCAGCGCCAGCAGCATGTCGGCACTGTTCAGCCCGAGCCAGCCGAACGCCGCGCCCGAGCCGATCCCCTGCCCCGCCAGCCGCCGCGCCGCCGCCTCGGCCCCGGCGTGAATCCCGTCGAAGCTCCAGCCGCGACGCCCGTCGTCCAGCGCGACCGAGGCGCCCCGTGGCAGCCGCTCGTCCAGCCGCATCCCGCCGCCGATAGTCAGGTCCGCCGCGCCACGAAGCAGCGGCGTGCCAGCCCAGCAAGGCCTGCGGATCCGGCTCCGCCGGTCCGCCAGCGCTGCCCCCCTGGGGAGGAGGCGCCGAAGGCGCATCGGGGGGGAGTCATGCCTCCAATGCCTCGTCGCGCTCGCCCGACTCGTAGAGGCACTCGCGCCCGAGGCGGTCCACGCACAGCTCGGCGGTCCAGGGCAGCATCAGCGAGCCGCAGCGCGAGTCGCGGTACAGGCGCTCGAGCGGCAGCGACTTGAGCATGGACTGGCCGCCGCAGGTGCGGATCGCCAGCGCGCACAGCGCATTGGCGTTCTCCATGATCGAGTAGTGGGCTGCATACAGGCGCATGCGGGTGTCCTTGTCGGGGTCCACACGCGCCTCGCGTGCCGTCTGCAGGAACAGCGCACGCGTCTGCTCCAGCGTGATGCGCATCTGCGCCACGGCGATCTGCTTGGTCGGGTACATGCGTCGCTTGACCGGCGGCATGCCGGGCACCTCGCCGCGCAGGTAGCTGACGGTGAAGTCGTACGCGGCCTGGGCGATGCCCATGTAGGTGGGCGACAGCGTGGCGAACATGTGCGGATAGCGCGATGCCGCCTGGAAGTAAAGGCCTTCGGGCATCAGCCGCGACTCGTCGGGGACGAACACGTCCTCGAAAGTGAGCGTGCGGCTGACGGTGCCGCGCATGCCCAGCGGGTCCCAGTCGCCACTGACCGTGACGCCGGCGGCGTCGGCCGGCACGGCAAGGTACAGCGAGTCGCGCATCGTGCCGCCGGCGCTGCCGTCGCTGCGGTCCACGGAACGGCGCTCGCGCGTGCACAGCACGCCGTAGTAGTCGGCCGCGCCGGACAGCGACGCGAAGATCTTGCGGCCGGTGACGCGGTAGCCGCCGTCGACCTTGAGTGCGCGCGTGCCCCACGGTGCCTTGCCGGCGGCGGCGGCGCCGCCTTCCGAGAAGGGTTGCGAATAGATGCGGCCGTCGCGGACGACGCGGTCGAAGTGGATGCCGCGGATGCGCTCGTGGTCCTGGCGCTGCTCGCGCGACATGTCCAGCGCGTCGGCGATGAAGCCGGCCCACATGGTGGAGCACACGTGCATGTTGTACGACAGGGCGGTGGAGCCGCAGTGCCGGCCGAGTTCGGCAGCGACCATCACGTAGGTGGCGAAGTCCGCGCCCAGTCCGCCATGCTCGCGCGGCACGCAGATGCCCAGCAGGCCGGCGTCGCGCAGGTCGGCATAGTTCTCGTGCGGGAAGCTCGCCTCGCGGTCCCAGCGCTCGGCGCGCGGCGCCAGCTTCTCGCGGCCGACCGCAGCCGCGCGCTCGATCAGCTCGCGCTGCTGCGCGGTCAGCAGCGCGGGGTTGCCTGCGATGTGCGTGACTGAGTTCGGGGCTGTGGTCATGGGCGTCGTCTCACTCGTATCGTCTGAGCAGGAACTCCACCAGCGCGCTGTTGACCGCCAGGGGTGATTCCATGTGGGCCAGATGTCCCAGGCCCGGGATGCAAAGGTACTGCGCGCCGGCAATGCGTGCAGCCATCTGTTCCATGACGCCCGGCGGCGCATTGCGGTCGTGCTCGCCGGCCAGGCAGAGCACCGGCAGGCGCAGATCGGCCAGCAGGGCGCGCCGGTCGAACCCGGCGATCGCCGCCAGGGCGACCCGGTACGTGGCCTCGGGAACACTGGCCATCAGCAGCGCCGCCCGAGCCACCGCGTCATGCGGCGCGCCGGGAGCAGCCATGCCGGCCACCAGACCTGGCGCGAGGCGCGCCATGCCCAGACCGGCGTCCAGCGGCGCCAGCCGCTGGGCCAGGAACTGTTGCTGCCAGGCGCCGCCCGGCCGGCCGAATGCCGGCGACGTGGCCATCAGCACCAGCGCGGCCACCCGCTCGGGCGACTGCGCCATCAGTTCCTGCGCCACCATGCCGCCCATGCTGTGCCCTACCAGGGCCACGGGGCCGGGCCCGAGATGGTCGATCAGTGTCCGTACCGCACGCGCCATGCCGGGCAGGTCGTAGGGATCGATCCGCGGCGAATCCCCGTAACCGGGGAGGTCCGCGGCGACGACTCGAAATCCCGCCCTGGCCAACGCGTCGCCGGTTCCCGACAGGGCATCTCCCCAGGACTCGCGCCCTCCGCCCACGCCGTGCAGCAGCACGACCACGCCCCGTGCCGCCGTCGACGGCGCCGGCTCCCAGGCCAGGTGGGCCAGCGGTGCGTCGCGGACGAGCCGGACCATCGCTAGAGCAGAGCGCCGTCGCGCACCACGGCCTGCCCGTCGAGCAGGACTGTGCAGGCACGCAGCGGCAGATCGAAGTGGCCCGGCGTGTGACGCCCCGCCACCTCGTTGGCGCCGGTCGAGTACAGGAAGTTGCCGGCAAAGGCGCGCAGCTCGGTGCCGTTGAAGTCGGCCTTGTCGTAGAAGGCCATCGAGTCCCAGCGCGCACGCGGGTTCAGGCCCCAGCCGACATGAGACACGGCGTAGGCCGAGCGGTCGGCCCAGGCGGCGAACTGCGAGCGCATCAGCTCGGCGTCCACGCCGTCGCCGCCGATGTGCGTGACGTGATCGTCCTCGATCGTCATTCGCACCGGCGTCTCCAGATAGCGCTTGAAGGTCAGGTTGACGTCGCCTCGGTCGAGAACCAGGGTGCCCCTCACGGTCGCGGCGGCGGGAAAGGCCAGCACCAGACCTCCGGGCCAGTGGCTCAGCGTGCCCGGCTTCGCGGTGAATCCCCAGACGCCGCCGACGCGTGCGCCGGTCAGATCGATCTGGAGGTCGGTGCCCGCGGCCGACGTGACTGTCATGCGCCGGGCGCCGCGAAGCCGACGCATCGCGTCGCGCGCCACCGATTCGTCCTCGGCCCGCGGCACGCAGCGCTCGAGGATCTCCGGGTGCTCGTTGCTGACCACCAGCACGCGTGCGCCTCCGGCCAGGATGGCGGGCAGTTCGGCGGCGTGCTGCAGGCCTTCGACCGTGCAGTCCACGACCAGCGTGCAGCCGGCCAGCGCGGCGACGGCGGGGCCAGGACCGCCGAGCGCCATCGACGCGCCGGTGGACCGCACCGGCACCGGCGTGGTCACCGGCGGCGTCGGCAGGGTGAGCGTGAAGCAGCGCGCGCCCAGCTGCTGCAGCGCCAGGGTCGCCAGGTGCACCAGCACCGGCCGGGACTGGCTTTCGGCCAGCACCGCGCAGGCATCGCCGGGTTTCACGCCGCAGCGGCCGAGCACGTCGACGAAAGCGGCCAGCCAGCGGGCCTCGACGCCCGGCGCGGTCAAAGCACTTCCCCGAGCAGGTGGTAGTGCCCCCGGTGATAGACCAGCGGCGGCACGGACTGAGACTGAACCCGCAACACCCGACCGATGTAGAGGCGGTGGTCTCCGGCGTCCTGCTGCGACACGCGCTCGCATTCCAGCGTGGCCGTGCAGCCCACCAGCACGGGCAGGCGCCCCACGCCGTCGAGCCAGTCGCCGTCGTCGAACTTGCCGGGCGTGGGCGACGCGAATCGACGCGACAACTCGACCTGGCCCTCCGCCAGCACGTTGATCGCGAAATGCGAGGCCGAGTCGAAAGCGGCCAGGCTCGGACTGGCCATCCGCAGCGACCACAGCACCAGAGGCGGTTCCAGCGAAAGGGCGTTGAACGAATTGACGGTCAGCCCCACGGCGGCGCCGTCGGCGCCGCGGCAGGTGACCAGGGTGACCCCTGTGGTGAAGCCGCCGAGGGCGGTGCGAAAGGTCCGCGCGTCGAAGCCGGAACCTGCGGCGGGGTGTTCGGCGTTGCTCACGCACGCACTATAGGCGAGCCCTGCCTGTGCGCCGCGTCGGCGGACTACCGCAGGCGGGGGGGCCGGCAGCCGTTCACGGGTGTCCGATGTCCGTTCGACGGCGGCGCGCAGAACCGCCCATCGTCACCCGACCCACCAGCGCACGCTGACGACGCCCAGTGCCGTCAGTGCCAGCGAACCCAGCAGGTGGGCCGCTGCGGTGGCCAGGGCCCAGCCGGGCTGGCCGCGCATCAGGGCACCGACCACCTCGGCCGAAAAGGCCGAGAAGGTCGTGAGGCCGCCCAGGAAACCGGTGATCGCCAGAGTGCGCCAAAGTGGCGACAGCTCGGCGCGGGTCGCGAAGAAGGCGATCGCGACGCCCACCAGATAGCCACCCAGCAGGTTGGCCACGAGGGTGCCCAGGGGCATGGCGGGCCACCGGGCATTGAGCGACTCGTTGAGCAGGAGGCGCAGACACGCGCCGGCCCCGGCGCCGACGAACACCGCGGCCAGCGCAGGCCCGAGCGGCAGCGCGGCCGCGCTCACGCGCCGGACGCCGCATTGCGGCTCGTCAGGCCCCAGCGTGCCAGCGCGGCGTCGTCGCTGACCCGGGCATCGACCCACTGCGCGCTGCCATCGGGGCGATGTTCCTTTTTCCAGAACGGAGCCTGGGTCTTGAGGTAGTCCATCAGGAATTCGCAGGCCGAAAAGGCGTCATGCCGGTGCGACGACGTCACCACCACCAGAACGATCTGATCGCCTGGCGCCAGGCTGCCCACGCGGTGCACCACCTGCGCACCCACGATGCGAAATCGCGAGAACGCCTCGTCGATCATCGACTCGATGGCGCGCTCGGTCATGCCGGGATAGTGCTCCAGCTCCATTCGCGTCGTGTCGGCCGGCCCTTGCCCGCTGCGATCGCGAACCGTGCCGACGAAGCTGGCCACGGCGCCCACCTGCGGGTCGGCGCCGCGCAGTGCGGCGATCTCGCGCCCGACGTCGAAGTCTGCGGCGTCTATGCGCACCCGGGGCGCTGCGGTCGTCACCGTATGTCTCCCTGGCGGCGCAGGTTGACGCATTGCACATGGTCGCGCCAGAGGCTGCGATCGCACTGCTGCTGCAGGCACTGCCGCAATTCGGCCTGCGCCATGCCGGCACACGCAGCGCCCGGCAATCCGGTCGCCGCCGCCGACGCGGCCTCCACCGCGCCCGCCGGTACCGTGGCCGTGACATCGAAGCGAGACAGGTCGCGCTTTTCGGCGTTCTGGCGAATGGCCATCGTGCCGCCGACGATGGCGGCCAGTACCGTGGCCGCCAGCGCGCCCCCCCACGCCCAGCGCGAGGCCGGGATGTTCGGTGCCCGTTCACCCGTCTCCCGGGTGCGGATGACGGAACTCATCCGCGCGTCGGACGCGCCGGCCGACGACAGTGCGCCGCCGGCATCGGTCGAATGCCGCGGCCCCCGAGCGATCTCCTGTTCCAGGACCTGCCACTGGCTTTCTCGGTCGGGCATGACACCCACCCACAACGGCACGGCGCCCGAAGGCTCGAAACCCGCCTCCACCGGCCCGGGGTGCAGCAACGCGCGCACGTCGGCCACGCGCTGGGGCCGGTCCGCGGGTCGCGTCGCCAGGCAGGCCGACAAGACGTCGGCAAGCCGCTGACGCATGCCCGCGGGGGCGCCGGAGCCTTCCGGCAACGTGGCCAGCGCGTCCAGCGGGTTCCAGTCCTCAGGCGCGGAGAGACGGTCGCGCAAGCCCGGCGGCGGCTTGCCTGCGGCATGACTCCAGACCGTGAGCGCCGCCATGTACAGATCCGTCGCGGTGGTGATGCGGTCATGGCGCGACATCGCCGACTGCTCGGGTGCCGACCAGGGCCCGGCCTCATGCCCGGAAATCTCGGCGCCGGCGCTGCCCATGCCGAGCAGCACGGTGGCACCGCCGGCAGCGACCAGGATCTGGTCCGGACGCACGCATCCATGAACGACGCCGCCGAGGTGCAGCGCCTCGAGCGAGTCGAGCAGTTGGTCGAGCAGGCGCACCACGGCCAAGGCGGACGGCGCGGCGCCTTGCGTGGCGATGTGACGTTCCAGCGTGATGCCGTCGACGAAGGGCATCGCGCGATACACGGTGCGGTGTGCCTGCAACGACCCGAGCACGCGAACCAGGCCGGGATGGCGCACCCGCTCGAGCGTGTTGGCGTCGGCAACGAAGGCTTCGCGCCCGACCGACATGGCGATGGCGTCACCCGGCTGCCGAGCACGGACGGCGCCGTCGGGCTGCCGCAGCGCGATGGCCCGCGGGAAGTACTCCATCAGGGCGAGGGCCTCGCCGGACGGGTCACGGACAAGGTAGACCATGGTGTGGTCGCCCTCGTGCAGCACGCGCTCGATGGTCAGGTGCGCCACCATGGCGCCGACGGGAAGCGGCGCGCCGGGTCCGACCGACCCCGTGAGCTTGTGCGGGAACGGCAGCGGCGTCGTGGCCATGCGGACCGTGCCGTTCAGCCGCCCGTGACGGGCGGGAAAAACGCGAGTTCGGCGCCGGGGCGCACGGGCGTGTGGTCGTCGGCCATGACCTGATCGACCGCGCAGCGAACGGCTCGGTGTCGCGCGAGCAGTTCGGCATGTGCACCACCGCGGGCGATCAGGCGGTCGCGTACTTCACCCGCCGTGGTGGGTGCCGGCGATTCCAGTGCCTCACCGGGGCCCAGGGCCTCGCGCAGCGACGCGAAATAGCGCAGGCGGATCGTCATCGGCCGACCAGAAGTTCCATGGGCAGGAAGCGTACCGTATCGCCTCGCGAAATGGCCTGACCCGCCGGGTTGTCCACCAGACCGTCGGCCCACACGGCCGACGTCAGCACGCCCGAACTCTGGTTGGGAAACAGATCGACGCCGCCGGTCGCGTTGCGCCGCACGCGCAGGAACTCGCGTCGGCGGTCAGGACGCGCCAGATCGAAGTCGGCGCGAAGCGCCAAAGGCGCCGGCAGCGACGGGTCGGCGCCCTGAAGCGTGCGCAGTACCGGGGCCACGGCCAGCAAGAAGGTGACAAAGCTCGACACCGGGTTGCCCGGCAGGCCCATGAACAACGCCTCGCGCCCGTCGGGCCGGGGCAGCGCGCCGAAGGCCAGCGGCTTGCCGGGCTTCATCGCCACTTGCCACAGGTCGACCCGCCCCTCGGCGGCCACCGCCGGGCGGATGTGATCCTCCTCGCCGACGGACACGCCGCCGGACGTGAGGATCAGGTCGTTGCTCTGCGCAGCATGCCGAAGCGCGGCTCGCGTGGCGTCGAGCCTGTCGGGCACGATGCCCAGGTCCTGCACCTCGCAGCCGGCGGCCTGCAGCAGGCCCCTCAGGGTGAAACGGTTCGAGTTGTAGATGGCGCCGGGCGGCAGATCGTCCGGCGCCACCGTGCCGGGCATGACCAGCTCGTCGCCGGTGGAAAACAGCGCCACCCGCGGTCGCCGGCAAACGGTCAGGGTCGCCGCCCCCACGGTGGCTGCCAGGCCCATCGCCTGAGGCGTCAGGCGCAAGCCCCGGCTCAGCACCACGGCGCCGGCGGACACGTCCTCGCCGCGTCGCCGGATCCATTGCCCCGGCTGCGGCATGGTGTCGATGCGAACGCGGCCGCCGTCCAGCGGCACGCACTGCTCCTGCATGACGATCGCGTCGGCCCCTGGAGGCACCTGGGCGCCGGTGAAGATGCGCGCCGCGCTGCCGGGGTCGAGCGCGCTGCCGACATGGCCGGCGGCGATGCGCTGCGACAGCGGCAGCTCCGCGCCGACGGCGGTCACGTCGGCCACACGCAGCGCGTAGCCGTCCATCGAGCTGTTGTCCTGCGGCGGCACGTCGATCGCGGACACCACGTCACGGGCCAGCACGCGCCCGAGTGCGTCGAAGGTGTCCACCGACTCCGCATCGGCGATCAAGGCGCCCTGGGCGCCCGCCACGAGCCGCGCGAACGCCTCGTCCAGGCTCAGCAGCGAAGGCCTCGCGTCAGACATGGGCCTCGATGTAGCGCTTGATGGCCTGAACGTCGGCCGGCACCACGGCAAAGCGCTTGGGCAATGCCTCGAGGCCGTCGAACGCCGGCGGGCGCTCGGGGTCGCGCCCGAGGGCCTCGCGGATGGTGGCGGCGAACTTCACCGGCAAGGCGGTTTCCAGCACCAGCATCGGCACGCCCGGGCGCCGGTGCTCCAGCGCGACCTTCAGGCCGTCGGCAGTGTGGGTGTCGATCATCACCGCATGTTCCAGCCAGGCACGGCGGATGGTGGCCAGGCGGTCGGCGTGGGTGCTGCGGCCTGACGCGAAGCCGAACTGCGCCACGCGCGCGAACTCGTCCGGCGCCAGGGTGAACTCGCCGCGCTCGAACAGCGCGCGCACGCGGGCGCCGTCGCGGCCCAGCAGGTCGAACACGAAGCGCTCGAAGTTGCTGGCCTTGGAGATGTCCATCGACGGGCTGGAGGTCTCGTGGGTTTGTGCGGCGGTACGCGGGCGGTAGGCGCCGGTGCGGAAGAACTCGTCGAGGACGTCGTTCTCGTTGGTGGCGCACACCAGGCGGCCGATGGGCAGGCCCATGCGGCGCGCGACATGGCCGGCGCAGATGTTGCCGAAGTTGCCCGACGGCACGCAGAAGTCCACGACCTCGTCGTCGGCCTTCGTGGCCTGCAGCCACGCTGCGACGTAGTACACCACCTGGGCCACCAGGCGCGCCCAGTTGATCGAGTTCACGGTGCCGATGCGGTGCCGGCGCTTGAAGGTCAGGTCGTTGCCGACGGCCTTGACGATGTCCTGGCAGTCGTCGAACACGCCCTCTACGGCCAGGTTGTGGATGTTCCCGTCCTGCAGGCTGAACATCTGGGCCTGCTGGAACGGGCTCATGCGCCCGTGAGGGCTGAGCATGAAGACGCGGATGCCGCGCTTGCCGCGCATCGCGTGCTCGGCGGCGCTGCCGGTGTCGCCCGATGTGGCCCCGAGGATGTTGAGCGACTCGCCGCGGCGCGCCAGTTCGTACTCGAACAGCGCGCCGAGCAGCTGCATCGCCATGTCCTTGAAGGCCAGCGTCGGCCCGTTGGACAGCGCCACCAGCGCCAGCCCGTCGCCCATCGGCTTGAGCGGCGTGATCGCGTCGGTGCCGAACACCGCCTTGGTGTAGACCCGGCGGCACAGCGCGCGCAGGTCGTCCGCAGGGATGTCGTCGATGTACAGCGACAGCACCTCGAACGCGAGGTCGGCATAGGACAGGCGGCGCCAGCGGGCGAGCAGGGCCGCGTCGATGCGCGGATAGCTCGCGGGCATGTAAAGCCCGCCATCGGGCGCCAGTCCCTCCAGGAGGATCTCGCAGAAGGCGCGCGGCGTGGCGTCGCCGCGGGTGCTCAGGTAGCGCATCGGGTCAGGCCAGCTCTTCCTTGCGCAGCGACACGATGGGAGCCAGTACCGTGGGCAGCGCCTGCATCCGGGCCAGCGCCTTGCGCATCCGTCCCTCGACGGTGTCGTGCGTCAGGATGATCAGGTCGGTCTGGCGCTCGCCTTCGGCGGACTCGCGCTGCAGCACCGCGTCGATGGAGATGTCGTGCTCGGCCAGGATGGTGGTGATGCGCGACAGCACGCCGGCCTCGTCGGCCACCACCAGGCGCAGGTAGAAGGCCGTGACCACCTGGTCGATCGGCAGGATCGGGGTGTCGGCCATGGCGTCGGGCTGGAACGCCAGGTGCGGCACGCGATGGTCGGGGTCGGCGGTGGCCAGGCGGGTGATGTCCACCAGGTCTGCGACCACGGCGCTGGCCGTGGGCTCGGCGCCGGCGCCCTTGCCGTAGTAGAGCGTGGTGCCCACGGCGTCGCCCTGCACCACCACCGCGTTCATCGCGCCTTCGACATTGGCGATCAGGCGCTTCGAGGGAACCAGGGTGGGATGCACGCGCAACTCGATGCCGGCCGTGCCCGCGCCCGAGGCGCCATCGCGCCGGCGCGTGATGCCCAGCAGCTTGATGCGGTAGCCGAGCTGCTCGGCGTAGCGGATGTCCACCGCCTGCAGCTTCGTGATGCCCTCGACGTGTGCCTTGGCGAACTGCACCGGCACGCCGAACGCGATGGCCGACAGGATGGTGGCCTTGTGAGCCGCGTCCACGCCCTCGATGTCGAAGGTGGGGTCGGCCTCGGCATAGCCCAGGCGCTGCGCCTCCTTCAGCACCGTGGCGAAGTCCAGCCCCTTGGAGCGCATCTCCGACAGGATGAAGTTGGTGGTGCCGTTGATGATGCCGGCCACCCACTCGATGCGGTTGGCGGTGAGGCCCTCGCGCAGCGCCTTGATGATGGGAATGCCGCCGGCCACCGCGGCCTCGAAGGCCACCATCACGCCGCGCCTGGAGGCCGCCGCGAAAATCTCGTTGCCATGCACCGCCAGCAGTGCCTTGTTGGCCGTGACGACGTGCTTGCCGGCGGCGATGGCTTCCAGAACCAGCTCGCGCGCGATGCCGTAGCCGCCGATCAGCTCGACCACGATGTCGATCGTCGGGTCGGCGATGACGGCACGGGCGTCGGACACCACGCGGGCGCGTCCGCCGACGATCTTCTCGGCGCGCGCGGTGTCGAGGTCGGCCACGACGGCGATCTCGATGCCACGGCCGGCGCGGCGCAGGATCTCCTGCTGGTTGCGGGCGAGCACGGCGAACGTGCCCGAGCCGACGGTGCCGATGCCGAGCAGGCCGACCTGGATGGGTTTCATCGGTTGTGTCTCTTGCGGTAGTGGTCCAGGAACCGGGCGATGCGCCCGAAGGCTTCGGTGAGGTCGTCGGTGTGGGGCAGGAACACCACCCGGAAATGCTGGTTGTCCGGCACGTTGAAGCCCGAGCCCTGCACGATCAGCACCTTTTCCTCGGCCAGCAGCTCGTAGGCGAACTGCTGGTCGTCTTCGACCGGGTAGAGCTTCGGGTCCAGGCGGGGAAACATGTACAGCGCCGCCTTGGGCTTGACCACGCTCACCCCCGGAATCTGCGACAGCAGCTCGTAGGCGAGATCACGCTGGCGGCACAGCCGGCCGCCGGGGGCCACCAGGTCCTTGATGCTCTGGTAGCCGCCCAGCGCGGTCTGGATCGCGAGTTGGCCCGGGGTGTTGGCGCACAGGCGCATCGACGCGAGCATGTTCAGCCCCTCGATGTAGTCGCGGGCATGGCGCTTGTCGCCCGACACCACCATCCAGCCCGCGCGGTAGCCGCAGGAGCGGTAGTTCTTGGACAGGCCGTTGAAGGTGACGGTGAGCACGTCGTCGGCCAGCGACGCGATGCTGGTGTGCGTGACCCCGTCGTAGAGCGTCTTGTCGTAGATCTCGTCCGCGAACACGATCAGCTGGTGGGTGCGCGCGACCTCGACGATCTCCTGCAGCAGCTCCGTCGGGTAGAGCGCGCCGGTCGGGTTGTTCGGATTGATGACCACGATGGCCTTGGTGCGCGGGGTCACCTTGGCGCGGATGTCGGCGATGTCAGGCAGCCAGCCGGCGCCTTCGTCGCAGCGGTAGTGCACAGGCGTGCCGCCGGACAGCGACACCACGGCCGTGTACAGCGGGTAGTCGGGCGACGGGATCAGCACCTCGTCGCCGGCGTCGAGCAGCGCGTTCATGCTCATCGCGATCAGCTCGGAAGCACCGTTGCCGAGGTAGACGTCGTCCACCGTCACGCCAGAGATCTGCTTTTCCTGCGTGTAGTGCACCACCGCCTTGCGCGGCGCGAACAGGCCCTTGCTGTCGGTATAGCCCGCCGCCACCTGAGAGCCGAGGTTGCGGATCATGTCCTGCACGATCTCGTCGGGCGGCTCGAGGCCGAAGGCGGCGATGTTGCCGATGTTGAGCTTGATGATCTTCTGGCCCTCGTCCTCCATCTGGCGGGCCTTGTCGAGCACGGGCCCGCGGATGTCGTAGCCGACGTTGGCGAGCTTGCTGGACTTGAGGACGGGCTTCACGGCGTGCCTTGCTGCGGTGCGGAAACTAGAATTTGACCACACGCACCATGAAGTTCCAGCCCGACAGCCTCGCCGGCACCAACAGCATCACCCGCGTCGACACCGGCGCGGTCTGGGTCAACGGCCTTGCCCGGGAGGGCAGCCTGATCGTGCCCTGGCGCGGCGAGGTCACGCCATGGCACCTCACCGGCCTCGAAGCGCTGACGGCGGCCCATTTCGAGTCCGTGCTGGCCCTGCGGCCCGAACTGGTGATATTCGGCAGCGGCGCGCGCCTGAGGTTCGTGTCCGCTGCGCTCTATCGCGCCCTGATCGAGGCCCGGGTAGGCATCGAGACGATGGACACCGGCGCGGCCTGCCGCACCTACAACGTGCTGGCGGCGGAAGGGCGATCCGTCGTGGCGGCGCTGCTGGTGAACGGCTGATCTCCGCCCACCCTTGACGTTCGTCCCAGGGCCCTCACCTCCACCGTCCCCCTAGGTCGTCGCAGGCGGGCCTTTATAATTCGAGGCTGCGCTTGCCGCCGCAGGCACCAGAGTCTCACGCCGCACCTCATGACGCCCGCCATCAACAAGCCCCTCCCCGAGTTCGAGGCCGCTGCCACCGGCGGCCTGAAGGTCAGCCCTCAGACCTTCCACGGCCAGGCCGTGGTCCTGTACTTCTACCCGAAGGACGACACCCCCGGCTGCACCACCGAGGCGATGCAGTTCCGTGATCGCTACAAGGATTTCGTCAAGGCCGGCGCCTTGATCCTGGGCGTGTCGCGCGACAACATGGCCTCGCACGAGAAGTTCAAGCAGAACCTGGAACTGCCGTTCGAGCTGATCGCCGACACGGAAGAAAAGCTCTGTCACATGTTCGGCGTGGTCAAGAACAAGATCATGTACGGCAAGAAGGTCAAGGGCATCGAGCGCAGCACGTTTCTCATCGACGCCACCGGCGTCCTGCGCGCCGAATGGCGTGGCATCAAGGTTGCCGGTCACGTGGACGAAGTGCTCAAGGCCGTGAAGCTGCTCAAGAAGGCAGCCTGACGACAAGGCCCTTGCCCCGCGCCGCCTGTGGCATTGCGCCGACAGCCTCGTCCAGGGTGCGGCACGGGTCCCATAATCGCCGAATGACTGAGAGTCGATGCACGACCCAGCCCTGACGAAAGCCGCCCGGCCTGCCGTGCGGCTTTTTGCTTTCTGAATTGCCACGAGCCCACCGACCCGATGCCCCTGCCGAAGCCTCCCGCCCGCAAGGCCGCCCTTCTCGCTCCCGCCGACTTCGAGTCGCAGGCAGCACCCAAGACTCCACGCCGCGACGCGCGTCCCACCCGATCGGCCGAACCGGAAGGTGGTCCCGGCGTGCTTGACCTTTTCGACACCCAGGCCGCGGCAGCCGCGCCGGCCAAGGCCCCCGAGGCCACGGCGCGTGCCAAGTCCATCGAGCCGGTGCCGGCGGCGGCCGCACGCCCGGCAGCCGAGCCGCGCCCGCGCAAACCGCGCGGAACCGGCCCTGCCAAGCTGTTCGTGCTGGACACCAACGTGCTGATGCACGACCCGACCTGCCTGTTCAGGTTCGAAGAGCACGACATCTACCTGCCGATGATCACGCTGGAGGAACTCGACGGGCACAAGAAGGGCATGAGCGAGGTGTCTCGCAATGTGCGCCAGGTCAGCCGCGCACTGGACAGCCTGGCGGCCCAGGGGCTCGCCGACCCGCGAGAGGGCATCCCGCTGGCCAAGACCGGCCACCGCGAGGCCGGCGGCAAGCTGTACTTCCAGACCACCTTCATCGACAGCAAGGTGCTCGACGGGCTGGGCCTGCCTCAGGGCAAGGCCGACAACCAGATCCTCGGCGTGGTGATGAACCTGCGCCAGCAGCAGCCGGCGCGCGAGGTGGTGCTGGTGTCCAAGGACATCAACATGCGCGTCAAGGCGCGTGCTCTGGGCCTGGCTGCCGAGGACTACTTCAACGACAAGACGCTCGAGGACGGCGACCTGCTGTACACCGGCGTGCTGCCCCTGCCTGCCGACTTCTGGGAACGCCATGGCAAGACCATGGAAAGCTGGCAGCAGGGCGGCCACACCTTCTATCGCATCGCGGGCCCGATGGTGCCGGCCCTGATGGTGAACCAGTTCGTGTTCCTGGAAACACCCGGCGCCGCGCCGCTGTACGCCCGTGTCACCGAGATCACCGGCAAGACCGCACTGCTC
>WBZX01002051.1_pt1 | contig 14242 bp, 16 predicted proteins | sample 5204211 | NCBI WGS metagenome assembly WBZX01 (sample SAMN12344362, study PRJNA552823) | activated sludge metagenome | biome: Activated sludge suspended growth; feature: Nitrification reactor; material: Wastewater; isolation source: activated sludge from nitrification reactor of wastewater...
GCCCTTCGCACCCATGCCGGCATCCACATCACCGACATCGAGGCCGCCATCAACTGGTGGCGCGCACGCTCGCCTTCCATCGACGGCATCAGCGCCTGCGCCGAAGTGCGCGCGCTGGCCGAGGTCTACGGCACGATGGTGTGGCAGCACGAGCTGCAGCTCGACGAAGACCTGCTCGAAGGCCGCGCACGCGAGGCCTGGCTGGCCTGGTACCGCAGCACGCCCGACACACCCTGCATCGCGATCTGCTCGACCAGCCAGGGCGACGAGGTCTGCAAGGGCTGCGGCCGCAGCTTCGACGAGGTGCAGCACTGGACGGTGATGAGCCCCGCCGAGAAGCGCGCCACCTGGCGGCGCATCACCATGGAAGGCACGGCCTGGCGCTTCAACCGCTATGCCGAGCGCGGCGCCGACGAGGCGGCCGCGTGAGCCGGCTCGGCCGCGTCGTCGGCAGCGCGAAGCGCATCGCCCCGCTGGCCTGGCCGGTATTCATCGGCCAGGTGGCGGTGCTCGCCTTCTCCACCGTCGACACCATGATGGCCGCGCGCGCCGGCGCCACCGACCTGGCCGCGCTGGCGATCGGCGGCGCCGCCTACATCACCGTCTTCATCGGCCTGATGGGCATCGTGCTGGCGGTGAGCCCGATCGCCGGGCAGCTCTACGGCGCGCAGCACTACGAGGCCTGCGGCGCGCAGCTGCACCAGGCGATGTGGCTGGCGCTCGCGCTCTCGGTGCCGGGCTGCCTGCTGCTGCTGTTTCCGCAGCCCTTTCTCGATCTCGCGCGCGCCTCGCCCGAGGTATCGATCAAGGTGCGCGGCCATCTCGCCGCGCTCGCCGTGGCGCTGCCGCCGGCGCTGATCTTCACCGCCTTCCGCGGCTTCAACACCGCGGTGTCGCGGCCCAAGATCGTGATGGCGCTGCAGCTCGGCGCGCTGCTGGCGAAGGTGCCGCTCACCGCGCTGTTCGTCTTCGGTGCCGGCGCCCTGCCCGGCTTCGGCGCGCCCGGCTGCGGCATGGCCACGGCGCTGTGCATGCTGGGGCAGCTCGCCGCGGTGTGGCTGATCCTGCGGCGCGACCCGTTCTACCAGCGCTTCCACATCGGCGACCGCTTCTCCAGCCCGCACCGCGGCAGCCTGCTGGCGCTGCTGCGCCTGGGCATCCCGATGGGCGGCTCGATCATGATCGAGGTGACCGGCTTCACCTTCATGGCCTTCTTCATCTCGCGCATCGGCGCCACGCCGGTGGCCGGCCACCAGATCGCGGTGAACCTGGTCTCGCTGATGTTCATGATGCCGCTGGCCATCGCCAATGCCTCGAGCACGCTGGTGGCGCAGCGCATCGGCGCGGGCGATCCGAGCGACGCGCACCGCATCGGCTGGCACGGCGTGGAGATCGGCGTGGCCATCGCGGCGGCGATGGGCAGCTCGGTCTACCTGCTGCGCGAAGGCATCGTCGGCCTCTACACCCGCGATGCCGCGGTGATCGCCGCCGCGCTGCCGCTGCTCGCCTGGGTGGCGGTGTTCCACGTCGCCGACGCCGCGCAGGCCATCGCCGGCTTCGTGCTGCGCGCCTACCGCATCGCGGTGGTGCCGCTGGTGATCTACGCGCTGGCCATCTGGGGCGTGGGCCTGGCCGGTGGCTATACGGTGGCCTTCGACCTCACCGGGCTCACGCCGCCCGCGCTGAAGGGCGCGGTGGGCATGTGGTCGGCGGCGACGGCGGGGCTGGTCGTCGCCGGCACCGGCATGTGCGGCTTCCTGGCCTGGATGATCCGGCGCGAGGCTTCCTCGCGCCGTGTGCTCGCAGCCTAGTGCACGTGGCGCTCGCGGTTGCGGGCGTTGAGCAGGTGCATGCGGCCGACACCCGCGCGCGCCGCCGCCGGCGCCACGCTGGCGAAGGGCGCGTCGGACCAGACCACGCGGCCGCCGACCACCGTCAGCAGCACCTGGGTGAACGCCAGCTCGTCATCGGCCACCTCCATGAAGTTGCGGTCCAGCACGATCAGGTCGGCATACTTGCCGAGTTCGATCGAGCCGACCTGCCTGTCCATGCGCAGCTGCGTCGCCGAATTCATCGTGATCGAGCGCAGCGCCAGGTTGCGCGGCAGCAGCGGGTCGTCGTTCAGGCGGCCCGCGTAGTCCGGGCCGAAGCTGGCCGGGTGATCGGGGTTGCCGCGCCGCAGCACGCCCACCGAGAGGTTGTAGAAATAGGCCATCGGGTCGACCGGCCAGTCGCTGCCGTAGGCGATCGTGGCGCCGGCGTTCATCAGGCTGCCCTCGGGTTCCATGCGCGCGTAGCGCTCGGGGCCGATCTGGTCTTTCACCGCCTCGATCGAATACGGCGCCTGCTGCGCCCACTGGTACGACATCACCGGGAACACGCCGAGCGCCTTGAAGCGCGGGTAGTCGGCCGGATCGACCAGCTCGTCGTGCGCGATCGCGCCGCGGAAGCCGGCCCCCTGCTGCTGGCGCGCATAGGCCATCGCGTCGAGCGCGCGCCGCACCGCGGCGTCGCCGATCGCGTGCACGTGCGGGTCGAAGCCGGCCTTGACGGCGGCGTCGACGGCCGCGTTCAGCGCGTCCTGCGAGAAATAGAGCTGGCCGGTCGACGTGCCCGCGACCCAGTTCGGCGCGCCCGGCGTGCCGGCGTCGACGAGGTAGGGCGCGAGCACGCCGGCCGTCTGCGCCGGCGCCTGCAGCACGCCGTCGAGGAAGAACTTGACGTGCCGCACCTGCACCACCGGCGCCGGCTTGTCGCTCGCCCGGCTGTAGCGCTCGGCCACCGCCTTCACGGCCGCCATCGCAGCAGCCGGATCGGCCGCCTGCGCGGGGTCGATCAGCATCGCGAACTGCGCGCGCGCCGTCAGCTCGCCGCCGTCAGCCAGCGTCGAGAAGGCCTTGACCTCGTTCTCGTTGCTCAGCGCGTCCATGAAGCTGGTGACGCCCTGGCGGTTCAGCAGGTCGAGCGCGATGCGCGCATGCTGGGCGCGCTCGGCATCGGTGGGCTGCGGCACGGCGCGCTCGACCAGATCGACCGCCAGATCCTCGAAGATGCCGCTCGGCTCGCCCTGCGCGTCGTGCGCGATGCTGCCGCCCGCCGGGTTCGGCGTGTCGCGCGTGACGCCGGCCAGCGCCAGCGCGCGGCTGTTGGCCAGCAGCGTGTGGTGGTCGATCGAGGTGATGGCGATCGGCCGTGCGGTGCGCAGCGTGTCGAGGTCGGCGCGCGTCGGGTCGCGGTCGCGCGTGCTCATGGCCTGGCGGTCCCAGTTGACCACCTCGAGCCAGCCGCCGGGCTCCTGGTCGGCGCTGGCGTCGAGGCAGGCCTGCAGCTTCACGTTCATGGCCGCCACGGTGAGCGGCAGGAAGTCCAGGCTGCACTTCAGCGTGGCCGCGCCGCCCTGCAGCGGATGCACGTGGCCGTCGACCAGGCCCGGCATCAGCATGCGGCCGCCGAGGTCGACGACGCGCGTGTGGGCGTCGGTGTAGCGCTCGGCGCCGGCGTTGCTGCCGACGTAGGCGATGCGCCCGTTGCGCACGGCCACTGCCTCGGCGACGCTGTCGTTCGCGTCGACGGTATAGACGTAGCCGTGGTTCAGCACCAGGTCGGCGGGCTCGGGGCCGCCGCCGCCGCAGGCCACCAATGCCGCCGCGGCAGCGCCGAACGCGGCCAGTGCGGCTGCGCCACGGCGCGGGAGAGCAGGAACAACGCGCATGCAGGAACCTCCTCGTTGAAGTGAAGGGAACGTGTCGTCAGCGGGAAAGGCGCGCGGCAGCCATGCGGCCGGCCAGATAGGTCCAGACGAAAGTCGCCGCGGCGCAAGAGGTCAGCTCGGCGTGGTCGTAGGGCGGCGCGACCTCGACGCAGTCCATGCCGACGAAGTCGAGGTCGGCCAGGTCTTCGAGCAGGGTCAGCACCTGCGCCGTCGTCAGCCCGCCGGGCTCGGGCGTGCCGGTGCCGGGCGCGAAGGCGGGGTCGAGGCAGTCGATGTCCAGGCTCAGGTAGACCGGCGGCTGGCCGTGCGCGGCGAGGCGCTGGCGGATCGTGCCGACCAGCTCGGCGAGCTGCGCGCTGCTCTCGCGGCCGCGCAGGTCGCGCGCCGTGCAGACCAGGCCGCCGCGCGCGCTCACGTATTCGCGCGCCTCGCGCTCGGCCGCCGAGCGGATGCCGATCTGCGTGAAGCACGCGTCGACCACCAGCCCCTCCTGCATGGCCTCGTAAACCCAGGTGCCGTGGCCGCTGGGTTCGCCGAAGTGGTCGCTCCAGGTGTCGCAGTGGGCGTCGAAGTGGATCACCGCCAGCGGCCGGCCGAGCCGCGCGCGCTGGGCGCGCAGGATCGGCAGCGTCACCGAGTGGTCGCCGCCCAGCCACACCATGTGGCGCTCGGCCAGCAGCGCCGGCAGGCGTTCGGCCAAGGCGGCGCGCATCGCCTCCAGCCCGGTGTTGGGCAGCGGCAGATCGCCGAGGTCGTCGAGCACGCCGGCCGGGCTCAGGTCGAACAGCGGGTGCGTGCCGTCGCACAGCATGTGGCTGGCCTCGCGGATGGCGCGCGGGCCGAAGCGCGCGCCGGGGCGGTTGGTGGTCGAGCCGTCCCAGGCCAGGCCGGCGAGGCCGAAGGGGCGCGGCGGCGCATCGGGCCGGGGGCCGGGCACCTTCAGGAAGGTCGATCCGGAGAGAAAGGCGAAATCGCTCATGGGCAGGAACCAGGGGAAGCCGAGGGGTGCGTGGCCATAATCCGCGCGACGAGCCTCAGGCTAGCCAACCGCCCCCTTCGCTTGAATGACCTCGCGCGCAAGTTCACTTGAAGCCCGCACCCGGTTTGCCGGCGATGCCGCGCGGCAGCTGGCCTCGGTCAGCGATGCCGAGCTGCGCCTGCTGCGCGTCTTCTGCGTGGTGGTCGCGGCCGGCGGCCTCTCGGCGGCCACGGCCGATCTGCAGGTCGACCTCTCCACGGTGAGCCGGCAGATCAAGGAACTCGAGGAACGCGTCGGCGCGCGGCTCGCGCAGCGCGGCCGCGGCGGCTTCGCGCTGACGCCCGCCGGCCAGCAACTGCACGAGGTCGCACTGCGCCTGTTCGGCGCGCTGCAATCGTTCCACGACGACCTCGCCGGCCTCGCGCGACCGTCCGGGCCGCTGCTGCGGCTGGGCATCGTCGATGCGCTGCTGACGGCGCCGGGCGCCCCGCTGGCGAGCGCGCTGGCCGCCTGCGCGCGCGCCATGCCGGGCCTGCAGGTGCAGTTGCAGACGCTGCGGCCAATCGAGATCGAGCGCCGCATCCTGGCCGGCGAGCTCGAGGCCGGCATCGTCGCCGCCCGCGCGCCGGCCGCCGGGCTGGTGCATCAAAGCCTGTACGCCGAGCCGAACAGCGTCTACGTCGGCCCGGGGCATCCATGGCACGGCGCGGCGGGCAGCCGCGTCAGCGATGCCGACCTGGGCCAGGCTGACTGGGTCGTCGATCCGTATTCGGCCGACCTGCCGCACCCGGCCGTGGCCGGCGCCATCACCGGCCGGCGCGGCGCGACGACGCACGCCGACAGCATCGAGGGCGTCGCGCTGCTGGTTGCCAGCGGCCGCTACGCGGGTCTGCTGCCCGATCACCTGGTGCAGGGCTGCGCCGCGCTCGCCGGGCTGCGCCGCGTGCGGCCCGAGCGCTTCAGCTACGCGCAGGACATCGTGCTGACGATGCGCCGCGGCAAGGCCAGCGCGCTGCTGCGGCTGCTGGCGCGCGAGCTCGCGCTGGCCACCGCGGGCACTACAGCGCGCAGGAAACCGGCTTCGCGCCCAGCGCCTGCGTGAGCACCGCAGGCGCTATGCCGACGAGATAACCGCGCCGCCCGCCGTTGATGCAGATGCGCGGCAGCGCCAGCACGGTTTCCTCCACGAATACCGGCATGGCCTTGCGCGTGCCGAAGGGCGAGGTGCCGCCGACCTGGTAGCCGCTGTGGCGCTGCGCCACCTCGCTCGTGCAGGGCTCGACCGACTTCGCGCCGATCGCACGCGCGAGATTCTTGGTGCTCACCTGACGGTCGCCATGCATCAGCACGATCAGCGGCTCGCGCTTCTCGTCCTGCATCACCAGCGTCTTCACCACCGCATGCTCGTCGACGCCGAGCTGCCTGGCCGATTCGGCCGTGCCGCCGTGCTCGACGTACTCGTAGACGTGTTCGCTGAAGACGATGCCGCGCTCGCGCAGCCAGGCGGTCGCGGGGGTCTCGCTGACGTGTTTGTCCTTCTTCGCCATGGCGGCGGATTGTGCCTCCCGCCCCCTCAGCGACGGATCAGTTCGCCGGCCAGCAGCCCCCAGGCATCGACGTCGTAGACGCGCCCCTTGGCCGCCCAGCGCTGGCGCAGCCGGCCCTCGCGCGTGAAGCCCAGCGAGCCGAGCAGCGCGCCCGAGGCCGCGTTGGCCGGGTCGACCTCGGCTTCGAAGCGGCGCACGATGCCGGCATCGAACAGCGCCGCGCACACGGCCTGCAGCGCCTCGCGCATCAGCCCCTGGCCCCAGTGCGCGCGGGCCAGCACGTAGCCGAGTTCGGCGCGAGCGCTGGCGGCTTCCATGCGGAAGACCAGCACGCTGCCCACCGCCTCGTCGCTCGCGCGCAGCGCCGCCACATACTGGCGCGCCGTGCCGCCGGCTTCGAGCGTGCGCATGCGCTGCAGCCAGGCCTGGCCGTCGGCGAGCGAGCCCCACTGCGGATAGGGCAGGAAGCTCACCGTCTGCGCATCGCCGTTGACCGCCAACAGCGCGGGCAGATCGCGCTCCTCCACCGGCCGCACGACCAGGCGCGGCGCCTCGAAACGATCCGGCAGCGGCAGCAGCATCATGCTCAACCCAGCCAGGTGGAAATCGCGCGGCCCAGCGAGCCCGGCACGGCCAGCGCCATGAACACCAGCCCGGCGACGGCACCGGCCGCATGCGCATCGTGGTTGATGCGCCCCACGCCGCTGCGCCCGGCCAGCACGCTGTAGGCGAGGTAGCCGAGCGCGAACAGCGGCGCCGGAATCGGGAACGGAATCGGCAGGATGAGCAGCGAGGAGCCCGGGTTGACCACGATCGCCGCGAATACCACCGCGAGGATGGCGCCCGAAGCGCCGAGGCTGGAGTAGCCCGGCTGCTTGCGGTGGATCGCCCACGTAGCCAGGCTGCTGGCGAGCAGGCCGAAGGCGTAGAGCAGCACGAAGGCCGGCGTGCCCAGCGCGCGCTCCAGATCGAAGCCGAAGGCCCAGAAGCTGAAGGCGTTGAAGAGCAGGTGCGCCAGGTCGGCATGGATGAAGCCGCTGGTGACCAGCGTGTGCCACTGGCGCCGCGGCACCAATTCGTAGGGCCGCAGCAGGTGGCGCTCGATGAGCTGCGGCATGCCGTTGAGCGCCAGCAGGCTGACGATGGCGATGACCGCGAGGATGAGCGTCGCCGCCGGCGCGCCCGAGAAAGGTTCGAGGGTTTCATGCATGATGGCCCGCACTCTAACCACAGTCGTGAGCGCCCATGGACGACGGCGGCGGCAACGCCTTGATCGAGGCCTTCCGCGAACAGGTGCGCTGGTGCGACAAGCTCGGCTCGCCCTTCACCGCGCGCCTGCTCGAGTGGCTGGCGGACGACTGGTTGGCCGGCGGCCCGCTGCGCACGCTGCTGCCCGCGTGGAGCGCCGGCCCGCCGGGGCAGGACCTGGTGCCGCTGCGCCTGGCCGGCGCGCTGCATGCGCTGGCGCTGTCGGGCCGGCATCCGGAACTCGCCGCCGCCTACCCGCCGACGGCCGCAACCTTCGATGCCCGCGTGCTGGCGCCGCGCCTGCGCCAACTGCTCGTCGACGAAGCCGCGCACCTGCGCGCCACCCTCGCCAGCGCGCCGCAGACCAACGAGGTGATGCGCAGCGCCGTGCTGATCGGCGGCTACGCGGCGATCGCCGAAGCCACGCGCCTGCCGCTGGCCCTGCGCGAGATCGGCGCCAGCGCCGGGCTCAACCTGCTGTGGGATCGCTTCCACTACACGCTGGGCGCGCAGACCTGGGGCGATGCGGCCAGCCCCGTGCACATCGCCTCCGACTGGCGCGGGAGTGCGCCCACCCTGCCCGCGCGCATCGCCGTGGCCGAGCGGCGCGGCAACGACCTGCGGCCCATCGCTCTGAGCGACCCGGCCGCGGCGCTGCGCCTGCGCAGCTACGTCTGGCCCGACCAGGCGGCGCGCGCCGCGCGGCTGCAGGGCGCGATCGCGCTGGCGCAGCGTTATCTGCCCTGCGTCGACGGCGGCGATGCCGCGGCGTGGGTCGAGCACGAACTCGCCGCGCCGCGCGCCGGCGTGGCCACGGTGCTGCTGCACTCCGTCGTGTGGCAATACCTGCCGGGCGCGACGCGCGAGCGCATCGAAGCGGCCGTGGCGGCCGCCGCGCAGCGCGCCACGCCCGCCGCCCCGCTCGCCTGGCTGCGCATGGAGTTCTTCGCCAAGGACGCGCCCGCCGAGCTGCGCCTCACGCTCTGGCCCGAGGGCCGCGAACGCATCCTCGCGCGCAGCCACCCGCATGGCGAGTGGGCGGAGTGGCTCTGAGTTCCGCTTCTATTGCGCCGGGTCGCGGTGCTTCCAGCGGATCGCGTCGATCTCGGCCAGCAGCTCGGGTGAGAGCGTGGTGCCCCAGGCGGCGAGGTTCTCGTCGAGCTGCGCCTTGGAGGTGACACCGATGATGGTGCTCGCCACGCGCCAGTTCGTGTAGCAGAAGGCCAGCGCCAGCTGCGTCGGCGTGAGGCCGTGCTTGCGCGCCAGCGCGTTGTAGAGCCTCGCGGCTTCGAGCGCCTCGGGGCGCCCCCAGCGCTGCTTCTTCATGGTCTCGAATATCGCCAGGCGCCCGGGCCGCGCGCTGCCGTGCAGGCCCACCTCGTCGTACTTGCCGGTGAGCGCGCCGAAAGCCAGCGGCGAATAGGCGAGCAGCGACACCTGGAGCCGGTGCATCACCTCGTCGAGCCCGTTGTCGAGCGCGCGGCTGGTGAGCGCATAGGGGTTCTGCACCGTGGCCACGCGCGGCAGGCCGTGCGCCTCGGCCTGCGCGACGAACTCGGCCACGCCGTAGGGCGATTCGTTGGACAGGCCCACGTAGCGCACCTTGCCCGCCTTCACCAGCGTGGCCATCGCCTCGAGCTGGGTGCGGATGCTGCTGACCTCGCGGTCTCTGGACGGATCGAAGTAGATCGCGCCGAGGTTCGCCACGTTGCGCGCCGGCCAGTGGATCTGGTAGAGGTCGATGACCTCGGTGCGCAGGCGCTTGAGGCTGTCGTCGCAGGCGCCGACGATGTCGGCCGCGCTGAGGTTGGCGCTGCCCTGGCGGATCCAGTCCATGCCGCGTGCCGGCCCGGCCACCTTGGTGGCCAGCACCATCTTGTGCCGTGCCCCGGGACGAGCCGCGAACCAGTTGCCGAGGATCGATTCGGTGGCGCCGAAGGTCTCGCGCTTCGCGGGCACCGAGTACATCTCGGCGGTGTCGATGAAGTTGACGCCGCGCTCGAGCGCGTGGTCGAGGATGGCATGCGCCTCGGCCTGCCCCACCTGCTCGCCGAAGGTCATGGTGCCGAGGCAGATGGGGGTGACGGCGAGGTCGGTACGGGGGAGGGTGCGGAGAGGGAGCGGAGCGTTCATGAAGGAAGTCTACGGACTTCGTCTCGAATGTGCCGAGGCGCCTTGTTGGTGCAATTGACAACATTCGAGGGTGTTGGCATCATCACCAACATGAAAGCGACCCTCGTCGCACGAACTCGCATCGTCTACGCCGAGAACGCCTTCGCCGAGTTGGTGCTGTGGAAGGTGCCAGCCCCCTTGGCGGGCTCGTCGCACGGGTTCAAGTACCGCCTCGCCTACGTGGTCGACGGCGTCTGCGTGATTCGCTACGACAACGAGGTCGGCAAAGGGGATCATCGTCACTATGGTGGGAAGGAGTCCGGATACTCCTTCACCACGCCGGAGGCGCTTCTGGCCGCCTTCGAGCGAGACATAACGAGGTGGAACCGTGAAGACAGTCACTCTTGATGTTCGCGATGCGAAGGCATCCATGGCCGACTTCGCCGGCGCGTGGCGCACCGGCAAGCCGGAAAGGTCGGCCCGCATCAGCTTCGCGACCCCTGAACTGCTGTGGAAGGTTCTCACCGCCAAGCGCTGGGAGCTGTTGAAGGCCCTTTGCGGCGCGGGCCCGGTGTCCATCCGCGAAGCGGCACGGCGGGTGGATCGGGACGTCAAGGCAGTCCACAGCGACGTGACGGCACTGCTCGGCGCCGGCGTGCTCGACCGAGCCGAAGGGGGCGGAATCGTCTTCCCGTACGAGGCCATCAAGGTCGAGTTCCTACTGCAGGCTGCGTAGTGCACACAGGCGACGCCATCGCAATGAAACCCATGACCAAGTCCGAACGCGATCAACTGCTGCGCGCCCTCGAAGCCCGCTTCAAGAAGCACATGCATCGCCACGCCGGCGTGGCCTGGAGCGAGGTGCTGTCGCGCCTCGAAGCCGCACCCGCCGCGCTGAAAACGCTCGCCGCGATGGAAGCCTCCGGCGGCGAGCCCGACGTGATCGGCGTCGATGGCTCCAGCGGCCAGATCCTCTTCTGCGATTGCGCCGCCGAAAGCCCGGCCGGGCGGCGCAGCCTGTGCTTCGACGACGAGGCGCTGAACGCGCGCAAGGAGAACAAGCCGCAGGGCAGCGCCGCCGGGATGGCGCGGGCGATGGGCATCGAGTTGCTGTCGGAGGCGCAGTACCGCGCACTGCAGCAGCTCGGCGAGTTCGACCTCAAGACCTCGAGCTGGATCGCCACGCCCGACGCGTTGCGCGCACTCGGCGGCGCGCTCTTCTGCGACCGGCGCTACGACCGCGTCTTCGTCTATCACAACGGGGCGCAGTCCTACTACGCGGCGCGGGGCTTCCGCGGCTTGCTGCGCATCTGAGTCGCGCATGGGTTGAGCACAGTTTACTGTTTTACAGTAAACTTTTCTGGCTTCACAGTAAGCCAGGAATCACCCATGCCCCCGTCTGCCTCCCCTCGCCCCCTGCCCGGCTCGCTGGCGCGCGTGGTGCTCGTCGTGCGCGCGCTGTGCCTGCTCGGCTTCGCCACGCTGCTGGCGGTGCCGTTCTGGTTCTGGCTCTCGCCGGAGAACGTGCTCGCGCTCGGACCGCAGATGGCCGGCGTGCGCGACATCGTGGTCGACGACCGCGCGCGTGCCCTGGGCGCGGCGGTGTCGCTGCTGCCCATCGGCACCGGCCTGTACGCGCTGTGGCAGCTGTGGCGGCTGTTTGCCGAATACGGCGCGGGCCGCGTGTTCGGCCGCGCGGCGCTGGCGCGGCTCAAGCGCTTCGCCTGGGCGCTGCTGGCCGCGGCCCTGCTCGCGCCGCTGGTGCGCGCGGCGATGTCGGTGGTGCTGACGCTGGCCAACCCGCCGGGGCGGCGCCAGCTCGTGCTCGGCCTCTCGTGGGACGACTACCTCGCCGTGCTGCTCGCCGTGGTGTTGATCGCCATCGCCACGGTGATGGCCGAGGCGGTGCGCGTCGCGGAAGAGAACGAAGGCTTCGTCTGAGCGCGGGGACGACATGCCCATCCTCGTCAACCTCGACGTGATGCTGGCCAAGCGCAAGATGCGCTCGCGCGAGCTGGCCGAGCGCGTCGGCATCACCGAGCAGAACATCTCGCTGCTCAAGTCGGGCAAGGTGCGTGGCGTGCGCTTCGACACGCTGGCGCGCATCTGCGCCGCGCTCGATTGCCAGCCGGGCGATCTGCTCGAATACCGCAGCGGCCCGGAAGACGAGGCGCCGGAGTGAAAGCGCGCCACGCGCGAACGCGCGTCGTGGTGGCGCTGGCCGTGCTCGCGGCGCACCTCGCGCTGCTGCTGTGGTGGCTGCGCTCCGATCGGCTGTCGCGCGGCGCGCCGCCAGCGCAGCCACGTGTCGCGGTGCGGCTGATCGCGCTGCCGCCGCTGCCCGCGCCGCGCAGCGAGCCGGCCGTGGCAATGCGCGAGCGCCACGCGGCGCCGCGCGCGCGGGCGCCGGTGTCGGCGCTGCCCATGCCGAAGTCACCCGAGGCGATCAGCGTCGCGCCGCTCGCCGCCGAACCGCCCGCCTCGCAGGCCGTCGCCGAGCCGCTGCCTTCGCTGATGGACGGCGAGGCCACGCGCCGCGCCATCCGCGCCGCGGCGCGCGAGCCGGGCCTGGCCGCGCAAGCTGGCCGCCAGGGCCCGGCCTTGCGCACGCCCGACGAGCGCCTGGGCGATCAGGTGCAGCAAAGCGCCAAGGGCGATTGCCTCAAGGGCGAGTACCTCGGCGGCGGCATGGGCCTGCTGAGCCTGCCCTTCCTCGCGGCGGCTGCGCTCAAGGGCGACTGCCGGCGCTGAGCAGCGCGGCGCGCACCTCTGTACTGGCGCTGCAGGGCTCGCTCTGTACCGGTACGCCTCGGCCGGGCCGGTCCACAATGCCGCGCATGGACACCGCCGCAGCCGCTCACCACCCCTGCCCTCATGCCTGACCGCGGCGCCGATTCACGCTACGCTTGGCTGCGCCTGGCCGCCACGCTCGGGCTGATGACCATCGGCTCGGCGGCGATGTACGTGGTCGCCGTGGTGCTGCCGGCGGTTCAGGCCGAGTTCGGCGTGGCGCGCGCCGACGCCTCGCTGCCCTACACGCTGCTGATGGTCGGCTTCGGCCTGGGCGGCGTGCTGATGGGCAAGCTGGCCGATCGTTTCGGCGTGATGCTGCCGGTGCTGATCGGCGCGGCGGGCCTGGCCAGCGGCTTCGCGCTCGCCGCCGCCAGCAGCAGCATCCTCGGCTTCGCGATCGTCTCGGGAGCGCTGCTCGGCTTTCTCGGCAGCTCGGCCACCTTCGCGCCGCTGGTGGCCGACACCTCGCTGTGGTTCGTGCGCCGGCGCGGCATCGCGGTGGCCATCTGCGCCAGCGGCAACTACGTGGCCGGCGCGATCTGGCCGCCCATCGTGCAGCAACTCGTCGAGAGCATCGGCTGGCGCGGCGCCTACAACACGCTCGCGGTGGTCAGCGCCGTGGTCATGCCGCTGCTCGCGCTGGCGCTGAAAGGCCGCCCGCCGGCGGCGGTGGCCGGCGTCACGCGCGGCGGCGCGGCGGCACGCCCTTCCGAGCGGCCCTTCGGCTTCTCGATGAACCAGGCGCAGGCGCTCTTGTGCGTGGCCGGCGTGGCCTGCTGCGTGGCGATGTCGATGCCGCAGGTGCACATCGTCGCCTACTGCTCAGACCTCGGCTTCGGCGCCGCGCAGGGCGCGCGCATGCTCTCGCTGATGCTCGCCGCCGGCATCGTCAGCCGGCTCGTCTCGGGGCTGATCTGCGACCGCATCGGCGGCGTGCGCACGCTGCTGCTCGGCTCGGTGCTGCAGGGCACGGCGCTGCTGCTGTTCCTGCCCTTCGACGGGCTGGCTTCGCTCTACGTGGTGTCGGCGCTGTTCGGCCTGTTCCAGGGCGGCATCGTGCCGAGCTACGCGATCATCGTGCGCGAACATTTCCCGCCCGCCGAGGCCGGCGCGCGCGTCGGCACGGTGCTGATGTGCACGCTGTTCGGCATGGCGCTGGGCGGCTGGATGTCGGGCAAGGTGTTCGACCTGACCGGCTCCTACCACGCCGCCTTCATCAACGGCATCGCCTGGAACCTGCTCAACCTCGGCATCGTGCTGCTGCTGATGTGGGGGCTGCGACGCCAGCGCGGCGCAGCGCTGCCGGCCTGACGCGCCGGCGCTTCCCGCTCACAGCCAGCCGGCGCGCCGGAAGCGCCAGAACAGGATGCCCGCCGCGCTGGCGATCAGCGTCAGCGCCATCGGGTAGCCGAAAGCCCATTTCAGCTCGGGCATGTGCTCGAAATTCATGCCCCAGATGCCGGCCAGCGCGGTCGACACGGCGAAGATCGCCGCCCAGGCGGCGAGCCGCTTGGTGGTCTCCGATTCCTCGATGGTGACCATCGACAGGTTGACCTGGATGGCGGTGCCGATGGTGTCGCGGATGCCGTCGATCGCGGCGTTGATGCGCGCCAGGTGGTCGTGCACGTCGCGGAAATACTCCTGGCTGCGCGTGCACACGGCCGGCACGCGGCCGCCGTGGAACTTGCCGGCCACCTCGAGCAGCGGCGCCACCGCATGGCGCAGCACCGTGGCGCGGCGCTTGAGGGCGTAGAGCCGCTCGATATTCGCGCGCGCCTCGCCGTGCTCGAAGATGCGGCTCTCGATGTCCTCGAGCTCGTTCTCGAGCTCGTCGAGCACCGGGAAGTAGCG